>Ga0255344_1000605_pt1 | contig 54544 bp, 51 predicted proteins | sample wastewater_treat_5_FD_192414 | JGI IMG/M metagenome (GOLD analysis project Ga0255344, IMG submission 192414) | Wastewater microbial communities from Lulu Island WWTP, Vancouver, Canada - plant18 | ecosystem: Engineered > WWTP > Wastewater > Unclassified | place: Canada: Vancouver, British...
TGCATGTAGAACTTGAGCTCCGCGCGGGCGTGAAACAGCTTGGCGTAGCCGGCAACCCGGCCATCCACCTCGGCAACCAGGCCCGTCACATCCGGATCGGCGAACAGCGCCGCGAGCCTGGCCTCGGAATACTGCGTGTGAAGGTAACCCTCCAGGTCCGTTTGCGGGATGAATGAGCCGTAGGCTTCCAACCACGTTTCGAGCAGTAGCTGCTGCACGGTTGCCAGGTCGGCTCGGGTCCAGCGTCGGGTGGAGATGTTCATGGGGTGTCGTGCAAGAAATCTTCGCTCCCCGCGGCGGCGAGGAAAGCGGGAGTTGTTCTGAAGCGTCGTCCGTTGCCAGCCATTGCTCGATCCATAGTGCCGCCTTGCGACGGAATGGCAATTCCAAACCTTGCGGAACCAACCGCAAAAAAATGCGTTCACGCCAGGGCAACCGGCGGACGCAGTGAATCCGTCGGCGGGAAAGGGCCACGACGAAAGAGCAAAACCCGGAACAACGGAATCGCTGAAAACGAGCGATACAGGGGGGTGAACTCTGTTGCGGCAAGTGAAGGCGAAAACGCCTGGCGGCTCTCGCACGGCGGCATAATTCCGGGCACGAGCCACTTTGACCGGAATGCAACTTTGCAACTATCTCCGCCTAATCGGGCGAATACTCCGCCCACGATGAGGGCAACGTAAGCAATCGCCTTTGGGCAATCTCCGCCCGGGAGGGGAAATGTCTTCGCCAACCTTGGCTCCATCTCGCCCAAAAACCAGGGCGCGCGACAACACCCGGTCGTCCGCTCCGGACATGCCGAACGTTCTTGTCCACTCCCTCCCGCTTTGAAACGTCGTTTTACATCGTCCGCAAGTCGTCCATCCCTCCTTTCCGGCTCAGGCCCGCGCCCAAACCCGCCCCACCCGCCCCAGCCAGCCTAACGCTCCCATTAGGCCGTGTACAACGGGTGTACAAAGGAGGATCAAAAGGGGCTCATGCTTATTTTCCGTGTACTCCTGCCGGGCTTCCGATGTACTCCCCTTGTACATAGCTGGAAATGACGGAGAAGGAACGGCCTCGCGGGCGGCGTGGGACGCCGGGGCGGCGGAGGACTTCGATTTTTTAACCTTTGCCGTTTCAGCCGCTTGCTGAGATTTCAACATCGGCGGCGGCGGGACGATGGCGTTGTGAACCCGGCTTTGGCCTTTCCAGCCGTTCCGGGTCTGAACCACGGCGATAAACACCTTCTGACCCGGGGCGGGTCGCCCAAACCGGGCGGCGTAGAGGTCTGTGATGTCGCTTTGCCCGTTCTGGCTTGGGCCCAACAGGCCCAGGTAATAGGCACGGCGGGGCTTCATTCGGCCCGCGCTGCACGGCGGCTGCCCAAAGACCATAATGTCTTCATGGGTGGCTCCGACGTTCAGCCGCAGCCGAACTCCGCCTTCCGCGTCATTGACGATCTCCAACCCGGTGACCGGGTTGGGGCCGAAGACCACCGGGGCGGGCGGTTCCTCCACCGGCGCCAGACCCAGCCCCCGCAGGGTGCTGTTGATCTGGACGCAAAACTGTTGCCCACTTAAGTGCGAATACTGCCCCATCCAGGGCCGGCTGGGGACGTGCAATGCTGCGGCGTTCCAGCGCTCGCGCTGCGCTTCGCTGAGCTTGAGGCCCCACTCCCGCGAGGAGATCCCGAAATATGACCGTGCGGCTGCCTTGCGCTCCGAGGGTCGGTCCCGGGGAACGGTGCGCCGCCGGGCGCACACGCCGAAGGGGGACTGGTAGTAAGTTTCCGCGCCCAGACTGCCCGTGCGCGGAGATGTGAGTACTTTCATAATGTCTATCCTTTCCAGTTGTTGCTCTAATTGTTTTTCTAAATGTCTTTCTGTTATCGCCCCGAGGGGCGGCTCGGCTTCCTGCCATTTCTTGGGCTGGAAGTCCCCGTCGCCACCACCCCGAGCCCATGCGGGAAGGCTGGCGGGCGGGGAGGCTTCGCGCAAGGGCTATTTTGAAGGGGTGGCGGTGGTGGGCCGCAAAGCCCCTGATGACCGCGGCATCATTTTTAGTATGCGCTTGCATTGTCGGAGGGAAGCCGTTAGAAATAGAGAGTCGCCGGTGTGTTCCCCACTTCGGCGAGCGGGCGCCGGATTGCCAACGTAGCTCAGTCGGTAGAGCAGCGCTTTCGTAAAGCGCGGGTCGTCAGTTCGATTCTGACCGTTGGCTCCAGCCCGAACGGGTTAGGCCGCAGGAGTTTATGGAGGAAAACGGCCACGATGGCCACCTGAACGGACCCCGAAAAGGCCCGATTCTCGGCAAGAACTGAGGGCTTCCCGCCGCTAGCCGATTGCTAATGATGTGCTCCGGCTCGCTTTGACGACACTGAAAATGCGTGTGAGAGAGCGCGACTGGCTAATCCGGCGCGGCAATGGTGAAAACGACGAAACGGAGTATGCCGGGGTGCTGAATAAATTCGTCGCGATTGCTGGAATGGAATCCTGGTGATGGACCCGTAAAGCCGGGCGGCTTCCGAAACTCGGCTGCACCGCGGACAGGATTCCTTATGGGCCGGCAAGCTTGAGATAAGGAAAAATATGTTCATAATAACTTGAACAATCAGGACGCTATGCTATGATTTGTTTTTATGCGTGCGGCTACTATCGAAAATCCTCCGCCGGAAAGCCGAACTGTGCGGCCGCTGGCCCGGCCTTTGAACGCGTTGGAAGTCGAGATCATTGATCTCTTCGTCCAGTTTTCACACATTTTGGGCCAGCCCAAGTCAGTTGCCGAGATATACGGGCTGCTTTTTGCCGCCGCCCACCCGCTCTCGATGGAGGAGATGATGGAGCGTCTGAACATGAGCAAGGGCTCCACCAGTCAGGGGCTGCGATTCTTGCGCAACCTGGGCGCGGTCAAGCCGGTGTATGTGCCCGGCCAGCGGGCGACCCATTTCGAGGCCGTCGCTCAATTGCGCACGCTCGCGATGCGTTTTCTGCGGGACCAGGTTCTGACCCGCCTCGATAACAGCCTGGATCGAATTGACCACATGGCGGCCCTGGTCGAGAACTTACCGTCCGAAGAACGGGAACAGGTCCGGGCACGGGTAGGCATGCTCCAGAGCTGGCAAAAGAAGACGCGCAAGGTCCTGCCGGTTGTGATGAGGACCCTGGGAGCCTGATCCACCCATTTCATGTCACCAACGATACGCCAGCAGACTCGAGCCTCGGCATCCGGCCTGCTTAAGCCGTTCGGACCGTGGAAGCGGGCAGGATGCCCGCGTTCCGGCCTCGCCGGCATGAAATATCCGGGCTAGACGGGAACGCGGTTTCGGGAGCCGGAGCAGTTTTGGGAACGGGCGCGGGGGGATAACCGCGCAACTGGACCAGCCTGCCGTGGCAGGTGCCAGCGACATTATTGATATGCCGATCGGGACGTTGATCGGCGCGCCGCAAAGCGCGCTGCGAATTGACGGGGCGGAGCTTTGGTCTTGTGGCCCGCCACCGGCTTATGACCCCGAATGATCTGCTCGCAGGACTGCCTGGCGAGGACCTCGTCCGCGCAGGTCTGTCGGACCTGCAAGCCGGACGATGGACGGTCCCGGCCTGCCGCGTGGTCATCGCCTTCCCGCGGATGCGGCGGGCCGGTTTGGTCCGCGAGGCGGCCGCCGCCACGCCGGCGGACGCGGAACTCGAACTTTATCGGATGCTGCGTCAAACTGGCGGCGACGCTTATTCCCGCTACAACGCGTTGCTCCGCCAACTGGTCAGCTTCGAGCGGGCGCTCGACCGCCGCCGTCGCCAGTGCCAGCCGTGAACCGAAGATCACTGCGGATACTGGCGCTGGTTCCGGATGCATTTGGCAGCCACGGCGGCATTTCCAAATTCAGCCGGGATCTGCTAAGCGCTTTATGCGCCTACCCGGATTGCGCCGAAGTGGTGGTGCTGCCGCGGCTGATGCCGGCGGCGCCCGGCACATTGCCGGCCAAACTGACCTGGATCACCACGGGGCTGGGCGGCAAGGTGCGCTTCACCGCCGCTGCCATGAGGTGTGCGCGGCGCCAGCCTTCCGCTCCGCTCGCCGGGGCTGCCGGGCGCAATTCTCAGCCCTCGAGTGGCTTTGATCTTGTTATCTGCGGGCACATCAATCTGCTGCCGGCGGCTTTTCTGGCGCGGCGGTTCGTGCGGCGAGCCCCTGGCTCTCCCAACCGGGGACGCTGCCCGCTGGTTCTCGTCATGCACGGGCTGGACGTCTGGGAACCGCACCGGAGCGTGTTGGTGCGAAGCCTGGCGCGCCGGGTGGACGCCTTTGTCTCGGTGAGTGCCTTCACTTGGGATCGTTTCGTCCGTTGGTCGCACGTTGCCGCGGCCAGGCAGTTTGTGCTGCCGAATTGCGTGGACCTGAGCGGTTTTCGTCCGGGCGAAAAAGACCCGGTCTTGCTCCAGAAGTACGGGCTGGCTGGCAGGAAAGTGGTAATGACCTTGGGACGTTTGTTTCGGGAACGCCCCAAGGGTATTGATGAAGTGATGGAGCTGCTGCCGGAACTGGCGCGGGAGGCCCCGCGGCTTGCGTATCTGATTGCCGGCGACGGCCCGGATCGGCCGCGCCTGGCCGACAAGGCCCGCTTTCTTGGACTGAGCGTGCTCGATTGCGCCGATTCTCAGGCAGCAATCCCCAGTTCTCCGGAGCCCCAGGTGGTCTTCGCGGGCAGGGTGGCCGAGTCCGAGAAAGCCGCCCACTATCGGCTGGCGGACGCGTTCGTGATGCCCGGCTACGGCGAGGGATTCGGCATTGTTTACCTGGAAGCCCTGGCGTGCGGCATCCCGGTCCTGGCCAGCAAACTGGACGCGAGCGGCGAGGCTTTGCGTGATGGAACCATGGGTTTGCTGGTGGATCCGCGCAATCGTGACGATCTGCGCCGCGGCCTGCTCCAGGTGCTGCGGCAGCCGCGTGGTCAGGTGCCGGCCGGCCTGACGCACTTTTCGCATCCCAACTATGTCAGGCGCTGCCATGCGATCGTGGATACACTTTGTCCGGCCGCCGCAGCCGACGCTTGAAGCCCCTGCCTGGGCGATACGCGAGTGAAAGCGGATACACCGATGACTGCGCAAGAGAAGCCGGAGCTGCCGTCCGAAACCCCTCCCCCGGCTTGCCCCGGCCGTCGGCTGCGCCGGTTGCGGTCCGTTGTCCTGTGGTTCTGTGGTCTCGCAATCCTTTTCTTTCTGCTTTTTGTGTTCCGCGCCCCGCTGCTCAACGGCGCGGCGAGGGCCTGGATGGTTAACGATCCCCCGGTCAAGGCCGATGCGATTGTCGTGCTGGGCGGGGGTGCCCAGTTCCGGTCGTTCGAAGCCGCCCGGCTGTATCATGCGGGACTGGCGCCGGCGATCCTGTTGATGAACTCCGAACTCCGCGCCACCGACAGCATGGGCTTGACCATCCCGGAGGTGGAACTGGTGCGGCGGATTCTGCTCACGAACGCCGTGCCGGCGGCGGCGATACAGATTGCCGGCACCAATCTCACGAGCACTTTCGAAGAGGCGATGGCCGCGCGGCATTGGTCCCGCGCATCAGGCGCCACCTCCTTGCTGATTCCCACCGGCTCCTTCCATTCCCGCCGCGTGCGATGGGTGTTTCGCAAAAACCTGGGCGACACGGTCCGGATTACGGTCACCAGCATCCGGCCGGAAGAATGCCGGGACTGGTGGATGGACGAAAAGGCGCTGCTCGATTTTCAGAACGAGTTTGTCAAGTTCGTCCTTTACCGGCTGAGGTACTAAAAGGAAGAGCAACGAGCCTGCCGACAACAAGTTCTCGGGCTACAAGACCACAGGCAAGAGGAATTCCGACACATGAAATACCTGATTACCGGCGCGGGTGGATTCATCGGCAGCCACGTGGTGGAGTTGCTCCTCAACGCGGGGCACGAGGTGCGGGCGCTGGCGCATTACAACAGCTTCGGCAGTTGGGGCCACCTGGAAGGCAGCCCCGCTGCCGCCCACGCGAAGCTCGAGGTCCGGTTGGGCGACGTCACCGACTTCTCAATGATGCGTACTCTGGTGGAGGGCTGCGACGCCGTGCTCCACCTCGCGGCGTTGATCGGCATTCCCTATTCGTACCACGCGCCCGCTTCGTATGTGGCGACGAATGTCAGCGGCACTTTGAACGTTCTCGAAGCCTGCCGCGCGGCAAGCGTCCGGCGGGTGGTCATCACCTCCACCAGCGAGGTTTACGGCACGGCGCGCTACACGCCGATAGACGAAAAGCACCCGCTTCAGGGGCAATCCCCTTATTCGGCCAGCAAGATTGCGGCAGACAAGCTCGCCGAAGCCTATTTTTGCAGCTTCGACCTGCCGGTCGTCACGCTGCGCCCCTTCAATACCTTTGGTCCGCGCCAATCCGCCCGGGCCGTCATCCCCACCGTCCTGACGCAGGCGCTCAACGGAGCGGCTGAAATTCGGCTCGGACACTTGGATCCGAAGCGCGACCTGACTTTTGTTGAGGATACCGCGCGCGCATTCCTGGCGGCGGCCGAGACGCCTGGGATTGAAGGGGAAGTGATTCATTTCGGCCAGGGCCAAGCCGTGAGCGTGGGGGAATTGGCCCAGCGTTGCCTGGACGCCGTGGGCAGCAAGGCGCAGGTTATCAGCGTGCCTGAGCGGCAGCGCCCTGAGAAAAGCGAAGTCGGCCTGCTGTTGTGCGACGCCTCCAAAGCGCGTCGGCTGCTCGGGTGGGCCGCGAAGATCACGCTCGATGAGGGACTGCGGCGCACCGCTGATTATCTGCGCCAGAACCTCAGCCGGTATCGAAGTGACAGGTATGCGGTGTGAAGAGGTCAGAGGTCAGTGATCGGCGGGGAGAAGTATGGGACTCAATTCAGCTAAGGATTTGGAAGTGTATAAGAAGACCTATCAACTTGCCATGCGCTCGTTCGAAATCAGCCAGCGGTTCCCCTCGGAAGAACGCTACGCGCTGGCCAGCCAAATTCGGCGTTCGTCCCGGTCTATCTGTCTGAACCTTCGCAAGGCTTGGGCCAAGCGGCACTATGAAGCCCATTTCATCAGCAAACTGACGGACTGTGACGGCGAGAACGGCGAGACAGACTCATCCTTCGATTCGCCAAAACTGCAGCTACATCACCTCCGTGCAACATCAAGAGCTCACGGCGCTCTGCCAGAAAGTGGGGAGGATGCTCGGGAGCATGATAAGGACCCCAGCCCTTTTTCTAATCTCTGATGTCTGATGTCTGACCTCTGATCTCTGGTTAGCGTGAAGCTCCGAACGAAAGCCAAAAGTGCTGGCGCGGCCTCGGGCCTGCGCGCGGTTATCTTGGCGGGCGGCAAGGGCGTGCGGCTCCATCCGTTTACCATCAACTTCCCCAAGCCGCTCGTACCCTTGGGGGACACGCCGGTCATCGAAGTCCTCATGCGGCGCCTGCTGCGCACCGGCATTACCGACATCACGTTGACACTGGGACACCTGGCCGAGTTGATGAAGGCCTACTTCCAGCACCGGCGGCAGTTGGTGAAGCGGATCCACCTGCGCTTCGTGGAGGAAGAGGAACCCACCGGCACCGCTGGTTCGCTCTCGCTGATTTCTGGACTGACGGACACGTTCCTGGTGATGAACGGTGACCTGCTGACCAATCTGGATTTCAACGCACTGGTCGAGTTTCATCGGCGGCAGAAAGCCCTGCTGACCATCGCCACCCACACGCGCGCGGTGAAGATTGATCTGGGCGTGCTTGAATTCGACCGGGACCACCGGGTTACCGGCTACCGCGAGAAACCCGAACACCATTACCAGGTCAGCACTGGCGTTTACGTGTATGAGCCCGCCGTGCTCCGGCACATCCGGAAAGGCCAATACCTCGATTTTCCCGACCTGGTGCTGCGGTTGATCAAGCGCGGCGAGCGCGTTTGTGCCTACCCCGCCGACTGCCTCTGGCTCGACATCGGGCGCCCCGACGACTACGCCCGCGCCCAGGAACTCTTCGCCGGGAGAAAAGACGCGTTTGAGCGGGTATAGAAAGAGACCACGAGGCTGCGAGACTGCGCATCATGTCCACCATTCTCATAACCGGCGCCGGCAGCTTTACCGGGACGCATCTGGCCAGGCTGCTGAAGGCCACCGGTGACAGCGCGGTGATCGGCAGCGACATGCCGGGTCAGCCCGCTTGGATGCCAACGGCCGAATTCCAACCCTGCGACATTCGGAGCGGGGCGGAAGTCAGCCGCCTGCTGGATTCCGTTCAGCCGGATACGGTTTACCACTTGGCCGGGGTAAGCGACGAGAATGACTCGTCCGCGCTGATCCGCGTCAACCTCGAGGGCACTTGGAACCTGCTGGAGGCATGCCGCCGACTCGAGCGGCTGCCGCGCGTTCTGCTTGTCGGCAGCGCCGCCGGTTACGGGCCCCAACCCGACGCGGTGGATGCGCTGCGCGAAGACATGCCGGCCTGCCCCACCACCCTGTACGGCTTCAGCCGGGAAGCGGAGCTGGCCTTGGGCCAACTGGCCGGACGCCGCTGGGGATTGCCGGTGTTCCTGTGCCGAGTGTTCAACCTGATCGGGCCGGGGCTGAGCGAGCGGTATGCTCCGGCAGCCATTCTCCAGCGCCTGGTGGCCTGCAGCGAAGCCGCGCCAACCGCGTTTCCCCTGCGCAATGGCCACGTCATCCGAGACTTTGTGGACGTGCGGGACGTAGTGCGGGCCTATTCGCTGATCCTGGAGCGAGGGCAGCCGGAAGTGATCTACAACATCGGCACCGGGCAAGGCGTGAGCCTTCTGGAGCTCACCACCCGCCTGGCCCAAATCGCAGGCCGGCCGGTCTCCATCGTCAAGGCCGAAGGCGGGAACGGCGCGAAGCGTTCGGCCGCGGACCGCAGCATCGCGAACCATGATCGCCTGACCCGCGACACGGGCTGGCAACCGGAAATCCCGCTAGAGCAGAGCCTGGCAGATATGGCAAGGCTGACGATGGCTGAAGGTGAAGCATGCCGTTCCTGCAGCTCATAGTCCTGCCATTGAGAAGCGAACCCGGAGATTATTTGGAGGAAGCACTTTCGCCTTTGCAGGTTTGTGCTTTTGAGAAGATAGTTTGGCTATGAGTATTGAGCTTGAAATCGAGAAAATGACACTGGAGGAGAAGTTGCGCGCGATGGAAGCCTTGTGGGCAAACTTGAGCCGCAACGAGCAGGACCTCCAGTCTCCTGCCTGGCATGAGCAGGTCCTCGACGAACGAGAGCAACGGGTAAAGTCCGGCCAGGAGCAATTCGTGAGCTGGGAGGACGCCAAGCGAGAGCTTCGCGACCGCCTCGCATGACGATTGTCATTCTGCCGTCAGCGAGAGAGGATCTGGCTGCTGGTTTTGCGTTCTACGAGAAGCAAGAAGCGGGTCTCGGCAGTTACTTCCTTGAGTCGTTGTTCTCCGACATTGACTCGCTCAGATTATATGCCGGCATCCATAGGAACGTGTTTGGTTTTCACCGGCTCCTTTCCAAACGGTTCCCCTATGCGATCTACTATGCAGTTGAGATGGAAGGGGTCCGTGTTCGGGCGGTTTTGGACTGCCGCTGCGATCCGGCGCGGCTGCGAGGGCGATTGAAATAGCGGCTTATTCAGTAGTTGTGCAGTCCCCGTAGCCCTCAGAATCTGCATTTCCGCTTGCCGCCTTTTGATCTAGTCTAAGGCATGAAGCACTCATCAAGAGCTGCCGTCCGGCCAGTCTCGGCGGAGCGACTCGCCCTGGCCCAGCAGGCATTCGAGCGCTTCCACTCCCGTTGTTTTTGGTACTTGCGAGATGATCTGCAAGTAGGCGAGGAAGACATCGAGACGATCATCCGGGGATTGCGGGTACACGGTAATCGAGAAGCTTTTCTGCTCGCCGCCCGGCTATGCCGTTAACCGCGTTCCAGTCCGAGACCCTCCGCCTGCTGGCGGCCCACCGCTCGCCGGAAAGTTATCTGGCGGGGGGTGCGGTGTTGAATGCGGCGACTGATTCGCCGCGTTATTCCAAAGATTTAGACATCTTTCACGATGTCGAGACCAGCGTGGTCACGAGCGCCGAGACGGACGCAGCTACTTTGCGCCAAGCTGGATATGCCGTGGAGTGGTTGCTTCGTCAGCCCCTGTTCCAGCGGGCGGAGGTGACCCGGAGTGGGCACCGATTGCTCCTGGAATGGGTGTTCGATTCCGCCTTTCGTTTCTTTCCTGTAGAGCGCGACGAACTAGCCGGCTGGCGGCTCAACCTCTATGATGCCGCCACCAACAAGTTGCTTGCGCTCATGGGTCGTGGTGAACCCAGAGATTATCTGGATATCCTGTTTTTCCACCAGCGTTGCCTCTCCCTTGGCGCCCTGTGCTGGGCACCTGCTGGCAAAGACCCGGGAGTAAACCCGTTCATGATTTTGCAGGAATGTCAGCGAACGACGCGCTTCCGGCCGGAGCAATTTCACGAACTATCCCTGTCCACGCCGGTGGACCTGCAGGGCTGGAAACAAACTTGGATCCAAGCTTCGCGCGCAGCCGAACAATTGCTGCCACACCTTCCCGCCGAAGAGGTGGGCTGCCTTTATCTTGATGCCGAGGGAAACCCGGCAACGCCGGACCCGGCCTCGGCGTCGTTTCTCACCCTCGCCGACACTTGGGCAGCGTCCGCGGTGCCTGACCTGTGATCCGTGAATAATTCCAGTTTTCTTCGTTTCAGCCTGTCCGCATTCCAGCTCTGACGAGTGTTCTCTGACCACTGACCGCTGGATTTCTGCGTTCAACTTTCTGAATTTCGGTTTTAGACAGTTAGCATGCCCTCCCCCACTCCGATCTCTCCACCCTCCACCTCGCCCCCCGCCGCTTGGGATTTGGTGATCCGCCCCCAAGCCCGGTGGTTTGATTGGCGGCTGGGCGACCTATGGCAGCATCGCGACCTCCTCTGGCTGCTTGTTTGGCGCGATTTTGTCACCGTCCATAAGCAGACGATTCTTGGCTTGTTCTGGCATATCATCAACCCCATCCTTACCGCCCTGACTTACACCCTCATCTTTGGCCGTGTCGTTCGGCTCCCCACCGACGGACTGCCGCCCATCCTTTTCTACATGGCGGGCACCGTGGCATGGAACTACTTCACCGCGTGCCTGTACAAGACTAACAACTCCCTGAGCGGCAACGTCGGTTTGTTTGGCAAAGTCTATTTTCACCGGCTAGTGGTCCCGTTGTCGGTGGTCATATCATCGTTTATTTCCTTTGCCATCCAGTGCGGCATTTTTGCGGTCATGGCCGGTGCCTTCGCAATACGAGGCGCTTCCGTCCACCCTAATGCCTGGATGGTTGCCTTGCCTTTGCTGGTGGCGATGCTGGCGGGCTACGGACTGGCGGTGGGGCTAATCTGTTCCGCCCTAACCACCCGCTACCGGGACCTCGGCCAACTAGTCGGTTTCTCCACCCAGCTTCTGATGTTTGCGACCCCCATTGTTTACCCGGCCTCCGTGATTGGCGAGAAATACCGCTGGCTGATCCTTGCCAACCCGTTCGCGTCCATCGTCGAAACCTTCCGCTACGCCTGTTTGGGCAAGGGCTCGCCCGAGCCGCTGTCTCTAGCTGCCAGCCTCCTGCTTCTCCTCATCTTGCTCATCATCGGCGTAACTGTCTATTTGCGGGCCGCAAGGACGTTTGTGGACACCGTTTGAGGGATGAGAGAGGAAACCTGAAACCTGAGATCTGAAGACGCGTGGACGAACGCAAGCAAGCATTGAGAAAGAGAGCAACGGCGTTTGCCAGCGCCGTGGTGCGCTTTTACATCAGCCTGGATAAGAGCCGAGAAGAGATACGCGTGCTTGGAAGACAGGCATTGCGCTCGGGAACCTCTGTCGCTGCCAACTACCGGGAGGCTCCGCGCGCCCGTTCGGAGGCTGAATTCATATCCAAGGCCGATCAATGTGTCCAGGAGGCCGATGAAACCCTGCTCTGGTTGGAGCTGTTGCGGGACGATTGTGGGCTTCAAACCGAGTCATTGGACTGGCTCCTGAAGGAAGCCGATGAGTTAATCGCTACTTCGTAACCATGTCCAAGAACGTAAAAGCAAAGATGAAGGCTAAGGAATGAAGTCGTCGGCTTCAGCTTTCAAGTCTCCAGCTTCCGATCCTAACCTTCAGGTTTCAGGTTTCCGGCCTCCGACCTCCCTTTTCCGGTCTCAGTTTTTCGGCTTTTCATGAGTGCCCCCATCATCAGCGTCTCCAACCTGAGCAAAGTCTATCGCCTGGGCGTCATTGGTTCCCGCACGCTCAAAGACGATTTCGCCCGAGCGTGGGCCCGGCTGCGAGGCCAGCCCGATCCGCTGCTGAAGCTCGGAGATGCCCGCGCCGAACGCCGTGAAGGCAATATCTTCTGGGCCTTGAGCGACGTGAGCTTCGAGGTTCATCAGGGCGACATCCTGGGCATTATCGGTAAGAACGGCGCCGGCAAGAGCACCCTGCTCAAGATCATATCCCGCATCACCGCCCCCAGCACCGGTTTCATTAGAATCAACGGAAGAATTGGCAGCCTGCTTGAAGTGGGAACCGGCTTCCACCCTGAGCTCACCGGACGGGAGAACATCTTCCTCAACGGCGCAATCCTGGGAATGTCCCGGGCCGAGATTCGCGGCAAGCTTGACGAAATCATCGCTTTCTCGGGAGTCGAGGAGTTTATTGACACGCCGGTGAAACGCTATTCCAGCGGGATGTATGTGCGCCTGGCCTTTTCTGTCGCCGCGCACCTGGAACCGGAGATACTTGTTCTGGACGAGGTGTTGGCCGTCGGGGACGCCGTGTTCCAGCGGAAGTGCCTCGGCAAGATGAGTCAAGTCGCCCATCAAGGCCGTACTGTCCTTTTCGTCAGTCACAACATGGTCGCGGTCCAAAGTCTCTGTACCCGCGGCCTGCTGCTGGAGGACGGCCGGATCAAGGTCCTGGGATCAGTTGACCAGGCTGTCACCAAACACCTGGAAAGCGTGACTCAAAGCCGGGTCATGGCCTCGGAGAGAGAATGGCCAGACGTGCAGAAGGCGCCGGGCAACGATTACGTGAAGCTGGCGGCGATAAGGGTCCGTCCGGCCACACCCACCCCGGATGGCCTGATCCGGATGGAAACGCCGGTTCTCATTGAAATCTGCTACCACCGAGTGCGGCGGGAGACCGTGTTCCACCTCAATTTTCACCTGGTCAACCAGCAGGAAGTCATCGTGCTGACCACCTCTACGGCTCGCTGCCCCGCCCCTCTTGGCCGCTACGTCAGCCGGTGTGTGATTCCGGGCGACTTGCTTAACAGCGGGGATTACCGCCTGCGACTTTACGTGATCAAAGACGGCACCGGCCACGATTGGGCGGACGAGTTTTTCGCCGCCTTCACGGTTGTGGACATGGCCCGGCGGGAAGCGGGCTGGATGGGACGCGAACCTTGCGCCGTGCTGCCAAAGATTCCGTGGACAACTGAGCTGGCTGCAGCCTCATAAATCAGCTTTATGAACCTTAGACATTTCCTCGCCTCACCGACACGAACAATCCGCTGGGGACTTCAACGCCGCGTGACTGCGCTGCCGGCTTACCAGTCATTAACCTCCCGAGGCAGGGCGATGGCGCAGAAGCTCAAACGCCGACTGACCAAGCCGCCCCTGGCGTATCTGGAACTGCACCTCACCGACCACTGCAATATGAACTGTTGCGGCTGCGGTCATTTCTCCAATGTGGCGTCGGCTTGGTATGCCGATCCCGAGAGCCACAACCGGGACATGCGACGGCTTTCTCAGCTCTTCTCAAACATCTCCAGCATCCACCTGTTGGGCGGGGAGCCTCTGCAGCATCCCAAGGTTACGGAGTTTCTGAGTTCCACACGGCGGTGGTTTCCTCAGGCGATCATCCGACTGGTCACCAACGGGATCCTGTTGCCCAGCATGGGCCAGGACTTTTGGCAGTGCTGCCGCGCCAATCGGATTAGCATTTCCATTACTCTCTATCCTCCAATGCTGAATAAAGAGGACGCCTTGCGCCGATTGGTCAGCGGGGAAAATCTGGAGTTAGTCATCAACAAGACCAGCATCTTCGTGGCGACTCTTAACCCCAAGGGGGACTCAGATCCACGAAAGGCTATGCAAGCTTGTCGTAAAAGATACTATACTCCTTTCCTCAAGGAAGGCCAACTTTATCTGTGTCCATTTTCCGCGCTGGCTCCCATCTACAATCAAGTGTTTCGTGCCGAGGTTCCTGCGCACTCCGGCGCCGTGGACATCCATACGCGCTCTCTCACCGGATGGGACGTTCTGGAACTCTTGGAGCGCCCTGCGGATGTCTGCCGCTTCTGTTCCTATGAAGTTCGTAAGTACGCCTGGAAACGCACAACCAAAACTAAGGAGGAATACGACTTCAATTTAGGCTCAGCCAAGGAAGACCGGTGACTGCCGACAGGTTCGCACTTCAACAAAGCGTTGCCGAGGGGATCATCAGTTGCGTACACTGTACTTATGGTTTTGCAACCGGCCCGCTAACAGCCCGCTAGCCGGTCTGAATGATAATGCGGTGTTGTCCGCTCGCCGAAGCCAAGCTTCCTGAATGTGCAACGAGCGTGTATAAGAAACGTCCAACAATGAAACTGGGAATCATTCAACCTTGCTTCTTGGCGCGCCTCGTCCCTTTCAACTACCGGTGCCGCGCACAAGTTTGTTCTGCTTGATGCAGATAATTCTATTAATTTCAGCCGCCGTTGGAATGGAAAAAGCTACATGAACAAGTGCCTCCATAGTATTGGAGATGCACAGTGAAGTTTAAACAACCAGTTGTAACTGGCTACTTGCACCACCAGTATGCGCTTTCCCTGGCGGAATGGGGGGATCCCGTGTCCCTTTCCTCGAGTGGCGGCTGGCTTTTGTCACGCTGCATCCCGAAGACGGGGTTTCGAGATTTGATGGGCTGCTACCCAGTCTTCTGCTGTGAAGATTTCACCAGGTTACATGAGGACATCGTCCCACTTTCTAGAACCCATGTTTCCCTCGCCCTAGTGGCCGATTCGTCCGGGGAATACGATGAGGCGTTACTGCGCGCAACCTTCGACCGGGTCCGGGCGTTCAAGTCTCATTTCTTTGCCGAGTTGGACCGGCCTTGGGAACAAATCGCTTCGAAGCACCACCGTTATTACGCTCGCAAATCGCTTGCTAAGGTCGTGGTTGAGCCCATCCTCAATCTACCTGGATTCCTCGACATCTGGTGCGCGCTGTATCAGAATCTGGTGCGGCGCCACGCGTTGTGCGGGATCAAGGCATTTTCGAGAAGGAGCTTCGCGGTTCAGCTCAGCATTCCAGGATTGATAGGACTCCGTGCAGTACACCGCGGTCAAACCGTTGGTGCACATCTTTGGATGACGCACAATCGCGTGGTTCACAGCCATCTGGCTGCCTTTAGCGACAAAGGCTACGAACTTATGGCTGCGTACGCGCTGTATGCTGGCGCCATTCAGTATTTCACCGGCAAAGTCCGTTGGTTGAACTTTGGCGCAGGTGCTGGTCTGGGTGAGGAACGTACTGACGGGCTCACTCAATTCAAACGTGGCTGGGCGACGACCACGCGCACAGCGTGGTTCTGCGCCAAAGTGCTACAACCGGAACACTACTCAGCACTGTCTGCCTTGAAATGTAAGATCGACAACGATTACTTTCCCGCTTATCGGCACGGCGAGTTCTAATTTCCGGCAGGATATGCCTGGTAGACAAGAAGACAAGCACCGACGCGTGATTGGCGGGCTCTTTGGCTTGCCGGATCGAGTCCATGAGTTGGCTGATCCATGTGGCGAAAGTTGGCCCTTCCAACGTCCAGGGACTTTGCGCATGGTGAATGCGAGATCTGCCTTCTCTTTCCTTGGGCAAGCCTTGCAGCCCCGCAAAGCATGGCTGCCTTCCTATTTGTGTCAGGCTGTTGTGCAAGGATTTCAAGCGGCTGCGGTTCCAATGGAATTCTTCCCCGTAAACGACCGTTTGCACTGTGAAAATGCCGGATGGTTGAAACATATTCAACCTGGTGACTTAGTGCTTCGGGTAAATTACTTCGGTTTTGTAAACACGGATCCTGTATTTGAAGAAGCAATTAGTCGCGGGGCTTGGATTGTCGATGATGCAGCTCAAGCACTGCTGACCAAAGATATTGGCACCGCTGCCAGCTTCGTGATTTATAGCCCTCGCAAGTTCGTTGGTGTCCCGGACGGTGCATTCCTCGTTCCCATGATCTCGGCCCCAAGGCAATGGCCAGCAGTGCAGCCGGTGCCGACCGCTTGGTGGTTGGGGACTTTCTCCGCGTCACAGCTTCGGCGGGACTTCGACCTGGGGGTCACTAGTCGGGATTGGTACGCTGCGTTTCAGGGTGCCGAACGCACCGCCCCCATAGGCTCATTTGCAATGAGCGAGTTCAGTGGACATTTGCTGGATCAGTGCTTCGATTTCTCGGTCATCGCCCGGATTCGCCGTGTCAATTACCTCCAACTCTTGAAACTGCTTGGTGATTTTGCACTATTCCGAGAGCTCCCTGCCGGAGTGGTTCCCATCGGGTTTCCTGTCCGACTACACCATCGTGACGCTGTTCGGCAGGAGTTGTTCCGAGAGCAAGTATTTCCTCCCGTTCATTGGGCGTTGAGTGGTTGGATGCCGGACTCGTTTGCTGCCAGCCATAACTTGGCCAAAGAAATGATGACATTACCTTGTGACCAACGCTATGATGGCGATGATATGCAGCACGTTAGCGAAGCCTTCTTGCGGGCTCTGGTAACAGCTCGGCGCTAAGTTGCCCATTCCATGAAGCCTTACGAAGTGTTACAGTGGAGAAAAGATATATTATGTTTAGTGCGTTTGAAGAAACCGTTCCGGGGTTACCAGTAGTGGACAATTCCGCCGCGCTTCGGAAGGTACAAGAGACTCAGGAGTTCATAAAATGATAGTAGTAATTGGTGCCTCTAGCTTTATTGGGACATACCTCGTCGATGAGTTGGTCGCTCAACGCCGCGAAGTGTTTGCGACAGGCCACAGCAACGTCAACCACGAATATTATGCGAAACGCCAGATACCATATGCTCAAGTCGATATTTCCCAACAGCAAGCCCTTGAAAGACTACCGAAGCAGAACGTTGAAGCTGTCGTTGTGATGGCAAGTATGATGCCAAACAATGATAAGCTGTGTGCCCCTCAACCGTATGTGGACGTAAATATTACTGGCACGCTCAACGTCTTGGAGTATTGCAGGATCAATAAGGTGCCGAAAATCGTATATGGTCATTCCCATAAAGATGTTGCTGGGCTCTGGAACTGCGGGCGACCCATAACCGAAGAAGATGGGCCTAGCATTGTCTACTCCGCTGATCACGCGGTCTACACTATCAGCAAGATTGCCGCAGTAAGCCTTGTGGAACACTATCGGCAAGCACACGGAGTCATCGGAATTTCGTTCCGGTTTGCGGCCGTTTATGGCTTTGGGCCACATACTGAGTTTTACGCTGGTGGAAAAGTGCGGATACCTAAATCAACAGTCTTTATTCGAAATGCGATAGCTGGCAATCCTATTGAGATTTGGGGAGATCCCACAAGAGGCCAAGACATTGTCTACGTCAAGGATGTCGTAGGGGCCATTATTGGGGCAATCGATAGCGATAAGGCTCACGGCCTCTATAATATTACCTCTGGGGTAAAGACGACTCTTGATGAAGAGGTTAAAGGCATTATTAAGGTATTTTCGCCTCCCGGGCATCCCTCTGAGATTCGCTATAGGCCAGAGAGACCAAGTATGCCCTGTACCTATGTTTATGACATCAGCAAAGCAAAACGTGATTTTAGTTATCAGGTGCGCTATCCGTTTATGAGGATGCTCCAAGATATCAAACTTGAAATGGAAGCCCGCCGTTTTTCCCATTTGATAAACCGTGAGAAGAAACCCTAAAGCTGCGAGAATAGCCGATCGTTTCTTGAAGAATACCAGCTTGGGGAGCTTAGGGAGGTGCGATTAATTTAGTGAGCAGTGTGTTCTATGCAATGTGAAGACGCGGAGTGTGAAACGTGAAGCAAAAAGTCACGATCTGAGATCTTGCTACGCCGTGCAAGAATGAGCACAAGATTGACTCTGAGCCACAGGGCCCCCCTCGCTCTACTGGGAGGCCAACCAATCTTCGAGCAACCAGCGCATGTCGGCCGGCCCAACATCGCGAATCGGCAACGCTTTCTGGACCGCACAGGCGAAATGCTCGACCGTCGGTGGTTGTCCAACAACGGGCCTCTGGTGCAGGAGTTCGAGCGGCGTATTGCGGAGTTTATTGGCGTCAAACACTGTATCTGCGTCTGTAACGCCACCATCGGCCTAGAAATCGCCATCCGTGCCGCTGGCCTTAAGGGCGAAGTGATTGTTCCGTCCTTCACATTCATCGCCACGGCTCACGCGCTTCAATGGCAGGAGATCACCCCGGTCTTTGCGGACATTAATCCTGCGACGCACAATCTTGACCCCGCTCGGATCGAGCGGCATATCACGCCGCGCACGACGGCGATTCTCGGCACCCATGTTTGGGGTCGGCCCTGTCCCGTGGAGAGCCTTGCTGAAATCGCCCAGCGGCATGGACTCAAGTTGATGTTTGATGCCGCACCCGCCTTTGGATGTTCCCATCACGGGCGCATGATTGGCGGCTTCGGTCTAGCAGAGGTTTTCAGCTTTCACGCCACCAAATTCCTGAACTCCTTTGAGGGCGGGGCCATCACTACCAACGACGACGAATTCGCCGCGAAGATTCGTTTGATGACCAACTTCGGCTTCTCCGGCTACGACAATGTCATTTATATCGGCACCAACGGGAAGATGACGGAGGTCTCTGCGGCCATGGGGTTGACGAACCTTGAAAGTATTGAGGACCTCGTAGCTGTGAACCGCTGCAATTACGAAGCCTACCGGATCGGCCTGTCTGGCATTCCCGGCATCGTATTGATGCCCTTTAATTCTGCCGAGCGCAACAATTACCAATATGTGGTTCTAGAAATTGATGAGGCTGATTACGGCCTGACTCGAGAAGAATTGATTAGGGTCTTACACGCTGAAAATGTGCTTGCCCGAAAATATTTCTGGCCCGGTTGCCATCGGATGGAGCCTTACCGCTCAGTTTACCCTTACGCGGGTATTTTCCTCCCAGAGACAGAGCGTGTGGCCGCTAGAGTTATCATCTTGCCCACCGGCACCGCCATGTCGGAAGCGAGCGTTGCATTGGTATGCGGAATCCTTCGTTCAGCAGCAGAACAATCTGATAAGATCCGCACCGCCCTGAGCGGTAAAGTAAATGCCTGAAGTACTTTCTCTTGGTTCAACCCACGTCTGCCAAGAGTGAAGCTCATGATCACGCGATGTTCCTTCCCACAAACCATTTGGAAAACATACCGCCCAAGGTTTCACCTGAGCACTCAAGTGAATGCAGAGACTTCGAGCGCTTGCCTGCCCCGTGCCCAATCGCCGAACACCAGTGGTCGGAGGGAACCTGTCCCTTGGTGAGCATCTGTTGCATTACCTACAATCATCAGAGATTTATCGAAGAGTGCATTGAAAGCTTCCTCAAGCAAAAAACCAATTTCCCAGTGGAGATCATCATCCACGACGATGCCTCCACTGACCGCACAACAGAAATCATCCGAGATTATTATGCCAAGTATCCCGCGCTCTTTCGGCCAATCCTGCAGAAAGAAAACCAATATCAACAAGGCAAACGCCGCATCCTGCTCTCTAATATGGTACCCACCGCCAAGGGTGAATACATCGCCATTTGTGAAGGTGACGACTACTGGGCTTCCCCGCAAAAACTGCAGAAGCAGGTTGATTTTCTGGATCAGCACCCGGGCTATAGCCTCTGCGGCCATCGCGTGATGCACATCTTTGGCGGTAGCCCTGAAAGCACTCCTTGCCCCTCGCCGGTTCAGAAGGAATCCGGGACGTTGGAGGACATTTTGCGATGGAATTACTTGCCAACCTGCTCGGTTGTGTATCGAACTGCGCTGGGTGCCGAACTGCCTGCGTGGTTTACTGGCCTTTCGCATGGGGATTGGCCTCTGTGGGTGCTCCTGGCCCAGCGTGGTCGAATTGGCTTCATTAACGAAGTCATGGCCCGCTACCGCGTGCATAGTGGTGGGGTTTGGATGGGAGCAAGTGTCGAGGCCCGCCTGGCAGGTCTTGAGAGCACCATTAAGGCAATCCACAAACATCTAAACAAGTCGCACCCGGGAGCGCGACGAGCCGCGCTATTCACCTTGCACCTGTCGGGTGCCAGCCAGTTTTACCGCCAAGCACATTATGCCAAAACATGGACCAGGCTGCTGCGCGCGCTCGCGAGTAACCCGGTGGCTTTTGCCAAATCATCCGAGGTTCGCCGGCTATTAAGCCATGAGGTCCGGCGTTGTGCAGTCATTAAAGGGCTGAAGTGTGTAAAGAGGAACTACTATCGGGCCAGAATCTGGGCTGGCGCCGAGCGACGGAAATTCTCCGGTCGCGCTAGAGCGCTTTGGAAGAAGGCATGAATATTCCCGTCGCGGAAAGCTCATTGCGCGGCAAGCGCATAGGTTTCATTTTCGGCGGAACAGCGCTTGGCGGAGGCGAACGACAGGCACTGGTTCTTGCCCGGCATCTGCGGACGGCCTGCAGAGCTGACGCGCAAATTCTACCATGGGGAGTCACAGCGTTTATGGCTGACATTTACCACCAATATGAATTACCTTGGAGGGCACAACCCTTTACGGGGTGGTGGCCTGCCACACGTACGAACATGGTGTCGTCGTTGGTGAAATACGCCTGGGCAATACGCAGGCTTCGGATGGACCTCCTGGTTTCTTTCATGATGGAGGCCAATGTGCTAGCAGGAGTTGTCTGGCCTTGGGTCGGAGCGAAGGGCTGCATCTGGAATCAAGTGGACGAGGGTCGCGAGCGGCACCCCGGCCGGTGGGAACGCCTGGCGGTTCGCCAGACCCCCTGCTTCATCTCCAATTCGAACCACGGAGCCGATTTCCTTCGGGACCACTTGGGTGCGCCCCGGGACCGAGTCCACGTGGTGTACAACGGCATCGCTCCCGAACCCGCCACGAAGACCGGACAACAGTGGCGGACGGAACTAGGGATTGCTACAGATACGTTTGTGGCCTGCATGGTGGCCAACCTGACGGCATTCAAAGATCACGCCACATTGCTGCACGCCTGGAAGATTGTGATTGAAAAACTAGCCGAACATAACCAAAAGGCGGTCTTGCTGCTGGCGGGGAGGTTTGATGCGCAGACACAGCCGCTGAAGTTGCTGGCTTACGATCTTGATCTAGGCCGTTCCGTTCGTTTTCTTGGCGTGGTCAAGGATATAACAGGCCTGGCGGAATGCAGCAACCTGTGCGTGTTCAGTTCGCGCCTTGAGGGCTGCCCGAACGCGGTCCTGGAGTGCATGGCCGCAGGGTTGCCGGTGGTCGGCACGGATATTCCGGGCATACGTGAGGCCGTTGGGCCGGATAATTTCGGGTTCCTGGCCTCCCCAGGGGACGCGGCCCTGCTTGCCGCCCGGATTCTGCTGATGGCGCGGGATCCGGCGCTGCAGCAAACCGTTGGACACAAGAATCGGCACCGCGTTGCGACGGTATTTAGCGTAGACGGAATGTGTGCCCAGGCCACTGCGCTTATCACTTCCATCCTAAACACAGGGCCGGCTGGAAAGAGCCGACCCCAACTGGCCGGGTGAGCAATCGTTTGTGTTTGACTTAGCGACCAGAACACTGGTGAGGGCGGCGGATCGCCTGCGCGCTTTACGAGCTGGTGACACGAGGTCCATTGCTCTAGGGTTCGCTTGGCCGGGGCCAAACATTGGGGGGTGAGGCGGCATCTGGACTGCATCGCCCGGTACGCCGGGCTCCCGGTGTGTGAGCATCTGGCTACCTTAGCTTGATAAAGAGGCTATTCCACAGCATTCGTCGCGGAACTTTGGTTCCGGGTATCCGCTACCGGGCTGGAGAAGCCTGGTCGCACTGGAAACTCGCCGCCACTCGAAGAAGGAAGCACCGGATGTTCGATGCCTGGCTTGCGGAATTGCGAGCACATCCTCCCGACGTTTTGATCGGGGCGAATTTCGACAAGCAAGGAGGGGTGGGGAACCACATCCAAAGTATCCGTCGCTACTCTTCACTCCGGGTCGAACCGGCTCCCAGTGACAAGCTGATGGCCAGCTTGCGGATTCATGACTTCCAAAGCGAGTTACGGCAATCTTTCCTGGAGTTCGCGCCCCGCGGCATTCGCGTTTTGCATTCGCACGTGTTCCCGTGGTTCATTGAATGGTGCCGAAAGCACCAAGAATCGGGCGTTCGCTGGGTCCACACGTATCACAACATGTACTTTCCTGAGTTCGGCAAGCAGGGTCTCGAACCCTGGCAGAAGGAGATGAATCACGTGCTCGTCAACGACGCGCGGCATGCCGACGTGCGCATTTCGGTTTCGCGCTGGCAGAGTGCCTTTCTCGAAAAGGAGTACGGCATTCCAACGATCTACTTGCCAAATGGCGTGGATGTAAGTCTCAGTGATCGGGCCGATGCCAATCGCTTCATCCGGAAGACAGGCCTGAGCCGGTTCGTCCTCTACGCTGGTCGCAACGATCCGGTCAAGAACCCAGCCGACTTCGTGCGGTTGGCGCTGTGCCTGCCACAGCACGCATTTGTGATGATCGGGCACGACCTGACGCTGGAGATCCTAAGAACGGAGTGGGAAGTGGGGGCGCCGAAGAACCTTTATCTCTATGGTTCGGCTTCACGCGGCGAGGTTCAGGACGCTCTGGCGGCCTGCTCAATCTTGGTGGTTACCAGCAAAAGGGAGGGCCTGCCGACCTTGGTGCTTGAAGCAATGACCCACCGCAAGGCCGTCGTTGTGCCGGATGACGCGGGCTGTATGGAAGCCGTTGGCCAAGGGAAGTTTGGCTTCATCTACCGGCAAGGCGACTTGGACGATCTGGCCGCAAAAACTTTGTCAGCCTTAGCCGACACTAACTTGGGGCCACGCGCCCGGGAACGGGTGTTGGCGGAGTATGACTGGCGGGTGGTGGCGCCTAAGCTGGATGCTTTGTACCGCGGGGAAGTGTCATGCTCAAAGTAACCTTTTGCGCATACGATTCCCCGGGAGATTTTAGCGGTCCCACGGTGTGGCTCCGGCGATTGCTTCCGGCATTGCGCAACCACGACATTGAGCCGCGCTGCCTTTTTCTAACCTGGAACGGCATCGGCCCCACGGTCGTGGCCTTGCGCGCACAGGGATTCGACTGCCAGGCCACCCCATGCAGCGGTTTTACGCCGGACAGGGTCCATTGGCTTCTCGACCATCTCCGGGAGAATAGTCCGGACGTTTTTGTTCCGAACCATGTAGTGCCGGGTTACTACGCGGCCCGTTGGGTTAAGTCGGCTGGCATAGAAACCGTGGGAGTGCTTTATTCTGATGACGGGCTTTATCGAGGAATACAAGAACAGTTTATCTTGGGCTCACGGCACAACAGAATTTCGGCCGTGGTCTGTGTCTCGCAGCATTTGCAGCAACAGGTGCTGGGATCAGAACCTCCCGCGACGACCTCGTTCTGCATTCCGTGCGGCGTGCCTTTGCCAGTCGTTCCGGGAAAGATTCAGCGGGACGGGCTGGAGCAACTACGTTCAGCGCATGCGGTTGTGGACGAGGCGGTAAACGTAGCGGTGCCTTTTCGACGCAGAGCATTTCTGGACGGAACTCCACTGCGCCTCAGTTACGTCGGTCGTCTGGTCGAAGAGGCGAAGCAAGTATCCGCCTTGGCTCGCGCCTTTTGCCGGGCCGTTCGAGAGGTGGAGAACACGGAGGCCGTGATCTATGGCAGTGGCCCGGCGCATAGCTCCGTCACTCGTATTCTGGCAGAGGAGCGGCGCGGCCTCCCGGTGCGTTTGATCGGCAGGTTCCAGGGTAACATTCAAGAGCGACTGCTGGAGGCAGACGTGATCGTGCTGCTATCGGATTACGAGGGGTTGCCGATCGCGCTGCTCGAAGCGATGGCCTGCGGTTGTGTTCCGGTGTGCCTTCGGACTCATAGCGGGATCCCCGAACTGATTGAGGATGGCGTGACCGGCCTGCTGGTGGATGATCGCGGCGACAGCTTTGTGAACGCAATCCGGCGGCTGCGGAACGAGCCAGGTCTATGGCAACGGCTTTCACAGGCTGCCCGCACGAAGATTGAAAATGGCTACTCCATTCAGACCTGCGCAAGACAGTGGGCTGAATTGCTGCACTCGCTGCATGACAACTGCGGCCTCAAGCGCCCCATCTACATTCCGCGGCGCATCAAGCTGCCGTCGCCCCACCCGGGCTTCGGCGGCCAGGACCCGCGCCCCCATCGCCCGCCCTTTCCGGTGCGGTTCTATCGGCGGGCCCGCATCACCGCGGGGAGGTGGCGACGCCGGCTGCTGGGGCAGCCAATTCCGTAAACACGACACAATGAAAAGCATCTGCATTATCAACTACGAGGAGAACAAGCTCAGCGAGACCTTTATTCGCGCTCAGCTCGAAGGCCTCCAGGGAAACAAGGTAGTCCTGTACAATTATCATCCTGAATACACTTACAACGGCCGGCTAATACGCTATTTTTACGGGAAGCATCCCTTGCTCAAGAAACTCAAGACACTTCTTCCGCAGTTTCTTTATTGGAGAGTGGTCACCCGGCATGAGCGTTCCGACACCGCCACGCGGGATTGCCTGGCCGGCTTTTTCCGAGCGCACAACGTGGACCTGATTCTGGCGCATTTCGGGTGGAATGGCGCAAACATCTGCGCAGACGCCCGCGCTCTCAACCTGCCATTGATTGTTCACTTTCACGGCCTCGACGCGCATAATGAACCGACCCTGGCGCGCTACCGGGAAAAGTACCGGCAGATGTTTGACTATGCCTTCCGCACTATCAGCGTCTCTAACTTTATGACGCAGGCGCTTATCGGGCTGGGGGCGAGCCCAGACAAGATTGTCTATAACCCCTATGGTCCGCGGGAATACTTTTATGAGATTCAGCCTGATTACCGGAGCACGATCCTCGCGGTTGGACGTTTTACGGATATTAAGGCTCCCTATCTTACGATCATGGCCTTCAAGCTCTTGTTGGAAGAATGTCCGGAGGCGAAACTGGTCATGGTCGGCGACGGCGAACTGCGCGAGGCTTGCATGAGCCTGGCCAAGACCTGGGGGATTGACTCGAGTATTTCCTTCCCCGGGGCGCTGCGGCACCCGCAAACCCTGCCCCTTTACGGACAAGCCTGCTGTTTCGTCCAGCATTCCGTGACCACCTCTCTGGGCGATGTCGAGGGGACGCCGGTCGCCATTCTGGAAGCACAAGCAGCCGGTCTGCCGGTCGTTTCTACTCGCCATGCCGGCATCGTGGACGAGGTCGTCCACGGCAAGACAGGCTTCCTGGTCGAGGAGCGGGACGTTGTCGGGATGAAGAATTACCTCTGCAAGCTGGTGAAAGATCAGCCGCTCTGTCGCACCCTGGGTCAGAATGCACGGGAACACATGCGGACAAATTTCAACATCCGGCGGCACATCGCGCGGCTGCAGGAAGTGATCGACGCAGCCCGGGCGGCGAAGAGATACGGCACACCTTAGCGGCCCGTGCGCCCCGATGGTCCCGGCCATCTCTGCGCCGCTGGCGGGCCAAGAACAATGATCGTTAACCGGCGCCAACCCACTGGTTTATGCGCCTGAGCATAATAACTGTCAACCTGAACAACAAAGCCGGCCTGGAACGGACTTTGCAGAGTGTGTTTGCCCAGACCAACCAAGACTTTGAAAGTATCGTGGTTGACGGGCTTTCCAGTGATGGCAGCCACGATGTCATAACCGCTCACGCCGCACGGATTACCAAATGGGTGTCTGAAAAGGATTCAGGCGTCTATAGCGCCATGAATAAGGGCATACGCATGGCGGAGGGTGAATATGTCCTCTTCCTGAATGCCGGCGACTGCCTGTATTCCCCCGATACGCTGGATGGTGCTTTTAGACGCGAGCTCTCAGAAGACTTCATTTTCTTCGATGCTCAGCTGGTCAAGCGAGACGGCTCTGAGATCTGGGCCCTGAACCGAAGCCCCCGAGAGGTGCTTGTTTTGGGCTACATTGCCCACCAGGCGGTCTTTCACCGAAGAAGCGTGCTCCAACACCTTGGCTTATACAGAGAGGAGTACAAATTGGCTGCGGATTATGAGTTGTTCCTAAGGGCGTTCTTCACGGCCGGATGCTCATACCAGGTCATTCATCAGATTCTTTGCGTGTATGACAATGTTCATGGGATGAGCAGCGACGTCCGAAATGCGGCACTGTTACGGGGCGAACGGCGAAAGGCCCAGAAGACTGTGCTCCACCCCGAGGTGGTGGATGCGTTGGAGCATCAGCATGAGACAATCGAGGGATTGGTTGATTTCAAAGACAAGTACGAGGGATTAATGGCCAGCAACACCGTGCGAATCGCGTTGGGGGCCTCCGCCCTGTTGCGTCGTGTCAGGAGGCTGGCGGGGCGCCGAACTCCAGTTTGAAGCTCCGGCACCGCACCACGCTCTTGAGATGCAACTGAGTCCCATGGTGAGTGTTTGCATGGCCGCCTACAATGTCGGCCCACTTTGTCGGGCCTGCCCTGGACAGCCTGCTGAGCCAAGCCTGCGCTGACTTCGAGCTGATTGTCGTGGACGATGGAAGCACTGATGAAACGGCAGCAATTCTCCATGCCTACGCAAAACGGGATGCGCGCATCAGATTTCTGCGTAACGAGACTAACCGTGGATTGATTTTTACCCGAAACCGGGCGTTACAGGAGTCCCGGGGGCGCTACGTCGCCATTGCCGATGCCGACGACTTGTTCCACCCGCAGCGATTCGAAAAGCAGCTTCAGTTCCTAAGAGATCACCCGGCATGTGGCGTGGTGGGCAGCGGTGTTGAGATCCTCAACCACGACGTGAGAAAAACCCCGGAGTTGGCAATTTATACGGAAGATCGTGATATCCGCTTTTTCATGCGGCTCCTGCCCGTGTTGTGGAATACGACTACCTGCTATCGTCGTGATCTCCTCTTGGAAGCTGGCGGCTACCGGGAGGGCTTCGAGGCGGGCGCTGAGGACTATGACCTGTGGGCTCGGCTACTCCCTCTCACACGCTTCGCGAATCTGCCCGAGCCTTTGGTCAAGGTGCGTCTCCACGCTGCTTCGGTGAGTGCGGAAGGCTTCAGGTGCCAACGAAACGTGTTGCGGATATCCGCTCGCCTTATCGAAGAATTCTTGCAGCACCCTGTGCCGATCGAATTGCGCGAACAACTTCACTGTTTCCTTATGCATGCCGGGATGGAGTCTTCGGCTTGTGAGCGTGCCTTTACTCTTGCCCGTGAGTTTTACCATCAGGCGGCCGGCGTTGAAGCCTCAGACACCCTGCAATTGTTTGGCAACCAGCTCGCTCAGTCCGCCTGGACTCAGGCGCAGTATCAGGTCTATGCCGCGCGAAGACTTAGCCGTGTGATGGCGGGTTTTGCTTTGCGTCTGCGCCCCAAGTTGTGGGTCCAGCCGGAGTGTGCCTGGTACTGTTGCCGATGGCTGGCTCCCGGTTGGCTCCGCCTTCTCTATCACCGTGGTTTCAGAACCATCACCTCAGATCGACGGAGGCCCCGTCCGATTTCTGGCGCCGCGAATCTTAGATGAGCAGTCGTCAGCCAAGGATTCTTATGCTGGCGTCCGGCCCGCTGACCGTTGCGGGGTCGGGCGCCGTCACGCGGTCTTATCAGTTTGCCTGCGCCCTCGCGCGCTTTGGCGAACTGACTTTGGTTCATCTGAGCCCGGGATGCAGCCAAGGGGTGCCGGTGGAGTTGCGCGAGAAATGCTCCCGGATCATTCAACCCAACGGAGCCTTTGAACAGACCCGGCACGCGAAAGGAGGACGCACGGCAAGTTGGCTCCGGGTGCTGCGCGTCTTGGCCTTTCCCTGGCCGAACCAATGGAGTGGCCTTCTGGAGTACGCGTTCAGCTTCTGGTCTTGCGATACCACCTTCAGCTCAGGGGTGCAGACGGGACTAAAATGGTCACGACGGTTTTTGAGAGCCGCAGTACGATTGGAGCTTTCTTTGGCCGCCCGCTTCTTTCATCCCATATCTGCGGCTGCCTTCTGCCATTACGCGGATTTTTGCGGTGTTCGTTCGCAAGTGCGCCGGCTTTTAGACGAAGTCGAGTTTGATTTCGTCTGGTTCGAGCACGCCCCTAATTACCCGTTTGTCCGCGAGTTGCTGCGCGGCAGAAAAGCCCCCCGCCTGGTATGCAACACTCATAACATCGAGCATCACTTGTCCAGTCGCCGGGAGCAATTGGCCTCCGCAGGGGCGGGAGCACACTGGTTGCGGGTGCAATCGCAATGCCTGAGGAAGGTCGAGCGTGCCGCCTTCGTCGCGTGCGATCTTGTGATCTCATGCTCCGAGGTGGATAAGGAGTTGGCACTGGATCTGGTGCCATCCGCCAAGATTTGCGTCGTGGGAAATGGGGTAGATACGGCTTACTTCCGGCCTTCGTCCAAGTGGAAACGCGCACCGATGCCCACGCTCCTGTTCACGGGCGCATTCGATTACGGCCCAAATGTTGATGCCCTGAGATACTTCATTACCGACATCTTCCCTTTGGTCAGGCAGCAGGTCCCCCAGTCCCGGTTCGTGCTGGCGGGACGGAAGGCGCAAACGGTGTTCGATGCCATGAGCATCCGGAGTGATGCCGTCTCCTGCGTTTCCGACCCGGACGATATTCGGCCCGAGTTCGAGCGCGCCTGGGTATTTGTCGTTCCCTTGCGCGTCGGCGGCGGCACCCGCCTCAAAATCCTTGAAGCGATGGCCATGGAAGTGCCGGTGGTTTCCACTCATGTAGGCGCGGAGGGAGTTCCGTACCGAAGCGGAGAGCACTTGCTGTTGGCTGATGATCCCAGGGATTTTGCTTCCGCGGCAATTCAACTGCTCCAGGATGAACAGCGGCGGACCCGGATTGCCGGCCAGGCGGCGCTATTTGTTCGTAAAAACTACAATTGGAACCGCCTCACTGGGTTCACTATGGACCGTTTGAAAAGGCTGCTGGGTTGATCGTTTTGGTCGTAGCGAATTCAGGGCAACGAATCACCCTTCAAGTTTCCTGCACTCACGATGACTTTCCATCACCACTTTTTCCACTCGACGTAGCGTGATCCCGTCGGGTGATTTGGCAGATCGGCAGTCCGTCGAGTCATCGCGGGACCCGGCGCCCTGCTTCTCCGTCGTTATTCCTGCGCATAATAGCGCCGCCTTTATCAGCCAAGCTCTGGAAAGCGTCCGGGCGCAAACCTTCCAGGACTTCGAGGTGATCGTCGTAGACGACGGCTCCACCGACAACACCTGGCAGGCCATCCAAGGGTGTGCTGGCTGGTTTCCTGGGCGGTTCTGCAGCATCCGGGTTGAGCCGTCGCAGAACAAAGGGCCGGCCGGCGCCCGCAATCTCGCCATCCGCCAAGCCAAAGGCGAGTTCGTGGCTTTCCTGGACAGCGATGACCTGTGGGTTCCCGAGCACCTGGCCCGGGCAAAGGCAGCCTTTCGCCAGAACGGAGGCAAGGCGGGGTTGTTCGCCGGACGCGGGCAGATCCTGGGCAGCACGCGCTTCATGCACGAATCTGTCTGGCCGTCGGCAGAGCCGCAGCCGGCCAGTCCCGAGTTACTGCATGCGTGCTATTTCCCTCTGCCTTCTGTCTGTGTGCGCCGCGCTTTGCTCCTGGCTGTAGGGGGGTTTGCTGAACAACTCGTCTGCCACGAGGATTGGCTGCTCTACTTGCAGCTTTCAAAGCTGACGTGTTTCATCCATTCACCGGCCGTCGAATGCGTGATTCGGCGGCGCAGCATCAGTGTCACTACGGCCGTTGCGCGGATGTCGCAACCAATGTATCGCGACCGCATCAAGGCGTGTCTGTTCGCGGAGCGCTCGGGTAATTGGAGCCGGGGCGAACTCCGCGCGATGCGCGAGCCGTTTATCCAGAACCGAGCCGACGAGTTGGCGGACTATTTGTGTGCTCTTGACTTCGACCGGATGCTGTGGGTGGTGAAGGGCTTATTGGCCAGCGGCTGGTCAGGCTGGAGATACTGGCTCTCCATTTTGGGGCGCGGCACCTGGCAGTTTGTGCGCCGTGGTGGCAGAAAAGTTGTTCGCTCGGCCTTTGCGCAGTCATCCCGGCACGGAAGCGACAGGTAAGGAGCGGCCTCTTGCGACAAACACGCATTAGTGCAATGCCATCTTCATATTAATGTCTTCCCGGCGACGGGAAGGCGCATGTCGGGTGTGGTGGTTGTCTCGCGGGTCTCTAATACCGTGCGGCCATGAAATCAAATACGAAGCTTCAGGTTCGGGTGATCTCTCCTTGGTTTGGGAAACTGGAGACTGAGGAGGCTTTCTTTTCCGTTGATCTCCCGGCGGAAAAGGCGGACGCCCTGCTGTGTCAGTGGGCTCCGTCGGAGGAGTTGTTTGCCTTTCCGCGCCGCAAGGCCTGGTTTTGCTGCGAGCCACAGGTGATGTTCCGCAGCATCGAGGGCGGCACATGGCCGGCGATCCGCGCCCGCCTTGCCTCCCATGAGTTTCTGTGCCACAACCATCCCGATCCGCGCTGGCGCGTGCCGCACATGACACACTGGGCCCCGCTGGCGGTCAATCACCGCGCCGAGCGCAAGGACAAAGCGGTCGCGGTGGTTTCCAACCACGCGGCCCTCCTTGGCGGCGGCACGGTGACCAAAGCTATCGCAACCGCTTCGTGACGCACCCCCTGGTTGATCTTTACGGGCGCGCGGGCTGGCAGTGTTACCGGCGGGTTGGCTCTCCCGCCCGGCTGCACCAGCAAACTATCGGGGCGAGATTCCCGGCGACTGGCCAGAGGAGCAGAAGCGTGAACTTTTGGCTGGCTACAAAGTGGCGGTCTGCCGTGAGAACAGTTATGAGCCCTACTACTTCACCGAGAAGTTCGTGGAGGCGGTTTGTGCCGGGTGCGTGCCGGTGTATCGAGCGCATCCGACCTCGCCGAGGGAATTCTGCGCGGCGCGGTATGGGTGGATCCCTCCAACTTTGGACATGATCGGACGGCCACGCTCGAAGCCGCGCTCGCCCAGAATGCGAAAGCTATCCGGGAGCACAATGAACAATGGCTGCGCTCACCTGCAGTCGCGGAAACACACTTGTCCGCCATCTTTGCTCGCATCGGGCGCCTGCTGGCTCGAGACTGAGCTCGAGCTGCGGATGAAACTCTGTCTTTCCCGAAGGCTCACAGACGGGAGCGAAGACCATGAGTCACTAACCACGGATGACTCGGATGTCACCGATCAGTATCCGTGTAATCCGCGCAATCCGTGGTCACGGAGGCAGAGGGGGGACGTTCCGACCCGGTTTCAACCTCTCCCTTGCGATTACAATTGAACATATGAGGAAATCGAGGGCTGTTTCTTCGGTAGAAGCCAGTGCTGCCATCAGGACGGGGCGGGCATGGTCCAGCCTGCGCATCCCGGAGCTGGATGGCATCAGGGGCTGCGCCATTCTAGGCGTCCTGCTATATCATTATATCTACTGCCAGGTTACCGTTGCTCCGAAGAGCATGGGGGCCTATCTGCTCAAACCTCTCACGTTGGGGTGGGCCGGGGTGGACCTGTTCTTTGCCCTTTCGGGCTTTCTGATCGCGGGCATCCTGATGGACAATCGCCAAGCTTCCAGTCAGTATCGTCATTCCACACTTCAACCGGGCTCATCTGCTCGAGGCTGCTCTCGAGTCCGTACGAGCTCAGCTAGCGACTAACTGGGAAGTGGTTGCCGTTTTGGCACAACATTTTCGTGCTAAGTCGTAACGTGGAGGAGTTCGTCATTGAGCCAGCGGAGGCCTGAGGCCGCACCCGTCGCTGGCTGGAGCACCATGAGAATCCTGTACGTTTGTCCCTATCCGTTCCTGCCCATACGGGGAGGTGGCGCCTTGCGCTCGTACCATTTGCTCAACCAATTGGGCCGTTTTCACGAGGTGCATCTGGTCATCCCGCAGCGGGAGGTGGAACTGCGTCGGGGTATGGAGGGCTGCGCCGTGCCACAGAATATCGCTGTGTATAGCACTGTGGATCGTCCTTCTCCCAGGTCTCTTTTCGATCTGTTGCCGCGACGGATGGGCGCCGCGCTGCATTACCGCTGGCTGCGGCGGAGCTGGCGCGGCCCGGCCGAGACCACCATGCTGCGTGCCTATCATTTGCTGTGCGAAGTGCTTCGGCGCGCCTCCATCAATGTGGTCATTTTCAACGAAATCGCGACGATGCAGGCGGCTCCCTTGGTCGCTAGGATCGCTCCCCGCGCCTGTCGCATCGTGGACATGCACAATGTCAACCACCGTCTAGCCCGCAGGATGCCGCCCGGGGATGGCGCCCCGCTGCGAAGACGGTGGGCGTGGGAGAAGGAATGCCGGCGGCTTCTGGCGGTGGAGCAGAATCTCGGCAGATCGGTAAAGGCATTTTTCGCCTGTTCGGAAGACGACCGCCGGCTGCTGGAGTCGTGCAGCGGGATTAAGGGTTTTAGCATTCCCAACGGCGTGGATACAAAGCGGTTCCAGCTCGCCAGAGCCTCGCAGCGAGAACGGACGCAACAGTTGCTCTTTTGCGGCAGCCTGACCTACGCTCCCAATTTCGAGGGGCTGTCCTGGTTTGCAGGCGAGGTTTGGCCAACATTGCGGAAAGAAAGTCCCGGCCTGCGGCTGGCGGTCGTGGGACGGTGCGGTCAATCCGGCAAGATCCCCGGTCTCGCCAATGACGACCGGGTGCGTTTCGTGGGGGAGGTCGCGGACGTGCAGCCCTTCTATCGGGAGGCGGCCGTGGCGATTTGCCCCATTCGCGCCGGTAGCGGGACGCGTCTGAAGATTTTGGAGGCTATGAGCATCGGCACGCCTGTGGTCTCGACGCGTATTGGCGCCGAGGGCATCGAGGCCGGCGGCGGTGAACACCTCCTGCTGGCGGATGAGCCGGCCGAATTTGCCGCGGCAATCAAACGCCTCCTGAACGAACCGGTCCTGTTTCACCGGCTTCAAGCCAACGCCCGGAAGCTGGTGGAAACAAGATACGATTGGGATGTGGTCGGGGCTCTCGTTGACCAGGCACTTTCAAACCTGCTCAAGGGAAGTGAGGCTGTACAGGCTCTTCAGACTCCTCTTGATGCGCGTGCACGGGCTCTTGGCGCTCCGGGCTCCCGCCCCCAACCTTTCGCCCTCCTGTGAAGATGCCTCTGGTTAGGTTGAGTCCCGTCGCGTGTTTCTGGAGGAAGCAATCCGTCTTCTCCGGGGTGGCGGCTGTCCGGCCAGAGTATTTCAAGCTTTGGGAAGGGCGGTATTTCGTTGAAGCGGAGTTCTTGCTGTTTAACGTGGCCGGCTCACGGGCCGCGATTGACAGGGTGTTGGCCGAGTGGCAGCGGCACTTCCGCTCCGGACCAGCCGGGCGGGTGGTGGTTCGCGCCTATTTCCGTCTGGCCCTGGCCTGTTGTAATAAGGCCTATTTGCTTCTGCGCGTGGCGCGCCGCTTGGCTATGAAGCTGCTGCCTGCCGAGTACTTTCCTCGGGGAGGAACCTTCGAATCCGCACTCGCCGCACCTGCGGTGATACTTAAGGTGCGCCAAGAGTTGCATTCGCATCCGCTCCATGATTAGAATGTCTCCTTCCTCAGTGACCGCCGTTTTCGGCCATGAATGAGCACGCGATAAAGTGATGATTTCTCTATTCCAACCGAGCCTTCCCGAGCCTGTCGTGGAACCGGTAGCGGCAACATTGCGCGTGGGGTGGCTGAGCGAGGGCAGGCAGATAAAAGCCTCTGAGGAGGCTTTCTGCCGCCAGTTCGCACTGTCTCGTGAGCTTGCTTTGAATAGCGGGATCGCTGCGGTTCAACTCGCCATACTCGGTGCGGGCGCCAGCCCAGGCGACGAAGTCGTTATTCCTGCTCAGACCTTTGTGCCAACGGGCACGGCGGGTTGGAGACACTGGCTGCCCGGAATTGCTCAGGCGCAGCGCATTCAAACTCCCGCCCGTGAGATTGCGCGGTTTCATTGCGGCCCGACCGCGCCGCGCTGCTTCTTTGATCGTGAGGCATCTGTGGAAGAAATGGGGCGGGCAATTCCGCAAGGCGGCGAGGACTTGACCCCATCGCTCATTGGTGCATCACGAGTCTTCCAGAACAGAATCAAGCAATCCACTCAAGCAGTGCCACGATGAAATCCCTGCCAGATAATTGTAAGCCCGTGCGGTTGTTAAGAAGGCTGACAAAGCACGTGATCGGCTCGCGGGATGACGTTAGCCGCAAACTAAACCACCTTCGCCGGCGTCTGAACCGGGTCAGCTCGAACAAGGTATTTGCCGTTGACATTTGCGCACAGGGCCCCCGCTTCTTCGCCCATCTCACCTGGGTCCTGGAGATCCTGGATTACTGCGAGGCAAACGGGCTCGAGCCGCATATTGTCGTTTCAACGCCCTACCTCATTCGGCGGAAGGGGGAGGATTGGTTTGGGTATTACTTTTACCACAGACACCAGGTACCGAAACCGCGACGCCTGACCACCTATCGCGTGCAGCATATAAGTCAGATAGGGTTCATTTGGCGCGGGATGCCCGCACTGACTCTGATTCATGCGCACCAATTGTTCGAGAAATACGTCGGAATCAAGCGCGAGATTCTCGACCGCTGTGCGCGGTTCCAAAATCAGCACATGGCGGGTCGGTTGGTTTTGGGGCTGCATTACCGGGGCTCGGATAAGACCAGCCCCGATTCCGAGGCGCCGGGGATCTCGTACAGTGACTTTGCCGCACTGGCCCGGGACTATCTGTCGAAGCATCCTGCGATTGACACAATTTTCGTCGCGACGGACGAGAGCGCTTTCATCGCGCATCTGCAGCGGGCTTTCCCGGCCAAATCCATCCTTTTCGTCCAGCACGAGCACTACGCGCGCGGGCAGACTCCCGCTTTCGACTTGGCCAATCAGACAGGCGACAAGGACGCCTACGCCAAAGGGGAGGAGGCGCTGGTTGATTGTCTCCTCCTATCGAAGTGCACCGCCTTGATCAAGACCGCGTCAATTCTCTCGGGGTGGAGCAAGATTTTCAACCCGCAGTTGCCCGTGATCATGGCCACCCGCCCGCACGCTGAGTGCCTCTGGTTTCCCGAGCGTGCCATCGTAAAGGAACAACGGTCTGCGGACTGCTGAGGGCAATTTCTCATGCATACACTGATACGCTCCGTGGCTCGGTGGACCCCCGTCGGCGGTAAAGCAAGCAATCAGGCGCCTGCTGCGACTTGAGCCTGTTTGCCTGGCGCAGGCAGCTCAGGATCTCTGGGTTTTTGGCGAAGTGTTCAATGAGAAGAGAAATGGATACTTTCTGGACATAGGCGCCCATGATGGAATTCACATCAGCAACACCTATCTTCTGGAGCGCCGCTATGGCTGGTCTGGCATTTGCATTGAGGCGAACCGGGATACGTTCTTAAAGCTTCAAAAGAACCGCAAGGCCACTTGCGTCAACGCCTGCCTCGACTCGTGTGAGCGCTCAGTCCAATTTGCCGCGGAAGGCGCATTCGGAGGTATTGTGTCGCCGGACACGGACAACCGGGCGAGTGATGGCCGGAATGTCGTGCCCATGCGGACGACGACCCTGAATAGCCTGTTGAGGAAGCAGGGCGCGCCCCGGCAGATGGATTACCTCTCGATTGACGTCGAGGGAGCGGAAGAGCGAGTCTTCGCGGGCTTTGATCTGCAGGAGTATGGTTTCAAGTGCATGACCGTCGAACGCCCGAGCCCGGGCTTGCGAAGGAAGCTGAGCGAGCACAGTTATGTCCTCATCAAAGAGATACCCGGCTATGACTGCTTTTATGTCCATGACAGCTTCTTGAAGCAGTATGCGAACAACGCGCTCGCCTTCTATAGCAAGGTCTTCTGGGTGTGGCCGAGGTGGTGAAAGGCGAGACAAACGGGGAACCGATGGTCAGCGTGCTGATCACGGTGTATAACCGGGAGAAGTATGTGGCGACAGCCATTGAAAGTGTGCTCGCCCAAACCTACCGCAATTTCGAGCTCATCATCACGGATGACTGTTCCCGGGACTCATCCTTGCAAATTGCCCAGCGATATCAGGCTGACCGGAGAGTGAAAGTCTATCGAAACGAGCGCAATCTGGGCGATTATGCCAATCGGAACCGGGCGGCATCGCTGGCTAAAGGGAAGTATCTCAAGTATGTGGATGCGGATGATCTGATCTATCCGCATTGTCTGGAAACCATGGTGCACGCCATGGAAATGTTTCCCCAAGCCGGGTTCGGCATTAGTTCTTCAGTGCCTGGCGTATTGTCCCCTGCGATGCTTTCCCCCCGCGAGACCTACCTTTACGATTATGGGGGGGGAGGGTTGTTGGACGCCGGCCCGTTGAGCACCATCGTCCGGCGCGCGGATTTCGAGGCCATTGGGCGGTTCAACGAGGCGCGACATACCAGTGATGGACTGTGTTGGCTGACGATGGCCAGGCGCCACGGGGTGGCCATCATCGCTCCGGGACTTTACTGGTGGCGTCTCCATGACGAGCAGGAGAGTATCTTCGAGAAGCGTAGTGCTGCAGCTATCGCCGAGGTGTCCGGCCGACGATTCCGCTTTGCCATGGAGGCGCTCTGGGCAGAGGATTGTCCGCTGAGCATCCAGGAACGAAAGGCGTTTGCGCAAAAGTGGCACGCGTACTATGGGCGGTCAGTCATTAACGCGATGCTCCACATGAAACTGGACCTCGCTCGGCGGTTGGTCAAGGAAGCCGGCCTCTCCTTTGGTGCGGTTTTGAAGGCCTTCTGCGTACAGCCCGCCGGCTCTCAGGCCTCAGTTCCCAGCTTTCAGCCCTTTTCACCCAGTCCGTCGTCCCGTAGTCCCATTGTCAGTGGTCTCTCAGCGAAGGTTTCAGCTTTTCAGCATGTCAGCGTTTCAGCTTCTCCCCCTGTAGTGAGTGTGCTGATTCCCGCTTACAATGCTGAGCGCACCATTGGCGAAGCTATTAAGAGCGTCCAGGACCAACGGTTCGGCAATTGGGAATTACTTATTGTGGATGACGCCAGCACCGACCGGACGGCGCAGATCGCCGCATCTTTTGCGAGCGACCCGCGCGTACGCCTGTTGCGGAACGAGCAACGACTGGGCAAGTGGGCCAATCACAATCGCGGTGCCGAGGCAGCCCGGGGAGAATTCGTGAAGTTCCTGCATGCGGATGATCTGCTCTATCCGCACTGCCTGGAACATCTGTTGTACTTCGGGCAGAAATATCGGCAGGCAGGACTGATCCAGTCGTGTGAGGGGGTGGCCCCTCAGTATCTGGCCCCCAAGCTTCAGACCCCGCGTGAGGCCTACCAGCAAGAGTATTTTGGCGCCGTAACTCTATGGGAAAGCCCCACCGGTATGGTATATCGTCGGGATGCGTGGAAGTCCTCTGGAGGCTTGAAGGCCGATTGTCCTTCAGCTCCCGCCCGGCTGCATCTGGAAATGGCCCGAACCGCCCCCGTCCTGCTGGTCTATGGCGGTTTGGCTGGCTATCGCCGTGGCAGCCAGCAGCTCAGACACCGTGAGCGAGGTGACTTCGCGCGCTCCATGGCGGATTTAGACTGGCTGAGTCAACTGCTGCACCACCCGGAATGTCCGCTGGAAGACTCGGAAGTCGCCGTCGCGACAAGAAACCTGCAGCGGTTGCGACGAAAATGGGCGCTGTCGCAATGGTTGGGAGAAGAAGGCCGCCTTGCGAGATTTGCCTACCGGAGGCTCCGGCCGTCCTTGAGATACGGCGCGGAGTACTGGGGACCGTACTACCGTGATGCCGTTTTTGATCCTCACCTGTATCCAGATGCGGCCCTGAGCCCCCAAGCCGGAGGAGAGGAAGTAATGCGATGATGTGCGAGGCTGACAGGCAGACCGACTTAACCAGTTCGGCTGGCCAGGTCGGCGGCAGGATTCGCTGCCGCGGCAGCAGGCTCGGGCGCGGGCTGATGAAGCTGCGGTCGGGAACCTTTTCCGCTATGTACAACACCGGCCTGGCGAAGTTCCTCGCCGCTCGGCGTTACCGGGGCACGCATTATGTGGTACTGGCCTACCACGGCGTGTCGGAGCATGCGCAGGCGCTCTTCACTTCCAAGGACTTGTTCGAGCGGCACTTGCAGTTCTTCAAAAACTGGGGAAAGGTCGCGACACTGGATGAATTGGGAGGCTGCGCTGGAGAACAACAGGCTCGCCCGATGCCTGGTTTGCGCTTCGTGATCACTTTCGACGATGGATATGCGAACGTGGTCAGGAATGCGGTTCCTCTGCTGAGGAAGTACGGGGTGAAGGCGATCGTCTATGTCAACCCCGGTTGGATAGAACGCGCAGTCATCCCATGGTGGTTCCAGTTGACAGGCTCAAGCGCTCGTGCCCAGGAACTGCGGTGCCTGGCGAACGAAAAATGCCAGTTCCAACAGCGCCCTACAGTTATAGATGATTCCGTCTCCTGGCCTGCAGCCTTGATTAAGGCCATCCTGACGCAAGTACCACAGGAGCAAATGGACGCTTGGTGGAGTTCTATCGAATCCCAGTATGCCTTATCGGGTGAGAGCCAGTTGGGCTGCTTTCGTCTGGCTACGTGGACAGAATTAGCCTCTGCTGGCGATGTTCTCGAAGTGGGTTCTCACACGCAAACACATTGCATCCTTGGTTTGTGCCGGGACCCGGAGTTTGCCCGCCTTCAAATCTCAACCGCCAAACAGGCCATCGAAGCACGGTTGGGCAAGGCCTGCCGGCACTTTGCTTATCCACGGGGGGAGACCGGCGATTACAACGGACAGACGAGGCAAATGCTCGCCGCTGCCGGGCACCAGACGGCGGTAACCTGCTGTGTCGGCGCGGCCAGGGCTGGCGAAGATCCGCTGGCCATTCCGCGCTTTTTCGTTAGTGAAACGCCGGTGGCCGAGCTTGCCGCGCAACTGGCCGGCTTCGCCGCGCAATGGGATAATGCCGTCCAGACGATCAAGGACCGAGTGAAACGGTAGCCGGCGTGAACCCATCATTGGCCAGCCGCATGGGCAAAATCGCCGGTGATTTGAGCTTTGGCCAACTGACGCTCAGCAAAAGGCAACACGGTGAAAGATCTAGCAGTCCAAGCCAATCCAGGCAAGCTGGAGGCCGCCAAGGAGCTTTCCATCGTTTCCCGGCCAGCGGCAGCGTGGACCGAGGTGGCGAGTGTTTGGAAGCAGTTGGAGCGTGACTCCCCTTACGCCACGTTCTTCGTTTCGCAGGGGTGGGTGGAATCATGGCTGACGACCTTTGCGGCGGTGATGCCGGTTGAGATTGTCATAGTCCGTGCCGGCAGCGTCGCTGTCGCCGCCTGTCTCGTGGTGCGCCGGCTCCGCCGACATGGCCCGTTCCGTGTCCGACGCCTCTTCCTCAACACCAGCGGGGAAGACCCCGGCGACAGCCCTTACATCGAGTTTAACAACCTACTTTGCCTGGCGGGCTGGGAAAAGTGCGTATGCCGGGCGCTCTACGATTACATCTGCCGTCAGCCATGGGATGAATGTGTCCTCGATGGCTTTTGTCAGGGGCTGCCGCTCGACGAACTACGGGGCTTGTTTGCGGATGCCCTTGAAGAGAGAATTATCCGGAAGAACTACTTTCTGGACCTTGCCCAGCTCAGGGATTCGCAGCAACCGTACGAAAGCGTGCTTCGGACGAAGACGCGGACGCGGATCCGGCGATTCTTCAAGGACTATGGTCCAACTACGGTCGTCCAAGCGCAAACAGCGGAGGAGGCCCTGCTGATGCTCGATGAGCTCGCTGAGTTGAGTCGGCAGACCTGGACTCATCGGGGCGAACGAACCGCTTTCGCATCCAGGCGGTTTGTCTCCTTTCACCGCACCTTGATTCGGCGGACGTTTGCCGCAGGCGCAATCCAGTTGGTTCGCGTCGCGGCGGGCCCGACCGTCGGCCTGCTATATAACTTCGTCCATGACGGAAAAGTCTATTTCTATCAGTCCGGGTTGAACTACGCAGCCTGCCCGGGGGCGAAGCCGGGATTCGTTACCATTGTTTCCGTTATTCGCCACTGCCTCAATAATCCGGCGCTGAAAGAATTCCAGTTCATGCCGGGCGGCGACGAATACAAGGAACCGCTCGCGACAGGGCACGATGAACAGGAATGGATCGTGTTCAAGTCACGGAGCTGGAGAAACTGCCTGATCTCCCGGCTCCAGCGCGTCAAGCACTGCTTTGTCCCGCGCCGCAGCAGTCCCGTGGTCAGTGGCCCAGTAGTCAGCAGTCCGTAGTCCCCTTTCAGCATTTCAGGTTTCAGCGTGCTACCCTGCTCTCTGGGCTCTGATTTCAGCTTCCTGATTTAAGGTCTTGTTTTGATGACTGCGTTTGTCGTCAGCGACGTTCTGGGGCGAAAGGCGGGGGCTTACCTGGCGACCTGGTTGCTCTGCCGGGAACTGGCACGGCTGGGACTGAAAGTGACCTGCTTCGCCCGACACGAGTCATGGGCGGGACAGGAATCCACCGATCAATTTGAAGTAGTGCGGCCATGGCTGCTGAAAGGCTGCCGAAGGGATTGGCCGGGGCAGTGTCTTGCCTGGCAGGCAAGTCGCCGCATTCGCCGCGAGCAACCCAACCTGGTCTTCGTGGCAGGTGTGACGCTGCTGGCTAGATATCTCCTAAAGAGTGCCAGCGCGAACCAACTTCTCATCTGGGAACTAACCAACGCCAATCCGGGCAACAAGTTCGTTGACCGGGAAGCCGCCCGGTTGCTCTCCCGTTGCCGCGGCCTGCTTTCTCCTTCCAAGGCCATTGATCAACACATCCGCCGGACCTACGGGTACCAAGGCCCCATCTTGCGATTGCCTTTCTGGGTGGAAGACGAGTCCGAAAAGCAGAAAGCAGAAAGCAGAAAGCAGAAATGGGACAGCGGGACCATGGGACTGCGCGACAACGGGTTCGCGGCCGACTTCATCTTCCTTGGGCGGCGGGACAGCGAAAAGGGGCTGAGTGAGTTGATCAAGGCGACAGCTATCGTAGCCGGGGAGTACCCGGCCGTGAACGTCCTAATCTGCGGGGCAGGTGATGAAAAGCCGTTTGAAACGCTGGCGCGCGAACTGGGCGTATCGCAAAACGTGACGCTCCGTTTCTTCTCAACTCGGATCGAGGCCATGGACGTTCTGTCGCGATCGCGTTGTCTGGTCTTGCCCTCCTACCATGAGGGCTATCCCTTGGTCCTGCTGGAAGCGGCGCAGCACGGCGTCCCAGTCATTGCCACCACGGTAGGCAGTATACCGGAGCTTCTCAACGGTTCGAAGGCCGCCATTCTCGTTCCTCCCAGGGATGTGTCCTCACTAGCGGGCGCCATGCTAAGAATCCTCCGTGAGTCGCCACACGACTACGAACAGCGTTGCAGGACCGCTCTTGACCTTTTTGGCCGCGTCAGTTCGGCGGAAGTCGTTGCGACTCGCCTGCGGAATCTCTTGGCCCAGCTCAAAGAGAACTCTGCAGCCTGATTGTAGTTTTACACCTTCCCGGTTTCCGCTCTGTTTAGGAGTCGCATAGTCTCGTAGTCCGTGGTTTCGTGGTCTTCTGGCCCAGCTTTTTGAATGGACGTCCTCACCATCCTCCGAGCCCCGCTTGAGAATTACCCGCCGAGCCTCAATCAGGTAGCGCTTCTGGCGAAGGCGGGACTGCGGGTAGGCGTCCTTGAGTTGAGCGGAGACTCTCCGGTGGCGGCACTTCATCCCTCCGTCCGGCGCTGGCAGGTACATCGGGCCTGGAATTCGAAAACCGAGCCGTTGCCATCGTTCGTTCGGCGGTGGGCCAACTGGTTGAAGTTTGCTCGCGCCGTTCACTCACGAATTCAGGTTTATTGCCCTCGAGTCGTACTCGCTTACGACATCCTGGCTGGCGTCTTTGTCAAACCCAAGGCGGTCAGGCACCGGACCGTGTACCACTTCCATGAGTTGCCGGATCCGGAAGCGGGCGAAGGATTGGGACCGAGGCTGGGGCGTGCCCGAGCCGCTCGCTTCAGCCGCGAGGCCGACCTGGTTGTGTTCTCCGACGCCTGGCGCGCTCAATGTTATCAGCAGGACGTCCGTTTGGTGAAGCTGCCCACCGTCGTGATGAACTGCCCAATGAGGATGGACACTGTTCCGCCATCTCCGCTCGGAGAACTATTGGCGGAACAAGGCAAGAGCGGATGGAAGACAGTCTGCTATCTGGGAAGCGTCGGATGGGATCAGGGAGTGCTGGAGGCCGCAGCGTCCATGCTTTGGTGGCCGGCCCAAAGCCTATTTGTTCTCATCGGTCCCTGCTCCGCCGACATTAAGCAACGCCTTCACCAGGTTGCTGCGGAGGTCGGGACGGCGGACCGTCTCTTGTTTCTTGGTTGCCGGCCTCATCGCGAAGCGCTGGCTTTGGCGGCGGGGGCCGACATCGGCATAGCTCTAATCCAACCCACGACCCGCAATTGGCTCTACTCCGCCGGCGCAATCAATAAGCGGTTCGAATACATGGCCCTTGGCCTCGCGCAGATAACGAATACTGGCCCGGGTGTCGCGGACATTGTCGAGAAAGGCGGCTGCGGCCGCTGTGTGGATGCGCGTTCTCCCGAGGCCATCGGCCGGGACGTCTGCGCCTTGCTGAATAGCCATACTGTGCGGCAGGACATGGCCCGGAACTCACGGAGCTTGCACCTCGATCAATTCCACTACGAGCGCCAGTTCGAGCCTGTCTTGGGATGGATCAAAACCGCCGTGGCCGACTCCACCCGTCGGGAATGAGCGTGCCACTCCCTACTCCAGTCAGCGTCTTGGAGCCGTCTGGACTTCTCTACGGCTCCGAGCTCGCCCTGCTGGAAATCCTCGGGGCCCTTGACCCTGGCGCGTTTCAGATCGAGGCCGTCCTGCCTCGCGCCGCCCCGTTGGCCGCGCACTTGCGCCGAAGTGGCGTCACCTGCCGGGAGCTGCTTGGCGCCACTACTGCAAAGCGGTCTCGCTGGAAGAGGCTGCTCGGTTACGCTCGTTTGGCACGGCACTGGTTCCGCCATAGGCCGGCACTCGTTTATGTCAATCAAGGCGGCATCTTGCGCCCTGCTGCCGCCATCGCCCGCCAGCTCCGCATTCCAGTTCTCTGCCAGGTACAGACGCTCGAGGACGCCCGTTGGGTAAGCCGCCTCACAGCCCAACACCATCTTGTCTCGACCTTCGTCTGCAATTCGCAATTCATCGCCGACCATTGCACTGTGCCCGTAGGCCGGCGCTCGACCGTCTACTTAGGTTACAAGCCCAAAGGCCTCCGCCGCCCCCTTCCTCTCCCGAGCCCGTGCCACGGTTTGCTTGAGGTTACCGTGTTGGGCAGGGTATGTGAAGGAAAGGGGCATTACTTCATTGTTGAGGCTGCCCGGCTGCTGAAGCAGGCAAACCTGCGTCGTTTTCATTTCCGCTTTGTTGGCGACGCCGCGACTCCGGCAGAGGGCTTGCGTATCAAAACTCTGGTCAAGCGGCACAGGCTAACGGAATGGATCGAGTTCCGGGGCTACCGCGACGATGTTGCCGCAGAATTCGCCGCGACCCACCTGCTGGCCATCCCCAGCTTCGCCGAACCCTTCGGACGCATATTCTGCGAAGCCGCAGAAGCTCAGGTGCCTGTAATCCTCGCGGATGCAGGCGGCCTGGGCGAGCTGGCCCGCCACTTTAACGCTGGCGTTCGTTTTCCTGCAGGGGACGTCGGCGCATTCATCCAGTGCCTGCAGTCAATCGCGTCCAACTACGACACGGTGCGAAACGGCTTCCAGACCGCCGGCACCCGAATGCTTCACTCCCTGGACTTCTCAAGCTATCTGAACGTGATTGGTGACCTGATGCGACGCGCCGCCAACGGCGCGCCGGTCTCGGTCCAGTGGCTGGGGCTTGGTTCCCGTCCATGAGCCCCGTCCGGCATTCTTTGGCGAGCTCCGTGTCCAGAAACTATCTGATCCTCTTTCTCGGCGCCGATTGGTGGGGTTCGGACGCCCGGGCTCTGGCCGTGGGCTTTCGGCAGCTCGGCCACGCGGTGATCGAGATCAACTACGAGGATTTCATACCCTCCCAATGGTCGTCACTGCCCCTGCGCATTCTCCGCCGAGCCTTGGGGCCATTGCTGGCGCGCGAATACAACCGGACCATCCTCCGGCATCTAAACAACCGGGCGATTGATTTTCTGCTCGTGTTCAAAGGCAAGTTTCTTCAGCCGGGCACAGTCAAGCGATTCTCCGCGTCCGGGCTGCCGGCTTATTTCTTCTATCCGGATGTCAGTTTTCTGGATCATGGCCGAGACATCTGGGATTGCCTGCCACTTTACGACTGTGTCTTTACGACCAAGTCCTTCCACCAGGCAGATGCCGCCCTGCGTGGGCGGCTCAAGGACTTGCGCCTCGTATCGCATGGCTTTGATCCGGACGTGCATCGGACCATCCATCTGTCCGGGAAAACACAGGCCGCCTATGAATGCGATGTCTCCTTCGTCGGCTGCTGGTCCCCCAAGAAAGAACAGACGCTTCGAGCCTTGCTCGAGCGGTGCGCTGGGATTGATTTGCGCGTCTGGGGACCTGGCTGGGCCCGGGCGGGTGCGCTGGTCCGGAAGCGGTGGCAGGGTCGGGGCGCGTATGGCGATGAACTAGCGGCCATCTACTGCTTATCGCGCATCAATTTGGCGCTGCTGAGCGAAGCAGGTGGCGGGACTAGCATTGGCGATCAGGTCACCGCCCGAACCTGGCAGATCCCTGCGGCCGGCGGATTCATGCTTCATGAGCATACGGCCGAGCTGGAGCACTATTTTGCACCGGGAAGTGAAAGCGGGGTCTTCAACTCTCCAGACGACTTGGCGGAAAAAGCTCGCTGGTTCCTGCACCACGCCGATGAACGCTTGAAGGTGGCCACTGCAGGCCATCGCCGCTGCCTCGCAGGCGGCTACACCTACCTGCCAGCGGCCCGCGAAATCCTCACTGTTCATGAGGAACGCCTGAAAACTCCTGTTCGTGAGCGTTGCTGGACTTACGGCTAAAACCGAACCTGGCTCAATCATTGGATGCTGGATGTTCGATGTTGGCTTTTAGATGTTCCGCGAAGCCATGGCAAGGGAACCGGTTTCGACTGGCGGGGCCGATCATCGACATAGCCATAAAATATGTGAAAGCCCGGGTTCTTTATGAATGATATGCATGGAGAGCTGCCGGTAACCTCGCCGCCAAACTCGCAAATCGAGGCGTCCAAGTCTGCAGTTCGGCGACCCCGGGTTCATGGCAGAGGCCACGGCGCAGCTTCGGGGCGAAGCGCGTCGGCCTCGGCGGTTTCTGCCGAAGCCGGGCCCGCCACCGTGGTGTCAGGCATGCAATGGCTGGTGGTGCTCGCTGCCGGGGCTATTGCCGCCTTGGCCAGCACGCCTCTGTGGCACGACTTCTCGCCCTGGGCTGGCTTGGTCGCGGCCTTGCTGGCCATGACGGTGTTGCATATGGGTTATTCCTGTGGAAGCGTGGTCGCCCTGCCGCACCTGGCGGTCATCGTTTGCCTGGCCCAATATGGCATCGCTCCCTGGGGAGCCTACTACTATCCGGCCAATAATCCCGTGTATTTAATCGAGGACTTTGCCCATTATTTCTCCTATGCGGGCCCGGCATTGCTGGCGATCACGCTGGGCTGGATCGCAAGCTGTTTTGGGTTGCGGCCGTCCGGGTGCCCCATCTCCGAAGGCCGGCGCGCGCCTGTGCTGGTTCGCGAGTTGGATTGCCTGTTGTGGGGAGGAATTGCGCTCAAGCTCGCATTCGGTTCCGCACAACTCGGTGGGCTCTCCTTCCTGATCTTGTTGCTCGCCAACTTGAGGTTTTTGGCTGCCATCGGCCTGATGCTCCTCGGAGCACCAGGTTGGCGGTGGCGCATCGCGCTCCTGTTCGTTTCCGAGATCATCCTGGCCGTCGAAGCGACCATGTTCCACGAATTGGTCTTGTGGACCCTTGGTTTTTTTGTGACTTACTTGTTCGTGCGGCGCCCGAGAATGCCCGTATTCCTGACGTGGCTGGTGTTACTCTGCGCAGGGGTATTCTTTCTCCACGACGCCAAGTGGCAGTTCCGACAAGGCAGTGCGCGGGCGACGGTTTTTGGCGAGGACATCCCGCTAACCAAATGGAATAGTCCGCTGCTGGGAGGATTGTGTCTGGTCCAAAGCACAACCAAGGCTTTGACTGGCGGCTACTCAGACGACTCAGTGGGGGAGATGATTGTGCGGTTCAATCAAGGCTGGATTATTGACCGCATATTGCACCACGTTCCATCCGTAGAGCCGTACGCGCGAGGCAGAACTATCATTTCGGCTTTTGAGGCCGCAATGTTACCACGGATCTTGGCGCCTAACAAGCAGTTCGCTGGTGGCAGAGAATTTATGCAGTGCTTCGCCGGCTATACTTTGACAGAGGGCACGAGCATGAACTTGGGTTTTGGTGGCGAACTGTATGCCAACTTCGGGTATTGGGGCGGCATCCTGGGCTGCGGCCTCTACGCGCTCGTCCTAGGACTGGGCTTTCGCTGGGTGGCTCGACGTGCTCACGCATCGCCAATATGGTGGGCCATCCTGGTTTACGTCGGCCACTGGGCGCTGAAAGCTGAAACCGACATTGGCGCGGTGCTCAACTACATCGTGAAGGCTGCGATTGTGGCGTGCGTTGCCGCCATGTGCCTGCCCGCCGTGCGTGCGGAGTTGGCCGGACGGCCTGTGACAACCAGTAGGCCATCAAGGTGCGGTTGGGAGGTGAAAACTGCTGAAACGCGAAAATGTTGGCATGTAAGCCCGAGTGAAGAGCTCGGAGCCGAATCAAGGCATATACAACGGTGACGATCCGGGGCTATGTAAAGCTGCCGAAGGAACAGAGGAAGCGCGGGTGTTGGGAAAGCAAAGCTGCGTTCAGGAACTTCGGTCGCAGTTCAGGTTCGGGAAGTGTCACGAGCGCACTCCAATTCGGAATTCTGCTCAAAGCTGGACGGGCTGCTGCAAGAGGCCATGAGTCGTAACTATGGTTGGAATTGTTGCGTGATGGGTGAGGCATCCAAGGTGGAGCCCTCGATCAATTGTTGTGCGAAACCGTTGAACTGCCTGCGAGTTTCACGTCCATGGCAACCAAACGCAGACCTTGATTTCAGCTTTCAGGTTTCAGCGTTTCAGCTTTTCCTCTAATAGTCCTCTTGCCCCACATCGCTCATTTCATTCCCTACACAGGCACGGCTATGGGGGGGCCCGTGCTCGGAATGGCGGCTTACGTCGGTCTCCTGGCCGATGCCGGTTTTTCGGTCATGGTTTACAGCACGAAGCGGGACACGGACGGTGAATCGTTTCCGCTGGATTCCAAGGTCAGGCACGTGCAGGAACCGGCGGCAGGCTGGGGCGGCTTTCGCCGCAGTCCCGCCTTGTGGCGGCAGGCGCATACGGCCGAGATCAATCTCATCCATTCCCACGGGTTATGGACTGACGCCCACCGGCTGGCAGGATACCTCGCCAGGACACGCCGAGTGCCGCATTTGCTGGCGCCGTGTGGCATGCTCATGCCTGGGGCGTTGCGCCATCATGGGTGGAAGAAAGTGCCGGTCCGGATTTGGTTCCAGGATCGGGCGTTGCGCGCCGCACAATGTCTGCACGCCAAATCCGACCAGGAATACCGGCAAATCCGCGCCTTCGGCCTGCGCAACCCTGTCGCGGTCATCCCCAACCCGATCGCTCCGCCGCCCGTCGGTGGTTCGGTCGTCTCTGCTCCGTGGTCCAAGAGCCCAAACCGACGCACCGTCCTGTTCCTTGGACGGCTGCATCCGGTAAAAGGTCTGGCGCGGCTCGTCCAGGCATGGGCGGAGGTGCAGAGGTTCGCGGTGAGAGGTCAGTGGAGCAGTGGTCCAACCCATGAGACCTGGCAACTGATCCTGGCCGGGCCCGATGAAGGAGGGCACCGTGAGGAAATCGAATCGCTGGTCGCAGAGTGTGGATGCCGGGACAGCGTGGTTTTCCCTGGCGAACTCGATGAAAAGCAGAAGTGGGGTGCACTGGCGGCGGCGGACTTGTTCGTGATGCCCAGCGATTTTGAGAATTTCGGTAATGCTATTGTGGAAGCCATGTCATGCGCCGTCCCCGTTATTACCACCACCGGCACCCCGTGGGAAGAGTTACGGCGCGCGGGAGCGGGTTGGTGGGTGGCGCCGCGCGTCGAGTCGTTGGCCAAAGCCCTGCGCGAGGCTTTGGCTATGTCCGAGACCCAGCGGCAGGAAATGGGAAAACGGGCGGCGGGCCTGGCGGCACGGTTCAGCCCACAGCAAGCCGGTGCCGATTTGATTCAGGTTTACCGCTGGTTAATGGATGAAATTCCTCGTCCTCCGTGCGTTCGGGGTGATTAGCGCACTCCCCCTGCTCCAGTTGGTCTCATCTCGCCGCCGCTCGAATACTCGTTCCTGACAGAAAGTTCGTGCGCGGGTGGCAGAGGCACAGCCAATATTGGCCTGGAGGCATTTGTAGCATAGCTCCCCCTGCCTGCACCTCAGGCCCGGGGTAAACGCGTCGCTGCGGGCGCGCCAGGGCACTGACCAGACCGCTCCGGGCAGAGTGGGGGACGGAGGCGAACCGAGCGGTCTTTGTTTTCCCCCGTCATGCAGAGTCAGAGCGTAGCTCCCGCAGGGATCCATCGGCATCCGCTCTTTTGTCTGGTCTTCTACCTCCGATTGGAATTTCATCATGCGCGCCAACTATACCGTCCGCAGTAACCGTCCTTCCCCCTTCCGAGCATCGCATCTGGCCCTGCGCGGGCTTTGGAACCTCGTGTGGTTGCTGCTGTTCCGCCCCTCGCCCCGGTTCATACATGGGTGGCGGCGGCTTCTGCTCCGGCTGTTCGGGGCTACTGTTGGGCGCGGGGTGCGCATCTATCCCAGCACCAGGGTTTGGGGGCCCTGGAATCTCACGCTCGGGGAGCATGCAGTGCTGGGGCCTGACGTGGACTGTTACTGCGTCGCGCCGATCGAGATCGGGGTGCAGTCCACCATCTCGCAATACTGCTACTTATGCGCCGCCACCCATGACTTCGAGTCGCCCGATTTCCGGCTCATTGCGCGGCCGATCGTCATCAGGGACCAAGTGTGGTTGTGCGCGGATGTGTTTGTCGGGCCGGGGGTGACGATCGCCGAGGGCACCGTGGTCGGGGCGCGTTCGAGCGTGTTCTCGGACCTGCCGGCGTGGAAAGTCTGCGTAGGATCGCCCGCCAAAGCCCGCCGCGACCGCACCGTCAAGACGCCCAACTCTGATCTCTGACTTTTGATATGGCATTCAGCGTTCAGCTTTTTCGTCAGCCCGCCATTCTTTGCCCTTGTGTTTCTGCCTTGCGTTGTCCCGTTTCGTGGAAGCACGGGGGCCGGCTTCCAATCGCTGAGTCGCAACTTCCCAATGAAGGCCTTGCTTGGGAACTCTCGCATTGTGTGCTACCTTGAGCGGGAGCCAATCGTTCGGTTGGATTACGCTGACCTGCGAGGGTGGTGCATGATTTGTTTCGGCAACTTCGGGCGCTGCACGAGGCGGGCGAAGAGGCAAGGCGCCTGATTTCGGCTTCTCAGCGGTTTATCTGCCCAGCCCTTAGCGTGGCACCGTAGGCCGTGGCCCCTTCCCTCCTCTATCTCCTTCCCCTCGCCGCCTATTGGCTGGTTCTCATCTACTGGCTTGGCGCACAGTGGTCTGTTTATGAGCAATACCACTACGGCTGGGCGGTGCCGTTTCTGTGCCTTTATCTGCTTTGGCGAAAAGCAGAAAGCAGAAAGCAGAAAGTAGAGAAAGGATTACCGGGCGATGGGGCTGCCGGGCTGCGAGGCTATGGACTACAAACAGCGGCCGGGGGACTGGATTATGCCGGGGGGAATCCGGGAGGTGGCCGCTCGCTGATCTGGTGGGGCCTGCTGGTCTGTGCGCTGCTCTACGCGCCCACACGCTTCCTGCACGAGGCCAACCCGATCTGGCGTCTTACCAGCCTCCTTTGGACCCTCATTGTTATCAGTCTCACGCTGCTCGTGCTCCGTTCCCGTGGCCCCGAGGTCTCGTGGTCCCGTGGGCTGGTCTTCCCCATCTGCTTCTTCCTCGTGGCCGTCCCCTGGCCCTCCGGCGTGGAAAACTTCCTGATCCAGTCTCTGATGCGGCTGAATGTTGCGACGACGATCGAATTGCTTGGCCTCTTCGGAATCCCAGCCGTTCAGCATGGCAACGTCATTGAGATCGGCGCCGGAATGGTGGGTGTTGACGAGGCATGCAGCGGCATCCGATCCTTCCAGGCCACGCTGATGATCTCCCTGTTCCTGGGGGAACTCTACCGCCTTGCCCCGGTCCGCAGGTTTGGAGTGGTTCTGCTGGGCTTCGTCCTGGCCTTCGCCTTTAACGTAGGGCGCACGCTCCTGTTGACTGGCGTCGCCTTCGTAAAGGGGGTCGCGGCAGTCTCCTCCTGGCACGATCCCGCCAGCATCACCATTCTCGTTGCCTGTTTTCTCTCTGTCTGGCTCCTGGCTTGGCGGCTCAGGGGGGACACCGAACACCTGAAATCTGAAATGCTGACAGCCGAAACCGGAGCGGCAAGGCCAATGGCCAGTATTCCCGTGGTCCGTGGTCCCGTTGTCTCGTTGTCCCTCCTCGCCTGGCTTCTTGTCGTCGAAGTCGGCACCGAGTTTTGGTATCGTTCTCACGAATCTTCGATGGCTGCCAGCGTAGAATGGTCGGTGCGTCCCCCGGCCCCGAGCGCCAATTACAGCGAGGTGAAGATCCCACCCGAGATTCTCGGCCAATTCCGTTCCGATGAAGACAAGCATGTCCAGTGGGTGGATGACCACGGTAATCCCTGGGAACTCTACTACTTTCGTTGGTTTCCCGCCCATTCTTTGCAGAAGCGGGTGGCCATTCAAATGGCAAAGACGCACGGGCCGGAGAAGTGTCTCCCCGCTGTGGGAATGAGCCTGAAGGCGGATCTGGGAATTATCACGGTTCCCATTGCGGGCCTCGAACTCGTCATGCAGCACTACATGTTCAGCGCCGAAGGCCGGTTGCTTCACGTCTTTTATGGGATCTACGAGGACCCGACCGGAAGCGCCAAGCTGGCCAATCGGCGGAAGGACTTCGGGAGCCGTGTGGCCGCAGCCCTGGACGGGAGCCGGAACTACGGCCAGCGTTTTCTCGAACTCGCGGTCACCGGGTATGACCGGCCTGAAGCAGCCAAAGCCGCTCTGGCCCAGGAACTGGGGAAGCTGATCCGAGTGGAAGCTCCTGCGCCAAAGCATTGAATCGCCCGCTGCCCGATTTGAGACGCCCGCGAGCCGATTAAGGCAGTCCCGGATAGCACGAATCTCAAATGCCAAAACTGATGGGGCACAGGATTCCCAACACGACAAGCGCCCCGTGTTTGGCCCACAAGAGCCACCCATTGCGCGCCCGGGACGTGCAGATTTATCAGGCCTGCGAAGTTCTGACCGAGTGTCTGATCTACCCCATGGTCATTTTCAGCCCCTGGGCTTTTGGCACCAGCGAGCCCTGGTCCATCTGGATCATGAACAGCGCAGGCTACTGCCTGGGGGCATTGTTAGCCGTCAAATTAGCCATACGCCATCTCAAGGGCTACCGGCCGCCGCGCTGGGCCGACGGCGGGGCAGAGCCACCGGGCGCTGGTGCCGCCCGCGGACTGCTCACCCCCGCCAGACTCACCGGAATCCTCGCGCTGCTGACAGCGGCGATTCTGGGTTATTGCCTGATCAGCGCCCTAAACGCGCGTGCTGCCTATAATCCGGAAACGCTCGCTTTCACCTACCGGCGCCAGTATGTCCCCTGGCTTCCCCATAGCTTCGACCGGGGCGCGACCTGGTTTGCGTTCTGGAGCTACCTCGGATTGGCGCTCTCGTTTTGGGCCATCCGCGATTGGTTGTTGGGAAAGTCCGCGGCCGAACAACGGCCTGCGCGCCGGGCGAATGGGCCGGGCGGGGTGGCCCAGGCAGAGTTCCTTCCTGCCCGGTTGCGCCGCCTCTTGTGGTTGCTGACGATCAATGGCGGGCTGCTTGGCGTGGAAGGAATCATTCAACGGCTCCATGGATCCGGCGAGCTGTTATTTCTTGTTCGGCCAAACATCCACAAGACGGCGGACACTCAGTTTGGCCCGTACGCCTACTACGCGAACGCCTCGCAATACTTCAACCTGCTTTGGCCGGTCTGCCTCGGATTCTGGTGGATGCTGCATCGGTCGCGCGGATTTGGGCGCCACGACCACTATGTGGTGCTCCTTTGCTGCGGCATCATGGCCGCATGCCCGATCATTTCCACCAGTCGCGGCGGCACGCTGATAACACTTGGGCTGCTCGGCTTGGTCGGACTCCTCCTGGCCGCCGCGCATTTCGTTCTTCCCGCGTCCGGCCAGGCAGCCGGGAGAACGCGCGCAACTACATTGGGCGTTCTGGCGCTTTTCTTCGTCGGCGCGCTGGCCCTGGGGTACTCGCTGGGATGGAAAGCGCTGAAGCCGCGAATGGCCAGGCTGAGCGAGGGCTTCCAGCAGCGGGAACGCGACTACGACAGAGCCCGGCCTATCGCGGCGGATTATCCCGTTTTCGGCACCGGCCCGGGCTCCTTCGAGAACGTCTCAAAGCTCTACCGCATTTCCCCCGAGGCCAATTGGTGGGCGCAACTGCACAACGACTGGCTGGAAACGCGCATCACGTTCGGCTGGGTTGGCAGCGCGTTGATTGCCCTGGCTTTTGCGACGGTGCTGCTGCGTTGGTTTGGCGGCGGAGGCATCTACAGCGGGAGGCGCTTTGTCATGTTGTTATGGCTGGCGCTGGGCGGGTGCCTCATCCATGCGCGTTTTGATTTTCCATTCCAGATGCATTCGATCGTCTTCCTCTTCCTGATCCTGTGCGCCATTCTATTCAACCTGTCGCGCAGGCCCTCATTTCATTGAAGGCTCATCGCTGACCACTGACGCCGCCCCCGCCTCCGGATCTATCCGGCGTCCCGGCGCCTGAGCATCCTTTTGTGACCTTCCTCCTCCTGAACCAGACCTTTCACCCGGACGTCATGGCAACCGGGCAGTACTTGACCGACGTGGCCCTGCGCCTCGTCGAGCGCGGCCACCAAGTAACCGTAGTCACCAGCCGGCGCGCCTACGATCAACCTCGAACGCAGTTTCCCAAAGAGGAGATGTGGCGCGGGATCCGCGTGTATCGCGTCGGAACCACCGGATTTGGCAAAGGCGCCAAATGGCGGCGGGCCGCGGATTTTGCCAGTTTCCTGGCACTCGCCTCTTTGCGGCTCGCGCGGTTGCCCCGCCCGGAGGTGGTGGTGACCCTGACCTCGCCGCCGTTGATTTCTTTCCTGGGCGCCGGATTGGCCAGGCTCCGCCGCAGCCGCTTCTTTTACTGGGTCATGGATTTCAATCCCGACGAGGCCATCGCTGCCGGGTGGCTTCGCCCCCACTCACCCGTCGCGAGGGTGCTGGACTGGATTTCGCGCTTCAGCCTGCGGCAGGCCCGTAAAATCCTCGCGCTCGACCGGTTCATGCGCGAGCGCATCGTTGCCAAGGGCATCGCGCCGGCGAAGGTGCTCGTCATTCCGCCCTGGTCCCACGACACGGAGGTGACATTCGATGCCGAGGGCCGGGAACGATTCCGCAAGGCGCACGGCCTGGACGGCAAATTCGTGGTCATGTATTCGGGCAACCACAGCCCGGTGCATCCGCTCGATACACTACTCGCGGCGGCTCGGCAGCTTGCGTCCAACCCCGACGTGACTTTCTGCTTCATCGGCGGCGGGAGCGAGTGGAGAAAGATCCAGGAAAAGCAGAAAACGGACCGCACCCTTTCCAACATAATTTGCCTGCCCTACCAGCCGCTAGACCAGCTAGCGGGGTCCCTGTCCGCCGCAGACCTCCACGTGGTTGTAATGGGCAACGACTTCGTGGGCTTGGTGCATCCTTGCAAGATCTACAATGCTTTAAGCGTAGGCGCGCCAGTGCTGTATATTGGTCCTTCGCCCAGCCACATTTCGGAAATCCTGGACACGCTGGACGGCCACTATACTTGCGCCGCGGCGCACCACGGCGACGTGGAAAGAGTAGTGGAACAGATCCTGAGGGTTCGTCGGGAATCCGCCGCGCTAGTCCGCCAGCCGCCCAAAATCAGCTCCATGTTTTCCAGGGAGACTCTTCTGCCCAGGCTGGTTGCCGAACTGGAGGGACAGTGATGCACTGCTAGTCGTTGAGGGCAGCGAGCCCCGTTTCCAATTCTTGGCTAAGGCCGGAGTCTTGTTCGCAGGATTCCGGCCTTTTTCTTGCCGCGAAGGGTTTTGCCTCGAAACTACAGTATTATACCATTTCCTGTTAGTAGTTGCATTGTATTGAGAGGCATGGCAAGAACAGTCATGCCGAAACGATTTCATCTGAACCGGCCCGACCTTGCGCAAGCCGTGGCGGCGGCGCTGCCGGGTTGCAA
>Ga0255344_1000651_pt1 | contig 52679 bp, 50 predicted proteins | sample wastewater_treat_5_FD_192414 | JGI IMG/M metagenome (GOLD analysis project Ga0255344, IMG submission 192414) | Wastewater microbial communities from Lulu Island WWTP, Vancouver, Canada - plant18 | ecosystem: Engineered > WWTP > Wastewater > Unclassified | place: Canada: Vancouver, British...
TTTGTATAGAGCGCTGTTATGTCCATCCTGTCTACTATAGCGTTTACGGTTCCTACTAGATGATTTTCGGGAATCATCTCATTGAGATTAGGTGGAAAGAGCCAACCCTGATCTTGATAATATGCCTTAAATACAGGTTCTGATGGTTTTCTTTGTTTTCTCATGGGGTAACTATATGTCAGATTAATTGTTTGTAAATTAATTTTTTAAAAAAAAGAGGTGTCTTTTGAGACACCCCTGTTTAAATCAAAGATTATTCAAAAGAGCATTACCAAATTCCAAACAGCCCAAAGCCTTTGCTCCTTCAATTTGAGATGCCAGATCCCCTGTCAGTTTTCCATCATTTATAGTTTTAGCGAAAGCGGATGAAAGAATGTCAGCGGCCTCTTTCCATCCCAAAAATCGCAACATCATCTCTGCTGATAATATCAGGGATGATGGATTGGCAATATCCCTGCCAGCAATATCTGGGGCTGTCCCATGAGTGGCCTCAAATATAGCATGATTATCTCCAATATTGGCCCCTGGAGCAACTCCAAGACCTCCTACTAAAGCAGCTAAAGCATCAGATATATAATCACCATTTAGATTAGGAGCTGCAATTATATCATAATTTTCAGGTCTTAGTATTATCTCCTGAAACATCGCATCTGCTATTCTATCCTTGATAATTATTTTCCCAGCAGGAGCTATACCACTATATTTCTCCCGTAGCTCCTTTTCTGTAATTGTTACATCTGAAAACTCCTCACGTGCAAGCTCATATCCCCAATCACGAAAAGCTCCTTCTGTAAACTTCATTATGTTGCCTTTATGCATAAGAGTAACAGAGCTACGTTTATTTTCAATAGCATATCTTATTGCACTGCGCACAAGCTGCTTTGTCTTTGCAGGGCTTATGGGCTTTATACCGACACCAGAGGTTTCATCAATAGTTACCTTCATTTCATCTTTCAAAAAGCCAATAACTTTTAAAGCATCCCCTGAACCTGATTTCCACTCTATGCCAGAATAAACATCCTCCATGTTTTCACGGAAGATTACCATATCGACCTTTTGAGGATTTTTAAGAGGGCTTGGCACTCCAGAAAAATACCTCACAGGCCTTATGCAGGAATAGAGTTCAAAAATCTTTCTAAGAGCAACATTTATGCTTCTTATGCCTCCGCCAACTGGTGTTGCAAGAGGCCCTTTGATAGCTATTCTATATTTATCTATAAGGTCAATAGTCTCTTGAGGAAGATAATCTCCTTTAAGCCTATAGGCCTTTTCCCCTGCCAGAGCATCTTGCCATGTAATCTTCCGTGACTGACCATAGGCCCTTTCGACAGATTTATCAACAACCTTAATTGTGACATTGGAAATCTCAGGGCCAATGCCATCGCCTTCAATGTAAATAATAACAGGATTTAATGCAGCCTTCCTAATTTCAGATAAAGTTAAAGTCCCTTCTTTAATCATTTCTTGATCTTAGCCTTTAATACTTCTTCCTTAAAATTTTTAGAAAAGGTAAATTTTGGAACCTTTGTTGCCTTTTTTGCAGGGATTGTAATCTCCTCCCCTGTGATCGGGTTTCTTCCCTTTCGTGCCTTCGTTGCAGGCTTAACTTTTGCATAGACTTTACCCATTTTCCCAACAGGGACTCTTTCACCCTGAAGCACCCCTGATTCGATCATGTCAAAAACTATGTCAAGAATTTCCTTTGCGTCCTTTTTTGAAATGCCTCTGACTTCTGCAAGATATCCAGCCATCGATGTTATGGTATAGCTTTGAGGTAGAGGTATTTTTTTTGAATTTGAAGTTTCTTTTTTTGCCATAATAACCATCCAGAAAAAAATTTAAGTTTTTATAAAAAATGATAGGGCAATCCTTACGATGCTAAACTATCTAAAAAATGAATATAACTATTATTGATTATCTTATGTCAAATGAAATAATTTTACTTGAAAATAAAAATAAATATTGGCAAAATAAACAAAAGAGGTGATTATGAAAAAAATAATACTTGTCTCTACAATTTTACTCTTACTTGGCAAATTTGCCTATTCAGAGTCAAGAAGCGACTCTGCTAAAAAGATGACTATTACAACAGATACTATTATCGGAAAAAAAATAGCTCTTCCTGTGCTTGAAGGCTACTATAAAGATGAAATAACTGAAATTGATCTCAATAGCTACAAAGGCAAATGGATAATTCTATTTTTTTATCCTGCTGATTTTACTTTTGTATGTCCCACAGAGCTAAAGGAGCTTGCTGATTACTATAAAGACTTTGCAGCATCTGACGCAGAAATCTTTTCCATAAGCACAGACTCCCCATATGTTCACAGGGCATGGAAAAAAGATAACTCCCTCCTTAAGGATGTTCGCTTCCCAATGCTCTCTGACAGAGGAGGAGCTTTTAGTAAATATATGGGGGTATATGAAAGTAGACAGGGTATTGCCATAAGGGCTACTTTTATAATTGACCCTGAGGGGTATGTTGTTGCTGCTGAATATTCCCATGAATCAATAGGTAGAAATGCTGGGGAACTCCTTCGCAAATTGGATGCTGCAATAGCAATCCGTAAAGGAGGCGGAGGATATTGCCCTGCTGGATGGGTTCCTGGAAAAGAAATCATTAAGGAGAAGTAATTCTATGAAACACTTGACCTTTATTATCATTTCACTTGCAGTTTCTCTTTCCCTATATGCAGAGGGAAAATCTAAAAACATTTATTATTTCTATGCAGAAAACTGCTCTGCCTGTAAAGAGGCTCAAAGCTTTTATCAAAAACCATCAAACCTTAAAGATGGGGGTTCATGGAATTTCAATGGTTGGACCTTTATTGCATATAGAATTGCTGATGAAAAGAATCAAATTGTCAGAGCCAATATAAACAAACTCAACAAAATGTGCTCTGAGATTAAAACTCGGACAAAAGCTAATAATTTTGTATATTTTAGGCGTGATGTATATGAATTTTATATAAACAAAGGCCTACCTTATTTCAAAAAAGAAGATAAGTATTCCAGAAAGGATGAACCCTTCCCTACTCCTATTTTTGTGATAGGCGATAGAGTGGTGCTTGGGTTTAACCCGGAGCTTATTCAAAGTTCAATGATGCTTGTAAAATAAAATTTAAATTTTAAAAATTTGCATCATATACTTGACAAATTTTACTACTCTGATATTGTTAAATTCAGAGTAGTATTATGACAGAAAAATCAAAATATAACCTCAAGGATATATTTGTCCTTGATAATCTCCGTGAGATTGATGATTTACTCAAACTAAGAGAAAATCCCATCAAGCTTATTGACCTTGGCTATGAATATTTAGACAGGGGGGAGTTTAAAAAAGCCTTTGATGTATTCAAAATTGGTGCAGAAATAGACAAAGAAGATCCAGATATATTAAGCGGTATGGGAATAGCCCTATGCGAAATGGGATTTTTTGATGAGGCAAGAAAAATCCTTGAATATGCCATCGCAGTAAATCCTGATGATGCACTTATTTATGCTAATATGGCTGGGGTTTTGTGGGAACAAGGGGATTACCACAGCGCCATATACTATTACTCAAAATCTTTAGAACTGGATCCTGAAATTGAAGAGATATATTTTAATCTTATAAATCTCTATATGGAAGCTGGTATGCTCTTTATGGCTCTTGCCACATGCAATGAATATATACAGAAATTCCCAGAGGACGAAGAGGCTCTTCTTCTAAGAGATGATATTATATTAAATCTTGGGATTTCTTTTATATAGTTTATATAGACTAATGCAGTTTATTGAGATACCCTTCAGCACTTCTCTGAGATGCAGAGTTTAAAAGCCTTTTGATGTCATCCTCTTTATCGATTTTCCACTGGCCATTTTCCTGTATTAGCTTTAAACTCAAAACAATACCATTGATATTTTCTCGTTTTGGATCTTCAAGCCTTATATCCATAATCACAAAATCATGCTCTTCCTTTTTTCCAATGACTTTGTATGAGCTTGAATCTTCCATAAATTGCAACATTTTAAAAGCAAAAAACTCCTCTTGCGAAAAATACTGCTGATATTTGTAAACAGCATCCATTGTGCCCTTTGTATAAAAAGATGATATGTCAGAGAGATTCTTGCATTTTTTAATCATCTCTGGGATATTTTCAGGGGAGTTTTGAGGGTATTTCTTTCCGCAAGAGAGGCCCAGAACCAAAAGAGCTAAAAAAATCCAGAATAATTTAGAAGTCATAGATCCTCTTTTATATAAAAAATTCTTAATAGAAAAATTTTCTCAAAAGAAAATAATTACTTTCATTAAATCTTGACAATTTATTTCTGGCAATAATAAAAAACAAATATCTTATACTCTTATGGAGAAAAGTGATGAAAAAATTTATATTGCCCCTTTTGCTTTTAACAACTATTATAAACTTATCCTGCACCAGCTATCAATTTTTTTTCAAGGATAAAATCACCATTGATGAGTTGCTTGCAACAAAGGAACAGATAGACACAGCAGAAAATCCAGCTCAGGCTCTTCTGCTGAAAAATGACTTAGCTAATAAAGTTATCGTAATAAACGAACTTCTTGTTAAAGATATAATCCCATCAACAAATGTGGATTACGACTTTTGTATTATATCGGATTATCAATCGGAAAAGGGGGCTATAGAGTTTTATATCTATACAAAAAATCTGAGACGCATATCTCAACTCAAAAAGGGCCAATCCCTTATAACTGTTCAGGGAGAATTTTCCAGATTCTTCTCTATGTTAGACAACTATTATACAAAGATAGAGATTATAAAAGCTGCAATAGCAGTTAAAAATTAAAATTGATTCAATGTTAATTTCTTAATCTTTATATTTATATGAAATAAAATGCTCTAATAGCATTTATTACAAAAGCATCTTTAAGAATTATTATTGAAATTGATTTGATATTTTCAAACAGAGCTTATATCTTGAAGTCATATATCAAAAATGGATGGTTCTCTCATGTCTTCCAAAGGTAAAAAATGGTTCCTGGCTATTGTAATTTGCATCCTTTCACTTGTGGCAATAGCTTTTGCTATTCTATATATTACATACTCAGTAGAAAAGATAAAATATGATGCTGAAGTTTTATACCCTATAAAATCAAAAATAATTATCACCAGAACTGAAAATGGAGAACCTCTTATTTCTGCTCAAAACATAGAGGATTTATTCTTTGGGCTTGGATATGTTCATGGTCAGGATAGACTAAATCTCATGGAATACGAAAGAGCTCTTGCTATGGGGACAATTGATGAGTTTGAAAATTTTGAGGATTCACATATAATAACTCAACTGGCCTATATTGCTGGATTCAAAAGAGAAAGCGAAAATATTCTGTCAAAGCTTTCCCCTGATGAGATCGCACTTCTAAAAAAATATACCGAAGGAATAAACCTTATTCGCCAGAAAAGGCACTTAGCTTTAACTACCAAAAAGGAGTGGGAACCAATAGATGTCCTTGCGATCCTTGTTATGAGGGAGTGGGTGGACTCCTTTCTCTCAAACCCTGAAATATATCTACTCTTCAATGAAAGGTTAAGGCCTACCATATACGAAATTTTTAAAGAAAGAGAAAAATTCTTCTTCTTTGAAAATGAAGATATTCAGCATGTATATATTCTTAAAAGGCTTAAAGAGATATTGGAAAGATATTACTGCCAATACAATCAAGGTCTTGCTATTCTTGGAATTACAAAAGATTCCTCTGCCATTGGATTTTCATATATAAGCAGCTATAGCAACTATCCTGGCTGGTATCCACTTAAAGTAAATTTAAATGGAACCAGAATAGAAGGAACTACATGGCATGGGCTCCCCTTTTTCTTCACTTTTAAAAACGATAATTGCTTATTCAGCCATTTTAATCTTAGGGCAGACACACAGGACTTTTACAAGTTCAAAACTCGCCACAACAATGGGACGCTACAATACAGCATCAATGGGCTATGGAAGGATTTTAAGACTCTTCGCATTCCTCTGACATCAAATCCTTCACTTAGCTATATTACAATGGCAAGTGAAAAGGGACCAATATTTAGCGATTTAATTACCTCAGGGAAGGAAACTGAAAATACTCTATCCATAAGCTCAGTTTATCCTGAAGTCAACTACGTCAGGCTTCTACTCACAGCACCTTTTGAACAGGATGGCTCAAAAATCTATAGGAATATTCTTTCCTGTGATGCCTCACTAAAATCATTCATCTTAAAAACCCCAAAGGATTCTATGACAATAATATCTGGTTATGCTCTATCAAAAAATCCAGAAAAAAGCATACTGATCGATGGAAGTAAGGCAGTTAGAGCAAATCCATCAAAAATTACAATAACGCGAACAATAAAGAAATATGGATTAATATCATCATCAATGTATACTGTTGCAGATTCATCTATTGTGTATAAGCCTGAAGTTTTCTCAAATGAAACAGCCTCAAGGTATATGGCAGATCTACTTGATGAATCAGCAAATATAAATGAAGAAACTCTGCAAAATATTCTGGGAAATACATACTCCCCAACAGCAAGTCTTTATCTTCCTTTCTTTAAGAATTCATTATCTTCTAATCCTTTGACATCTGCAAAGATGAGCAGGTTATATTTTAACGACTGGGACATGACAGTAAGACAAAAACTTCAGGCTCCAGTAATATTTTTCACACTCTTGCAGGAATTTATAAAGACCTCCCTTGAGGATAATCTCGATGATGAGATTCAAACAATCCTTGAAAACTCCCCAATGATATATGAAGATTTTTACTATGCAATGAATCAAAATTCACAAATTCTCTTTGACGATAAATCAACTATACCAACAGAAACAAAGGAATTAATATTTGATCGAGCCTTTATAAATACCATGAGGTTACTGAACCGAAGATTTGGGCCTTTGATGGAAAACTGGCAATGGGGAATTTTAAGTCAAAATCATTACAAAATACCTAACGCCACAAGCACTTTCTTTTCAAAATTTTTTAAAATTGAAAACAACCAGACAGCAGGGTATAGTGATACCATATTTAGCACATTCTTTGACAATAATTTTACATCTAACCAGACCACATCGCTTTATGGAATAATAAGCAAGCAATCCTTTAGATATAAAATGAACTATGGATATAGCTCTTCAGTTTTTTCAGACTTTTATTATGGAAAGATTTCCAAAACAGAATCAGAGGCCATAGAAAAATACAGAACAACTATTGAAAATAAATAACACAAAGGGCCGCCCGTAGGCAGCCCTTTGTAGATCTATATAAAATCCTATTTTAATACATTCCTGGCATTCCGCCCATTCCAGCACCTGGCATTGCAGGCTTCTCTTCAGGTTTTTCTGAAATAAGGACTTCAGTTGTGCAGAGCATTCCTGCAACAGAAGCTGCATTTTGAAGAGCAGAACGAACAACCTTAGCAGGGTCAATAATTCCAGCTTCCATCATATCAACCCATGTCAAGGTATAGGCATTGAATCCAACACCTGGTTTTTCATCCTTGGCCTTTTCAACAACAACAGATCCCTCAAGGCCAGCATTATATGCAATTTGCTTCATAGGAGCTTCAATAGCCTTTGCTATGATCTCTGCACCGATTTTTTCATCACCAGAAAGCTTAGCAGCAAGCTCTCTAACAGCCTTCTGAGCATGGAGGAGAGTAAGGCCACCACCTGGAACAATACCCTCTTCTACAGCAGATCTTGTAGCAGAAAGGGCATCCTCAACTCTTGCCTTCTTCTCTTTAAGCTCAACTTCTGTAGCAGCACCAACATTGATTACAGCAACGCCACCAGCAAGTTTAGCCTTTCTTTCCTGGAGTTTTTCTATATCATATTCAGAGCTTGACTCTTCAATCTGTTTTTGAATCTGAGCAATTCTTGCCTGAACTTCTTTCTGAGAACCAGCCCCTTCTATAATTGTTGTATTTTCTTTATCAACAATTATCTTCTTAGCTTTTCCCAGCATATCAAGAGTTGTATTTTCAAGTTTCATTCCAAGCTCTTCAGATATAACCTGTCCTTTTGTAAGGATCGCAATATCCTCAAGCATAGCCTTACGTCTGTCACCAAAGCCAGGAGCCTTAACAGCAACACAGCTTATGGTTTTTCTCAGTGTATTTACAACTATAGTTGCAAGAGCCTCTCCCTCAACCTCTTCTGCTATTATAAGCAATGGTCTTCCAGACTGAGCTACCTTTTCAAGAACAGGGAGGAGATCCTTCATTGTTGAGATCTTTTTGTCATGTATAAGTATGAAGGCATTCTCAAGAACTGCCTGCATTGACTCAGGATCATTGGCCATATATGGAGAGATATAACCTCTATCAAACTGCATACCCTCAACAACATCAAGTGTTGTTTCGATAGATTTAGCCTCTTCTACTGTAATAACGCCATCCTTGCCAACCTTGTCCATAGCGTCAGCAATGAGGTTACCAATTTCCATATCATTGTTAGCAGAAATAGCTGCTACCTGAGCAATTTCTTTCTTATCTTTGATTTCCCTTGCAACTGATGCAATATAGTTTACAGCAGCCTCCACAGCCTTATCTATGCCTCTTTTGAGGTCCATTGGATTAGCACCTGCTGTAACATTCTTGAGGCTTTCTTTATAAATTGCTGCTGCCAGTATAGTAGCAGTTGTTGTACCATCACCTGCAACATCATTTGTTTTGATAGCAACCTCTTTAACCATCTGGGCGCCCATATTTTCAAAAGCGTCCTCAAGCTCAATTTCTCTTGCAACAGTTACACCATCTTTTGTAACTGTTGGTGCCCCAAATTTTTTATCAATTGCGACATTGCGACCCCTTGGTCCAAGTGTCACCTGCACAGCATCTGCAAGCTTGACAACACCATCAAGCACTGCCTTTCTGGCTTCATCACTATACTTCATTATCTTTGCCATTTTTCACCTCTTCCTTTTTAGATTCTTAGTCAATTACAGCAAGCACATCATGTTCGCTAAGAATGAGATATTCTTTATCATCATATTTAAGTTCTGTACCGGCATACTTACCGAAAAGAACCTTATCGCCCACCTTGACTCTCATTGGAACTAAATCCTTGCCGTCAAGTCTGCCTTCACCAACAGCAACGACTTTACCTCTCTGAGGCCTTTCCTTTGCAGTATCCGGTACGTAGAGAGAACCCACTTTGTTAAGATCTTCTTCGATCGGTTCTACTAAAATTCTGTCTCCAATAGGTCTAATAGCCACGTTAGCCTCCTTAAATTTATCAATTATTTTAGAGATTATACACAAATTGAAGAATTGTTAGCACTCAATCCATCGAGTGCTAACAATTCAAATTTACAAAAACCTCTTTATTTTTCAAGTGATTTTTTTAAAAATTTTTCTATTTTTCAAAAAATTTAATCAACAAGGACTAAATTTTCCCTAAAATATTTCCCATTTTCGGAATAATGTTTTGCGCTTGCCTCTATAATCTTAATATCTACCTCTGTCACCTCTCTTACAACCTTTGCAGGACTCCCCATTACTACTGTGCCATCTGGCACAACCATTTTTGATTTTACAAGAGAATTTGCTCCAACTATACAATTTTTACCTATGACAGCATCGTCTAAGATAACAGAATTTATTCCAATGAGTGAATAATCTCCCACAGTGCAGCCATGGAGCATAGCCTTGTGGCCAACTGTCACCCCTCTACCTATTACAAGCTTATTCCATGCCTCTGCATGTAAAACGCAGCCATCCTGGATATTGGACTCATCACCAATTACTATAAGACCCGTATCCCCCCTGAGGACAGCATTAAACCACACAGTAGCTCCATCTCCTATTTCCACATTACCCATAACATGAGCTCCAGGTGCTATATAATGATTTTCACTTTTGAATTTAACTCTTTTATCCTTTAAGTTATACACCATATTCCCCCCTAAGATTATATAAATTTTGATTTTCTAAACACAAATAATTCCTAAAAATACTTTTACTGTAAAGTATAAATTATATAACTCCATCAATGGTCTGACAGTAACAATCATATCCCATCTAAAAAAGTTAAGAGTAATTCTCTTTAATAAGATAGATTCAATTTTGTTCCCTTAATCTTGATAGGGAACAAAATTCCCCAATACTCCCGTGATATTGAAAGTATTATTTATCACATAGAAAATATCCTTAGGAATTTTTACTAAAATAAATTTGAATTTATTGATGCCACTTTATAATTTCAATATCTTAATTTTAAAATTGAAAAAATAAAGAGGTTTTTGTTTATGAAAAGAAAAAACTCATTGAATAAATTAGATATCCTTTCTGAAATTTACATAAAATTTGAAAAAAATAAATTTGTAACAATGGAAGAACTCATAGCAACAACTGGGCTTAGTTCATCTAAAATAAGGCCCTTTGTTGAGGATTTAAAAGAAGATTTACTCATTGTGGAACATCCAGAGGGTTTTCAGATATCAAATAAGGGTATGATCTTTTGCAAAACCCACTGGGCATAACAAAGATCAACTAAACATAAAAAGGAGAATTTTATGCCAATAGAATGGCTCAGCGAAGAAAAATGCAAAAAAATGCTACCAATGCAGACCTATGGTCGCCTTGCCACTGTTGATCCAGAGGGCACACCCTATATCACTCCAATCAACTACGTCTATCTCAATGAGGCGATATATTTTCATACAGGGTTTGATGGTAGAAAAATCCGAAATATTAAACACAAAGCCGATGTATGCTTTGAAATAAGCGCACCTGGCAATCTCTATATTGCTGAAAAAGCCTGTGGATTTACAATGCGATTCTGGTGTATATTAATCTCTGGAAAAGCCGAATTTATCAATGATATTGAAGAGAAAAGACTTGCTCTTAAGGCTCTTATGGATAAATACGCCAGAAGATTTGAATACAGTGACCCGACAGATGAAGATATTTCCCGTGTAAACATAATAAAAATAACCATAGAATCTATGAGTGGTAAACTTTCTATAGATCCGCAAAAGGAATAATTTCTAAAGCAAGATCTGACTCAATCAATTCAGAGATGGGATTTTTTCGTAAATTTTCTCGGTTATAAATAATTCCACAAGATCTGGATCTAACTTGTTAGATCTTGCTTCTTCTCTCAATATGTCTACAACCCTTTCAATAGGAACTGCCCTTTTATAGGGCCTATCCTGAGCTGTAAGTGCATCAAAAATATCTGCTATCGCCATCATCCTGGATTGCAAACTCACAGATTCACGCCCAGCAAGCCCATCAGGATAACCTGTACCATCAAGCTTTTCGTGATGACGCAAAGCTATCTCTGGGATCTTTTTATATTCTGGAGGCCATGGAATCTTACTTACAAACTTATATGTCTCAATAACATGGCTTTCGATTTCCTGACGCTCCTCCTCGTTAAGGCTTCCCCTTTTTATTGATAAATTTTTCTTATCAAGATCCGTAATGACCTCAAAGCGCCTTCCAGATATATCTGTGCATTCAATAGTCTCAATTTCATTCAAAATTCCTCTCAAAACCTCATCTGGCTCAAACTCTGTAACAGTAGGCTCATTTAGCTTGATGATAGTTTCTTTTATCTCTATTATGCGCTTAAGCTTTTCTATCTTTTCTTCATGAATTAGGGTAACAATATTATCAACCGCCTTATTGTAATTTATTCCTTCTCTTATTACCTCCATCTCTTTTGAATAATATAAAAGCTCAATGTAGCGATAGAGATAATCCATACGTAGCTTTAAATTTTCCAGATCCTTAGGATAGAGCTTTTTTGCCTTTTTAAATATATTGAGATCTATATAAACCTTACCAAAATCATGTAAGAGAGCAGCAAACTCCAGTTCTTTGATATCTGTATCTGTAAATTTAAAGGAAGATAGATATCCCGATTGGACATTGTTTATAGCATTGGCCATTTCTTTGCATATTGCAGCGACTCTAAAGGAATGGCCTGAGGTTGCAGGATCCCGTGATTCAATTGCTGTCACAGAGGCCTTTACAAATTCTTCGAATTGTTTCTGTATCTGATTTATGAGCCTGTTATTTTCTATTGCAATGGCTGCCTGACCTGCAATTGCCTCCATGAGGGAATTGTATCGATCATCGAAGGGTACCACATATTTATCAAAATCTGACTGGCTTTCAAGCTTAATTTCATAAGCCTCATTCTCATATTTGCGTACTCCTGTGTGATCCTCTTTGCTATTTATAAGCTGTATAACCCCTATTATTTCATCTAAGTGATTTTTCATCGGCACAACAAGCATTGATCTGCTTATGTAATTATGTTGCCTATCGAAATAGGGATTAAAAGAATATGGCGCAAGGGGATCAATCTTATAGGCATCAGGAATATTAAGAACCTCCCCTGTTACTGCGACATAACCGGAGATTGACTTTGTGTTCATATCCATAACGAATTCTTCCAGTGGTATCTCCTGAGAAAAGGTATGGGAATACTTAAAGCGCAATCTCCTTTTCCCTGAGGGATCCTCCTCAACAAGATAAATACTGCCTCCATCAGCACCTGTGATCTTTTTGCTTAGATAAAGTATAAGTCGAAGAAGCTTATCCATATCCTTTTCAGCCGAAAGAGCGCGACCTATATCAATCAAATCGCTTTGATCTCTCTGAGCATCTATTAACTTATTATAATACCAACTTTTTTTCTGTTCTGTCTGAAAATACTTTTCTATTATAGAAAAAGACTTTTTTATGATAAAATTGAGTTTTCTATCTGAAATATCTTTAGTTATATAGTCATTGATATGATAAAGTCTTTCAGAGACAGCTCCTATATCATCCTCATCTCCAACAATCACAAGCTGATAAAAAATTCTTGAGTAATCTATCAAATTCAAGCGCCTTTCAAGCGATTGATATTTTTCCAATGGAATGATAATCACTGCAAAAAGAATTACCTCATCATACTCATTCAGTATATAATCTATGGTTTTCTCAGAATTATCTGTAATGATAAGTTTCTCAGAGTCACTGCAATCAGGATGAAATAATTGGGATAAAGACTCATCCAGGAGAATAGTTTTTTGTATATGTTTTTTTTCCCAGCGCATTAACCCTCTCAATAAAAAAAATAAAGAAGACAGAACTTAGCAAATGGAGTTTGCCTATAAATAATGGCAAACTCATTATAATTTATAATGTAAGTATTTACTGGTAAAATGCAAGAACATTTTAAAATTTATCAGGCATTGCTTTCCAGTAACATGTTTATGTTTTCATCCCCTGGCGGCACCATAGGATAGACATTGTATTCTTTATCCATCTTTATTGAAATAATAAGGGGTCCTTCGGAGTTAAAATAATCCTCTGGAGCAAAGGAAAAGCCATCCCATCTATTGCAGGAAAAACTTTTTATGCCAACAACTGTATCCACGGAGTGCTTTTTAAGGCTTTTGATGATAATCTCAGCTCCAGAAAGTTTCATAAAGGGCTCCTTTATTATTAAAATTTTTGCAATAAAAAAGCCCCTGAAGGTTTGCACCGACAGGGGCTTTTACAAATAAGATATTATTACAACCCTACGGTGCAAACCTATATGTGCATACAGAGACCACGACCACGCTGACGAGGCTTAAATTAGAAATATATGTGGCCAATCTCTGCATCATGTGAATCTCTCTTTGAAATTTGGAAACCTATCTAAATTAACACTTGCAAGATGTCAAGTTTTTATTTATCCTTTACCTTAAAAAGATTTTGAACTGTATTCATAAAATCTGCAGGAAGAACAACAACCTTGCTTGATTCAGAATTGCTTATCTTCATAAGTCCCTTAACATACTCCTGGCCAAGAAGATAGATAAGAGGATCCCCTCCAGTTGACTTAAGTGCTGATGCCACTGAGTTTATAGCATTTGCCTCTGCCTGAGCAAGTCTTTCCCTTGCCTCTGCATCACGCAAAGCTGCCTCCTTTCTTGCCTCAGCCTCAAGTATTTGAGCTCTTTTAAATCCCTCTGCCTTTTTTTCTTGAGCCTCTTTCTGAGCCTCAGCCTCAAGAACTGTAGCACGTCTTTCACGTTCAGCCTTCATTTGCAATGACATTGCATGCTGCAGTTCCTCTGGAGGCACAATATCCTTTATTTCAACACGAGTGATTTTTGTTCCCCATGAATCAGTTGCGTCATCTAGTATATGGAGAAGCTCCATATTAATCTTATCTCTTGAGGACAGGGACTGATCAAGGGTCATCTTACCCATAATTGAACGCAAGGTAGTAAGGGCAAGATTTGTAATTGCCCACTGAAGATTCTCTATACCATAGTATGCCTTATAAGGATCAAGTATCTTATAGAAAACAACCCCATCAACCTTTACTGTAGCATTATCCTCTGTGATAATCCCCTGCGGAGGAAGATCAAGAACCTGCTCCCTTATATCGAGCTTTTTCACAACCCTTGAGAATATTGGATTGATGAGATTAAGCCCTGGAGTGAGAGTTGTTGCATACTTACCAAATCTCTCCACAAGCCAATTCTCTGCCTGAGGAACTATTCTCACTCCCTTCATGATGAGGAATAGAACAAGAATGGCAACAGCCAATACAAAAATATTCATTAAGACCCCCTTATATTTTATTTTAAAAATAATCAATCCACTTTTTTTACTATAAGCCTTATGCCCCTGGCTTCAACTACCTGAATCTCTTCTTCTGGGAGAATAACCTCCAATGACTCAGCCTTCCAGTTCCTGAGGCCGTGATAACTTTCAAAAAGCTCTACAGTTCCTGGCTTGTTTGGCTCAATTTTCTCAATGCAAACCCCACGCAGTTCTGTAAGAGTTGGATCCCTATCAGCTATTTCACTCTTAAAATATTTCTTTCTAAAATACCCAAACCATAAAAGAATAAAAAGCAAAGAGGAAGAAAAGAAAAACAGCCACTGCATCTCCTCTGCTTTAATAATCTCTAAAAAAACCAAAAGTGCTGTAAAAACTCCGCCAAGACCAAACCAGAATACAATAAAGCCTGGAGCTAAAATCTCAACTGCCATTAAAATAACACCAAGAGCCAACCACAAAAACGGTGTCATAAACCCCCCTCTGCAACAATACTAAACAAGAACAAAATTTAGATAACAAAAAATTCAGACAAAGTCAAGATTAAAATTTACTTCCAGAGTTTCCTTCACGTTATTATTCTTGACAGGGTTGCTTTTTTAAATAAAAAATCACTTAAGTCTAACTCATGAGGAGTAAATATGTCCTTAAAAAAAGAAGAAATTGATGAACTCATCCGAAAGCTTCGTGCTAAATATACAGAATATTCCCAGAAGCACAACAAGAAGTGGTTTGATCCCTCTTCATTTGAAGAAAGACTTTCCATGGCAATAAAAAACAAAATGAATCTGGAAGGATTTATTCTTGCAGAGATCTCGAATTTTGAAAAGCTAAAAGAAAAATATGAAAAGAAAAAAAAAGAAAAAGAAAATTCCTTCTCAAAAGAGGTTGAAAAAATTATAGAAGAAAACAATGCAAGAATAAAAAAATATCCTGAAATAATTTTCCATCACAATTGTGACATGGAGTTATCTCATTTTTATGGATCTTTAAACGAGTTCATCTCATACTATTTCCCAATTTTCTGGATTCTGGCAACAGACAATCAATTAAAAAACACAATAAATATTCTTGAAGAGCAGCTATCAAGCTTTGCCCTAAAAAAAGGCGACAAGCATCCAAGACGCATTGAAGATCACATCTTACTCTTAAAGAGACCAGGAGTTAGACCTATAGAAATAGAAAAAGATAAAAACGATTATCTCAAAGAGGGAGGGTTCCTCCTCCACGATATTATAGATCTCTGTGATTCAATGATTGAGATGAAAAACGAAGAATGGAATTATCCTATTCAATTTAGAAAACTGTTCATCGAAGAAGAAAGACGAAAAAAAATTACAGACAATTTTAAAGCTATGACAGGATATGGTGCCATACTCAAGGTCAAAGAACAAGTTTCTTCCATAATTGAAGATTTTAGATTGAAGGCTTTTAAAAGAAATAATTAAATTTTTTTGATACACAGAAGAGTTATATCATCATGCTGTGGTCTATATCCATTAAACTCATAGAAGTCCCCAAGGCAGTGATGTAAAATCTCATTGGCACCGTAATTTTTAGAAGTCCTTATGCCTTCCACAACTCGCTCAATGCCAAACATCTCCTTCTCATCGATAGAATGTTCTTCTGTAAGTCCATCGGTATACAAAAAAATAAAATCCCCTTCATTGAATTTTATAATCTCTTCTTTATAAATCTCACCATGGAACAAACCTATAGCTGGATTGTTATTTTTCAATATCTCAATTTTTGCACTTTTAGAATTATATAAAATAGCCTCAGGATGAGCTGCTGATAGAAATATTATCTGACCTGAATCTAAGTATATCTGAATTATCTGAGCAGTACAATAGTACCTGTATTCTGACAACTCTGAGTATATTGCATTATTCACCTCTGCTGCAATTTCTGAGGGTTTTTTGCCTGATACAGATTTTTCTCTAAAAAGGGTTCTTATTTGATTACCAACAAAGGAAGAAGCTATTCCATGTCCAGAAACATCGCAAAGAACAACCTGATAAACATCCTCTTCAATAAAAAAACCATCAAAAAAATCACCTGATAAATCCTGAGCTGGCATAAAAGAAAAAGCAATATCATACCCCAGAATATTGCCAAAATCAGGAAGCTTTGAAACCTCAAGCTTTCTAATTATGCTTATTTCTTTTTTATAGGCCTCATTAAGATTATGCAAATCCCTTTGATAAGAGAGATTGCCATTTATTAAATTGATATAATCAACATATAAAGATATAAGTTCCTTATCACTATGGTTGAATGGTGATGAGCTTTCCATTAGTATATATCCATAAATGCTGTTACGAAATTTAATTCCACATAAACAACAAAAAACATCGTCATATTTCTTTCCCTTAAAAAACTTAGTTAAGGAATCGTTACCCCTAAATAAATAGTGCTGATTCATTAACTCCTTAAATTCTATCGGGGAAAATCCTTTTTTAAGGACTTTTTGAAATACACCTAAAGGAACATCCTCTTTTACTTTAACAAGCTCCACATAAGATGCATCTATTATACTCGAAAGCTCTTCCGATGAGAAAAAAATATCATCCACATTTGTTCTGGAAAGATTTTTCTGAATAAAATAGCTCAATTTAAATAGCTGGACATTTTGATCTAATTGTTTTTGATATGCATTAAAGAGATTATCTCTAACTTTTTTAATATTATCAAAAATCTTCAATTTTGAATACAACTCAAAGGGCAAAAAGGGCTTACGCACATAATCATCTGCACCAGATTTATATGCAAGCTCAATGGTCTCATTATCTGTTCTTGAGGTCATTATTACAAAAAAAGAATTTTTAAAATCACTTGTCTGCTTGACCTTGCGGCAAAGATCAATACCGTTTCCATCTGGAAGATGAACATCAAGGAGAAATAAATCCGGACGAACAGAAGGCAGGGCTTCATAGAATTCATGAACTGTAGAAGCAAAAAAAATAAAGCATCCAGGCAAGCTTTCTTTCACATATTGCCTCACAACAGGATCATCATCAAGAACCATTATTTTAAGCGTAACTGTATCTTCTGAAAAAGACATGAATACCTGCAAAAATAAAAATTCTGGCTCAATCTTTTATAATTTACAAAGCTATTATTGTAAAGACAAATATATTTTTTAATTTTTAAACTCCCAGAGGTTCAAAAAATCAAATATATTCCACTAATTATCCCAGCCCCTTCAGTGGCGGGGATAATAGAGTATTTTTATTTTAAAAGAAGTTAAGTAATAAATACTGAATATATTTGACATTTTACATTATATCAATATACTGTCAGAGTTTCAACTAAAATATATAAGGATAAAATTAACAATGAAAAATCTTTTTTCACTTATAACTATAGTCTCTCTTTTTATTGGCTGTGCAACAACAGACATCGCCACAAAAAAAGATATCACTGTTAAAGATGAGGCATTTGCATCAGCAGAGTCATCAGAGACTCTATTTAGCAAAGGAATATTCTATAAAAATCTTGCTGCAAACTCAACCAACACCGAAGAGAAAAATAAAAACATAGACCTTGCGATGGAAAATTTTAATGCAGCTTTAAAAGACTCCTCTTCCAAGGAAAGAATATACCTCCATATAGCAGAGCTCTTTTACATGAAAGGTGAAATAAACAAGTCAGAGGAATACTGCTTACTATCAATCAAAGAAAACAATACATTCTTTCCTCCTTATAGCAGGCTTTACTCAATTTATATGGGTACAAAAAAACTTTCAAAAGCAACTGAGATACTCTCTAAGTATCTTGAGATAGTCCCTGATGATCAAACAGCCCTTTATATGATGGGAATCCATTATTACAAATATCTCAATGATAAAGAAAAATCAATTAGTTGCTTTGAAAAAATAATATCTATCTCAAAAAAAGTGGAAGTGCAGCCCTATTACATGGAAAACTCATTTTATAATATAGGATATATACTCTATGAAAAGGGTGAATTCAAAAAAAGCTTTTTCAATTTTCTAAAGGCACGTGATATAAACGAAAGCAATACAAGTACTATATATATGCTTGCTCTATCGGCATTCGGATATTACAATATCAAAGATGCCTTAAACTACTCACAGATGTATTTAAAACTATTCCCTAAGGAACAGAACATGCTCTACATAGCTGGTTCCTGTTATTACATAAACGACGACACAAATGCTTTGCATTACCTTTTAATGGCAAAAAACTCAAAAACCTTTGAAGGGCTGCTGTCAAGTGGGCTATATCTGGAACTAACAGGGGATTATAAAAATGCAGAAAATATTCTAAAAGCTGTTTCAAATTATCGAAACAATATGGTTACAGTGCAAATAGGACTTGCAAAGATAAAAACAATACATGGGAAGGAAGATGAAGCATACAATGCCTTAGTATCAGCTGGGACAACCTGTTTCCGCAATGGACTCTTTCCAACAGCAGAAAGGCTTTTTTATCAAGCAATGATGATAAATAATCAAAACAAAGAGATTTATTATTACCTTGCAAGGGCTCATGAAGAAAACAAAAACTATGCAATGGCAATAAGCTATTACCAGAAGTATTATCAGCTTTCAGGAGAAAACGATATTCTTGTTCACATAGGATACCTCTATGGAATACAAAAAAATTATACCAAGGCTGAGGAGTTTCTTGCCAGGGCAATTGAAAAGCTGCCAGAAAATCCAGGGCCATATTTCTTCCGTGGGCTTATAAATATCTGGGGAGAGAATTACGTAAAGGCCAAAGAAAATATATCCATTGCCATAAACAAAAAAAATGATGAGGAAACCTTCTTTTTCTATTTAGCCTTTGTAAACGAAAAACTCGGACAATATAAAGAGGCAGAGGAAAATCTTCGTGATGCCATAAGGGTAAATCCTGAAAGTGCTCGTTCCATGAATTTTCTCGCATACCTCTTTGCAGAAAAAAACATAAACTTAGAGGAGGCTTTTACCCTTGTGACAAAGGCTCTGGATATTGAACCAGGAAATAGTGCATATCTCGATACATTGGGCTGGATCTATTATCAAAAGGGCAATTACGAAAAGGCCCTGATGTACCTCCTTGAAGCTGAAGAAAAAATTAACGAAATTGAAAATCCAGATTTTGTAATATATGAACATATTGGAGACACATACCTCAAACTTGGTAATCAGAATATGGCTAAATTTTATTACGAAAAGGGGCTTAAGATTGAAAAAAACGAAAGATTAGAAAAAAAATTAAAACTTCTAAAAAATGGAGATAACCATGTGGCAAAGTAAAAAAGTTATCTTAATTATAATTCTGTTATTATTTTTCAATTGCTCATCGGCAAATAAAAATATAACCTCCCCAGAGGTATCAAAAACTGAAGATGCGCAGGCAACTGAAATTCTAAAAATAATACAAGAAATAAATCAATCATCCCCTGCAACAATAAGCTCTTCATTTACTGCAATTGGAGACAGCAATGGCAAAAAGTTTAATATAGAGGGGGTTGTTTTTTTTCAGAAAGATGAATCTTATTATTTAAGCTTTTCTGATTTTATCTTTAAAAGCAAAATTGTTGATATCTACCGCGACATGAATCGACTATTCTTTTACTATCCAGCAGAAAAGAAGCTCCTACTTGATGATGTCAATAAGATCGATATCCACAACTACACAGGTTTTAGAGCTGAATTTGCCTTTATTCAAGATATGTTCTCTGGAAAAATTCCACTCCTTGCAGATTATTCTGTAAATAAAGTACTTCAGGAGATCGGTGAAACATATTACCTAATACTGGAGAATGATCAATATTTTGAAAACATATATATCAAGAAAAATATACCTGAAAAAATTCTAATTATACACAAAAAGACTAAAGAAAAAACTGAAATATACCTCTCTTCTGTGATGGAGAAAGATAAGAGTATATTTTACAAAAAAGTCAAGATAATAGCTCCATCAATAAATCTATTTATAGATATAAAATTTACAAATACAAAAATCAATGAGCCAATTCAGATCCCGAGAGCTGAAATTCAAAAATTTAAAAAGAACATCGAGATAATAAAAATAAACTAAGGTGTGGCCTATCCACACCTTGAAAATCCGCAACTCCTGCAAACAGAGCAGCCAGATTCAAACTCAAGAGGGCCATGGCAATCAGGACAAACCCCTGTCATAATAGAATCGCTGTCCCTTCCATTGGTCTCTGCTATAATCTGTGCCCTTTCTGATTTTAAATTTGTAGTTATATCAAGAACCCCGCTGTATCTTTCAATGGCCTTTGCAATTGCATCAGAGCAGGAGTATATTCTGCCACCTTTTTCCCAGATCTGATTAGGACAACGAACTCCTTTAAGTTGTTTAACTATCTGATCCTTGTCTATACCGCTTCTAAGAGCAAGAGATATAAGTCTACCAATTGCCTCTGTCTGGCTTGCTGCACATCCTCCACCTTTACCCATTGTAGCAAAAACTTCAAATATGCCTTTTTCATCTTCATTGATAGTTACATAGAGAGATCCGCAACCTGTATTCATCTTCCTTGTAGTTCCCCATGTGACCTCATGCCTTGGCCGCGGAATTTTTGTTTCAACTTTAGATGCTCTTTCATCCTCTGCCTTTTTACCTTCCCCTGATGCTGGCTTTTGTAAAACCTGATTATCCCTTGAGCCATCTCTATATACAGTTACTCCTTTACATCCAAGCTCATAGGCAAGATCATAAACCTCTCTGATATCTTCCTTTGTTGCACTATTGGGAAAATTCACTGTCTTAGAAACTGCATTATCTACATATTTCTGAAATACCGCCTGTGTCTTTATATGCCACAGAGGAGAAATATCATGGGCTGTTACAAATACTCTTTTTATTGATTCTGGAACTTCTTCAATATCCCTTACAGAGCCATGAACTGCAACCTTATCCATTATTGAATCTATCTCATCATCGGAGAAAAAATTTCTAAGAGCATCTTGGAACTGAGGATTAACCTCAAGCAAGCGATCATTATCCATAACATTCCTTACATAGGCAAGGGCAAATATAGGCTCAATGCCACTTGAGGTATCTGCTAAAATGCTTATTGTGCCAGTAGGTGCTATGGTTGTTGTAGTGGCATTTCTAAGGGGGGACTCACCTTTCTCTGCATAAACAGACTTCTCAAAAGTTGGAAATGCCCCACGATTTATTGCAAGCTCAGCGGACTTAATCTTTGACTCTCTCTGTATAAAGGACATAACAGACTCTGCCACTTCAATAGCCTCATGGGAATCATAGGCGATATTAAGTTTTATTAGCATATCTGCATATCCCATAACGCCAAGTCCTATTTTGCGGTTCATCTTTGTCTTTTTCTCTATCTCTTTTAACGGATAGTTATTCATATCAATTACATTATCAAGAAAATGGACAGCCCTGTGAGTAATTTTCTTTAAAAGTTCAAAGTCAATCTCTGGCCTGCCATCTTTTTCTTTTACCACTTTGCTTAAATTTATTGATCCAAGATTGCAAGATTCATATGGAAGAAGAGGCTGCTCACCACAGGGATTAGTGCTTTCAATAAGGCCAATCTTTTTTAATGGGTTAAATTCATTTATTCTATCTATAAACACAATGCCAGGCTCACCATTTTTCCATGCCATGTCAATTATCAGATCATATACATCTCCTGCATTAAGTTTACCTGACGGAGTTCCATTCCTTGGATTTATAAGGTAGTAATCTTCCCTTCTCCTTGCTGCCTCCATAAATGAATCAGTGAGTGCAACTGAAATATTAAAATTAGTCAAAGAGGTTTCCTCTGACTTTGACTTTATAAACTCAAGTATGTCAGGATGATCTACATTAAGTATGGCCATATTCGCACCACGCCTTGTTCCACCCTGTTTAACAGTCTCAGTTGCTGTATTAAAAATATTCATAAAGGATACAGGACCGCTTGATACTCCTGCAGTACTGCTCACCACATCATTTTTTGGCCTTAGTCGAGAAAAAGAAAAACCAGTGCCTCCTCCGCTTTTATGAATAAGCGCCATATTTTTTAAGGCATCAAATATACCTTCCATTGAATCCTCAACAGGCAGGACAAAACAGGCAGAAAGCTGACCCAAAGGACGACCTGCATTCATCAAAGTTGGGCTATTGGGCAAAAAAAACATCTCAGCCATCATGTCATAAAATTCAGTGGCAACCTGATTTACATCGTCATCTGTTCCTCCGTAGAAAAAATCTGCCAATGCCACAAATTTTGCCACTCTTTCAAAAAGCCCCTTTGGTGACTCAATTATGTCTCCTTTATCATTACGAGCAAGATACCTCTTTTCAAGAACAGTTAAGGCATTTACTGAGAGTTGTGGTTCAAGAGATGAATATATTTTCACGTTCTCAAATTTTTTCATCATAGAAAATCCTCACCATAAACTTTATTAAATTTTAATAAACAAAATTTATCAAATAGTCATTTTAAAATCTCATACAGACATTAAATATGAATTATCTTAATTTTCAATATTTTATTGATATTTTCTATATTATTTTTGTCCGGTTTTCTTATTGATGTATTTGCATCAATTTTAATAGTATAAGATAAAAGAGTTAATTTTCTATACCCAAAAAAAGCTTTAGAATAGCTAAAATAACTTATGCCTTATTTTTTATAAAATTAAAGTCAAGGGTTTATCAGTAATTATTCCTAAATATAATTTTTAGTGTAAAATCAAGAAAATATTACCTCCACAGCCGAAGACAGCAGTGTAATAGAGTATTTTTATTTTAAAAAAGTTAAGGAATAAATACTAAAGTTTTATTGAAAAAATAAAAAAAATATATATATTTTTAAAATGTTTAAATAACTAAAATACCGATAAAAACCATAGAGATTATTTTTGCCATGGGGGAAGCATGAAATATCAGCTCACAGCACGACAGGAATTAGAGAGAAAAGGCGCATTTTTTTATATATTGTCTTATTCTATAATGTTTATCACTTCTCTCTCTTTTCAGCTTATGGCAGGTCTTAACTTTAAAGAAGTGCTCCCAAGCATAGTCATAAATTCAATAAACCTAACTCTGGGCTTCCTTGTATATCGAAAAAAAAGAAAAGGTGAAAAGGCCTATATTATTCCATGGTTTATTGCCTTTTTGAGCATATCAGCTGTTCTTGCTACAAAATATAATTACGCTGCCCAATACAACTGGACCTTTGCAGTCCAATCTGTTAACTCTACTTTTATACTTGTTCTCTTTGTTGCAATGCTGTATCTATTTTATCAACCATGGCTTTTTAAATTCTTTTCAACCTTTACAATCATAAACTGGATAATATTTCTCTATCTTGCATATATCAATGGAGCTGAATTTTACTGGCACAGTCGAATAAATGGCATTCCTGTTACGCATGGTGTTATAATTGCCAGAGAAATTTTTATTATCATAGCATCAATTGTGATATTTATGATTACCTACCGCAATATCCCTGATATAGTTAAATATGAAGAAAAGGTTGAGGAGCAAACAGAACAAATAAAGAAAAGCATAGAAACTCAACACAGGATGACCGAGCTCATAAAAGAGAAGATGGAAAATCTCTTCCAGAAAGTAAATTCCCAGAATGAGCTTATAAATAAATTTAATCAGAAAATGGAAACTCAATCTGCAAGCTTTGCCGAGATGTCTGCCACAATGGAAGAGCTTGCAGGCTCTGCTGAACAAATTGCCTCTGAGGCTGTTTCGCAAATTGATGGCAATGTAAAGATGGAGTCAATAATCGAAGAATTCAAAAATATCCAGGATGAGACAAAACAAAATCTTGATGACACCTATAAAGACATTCAAGCAGTCTCTGATAAGAGCAATATCGCAAATGACGCCCTTGGCGAGGTGGAAAAGACTGTTGTTGCAATTAAAGAGCAAAGCGGAAAAATTGCAGAAACAGTAAATCTCATAGTAGACATTGCAGACAAGATCAATCTACTTTCTCTCAACGCCTCTATTGAAGCAGCACGAGCTGGAGACGCAGGAAGAGGCTTTGCTGTTGTTGCAGATGAAATTGGCAAACTGGCTTTTCAGACTCAGGAAAGTATAAAAGAGATTGAGAAGGTGCTCTCTGAAAATACAAAGAATACAACTGATGGGGTTTCTGTTATACAAAAGACCGCCTCTATGATGAGAGAGATGATAAACCACATGCAAGAGAGCTCTCACAAAATCCAGACACTACAGGAATCAATTTTTATAGAGCAAAAATACATTAAGATAATCATATCCCAGATGAATGATAATATATCTCAGGCCAAAAAAATAGGGACAGCAACTGATGAGCAGAAGGTTGCGGTTGAATCAACATCTCAGGCCATAGAGCACCTAATAGAGATCCTCAATGAGATGGTTGAGGAGCTTAAGGATCTATCAAAGGCTGCCCATGAGATTTATGAAAATGCAGTCGATCTCTTAACTGACACAGAAAGAGCTCTAAAGGGAGACTCTTAAAAATTATATTTTGCAAAGGAAACCTTCAATTGGGAAAAGAAGAATTTAAAGCAGCTCTTTTTGATGCTGTAGAAAATTTAGTACAGCACAGACTCTCCAATCCAGGACGAGAACTCATCATGAGCTATTTCAATGATAGCGATGGAAATTCATCTCTGGAAAGAGCAATCAAAGCAATGGAGAGATATATCCATGATGATTTCCCTGTAAAGGAAAAACGAAGCAAAAAGTTAAAGGCAAGCCTTAACAGACTTGCCTATGAAGCAGAAAAATGGGATAATGAAGATTAAATCTTCAAAACACTTAACCAGTAAATCTATCTAATCATTGTTCTAAATTGTTCAAAGAGATACCTTGAGTCATTAGGGCCAGGGCAGGCCTCTGGATGATACTGCACAGAAAAAATTGGCAATTTTTTATGTCTGAGGCCTTCCACTGTGTTATCATTGAGATTTAGATGAGTAATCTCCACATCCTTTATATTTTTTACCGAGTCCATATCCACAGCAAATCCATGATTCTGAGATGTTATCTCAACCTTTCCTGTGGCAAGGTTTTTTACTGGTTGATTGCCACCTCTGTGACCAAACTTAAGTTTATATGTCTTGCCTCCAAGTCCAAGTCCAAGGATCTGATGACCAAGACATATCCCAAAACATGGAATCTCTTCTTTCACAATATCATGAACTAAATTATAGGCATAAGTAACAGCAGCAGGATCACCAGGTCCATTGGATAAAAACACGCCCTTTGCACCATCGGCAATAACATCTTTTAGAGGAGTTGCTGCAGGATATACAGTAACATTAAATCCAGAGGAATTAAGCAGCCTTAAGATATTTCTCTTAACACCAAAATCATAGACAGCCACAGAAGGATTTGACTCATCCCTTTGGCCGAATTCGTATTTCTGCAAACAGGTCACCTTTGATGCAAGATCAAGCCCGTTCATCTGAGGATGAGCCTTTAATCTCTCGATAGCATTCTTCTTATCAAGAAAAATTCCTGATCTCATTGCTCCTTTATCTCTCAGATGCCTTGTAAGCATCCTTGTGTCAACACCCTCTATGGCAACAATTCTACCCTCTTTGAGATAATCCCCCAGTGAACCAGTTGCCCTGAAATTTGAATAGGTTTTGCTATATTCCTTAACTACAAAACCTGCAACCTGTATTTTTTCGGACTCTACATCCTCACCATTTACACCGTAGTTACCAATCATTGGGTATGTCATCGCAACAATCTGGCCACAATAGGATGGATCTGTTAATACCTCCTGATATCCACTCATGGAGGTATTAAAAACAGCCTCCCCTATTGTCTCACCTTCAAAGCCAAAAAGTTTCCCTTCAAATTCTGTTCCATCTTCAAGTATAAACCAGGCCTTTTGTGCCATTAAATTACTCCTTATAAAATTAAAAGCTTATTCAAAGCGGACCTTTACCGAACCGCCATGCTTATCACCAAAACCCTCATATTCAGACATAAGAGTCACAGGTCCTTTTGCCTTTTGTAATGACTCTTTATTTAAAAGCTGGAAGGTTGTCCGTCTCATAAAGGTTTCCACTGATGTGCCAGAGGAAAATCTTGCAGCTCCCCCTGTTGGCAAAATATGATTTGTCCCTGAGTAATAATCCCCTACAGCGACAGGGGCATATCTACCCAAAAATAGAGAGCCAACGTTCTTTATTTTATCCAGATACTCAAGAGGATTATCCACCATGAATTCCATGTGCTCTGGGCCATATTTATTACTAAAATCAATTGCCTCTTCAATTGTATCAACTAAAATTATAATTCCATTTTGTATAGAGGTCTTTTTTATCTCATGCCTGCCCCTCCCTGATTTAATGTCTTCTTCTATATGCTCATTGACCTCACGGGCAAGCTTTTCAGATGTTGTAACAAGGACAGCCAGAGCTCTTTCTTCATGTTCTGCCTGAGATAAAAAGTCCCAGGCAACCCATTTGGGATTGGATTTTTCATCAGATATAATTAAAACCTCGCTTGGACCTGCCATGGAATCTATCTGAATTATTCCCATGCTGAACAGATATGTCTTTGCTGCTGTTACATAGATATTCCCAGGTCCTACAATAATTTCTGATTTTGGCAATATAGGTGAACCAAAAGCAGCCAGGGCAATACCTTGCGCCCCTCCAGATTTTATAATCTTTGTAAGTCCAAGCTCCTTACATATTGCAAGAGTTACATCAGGAATATTGCCATTTTTATCAGGAGGAGTTATGACTGTTATATTCTTTGTCCCTGCAATCTGTGCAGGTATAACTCCCATCAGGACAGATGATGGGTAAGAGGCTTTGCCGCCAGGGACATAAATACCAGCACTTTCTATTGCCTGATATGTCATTCCTAAAATAGTTCCATCTTCTCTGCTATAAATAGAATTATCCCTTAGCTGCCTTCTGTGGAACTCTTCAATATTTCTTCTTGCTTCCATAAATGCTGCAAGGAGTTCCTTGGAAGTATTTTTATGAGCCCTTTCAATTTCTTCCTCTGTGACATATACAGAATCAAGCTTCACTCCATCAAACTTATGAGTATATTTTATAACAGCTTCTTCCCTATTATCCCTAACATCCTGAACGATGGGAACAACTGTATTTATCATAATTGAGCTAAAATCCTCACCAAATCTATTAAAAAGCCTATCCAACTCTGTAGTTGTAAGCTCCTTATACCTCTTTATCTGGACCATATAAATCTCCTTAGGTTACAATAAACTCAAATTTTTAACCATTAAAAAAGCTATTAAAAATGTCAAGTTTTAGATCCAGAAAATCTTTTTTTTAATCATCCTTTACTTTTTCATATCAACACAAAGAATGCGCTTTATTCCACTTTTATTGTGATACGTAACTGAAACTGTGACACAGATATTACCTGTTGCTGAGGACAAATAGGGTTCTGTAACAGCCACATCAGTTCCAGCTGAGATAAGATAAAAATATTCCTTACCAGATTGGTCTGCCCCTATTTTATCCGGATGGAACATAACGCTTTGAAATTTTCCAATTATTTTTGTATTAACTATGCTATCGCTTATTTGAATTCCATCATTATTCAAAACATAGGCACATTCAATAACTTCATCCTTATCTATTTTGTCATGCAGAATAGAATTTATAAAGGTTTCATCAATTTCTGAAAGAGCTCCGGCAATTTCATGTGCTCTATCAAAATAAAACTTAAGTTCCCTTTCTGCTTCCAGAATCATCCTACTTTTACTTTTAATGAGTTTTGCAGAAAGCTCAGTTATTTCCCTTGAAACTTCATCCAATAGATCTAAATCATCTAATGGTTTACTGAAGAAATATCCCTGCAGCATGTCTGCCCCAAAATCCATAACAACCAGAGCATCCTCCAGCGTCTCCACTCCCTCCGCAATTACAAGAGCACCTGTTTTATGTGCAAGATGAGTAACTGACGCCGCTACCTCCCGCTTATAAAAATCATTGCAAACACCCTCTGTGAGAGATTTGTCTAATTTCACTATATTTGGTCGCAGACTTACAATTCTTGACCAATTTGAAAAGCCTGCTCCAAAGTCATCAAGTGCTATAAGAAAGCCGAGATTCCTATATTCCTCAACAAATTTAAAAATTATATCCATATCGCTTATGTCTGATTCAAGAATTTCTATGACAATTGCAGAGGGGGATATACCATTTTGAATTACAGAATTTAAAAATTTCTTTGATCCAAAGCCTTTTATTATTGCATCGCTTTCTACATTTATAGATAAAAACTTTTCCCCATCAATGGCATAAATACTCTTAAAAGATTCCAAAGCCTTTTTCCTGAAAAGTCTATCAAGTTCTAAGGACAGTCCCAAACCTTTAGCATACACCATAAGTATATCTGGTGCAATCAGTCCACATTCTCGCACTCCTCTGTTAAGAGCCTCAAATCCTACTATTTGCTTTTTTTTAACTGAAACTATTGGTTGAAAATGGGTAACTACTTTCTCATTAGCTATAATGCCCTTTAATTGTATTAACCTATCATCATCATCCATATTCATGACCTTATCACTTATAGTTTTTAGGTCATTATAAAATTAAACCTCAAATTCAAAAGCATTAACTCACATTGCTATGCAAAATTCCATAAAATTAACATAAATTTAAAAACTCACAAATAGGCAAAAATTAAAAGTTATTCATATTTTTACTTGAGTAAAAAGCTGCTGCTAATAATCTTGCTAAAAGTTTAATTTTCAAGAGGTGAAAAATGTCATTTCAATCCATACCAGCAAGAAACGAGATAAAAAATGAATATAAATGGGACTTAACCCCCATGTTTAAAGATGATCAGCAATGGGATAGCCTATACAAAGAACTTGAATCGAAAATCGAAGAATACGAAAAATTCAAAGGCAGACTTGCAAAGTCCTTTGATGCCTTTAAAGCTGCTATTGAATTTGATTTAAATCTATCACGACAATTGGAAAAGCTTTACACTTATGCTCATTTAAAAAGCGATGAAGATAAGAGCAATCAAACATATCTGGCAATGTATCAAAAAAGCGTAAACCTTTACACAAGAATATCTGAAGCCTCAAGCTTTATAGTCCCAGAAATTCAATCCATTGATCCAGAGGTTATGAGTAAATATATCTGTGAGCCTTCAATGAAGGAGTATAAATTTTATCTTGAAAAGATTATACGCTACAGACCTCACACCTTAAGTAAAGAAATTGAACAGATCCTTGCAATGGCAGGGGAAATAGCTCATGCTCCCGCACAGGTATTTAGCCAGCTTGATAATGCAGATATAAAATTTGGAATTGTTAAAGATAGCTCTGGGAAAGAAATTGAACTCAGCCATGGAAACTTTTCAACACTCTTGCAAGATGAAAGTAGAAATGTTCGTGAAACTGTATTTAAACAATATTACAGATCTTATGACAATTTAAAAAACACAATATCTGCCACCCTTGAGCACTCAAATAAAAAAGACGTATTTTTTGCCAGAGTGAGAAACTTTAAAAGTAGCAGAGCTGCCTCATTATTTTCTGATAATGTTCCAGAAAAGGTTTACGACAATTTAATAAATACAATTCACTCAAACTTGACTCCACTATTTAAATATTTAGACTTTAGAAAAAAAGCTCTCCACTTAGATGAACTCCACTTCTATGATACCTATGTCCCAATTGTAAAGAATGTTGATTTTTCTATGACCTATGAAGAGGCTGTAGAGACCTGTGTCCAGGCACTTGCCCCACTTGGCAGGGAATACACAGAAATAATGAAAGAGGGACTCCTTGGCGGATGGGTTGACAGATATGAAAATAAAGGAAAGCGAAGCGGTGCCTATTCCTCTGGCTGCTATGACTCCTACCCTTACATACTCCTTAACTATGAAGATAAAAACATCAACTCTCTATATACTCTGATACATGAAGCAGGACACTCCATGCACTCCTACTACTCAAAAAAAAATCAACCCTATGTAAATGCTGATTATACCATATTTGTAGCAGAGGTAGCTTCAACCTTTAACGAAACACTACTGAGCCATTATCTACTTGACCTTTACAAAGATAACAAAAAGATGAAAGCCTACATCTTAAACAGAGAGATCGATAATATCCGTGCAACTCTCTACAGACAAACAATGTTTGCTGAGTTTGAAAAAATCACCCATGAGATTGTAGAAAAAAACGAGCCACTTACACTTGAGGTTATGAGAAACTCTTACAGGGATCTGCTAAAAGCATACTTTGGCAATCACCTTAAAATAGATGATGAGCTTACACTGGAATTTTTGCGCATTCCGCATTTTTACTCTGCCTTTTATGTTTATAAATATGCAACAGGTATCTCAGCAGCTATTGCCCTTGCAGAAAGAGTGCTAAATCATGGGGAAAGCGCAAGGGATGCCTACATATCTTTTCTTAAGCTTGGTGGAAGCAAATATCCTCTGGAAGAATTGATAGATGCAGGTGTTGACATGAGTTCACCTGAACCTGTTGAGATGGCAATTAAACACTTTTCAAATCTTGTTGACAAACTCATACAGGAATTTGATTTATTCTAAAAAAATCGAGGAGTTTTTTATGAGAGAAAAAATTGTATTTCTTGATGCAGCAACAATAGACTATGGTGATATTGATTTTTCTGCTTTTGCAAAGCTTGGCCATTTTATTGCCTACCCTATAACAAAAGAAAACGAGGTCATTGAAAGATGCAAAGATGCCTCAATCGTTATTACAAATAAAGTTCAATTTACCAAAGACGTCATAGCTGCCTGCCCTGATATTAAGCTCATTGCTGTATCTGCTACAGGCTATAACAATATTGATGTGGAAGAAGCAAAGAAACGAGGAATTCTTGTAACAAATGTTCCAGGATACTCCACTCCTACAGTGGCTCAGCTGACCATGTGTTTTATTCTTGCACTTGCAACGAATTTATTAAAATACAATGAAGCAGCTCATGATGGGACATGGAGCAAGTCACCATTTTTTACCATTGGGAACTGGCCTTTCTTTGATCTTGAAGGGAAAACAGTTGGGATCATGGGGCTTGGAGCCATAGGAAGTGAAGTTGCCAGGCTTTGCACAGCCTTTAATATGAATGTTGTCACTCTAAGCAGAGATGGCTCTACATCAGGTCCATACAAAAGACTTCCTCTTTATGAGCTTGCGGCAAAATCTGATTTTGTTTCAATTCACATGCCTCTAACAGATTACTCAAAATATCTTATTAACAAAGAATTCTTTTCTCATATGAAAAAAACTGCCTTTCTCATCAACATGGCAAGAGGTGCAATTGTCAACTCAACAGATCTTCTCCATGCACTTCAGGAAGGAAAGATTGCAGGTGCTGCAATTGATGTGATGGAAAAGGAACCACCTCTGCCTGATGATCCTTTACTAAAAGCCCCTAATCTTATAATCACACCCCATATAGCATGGGCAAGTTTTGAATCGCGCACAAGGCTGCTAAATGAGATTGCAAAAAATATTGAAGAATTTCTTAAAGGAAATAAGCGCAACATAGTAAATATATAAAATAAAAAATACAAGCTCGAGGTGAAAATGGACTCAGAGATTAAATACGTCCCAGTAAAAAATCACGGCCATCCAGGGACTTTTAAATATAATTGGTTTTACTACAGATCTGCAATAAGAGCTGTGCTCAGGCCTCACAGGCTCCACTTTAAGCATCCACGTTATGGCAGAGATGACAATTTCTACTATCTTGAGTCAACATGGAAAAGATGGCACAGGCTATACAATGTCCCTCTGACAGTTAATGTCCCATTTACAGTTTACAGCTACTCGGCATCTGTTGGCATGATGGCCATACTTAAGGATCTGGGAGTAAATTTTCGTCATCTCCTTCATCTCAAAAGCGAGATTAAAATAAACCAGATCATGGAACCAAATTTTAAATACTCAATTCATTACTCATTTGAAGAGGCCTTACGCATAAAAAAGGACAAAGCTGCAATAGTAGGAACAACAAAAGTAATCCGCAATGGCGTAACTTACATGGAGGTCAAAGATCACTTTGTAATTAAAAATGTCCCTGAAAAATACCTTGCCATATTAAAAAACGATACCAGCAATCAATTTAAAGGCATAACAAGATTTATTCCAGAGGAACTGGAAAATCCTGTTATTCACGAATTGTTTATCAAAGAAAACTATGCCCGAGATTATGGACGTGCTTCAGGTGATAAAAACATAGTCCACACAACAAAATTTACATCAACAATTTTTGGTTTTGGAAGGCCCTTTATCCAGGGCTTATGCACTGCCAATCTAATAATGTCAAGGCTATGCATGGACGGATTTACTCCTGAGTTCTTCTCAATTGTATTTTGTAAACCTGTTTATCTGGAAAGCAAGGTTATACTAAAATACACAGACAAAGAATATTACCTCACAGATAAAAAAGGTCATGTTTTATGCTTTGGTAAATTGATGCTAAAAAATATAACCAGCCGTTCAATAGAAGAAGGTGAGTCTGCCTGAGAGCAGACTTACTTTCTTTGATAAAGCCCTGTTATACTCCCACTGGCAACAACATGGCCTTTAATTAACCTTTTAAATTCATGAATATCAAGACCTGAATCTTTAAAAGAAAAATCAAGAGCATAAACTGTAAAAACATATCTATGAGGCTTACCCTTTGGTGGACATGGCCCATTGTAACCAATCCTTCCAAAATCGTTTATACCCTGTAAAATCTCTCCACTCTTCTTAACAGAAGGAAATCCAGTGGAAATAGATTTTTCTGTTCCTGGAATATTGTAAATAATCCAGTGAACAAAATTACCACCAGGAGCATCAGGATCCTCGCAGGCAATTGCAAAGGTTTTTGCCTTACCCGAAAATGACCAGTGAATCTCAGGGGATAAATCCTTGCCATCGCAAGTGTAATCCTTAGCCAAAAACTCATTGTTTTTAAAGGATTTTGACTCCACAGACATAGTAGCAGAGGCGGATCCAGAAGATGGAAAATCACCAATTACTGCAAAAGACATCAGGGAAAATATAAATCCTAACCTCATAAAATCCCCCTTAATAAAATTTATGCATTGAATTAATAAAAACATATTCTTTGTAAAAATCAAATATTAAGTTAACTACTATGAAGTATACTAGATCAAAGTGAACATAAATTAAAACAACAGCCTTGAATTCTTATTATGAAGAAATTATTTGAAAATTTTCTTTTAAAAAAAAGAGTTGATTTTTTAATTTATATCTATTATTACCGTTTTAGCTGTAATTATAAAAAAATTAGATGGAGGTTATGTATGAAAAGGTTTTTTCGTTTCGTTTCGTTGTTAACTATCTGCATCTTTCTTGCCTTGTTTCTCTCTTGTAGCCTTGATTATAGTCCACAACAGTCAGGCTCATCAATGAAAAATTATAATTATTATTTCAAGGTTTATGTCCCTGAACGATATGTACGGACAATGAATGAAGAAAAAATTGCGGAAATAAATAACAAAATTTTTCAGTTGGGTCAATTTTTTGAAAAGCAGTGCGGTAGAAGATTCCGTAGCTCGGAAGATCCAATAATTAAAACAGCAATTGTTGCAGCAACGGTATTTATCAGTGAGGAAGTGCGGAATAAAACCATTGAATTGGCAAATGAAGGAGCATTTGTAATGTTCTCATATAAAGAGATGCTCATCGATAACAGTGAATTGGATATAGAGCAAAAAATGGTTTCTTCAGAAGAATTTAAATTATTTGTTTATGATGGCAGCAATGATCCTTTTGATAAAAGAGCTTGGAAGGAAGAAAAAATCAATCATACAATTCCATCCAGTTTAAGACATGAATCAGATGTTTATAATTCGTCAGAAATTTCTTCAGCCCCGAATATTCATTTTAATGCTAAGAATGCTGAGTTGGTACAGAATTTTTTCAATTCAATGGTTGATTTAATAAGTGCAGATAGTCGTGTCGATATTGATAATATAACAGAAGATATCAGTATATTAAAAACTAAATCATCAGAAATGATAGTTGAATTTGAAGATATTTCTGCTGAAGAAAATAACAGAGGCTGGAAGAAAAAGATTAAGAAAGTAACTTCTAAAGTGATTACAACGATAGAACAAAAGTATGATTTTAAGTTAGATTTTACAGATAGAAATTCTTGGATTTATCTTGGTGTAACTGTTGCTGCTGCCACCATAATAATTATAGCTCCTCAAATAGCACCTGGGGTTTTTCTAACCGGTAAAGTTGGCAGCACAGCATATATTGGAGTTGCCTTTCTTTTTTAGTTCTTATTTGATATTCTGTCCATGCATATATAGGTGTAGGGGAAAATATCAGTTCCATTTATTTTATTTGTTCGACTGAAGACTTATGTGTAAGCTAAATTTTTTTATCAAGGAGATGCAGTGAAATTCTCAGGAAACATTGTTTCCGAGTCTGCACTTAATAAAGTATGTTTAAAAAGTATATATAGTAAAATAGGGAAATATTGAAATATTTAAGGAGGAGTGACGGTAATGAAGAAAATTAATATATTTTGCTTAGCAGTGATGATTATGATGATTGCTATTTCATCAAAAAATCTTTATTCTTATGATCGTGTTTATTTTAATGTTGGACTGAGCTTAAATCCTATTTTTAATATTTATCATGATGATCTTGATGAGGCAAATTCATCCTTTTTTGACCAACTGAAGGAAGTGGATTTTGGTTACGACTTGAGAATGTATGCGACTGTGTCATCGCAAATTCTTATTGGAGCAGGGGTTTCTGCTTTTACAACTTCTACTGATTCAAAGAACATTACCGGCAGAGATTATGAAAAAACCGGGACTACTCTGATCACTGGCAGCATCACAAACATGGAAGTAATTTATTATTTTAATAGAATTACAGACGGTTGTTTTTTAAAGATTGGGTCGGGTATTGGTGATATTGCAATATCAAAAACAAATCATAAAGACAAATTAAGATCAGAGATCGGCGTTGGTGTGAAATCCGGTGTCGGCTATGCTTTTACAATTAATGAAAAGGAATCGGCATTTCTGGTAGGATTAGATTATATTTATATAAGTGCTCCCTATATGCGCGATTATGATAAAAAGCTGAATTTTGCCCTCTCGACTTTTCTGCTATATGTAGGCATAATGTGGTGAGTTTTTCTGTAAAGCTGAATTTATGGGTGACGATTCATGCTGTTTTTTGTGGAATAGAGTAAATGGGAAAAAGTATTTTTTTAAGAGGACTAAAAAAGAAGTGGAAAAAAGTCAAAACTCTTGTTAAAGAGAACAAGCCGAGAGTAGTTGGTGCGCTTGTATTTGCTACTGGCGGGGCTCTGGCATATTTTGGTAATACTATACCCGGTGTAGGTCAGGGTTTAGCTTATATAGGTGCTGCTTGTCTAATGTATTCTGGTGGGCAAATGATGAAGGAAAATGAATATTATATTGGCTGTAAAATTAAAATAGAAAATTAAAATTGCTTATGGAACAATGATTTATTCCAAAAATTTATAAAAAGATTTCAATGATGGAGGATTGAAAATATGGAGATTAAAAAGTTTATTATATATTCAATCTGGATATTTATAATATTTTCTACGGTGAATCTAATTGCCTCAGAAGAATCCAATCCTCAATCGCATAAAGATAAAACAAACGTAACTTTTTCTCCTTTTGCCTATAATCATTTCACTGGCAGTATTTCCGGTATCAACGATGATTATGGTTTTAGGGAACAGTTCCTTGATGTACCTGCGAAAAGGGTTGGCATTGAAAAATTATTTAAATTGAGTTCATGGAACGCTTATGCCGGGCACATGGTTCAATTATCTCATAATCGTATCAATACTGGCATTAATCCCTATGAGGGGCCTGATTATGAAAAAAAAGGGACGAGCATAGTAGATCTTTCATTTGGTTTAACAGGTATGCAGGCAATAAGCTTTATATCGGAACAATTGTATTTTAAATTAACTGCTGGCTTTTCATATATCCATTTTCGGCGGGAAGAAGTTAATGATAATGATACAATTTTAGGTAAATATATTGATGTAGGACTGCGTTATGTATTTTCTTCAGAGACAAAATATAATATCAATGTAGGTATAGATTTTTCATATGGTGATAGTTGGTTACGGTTAACTGGAAGTACTTATCAAGGAATTGGCTTACGCGGAATCTACCCTTATGTGGGGATTATGTGGTAAGCGGATTTATCAATAGAATTTTTCGTAACGGTTTTATCTCCATCCTGCTTTTTGGGCTTTTGGTAAGCTATCTCAATGCGGAGGAGGTAAAACCTGATTCAGGTTTTACTATCTCGCCGGGATTTTCTTTTCTTTATGGAACTGTCTATGAATATGTTTTTGTAGATGGGAGAAAGGCAAGCGAGCTGAAGTGGGATGTTAAACCACTGGTTATGGCTGGAACAGAAATTGCTTATAATTACAGCAATTTGGTTATTAACGGGAGTTTGTTGTTTGCAATAAATGAGCGCACTGGCGAAATAAAAGATTATGACTGGGATGATTCAGGCAATTTAAGTCATTTTTCAAGCCATTCAGTCAGTCAAAGCGGCTCTCTATTTTTTAATACAAGTATAGCTTATCATATAGAGATAAACAAAGAATTTACATTTATCCCTGTTATTGGCAATCGATTTAATAGAATTCAACTAACAGCAGAGGATGGTTATCTTGAGTATCCTCCAGGTTCACCTCCTGTAAGTGTTTATGGAAAGGGTATAATTTATGAACAAAGATATCTTATCCCTTATGTTGGCGGTGTGCTGAGTTATTCCGGCGATATATTTGTGCTCTCAGCAGGATTATATTTTTCTCCTTTTCTTTATTGCAATGCCAGAGACAGTCATGTTAAAAGAGATATTGATTTTTATGATAGTATAAAAATGGGAAAATATTATAATATATATACTTCACTGGAATATTTCTTTTCAGAAAAACTTTCCTTAACACTAAGATCATCATATACCTACATTCCACTCTCAAAAGGAGATAGTTACTATGTAGACTTATCCGATGGCTCAAAAAGTTCTAGTTTTAAAAATAGCTCTGGTATCAAAGCAGAATATTGTGAGTTAATGTTATTATTTAATGTTAGTATATAAAATTTTTTCTTTGCCCTTTAAGGCAAACTAAAAACTGAAAAATATTCTTGATTTTAAAAATAATTATGCAATAATAAATTTTCCCTTATACATTTTAAACACCCAGCAAGGAGCTTACTATGACAAAATTACGTCTTGATTTTGTAGATCTCATGCGCGGTATTGCCATGCTTGTTATGATTGAAGTTCATGTGGTCAACTCTCTAATGGATATGACCCTGAGAAATACTTCATGGTTTGGATTTATTAATTTTGCAAATGGTTTAGTGGCTCCTTCATTTATATTTATATCAGGATTTGCCTTTGTCCTGGCCTCACAAAAAAAACTCCCTGAGTATAGAAAATTCCGTTACGCCTTCTGGAAGCAACTGGGCAGAATTGGACTTATATGGTTTACAGGCTATATGCTCCACATACCTTATTTTTCTCTTCACAAATGTATTCACATTGCTACAGAGCGTCACTGGCTTAAATTTCAAAGTATAGATGTTTTGCAATGTATAGCCTTTGGACTTTTTATAATATTCATCCTGCGCTTAGTTATAAAAAATGATAGAATTTTTATTGTATCGGTCTCAGCCCTTGGTATATCCTCTGTAGCCTTCGCTCCTTACGCTTATAACGCTGATTTAAGTCATCTGCCTGTATTTGTTGCCACATATATTGCACCTGTGCACTATACACTCTTTCCTATTTTCCCATGGTTTGGATTTATGGCAGCAGGTATATGGTGTGCATGGGTTTTTACCAGATACAACAGTGCAGGTAAAAGCTATATTTTTTTTAAAAGGCTTTTGATAGTTGGAATTTTGATGGCTCTCATGTCCCTGCCTCTGATGTTTTATATTAAAGACTATTTAGGACTTTTCAATGATGTTCGCCCAAATGCTCTATTTTTTATAGCAAGGCTTGGTTTTGTAACTGCACTTTTATCTCTGTGTTTTTATTACTGCCAGTGGAGAGGCGAGCCATCTGCCATAATACTCTACCCAAGCCGAGAATCTCTGGCCGTATATTTTATACATCTACAAATACTTCACAGAGAATTATGGAAAGGGAAATCCCTTGTGGACATATATCCCAACACACTTTCCTTCTGGATTTGCATAGTAATCACAATTGCAATGATATTGGCCATACTTCCAATGGCAAGGATATGGAATTACTGGAAATCAAAATATGAATACTTTGGACTAATTGCAGTATGGACTATGATCTTTATAGGCGGAATAATTTTTCTGCTGCGATAAAATTATTCAGATCAATTAGCGGGCCTACCATAGCAGCTAATTGAACTGAAAGTCTGGATATTTTTTTAAAATTTCATCCACTTGCCTTTTTACATCCTCTGACATTTCAATGTCATCAGGCCATTCTCTCACATGCCCATCTATTATTCCCTTTCGAGTTGCATCAATTATAACGCAATTTTTTTCCAAAACTATATCTCTTGAGGGATCAACATTATTAAAAAGTTTCCACAGCACAACAGAATAATCTTTTATATCAATATGGAAATCAACAAGGACAAAAATCCCTTCAGTGCATATATTGCTATGAAGTATGCGATTTTTGAAAAAGGCGGAATTTTTACCCTTGTTCTTTTTTACAGAAACTATAATTACTCTGTTTTTACAATGTTCAAAGGCTATATCAACATCAACAAAATCTTCATCAAGAGCTGTAAGCTCATACTTCAGTGAAGCTAAATTTTTTGTTCCATGAAAAAAGTCATCTCCCCGCTTTTCTTCCCCATCAACTCTCTTTGTTATATCAATACCCAGCTTTGATCCATATAAAGGCCTCTCTGCAGAATGATCAAGGACATCAAGAATCCCCTTTGTCAGAGTTACGTCTGAAAATAGATCTACAGTATTTAGCAAATATTCCATAAGAAGCTTCCCTTCCTTCAAAAGAGCTTCATCATCTATAATTACCAACATCTTTGCAAAGCTCATCTGTCCGGAGCCCCATAATCCATTCATAACTTTCCCAGCATGATGAGGGAACTCCTTGTCTATGGCAACAACAGCTATATTATGGAAAACACCTTCCCAGGGAAGCATATAATCCTTAATCTCTGGCAATATCGTTTTAATCATCGGCAAAAAAAGCCGCTCTGTTGCAAGAGCCATATAGCAATCTTCCATTGGTGGCTTGCCTACAATTGTAGCGCTATATATAGGATTTTTTCTGTGAGTAATGGCAGTGACATGAAATACAGGATACTCACCTTTAAGAGAATAATATCCTGTGTGATCCCCAAAGGGCCCCTCGATTCTCAATTCATCTGGATCAACATATCCTTCAAGAATAAATTCAGCATTTGCCGGAACCTCCAGATCTACAGTTACACACTTAACCATCTCTACAGGTTTTCTTCTTATAAAGCCAGCAAGAAGCATTTCATCCACCCCTCTTGGCAAAGGTGCAGTGGCAGCATAAGTCACAGCAGGATCTGTTCCTACGGCAACAGCCACCTCCATTCTCTTGCCAGCTTTTTTATATTCATGATAGTGATGCGCTCCATCCTTGTGAATATGCCAGTGCATGCCAGTTGTCCTTTTGTCAAATATCTGCATGCGATACATTCCTGCATTTCTCTTTCCATCTGAAAGGCTCCTGGTAAATACAACAGGCAGAGTAATAAAGGGACCTCCATCTCCAGGCCAGCAAAACAAAACAGGAAGTTTTGTTAAATCTACTTCATCACCTGTTAAAATAACTTCCTGGCAAGGAGCTACTCCTTTGCGCACCCTCGGAAGAAATCGAGACATAGATAGGAGTTCAGGGAGCAATTTTATTTTATCCATCAAGGTAACAGGAGGCTTCATATTGATTATGCTGTGAAGTCTACCTGCCAGTTCATCAAGGGAGGAACTGCCAAGAGCCATATTAATTCGCCTTATGCTGCCAAATTGATTTGTAATTACAGGGAAATTATATCCCTTGACATTTTCAAAGAGTAAGGCCTTACCTCCTCCTGGCATCTTAGACATGCGATCTGTTATCTCTGTAATCTCTAAAATATTTGAAACAGGATCCTTTATTCTAAGCAACTGGCCTTCCATCTCCAGATGAGATATAAATTCATGAAGATCTTTATAGTTTTTTTTCATCATTACCTTCCAATTCAATATTTATCAATACCTTTCCATGAAGTAGAGAGATCATGCTCTATGCCAAGGAGGTCAAAAATTTTACCTGATATAAAATCTGCAAGGGATTCTATTGTTTGCGGTTTATGGTAAAATCCTGGTGAGGCTGGCAAAACAATAGCACCACTTTCACTTACAGCTAACATATTACGGATATGAATAATGCTCAAAGGAGATTCTCTAAGGACCAGGATCAGTTTTCTCCTCTCCTTAAGAGAGACATCTGCCGCGCGCTGCAAAAGAGAATCCGAAAGTCCCGAAGAAATACAGGCAAGAGTTTTCATCGAACAAGGAATAACTACCATACCATCTGTTTTAAAGGAGCCGCTTGCAATAGGAGCAAACATATCATTGTTTTGATATTTTTTAAAATTTCCTGATAAGTTTTGTAAAAAGTCATCCAGGCTTTGTTCCATTTCATGAGCAAAAACAGCCTCTCCCATTGGACTTGCAACAATGTGCAAATCAATTCCATATTTCAAAGAATTAATAATAAAATTCTTAGCATAGATACTCCCTGATGCTCCTGTAATTCCAATTATAAGACTTTTCATCTATTTACCCGTTAAATAACCTGTAAGTATAGCAACAAAAACTAATACTGAAATTATACTATTTATATGGAAAAAAGCAATATCAATGTTGGTAATATCATCTGGTTTAACAATGCGATGCTCAAGAACATACAGGAGAGCAATTAATGAGACAGGTATTAGATACCAAATACCAAAGCCTGCGCTCCATAGCAAAGAAACAAGAAAAACCACAGTAAGTATATGAAGAATTGCAGAAATATAAAAAGCTTTTTTTATGCCAAATCGAACAGGAATTGAAAAGAGATTATTGGCAAGATCAAACTCATAATCCTGACAGGCATATAGAATATCAAATCCTGCAATATGAGTCATAAGGGCAAGGGCCAGTAATATAATTGAAATATCGGGCAAGCCTACAATGGCAACCCATACAGCAACAGGAGCAAGTCCAATGGCAAAACCAAGATATATATGTGCAAGCCAGGTAAATCGTTTTGTATAGGAATAGAAAAAAAGCACCACAAGCAAAGGAAAGCTTAAGATAAAGCAAATATAGGAAAGCATGGCAGCTGAAAAGATAAGCAAGATTGATGAAAATATAACAAAAACAATTGCCTCATTTTTTGAAATCTTACCCTTTGGAATCTCTCTTATGGCAGTTCTTGGATTTTCTGCATCAATATCTGCATCTACAATTCTGTTAAATCCCATGGCAGCAGATCTTGCCCCGACCATTGCAATTATAATCCAAAAGATCATTGATGGAGTAACAGGTTTCACTCTTAAGGCAAGAATAAGACCCGCAAGGGCAAAGGGAAGAGCAAAGAGTGTGTGGGAAAGCTTAATCATTTTAGAATAACTTACAGTTTTCTCAAAAATTCCCTCCTTATCATTTACAGTGGTAAGCTCATTGGAAAAATTCCATGGACACAATTTTTTTTCCATAAAAGATACTAAGGCATAAAGAGCAAGCCCCATTATACTCATTGCTACAATACCGACAAAAATCATAACATAATCAGCCCGTGCCCATGAATCCATAATAAGATATCCAAGTCCAGTTGTTGTAGCAAAGGACTCTGCAAAAAACAAAACTGAGATTGCAGTGCCTATTGATATCCTTATTGCAGTAAAGCTATGGGGCAAGGCTGCAGGCAAAACGACATTTGTTATAATATCTTTTTTACCTCCTCCTGCAGAGATTACAGAATCATAATATCTCGGATTTAAAAGCCTGACACCGTCCCTTGTGGACACTAAAACCTGAAAAAATAAAATAAGTGTAATAAGCACAATTTTAGAAACATCCCCAAGGCCAAAGAGTAAGACAATTACAGGCAACAAAACCATCTTTGGTATAGGATAGGCCATATAAACAATGGGGGATACTATTCTGTTCATAGTATTGCTATATCCTGCAATAGCACCAATTGGGAAAGCAATAATCCATGCAATAAAAATGCTTATGCAAACACGTCGCAGACTGATAAGAAAATGATACCAGAAGGCAGAAGTCCATAGCTCAGATATAAACCTGAGAAGAACAAGCTCTGGCTCAGGAAGAACTGGACTGGACATAAGCACAGCAATAAGCTTCCATAGGATAAAAAAAGCAGCCAGCGTCACAAAAATGCTCAAAAATGAATTATTCTCTTTCACCTTTTTCTATTATCCCCCTAACCTTATTACAGATCTTGTAAAAGTGTTGTGAGCCTCTAAAATCAAGAGATCTTCTATTTTTATTTTCAATCATAACCTCAACTCTTCCGGGATGAGAATTCATTATTATAATCTTATCTCCAAGGAATACACCTTCTTCAATGCTATGAGTTACAATTACCATGGTAAGTTTTTTTTCAATCTGTATAGTTTTAATAGTATTTTGAAGTTTTTCTCTTGTCAAAGTATCAAGAGAAGAAAAAGGCTCATCCATCAAAAGAATTTCCGGTGAAGAGACAAGAGCACGGGCTATTGCCACTCGTTGTTTTTCTCCTCCACTTAAATTAGAAGGAAACCTCAAACTTAATTTTTCTATATTAAGCTCCTGCAGAGCCCTTAGAGAAAGTGCATCCCTTGTGGTTTTTTCCACACCTTTAATTTTGAGGCCAAGCTCAACATTTTCCCTAACAGTCTTCCAGGGCAACAATCCGTAGTCTTGCAAAATAAAGGCAACATCATCCTTTGCTCCCTTAACCTCTCGACCATGAATAAGAACCTGGCCAGCATCAGGTCTTAACAATCCACCTATTATGTAAAGGAGAGTTGTTTTACCACATCCAGATGGACCAATTATGGAAAGAGACTCCCCTTTTTTAATTGCAAAGTTGATATTTTCAAGAACATTGATGCCTGAAAATTTTTTTGAAAGGGAATGGACTTTTATAATTTCTCCGGAAACCATGTTATGCTCTTATAATCCAAGGTCTGGGATATCATACCTTTTTGCTGAAGCCAATCATTTACCATTTTTATATCCCTCTCAGAAGGAAGAGCTGCAGATTTATAAAAAGGAATCTTATAGCTCTCTTTAAGATCTACAGGGAAATTTATTTTAGAGACCATAAGATCTTTATAGCTTTCAGAATTTTTATTTATCTTTTCCACAGCCCTATTATAGGCTATGAGAAATTTGCTTAAAACAAGTGAATTTTTTTCTATAAAATCCTTTTTGAATACTATAACCGTTGCACTTGTATCAAGTTTTCTATCATCAGCAATGAGCTTTGCACCGCCCTTTATTGCCTTACTTGCAAGAGGCTCCGGCAAGAGAGCAAGCTTTAGAGAGTCAGACATTAGCATCTGCATCCTCACAGGTATTGCCTTTACTTCAACTCTCTTCACCTTTGATGGATCTAAATTATTTGAAAGGAGAATCCTGTCCAAAAAATACTCAATAACTGAGCCAATAGATATTGCAACCTCATTGTTGCCAATATCTCCTATTGTCTTAATCTGTGAATTGGGAGAAGCAAGCAAAGCAAATACAATATTATCAGGAGAGGTATGATATGATTCAAGAACTATCTTAATATCAACACCACTTTTCATCTGCAATAAAGCTGCAACCAGATCACAAAATTGACCATCGAGGTTTCCAGAGGCAAGAGCAGCATCCCTCTCAAGAGCACTATTGAAATTCACAAGCTCTACATCTACACCTGCTTCTTTAAAAATATTTTCACTTTGTGCAACCACAAGGGGTAGTGTATCAATAACAGGTAAAACTCCAATGCGGATCTTTTTATTCTCCTCTTTGCAGGATGAAAAAGCAAGCAATGGAACAGAAATAATTAAGATAAAGATCTTTCTCATACAAAACTCCCAATAGAATTATTAAAACTATATATACAGCCTAACTCCAATTCTTGCAATAAAACCAGACATGTCAATTTCAACATTATCTTTATCAGGATGAATTCCCCTGTACCCAAGATCAAGAACAAAATCAACTGCAGAATTTTGCACAAGTTTATATGCTGCAGAAGCATAGGCCTGCCATGCATATCCACTATAAAAATCAGTGCCACTATCTTCATCTGATGAGTAATCTAAAATCATAAAGGCATAGCCCAATCCTATGGTAAATGAAGGCTCAAAGAAAAGCTTTTCTTTAAGAAAAGGCAATCTCACCTGAGCATTTGCAAAAAATGGAAAAGTATAAAGATTAGTCTCTGCTTTTAAAGAGCCATTTACAGATCCTCCTGCATTTACATCCTCCAGTTTATTGCTCCATTGCACCCAGAAAAAATCACCTTCAAGACCAAAGACAAAAACAGGATCAAGATTATAGATATAGTTTAAACTCACATCAAGTCCAAACTTACCAGGATCAGCGGCATAGCCTGTTCCAATTTTTCCAATAAACTCATTATCCGATGGATTAGCAAAAACATTTTTTTCTCTTGGGACAACTATTTTACCATCAGAAGTGGCACTCTGTGCAAAAACAACGACAGGCAATAATGTGAGAAATATTGTTACTGCTAAAAATTTTTTCATATATAAGCTCCTTTTATAAAAATTGTCTTACAATAAAGCAATTGTATAAAGCAATTCAACTCTTTTTTATTAAATTATTAGTTTACACAAAAATAGAACTTTTCAATCCCCAGCTTTAAATGATGAAATTATCTGTGGAATATCCCTTGCATATAAATAGAGATCTACAGGCAATGAATTTATATATTTTACCATGTAAACCTTATCACCATAGCTGCCAATCTTTTTATTATAATAATTAAGTTCAAGTCTATTTGAGCTGTTTCTCCTTTCAAAGAGTTCCCATGATTTAACATTAAAAATCCTGATATAAAACAAAGGAGCAAAGCCCTCTGGCAAAACAGAGCCTGCCCAATCTCTTGATCTTGTTGGCAGAGCAAAATATATAGCCTTTACTTTTATATCAGATTCAACTATCTCATCATATTCAAAGACAGAATAATTACTCCATGATGAGGGAAGATCTATAGAAAAATAATACCTCCTATTTATATATTGAATCCTCCCATCTTCTGTTACTTTACCCTGAGAAAGACAGGAAATAAAAAGTAGCAATAGAAATAAATAATTAATTATAAATTTAGAATTCATTGAGTTATAATAAAAAAAATGCTTTTTCTTTTCAAGAAAAATAAATCTTAATTTAAACATTGAGCGGCCTCTTTAATATATCTAAAGATATATTAAAGAGGTTTAACTCTTGACAAAAATTTTAAATCTGCAAAAATTTAAGCACAGTAGACCATAAGGGTGTAAAAATGAAAAAATATCTCTCTCTTATAATCATAGTAGCAGTGATTCTGATAATTAGCGGAATAAACCAGGCCTTTAATCTTGTTCACTGTAATATGAGGCGTGACTATAAAACAATGGAGGATCGCACCATCCAGAATATTAAAGACAAAATTGCTACTCTGGAAAAAGAGGATATAAAAGATACAACAACAACTAGACGACTTGCTGAGCAATATGCTCTACTTGGCAGGCTATACATCGAAAGAAAATTATGGGATCAGGCAATAGAGTGTTATCTTTCATCGGAGAAATATGGAGGTAATGGTGCTGCTGTGATGTATGCCTTAGGGCTTGCCTATGCAAATAGAGGATATGACAGAAGCGATGAAAAGGATTTTGAACAAGCAGAAAGCTATTACAGAAAATCTCTGGAAAAGCATCCAGGTTATGAGGATGCAATGTATGGCCTTGCAGTATTGCTTTATTATCATAGAAATAATAAAGAAGAGGCTCTCAATCTAATGAATGAGCTTGTATCAAAAAATAGCGCCAATTATATAGCAAGATTTGCCTTGGGTAGATTTTACTATGAAAATGGAGATTTACAAAGGTCTTTGCAAATCTATCAACAGCTACAGCAGGATCTGGAGAAACCGCCTAAGTCAGAAATAATAAATCAATATAGACAGGAATGCTCTGCCAACATTGCAAGAATAACAGCAGAGCTTTATTCAAAATAAATTATCTCCAGTCAAACTCTTCATCTGGAAGAGGTCTTTGCACCCTCTTATCCTTTGATTTTTCTAAATACTTTTCTTTAAGTATTACAATATCAACACGCCTATTATAAGCTCTACCTTCAGGAGTGCCATTATCCTCAATGGGCCTGAACTCCCCATAAGCAGCAGAGGATACCTGCTTTGGATCAACTGACTCCTCATCAACAAGGTGTTGCAAAACAGCAAGACTTCTGGCAGAAGAAAGATACCAGTTAGTCCTGAAACCATCTCTTATCATTGAAGGAGAAACTGGCCTGTTATCTGTATGTCCCTCGATTCTAATAAAATTTGGAACATTTCTTATAATATTTGCAACCTTAGCCAGCACAGGAAACATCTCTTCCTTCAGGGCAGCAGAGCCAGGCTCAAAAAAGAAATCTGAGGCAAGGCTTATAATAAGTCCACGCTCATCTTCTCTTATGGATATATATTTTGCCTGAATCTCAGCCTTAAAAGCCTCCTGAGCCTTAGCAAGTTTTTTCCCAAGGGCCTTATTCTGTTCAGTTGAGGGCAAAGCCATCATATTGTGTCCCATATCTGCAAGATTTCCCTTCGATATGGAACTCCCTCCTGACATTACCCCTAAATTACCTCTGAATGAATTTATTATCATTTTAAAATCATCAGCAGTGGCAATGGTCTCTTCGCCCATCAAAATGATAAAGAAACACATCAATAAATTATTCATATCCCCCATTGTGACCATCCATGCAGGTGGCCCCTTGGGTTCACTTTTCTTTCGTTCTTTCTTTGCCATCAGCCAGCACCGCCCTCTTCTTCAGCAATTCCAGCCCTCATTGCAGGTGGCAAGAAGGAGACTAATTTCTCTTTAAGTATCCTGGGGTTTTCACCTGCCTGTATAGAGAGAATGCCCATAAGCACCATATTCTTCATCAAAACCTCTTCACCTGTTAGGGAGTCAAGATTTGCTGCCATAGGTGTAAAAACAAGATATGCCAGAACAGCTCCATAGAATGTGGTTATAATAGCAACAGCAAGATATGGACCTACCATGGACTTGTCATTAAGGTTAACCAACATCAATACAAGCCCCATGAGAGTTCCTATCATACCAAAAGAAGGAGCAAGACCTGCAAAATCATCAAATATCTTTTTGTTACTATCATGTCGGGCAGCCATCTCATCTATTTCAATTTCCATAATAGCACGGACAAGCTCTGGATCTGTTCCGTCAACAACAAGCTGCAGACCTTTTTTTAGAAAAGGATCATCTAAAGCATCGAGATCATCATCCAGTGAAAGCAAACCCTCCCTTCTTGTTTTTTCAGAGAAAGATACAAGAGTGACAATCATTTCAGCAAGATTAAACTTGGGAGGAAATATAGTAAGCCTCATAAGCCCTGGTATCTGAGCAAGTCTGGGTAGAGGATATGCCACCATCAAAGCGCAAAAACCTCCTCCAACTGTAACCATAACAGAAGGAGCATCCCAGAACATCAAAACACTACCTCCTGCTATTATAACAGCAAGAATCAAAACGCTAAAACCTGCAGTTAACCCTATTATTACAGATATATTCATTATTAGCCTTTTACCTCAACCTTTTGGGGATTATTATCACTTCAATTTGAGAAATTCCTTCTCTATTTTATTTTCGGCATTTTCTTAATAAAGAAAAGCAAAAGATATAAATTTTTATTGCTTCCAATAGTTTTAGGTAATAACAAAAAACTTACGTTGAAAAATATTTCACAATATATTACTTTAAAAAGGAACTATCAAAAAGGGAGGATTTAAATGGACGTTTATAATCCTATATTTGGAATCACATGGCCAGGGCCTGGTGTCTTTGGTATTGCCATTGTTCTGTCCATGCTTTTACTTGGCCTCATTGTCTATATCATACTGCTATATCTTAAAGCAAAAGAAAAAGAAAAGGCTCATAACTATCAACTCTTTTTATTTCAGGTAAAGAGAAAAGGGCTTAACAACTTTCAGATAAAAATATTAAACAATATGGCTGCATACTTAAAGCTAAAAAGTCCAACGACTCTTATAAAAGATGCAAATCTCTTTGAATCAATTCTATCTGGATTTTCAGATTATCTCAAAAGAAATAGCTTAAACATCGAAGAGAATGAAAGTATATGCAAAGAACTTATTATTATCCATGAAAAACTATACAGACAAAAAGCCCAGTATCAGTCTCTTCAATCCATGGAAGAAATAGAAGATGGACAGCTAATCCATATTGAAGGTCCAGAAGAGAATTCCTATATTGGAAAAATCTCTGGAAGAGGGAAAAATATCCTTGCTGTGAAACTCATCTCAAACAAAAAAGACTTCAAAAATTTCAAAGAAGGAATGGCTCTAAAAATTACAATTATAAGAGTAAATGATGGCGAATACCTTGCAGAAACTACCTGCAAGGGCATAGAAGAGGATAATATACTCATTGCAATGACAGATAATTTAAAGAGGATAAGGGAATTCCGTCACCAATATATAAACGTTATGATACCAGCCGTAATTATTCCAGAAAAATTTACTGAAGAAGAACAGGAAGAAAAGATAGAAGGGACAATTTTTAGACTGAATGAACTTGAATGTGAGATAAGAACTGACGCTGTTTTAAGCTACAATGCAAAATACACAATACTTTTTGATATTCCAGACTTTTCATTTAAAATTGCAAGCTATCTCGTGGCCTCAAGAACTGTAGAAAATGGGAAAATTTATTATAGCACAATGAAGTTTTCTGAAATGTCAAAAGCTGCCAGCGCAGTTTTGAAAAATTTTATAGTGAATCAGGAATAGCTCGCTACCTTCAAATGCAGCTTTTTCAATAAAAATTTTCTTGATTTTTTTGACACATTTTTTGGCTTATTTATACATATTATGTAACCTCTTAAAATTCAGCAATTTTATCTTAAAATAATTTTTAAAATAAAAGGAGTACTGGAAATGAGCAAAAAGCACTTTCAAACTGAAGTGAGTAAATTATTGCATCTGATTATTCATTCTCTTTATTCTCATAAAGAGATATTTTTGCGAGAGCTTGTATCAAATGCCTCTGATGCCCTTGACAAGCTCAAATTCCTCAACCTGACTGACGAAAAATATAAATCTCTCAAATTTGATCCAAGAATAGATATTTCCTTTAATTTTACAGAAAAAACACTTTCCATAAGTGATAACGGAATAGGAATGAACGAGCAAGACCTTGACGAAAATCTTGGCACAATAGCACGCTCTGGCACACGAAACTTTGTTGAAAAAATGACAGGTGATGCCAAAAAGGACTCAAATCTCATTGGCCAATTTGGCGTTGGATTTTATTCAGCCTTCATGGTTGCAGACAAAGTTGAAGTGATATCCAAAAAAGCTGGGGAGGATTCTGCATGGAAATGGGTAAGTGATGGGAAAGAAGAATATACCATTGAGCCTGCAGAAAGGGATTCCCACGGAACAACTGTAACTGTCCACCTAAACAGAGAAGGCGAAGAATATGCAAACAGATGGACAATCCAGTCTATAATAAGAAAATACTCAAATCATGTTCCCTTCCCTATTTATCTGCATTATGAGGAGATCAAATACGAAGGTGAAGGGGACAATAAAAAAGAAATCAGAGAGCCAAAGGTTGAACAGATAAACTCTGCCTCTGCAATATGGAAAAGGCCAAAAAGCGAATTAAAAGAAGAAGACTACCTTGAATTTTATAGACAGATCTCCTATGATCTTGAGGATCCACTTCTTTATATTCACACTCAGGCTGAGGGGACTCTGGATTATACCACTCTCTTTTATATACCTGCAAAAGCTCCTATGGACCTTTTCAGAGTGGATTATCAGGCTGGAGTCAAACTTTATATCAAACGCGTATTCATCACAGATGACTCAAAAGAGCTCATGCCAACCTATCTTAGATTTGTGCGTGGTATAATTGACTCAGAGGATCTACCTCTCAATGTAAGCAGAGAAATTCTCCAGCAAAATAAGGTTATGGCAAAGATCAAATCCTCCTCTGTGAAAAAGATACTGAGCGAGCTTGAATCCCTAAAAAACAGAGACAGATTCAAATACAACATATTCTGGAAAGAGTTTGGTATCCCAATGAAAGAGGGGCTTTATCAGGATTTTGAAAATAGAGAAAAACTCCTCGAACTGGTGCAATATAAATCAACAAAGGCTGAGGATTACACTACACTCTCAGAATACGTAGATAGAATGAAGCCTGAGCAAAGCGCAATATATTATATTACTGGAGGTAAAGAGCAGCTTCTGCGAAACTCTCCTCTCCTTGAGATATACAAAGAAAAAGACATTGAAGTCCTGATTCTTGATGATGAGATTGATGAAATTGTCATAAGCACTGTGCCAAAATACAAAGATTATGAGCTAAAGTCAGTTAACAGAACAGACTCTGAAGATGATCTAAAAAATAATGAGGACAAAGAAAAAGAAAAAAAGATCGAACCTTTGATAAATAAAATCAAAGAACAACTTGGCGATAGGGTAAAAAATGTCCTTGCAAGCACAAGGCTAAGCTCATCTCCAAGCTGTATTGTGGCAGATGAAAATGATCCCACAGCTCAGATGCAAACAATACTGAAGATGATGGGGCAAAGTGGATTGCCTGAATTCAAACCAGTGCTCCTCATAAATCCAGAACATGAAATAATCAAAAAACTGGAAAATACAACAGATGATTCCCTTATAAATGATGTAAGCCTCTTACTTCTTGAACAGGCAATGCTTGTGGAAGGCCTTGAGCTTAAGGATCCAAATGGCTTTGTGGCAAGATTAAACAGAATAACATCAAAAGCTCTTTAATCTACAATATCTTCTGCTATAAAAATATAGCAGAAGATATAAATTCCTCAATATTATATCCATAGATTTTTTTAAATTGACTTTAAAATCCTCAATCAATATTTTAATCAATTAAAAGTGTTTTTGAAAAAATTTCTCTGTAACTAAGGATTTGCAAAAAATGGCTGATGATATTATTGAAATAGTTAAAAATAAAAAAGCGCGTTTTGAATACGAAATTTTAGATACCTTTGAGGCAGGGATTGTTCTTAAAGGCACAGAGGTAAAGTCCATAAGACAAAAAAAGGTAAGCATCCAGGAATCATACGCTAAAATAAAAAATGGCGAAGTCTTTATTGTAGGTATGAATATATCTCATTATGATAAGGGGAATTTCTTTAACCACGACCCATTGAGGGAAAGAAAACTTCTCTTACACAAACAGGAGATAAAAAGGCTCACAGGAAAACTTGCAGAGAGGGGATTTACTCTTGTGCCACTGAGACTTTACATAAAAAATGGCAAAGTAAAGCTTGAGCTTGGCCTTGCAAAGGGCAAAAATATACACGACAAACGCAAAACAATCCAGGACCGAGATATGAAACGGGATATGCAAAGGGAGATAAAAAAGTATATGTAACTTAACAATAAACTTTAATAGACATAATATTTACAAAACATCTGGAATTTTAAAATAAAGGGCTAATCTATAAAAATTAGCCCTTTATAATTAAAAAACTATAACAGATGCCTTATTATTCAATCTCATCAACTGTGAGAGGATACTTTGATAAAGGCTCACAGCCATTTTTTTGAATTACTATGGGATTTTCATATCTAAAACCTATATTCTCATCGGGGCAGGCATACTGTATGGCACATATTATTAATTCATTTTCCTGGTATATGTGATCGGGATTTGTCCAGAAAGGAAATGGCCCATCATTTATTCCGATACGCCATTCATCACCCATCATCCCTATACCATGCTCAAAGCCAGGCACCATGTAATCGGCAAAGCCTCTCTCCTCCGCAAAAGCCAT
>Ga0255344_1000654_pt1 | contig 52675 bp, 46 predicted proteins | sample wastewater_treat_5_FD_192414 | JGI IMG/M metagenome (GOLD analysis project Ga0255344, IMG submission 192414) | Wastewater microbial communities from Lulu Island WWTP, Vancouver, Canada - plant18 | ecosystem: Engineered > WWTP > Wastewater > Unclassified | place: Canada: Vancouver, British...
CAGAATTAACCTATCCAATATTATTTCTTCTGACGAACTCTCAAAAAGTTCTCTTAAATGGGTATTAACATCTGGTATATAGTAGTCACTTATCATCTCCATACTTTTAGAACAGAAGGAATAGACTGCTGATTCTGACATGTCCTCTTGACCAGCAATTCTTGGTATTAAAAAATAATTTGGCGTGCGGTTGGGATGCCAAGAGCGAACTGGTAAATAGAGTTTCCGCATGGTCAGGAGACCATGTACGAACTAGAAAAAGACTCAGATTCGGACGTGGTCGGGAGACCACGTCCATATATTATTTCCATACTGAGAATTGCTGAATAAGCATTAGATTGCAGATGGAATGGCTATAACAATTTATGATTAATCATAATTGTTAGATGTCGTATTGAAATGGAACGAAAAAAGCGTTCCATTTCAATACCCTAACAGGCACTTCGTCTCGACTACCTCCTTCGTATCGCGAATCAATAAAATTCTTAGGCTAAAAGGGAAGGATGAAGAGAAATGGGAATCTTGGTCACCTCTACGTTTCATTTTCTCTGGAAGGGCGGGTGATATACTGATTAAAATGAATACACAAGAGAAAAACGATGACTACCAACATGATTCTTGCTGAATTTCACAGCCACTCAAATTATTCTTTTGACAGCCTTTCACGGATCGAAGACATGGTTGCCACTTGCCGTAAAAAAGGGATTAGCAAGCTGGCGATCACGGATCATGGAAAAATTGGCGGCTCGATCAAGGCACATCAGTTGGCGCCGGATCTTGTGATCGTGAGCGAAGAGATCCTGACCAGTGAGGGCGAGATCCTGGGATATTTTATGACCGAAGAGATCCCGGATGGAATTCCACCGCTTGAAGTGGTCAAACGCCTGCAGGATCAGGGCGCTTTTATCAGCATCGCCCACCCCTTTGATCCCTGGCGCGGCTCAAGCTGGAATCCGGGGACGCTCGAAAGCCTGATGCCGTATCTTGATGGGGTTGAGGCTTTTAACGCGCGCTGTAGAAAACCCATTTTCAACGAACAAGCCGGCGAGTTTGCCAACGAACACGGACTGGCATGGATGGTTGGCTCGGACGCGCATACCTTACCGGAGCTAGGTCGGGCGGTATTGAAACTGCCCGATTTCTACACAGCGGATGAATTGCGCGAAGCTGTAAAAAACTCAAGCTTCGAGGGAGAACTTTCTGGAAGTATCGTGCACTTGCACAGTACGATCGCGAAAGTTGTCAATAAAATGCGCCACCAATAGGATGGCGCATGCGAATAATACATACGATGGATTGATAGGCAGAGTGGCCCCTACGCATGCCAATCCAGGGACTATGCGCCCCTCGTCCCGAGAACCCTGTCTAATGCACACAGGGCAGGCAGAGCCCGGGACACAAGCAGTTCTTAACAAAAACAAGCACCCAACTCATTTCCTCCTTTCGCAGCACATATCCTGTGGGCAGTCCCTCACTCTGATAAACCAGAGCGCAGACCCTCATCCGCCCTTCGGGCACCTTCTCCCAGAGTGAGAAGGCTTTGACCTCACCGCCCTTGCCCACACTCTGGTACCCAGAGCGCAAGCCGTCCGCCCTTCGGGCACTTTCTCCCAGGGTGAAGGAAACGGCCTTCTACCATTTCACCTCAACCACTACTTAGTAGTTCTGCCTAATTAAGCCCTCGCCCGTTGGGAGAGGGTCGGCGAAGCCGGGGTGAGGGCGACAGCTTTTCCACTATTATTTGCTACCACTTATCCTAACGTAAAAGACCCTCCCACAACAGAAGATGGCTTATTCCCTATGTAAACAAAAAAGACGGGAATGTACCCGTCTTTCCATTAAGATGAATCAATGAAACGATCAGGAGAGCAGGCTTGTGGCCAGCCAGATTGCCAACAACAGGAATACGATCGCCATGCCGATCTTGACCCCAGCAGCGTGTTTTTTGAGAAAGTTGGTAAATTCCTTTGAAGTTGTGCCGTAATAGGCGAGCACAAAAACGATGATCAGCGGGACGATGAACATCAGGTTGTAGAAGATCAGGAACAGCGTGGCTCGTCCGCGCAACTCGGGCATGGTGCTCATTGAGATGATTACAGGAAGATAGATCTGACCAGTACAGGCTAGCTCAAGGATCGAAACCACCAAACCTGTGATGAAGGCGCTGAAATAATAACTGCTCGATTTGCGACCCTCACGCACAGCAGTGTTGATGCGCTTGCGTAGGGGCTCCGGCAATTTGAGCGCCATGTCGTCCAACTTACCTTCGCGTGTTTTGAAGTAATCGCGAATACTTAAAATTGCTAAAACCAAACAGAAAATTGCTGTTAGCGCATAGACAATTTTGCTGATGATATTCATGTAAACCTTGATCAAATCAAGGACTTTATAAAAGCCCAATCCAACAATCAGGTATGCCAAAAAGACGCCAACGGTAAAGCTGGCTCCGGTCAGCAAGATCTGCTTGCCTTTTTTACCGCTGATGGTCAGATAAGAAACGAAAAAGATGATCGTCGCGAAAGCACAGGGGTTGAGCCCGTCCACCAGACCTGCCAGGAGAACAGCCACCCAGCCCATTTTCTGGAACTTGTCCATGAGCGATTGACCGCCTTCTTCAGGGTTGTATTCGCGCCAGAAAGCGGGAGAGCCACTTGATTCAAGCGTTTGCAGAATGGGTTCAATGGTTTGAGGTCTAATCTCGCTTTCCCCGATCCAGGCGTGATCACCGATGAAAACAGCCGGCGTGTGCAACTCATCCGCGCGACCGACACGTTCTGCCATCCAGTTTGCCAGACCTGCCTGGTCGTAGATGTTGAACTCGATGACAATCAGATTACTGTATTTGTTCCTGAGGTATTCCAGATCCATTTCTGAACGGGCACATTCTTTACAACCGGTCTGATAGAAATAGGCAAGGTAAATGGGGACATCACTAGTACATTTTTCCGGAGCATCAATACTGCAGACTTCGATTTCCTCTTGATTGGGATTGGGTGTCGAGACAATCAGCTTGCCAGGATCGACCTTCTCAAAAGGATAAAAGGGAACGCCTTCACCTGCCAGGCCTTCTTCAACTAATTTTCGAAAATAGAGATTGCTTTCTTCCTCGCCAACAAGAGCACGATCACCGATAATAACGACCGGTAAATCCCGATTGTCTGTGGGCGTATTAAGTTGGGTCTCTATTGCCATCAGAGCTTCATAATTAAGCCTTTCGCTCAATTCAAACATACGAATGTCAACTTCACCCGCAAATTCTGTTAGCAAAGGGTTGACGATATTCTCAATTACGGACAAGCAATGGCTGCATTTATTGGAGTAGAAGAAAAACACCTGCACCCTGGTGTCTTCTGGCAGAGGGGTGGAAATTCCGGTACTCGGACCAATGCCCTGAGGAAGAATGCCAGCCGTATGGACAGTTTGGGGCAAAAAAAACAGAAACAAAGCAAGTAGTATCAAGCCAATTTGTTGTGGCTTAGCGCGTTTTTTTGTAAATGTCATCAGGGCAAAAAAGCTCCTTGAAAAATTCCCAAAAAAAGAACGGGTTTTCGCCGAATATTCTAACATATTTACAAAGAATGATTTTATCTAAGAAATTTCAATTGAATCAAGAGCAAAGCGACTTTTGCTGAAAATATCGTACAGTTTGTCCTTTTTTTCCTCTTCTAAACCAGTCAGAACCATGCGCACATGGAAATCGCCTTCTTTGGTAGTGGTGTTGACAGTACGGATGATGTTCGCGCCGCTTTCGGAAATGAGACTGGCAAAATATGCCAGACCACCAGGTTTGTTTGCTCCGGTTGAGCCTTTGAACTGTATCGAAGTCCAGCGCAAAGCAGACCGGGTAATATCTACCAAATCAAGGGCGTTTTCGAATTCCCTGAGCACGATAGAGCCGCCTCCAATGGCGGAATAAAGATTGTCCAGGTTTGCGCAAGCAAGCAAACCAAGCAAGGACTCGATGCGACTTGGATCAAGCGAGGCAACATCGCTTAAGTCAAGCAAGCCACGTTGGACCAAGATCGGATGAATCATGGTTTTGCCAAGTTGACTGGCTTCCTTGAGGTTGACTCTTGCCAAAACGTTGCGCAGAATGCGGGCAGTGGTGGGATTGCAATGGCTGAGCCAATCCAATTCTGGCTGTTTGTGAGGTCCGCTACTGACTATTTCGAGCACATCGCCCGGGTTTAGGTTGTCATAGATGTGGCGTTCTTCGCCATTCACCATTACTTTGTGCAATTTGTCGAGGTAAAAATCCTGAATCGCGGCGACCCCATCCAGGATGGTGCTACCTTCCTCAAGGAAACGCGTGCCCCCAAAGGTGGTGAAAATCTGTACAGGTCTATATTGGCTGATGTCTTTGTTATTGTTAAGAGCGTGGATGACGCCCCAGGTGTTTTCACCCTCATAGTCTTCGGTCGTGATGGCGATTTCAATTGCCCCTGTGCCAGGTAAATAGGCGGTAACCTGGAGAGCGCGGTAGCCATTTTGGGGTGAGGCAATGTAATCGTCGAAGCGATCCTGGTCGAGATTGCGTGAAAAATATTTGTTTACGCGCGCTAGTAAGCGATAACAAGCCATTTCGTCTTGTTCAGCTACGAGCATACGGAAGCTGACGATATCGTTGACTGCTGAATAATCGTTCAGGGAAGTACGATGAGATCGTGCCATTTGTTGGAGCTTGTCCCAGGCTTGCCAATAACCGTTCACAGTGAAGCGCATTGAACCTCTAATGCCTTCGGAGGTCATGAGACCGGCGAGTTCGTTGAGGTAATAACGGATAAAGTTGACACTGAGGCGGGGATCGGCATCGATTTGAGCTCGGACGTTGTTGTAAGGCTCGGGTTCAGCATAGGGAAAAGCCATATCTTCAATCCAACGACGCCAACGGTAACAATTGAGAATGCCGGCTAACTTTCCGTAGGCTCGGATGGCTTCGTTGGCTTTAGCCCACTGTTTGGCAGGTGACTGGTATTGGAGGGTCATCATATTGTGACTTTTATCGGCGAGTTTGACAATAAAAACAGCCGGATCGCGGAACATGGCAATTTTTCGCAGGGTTTCCATTTCGCGACTACTACCGTCACGGGGGTTGCTGATTTTGGTAAGACCATCAATAATGTGGGCTACTTCGTTGCCAAGATCTCCAGGGAAGAGAGCGCGGATTTCGTCCAATGTCTCCCCGGTATCTTCAACCGTATCATGTAGTAAGGCTGCGATCGTCCAGGATTCTTTTTTTACGAGTTTGTCAACGAAAGCGCCAACCCAGCCGCAATGGGTTTCAAAGTAGGGTTCACCCGAAAGGCGAAGCTGACCGGAATGGACTTGTTTTCCCCAATCCCAGGCGCGTTGGATGGACTCCGTACGCGGAATAAATTCGCCAACGTGAAATTCGTCCGCAATGAGAGGGCGAATTTCTGAGATGTTCTCAACCTGAACCAAGTCAACCATCCTCTCCAAGTCGGGTTTTTTTAAGACTATCACGTTATTATATCGTAAAGAAACAGAGAATGGGGAAAACCGCGCATTGCCTCAAATTAAAAGTTATATTGATAATACGTTATTGTGGATATTGTTTTTACTGTTCGGAAGTGGTCTTCTGACCGTGTCCGCAGGTAAAATGAGAATTGTGAATTTTCTCCAAATGCTCAAATAGCTGGCTAACATCGTTTATGATTAAGCTATGGACAGCGAAAAACGTTTAATTCCACTTGAAGAGGTCGTAAACGAGATCTTGGTTGTAAACAGCCGCTTTATCGCCAGTCTGGCGCCCGCGAAGAGCGTTGAAGAAGCGCGGGAGTATATCGCTGAGATCAAACGGCGATATCCGGATGCGACCCATAACGTGCCGGCTTTTGTGATCGGGCACGGCAAAAGCCTGATCACGCATTGTTCCGATGACGGCGAACCTTCCGGTACTTCCGGAAGACCTGCCCTGGCGGTCTTACAGGGAAGCGGACTGGGGAATGTCGTTGTGGTGGTGACGCGCTATTTTGGCGGCACAAAACTGGGCACAGGTGGGTTGGTCAAGGCATATGGAGATGCCGTAAGGGAGATACTACTGTTAGTGAAACTGGCAGAACTGGTTGAGACGGTCACGCTGGCGTTCACGATCCCCTATAATTTGTATGAGCTTTGTGTAAGACTGATCGAAAGCAACAATGGAATTGTTTTGGATAAGGTTTTTGCGGTTGAAGTTGATCTACTGGTTCAATTCAAAGTGGAAAACGAAGAGAGCTTTAAGACGGACCTGGTCGAGTTGTGCAAAGGTCAGGTTGAGATCGTGGAAATTGAAAGAAACCCTGAGACCGTTTTCCCGGTTTCGTAATTCATTTCAGCGATAATAAAACCACCGCGTTCTTTCCCCAACGGGGAATGGGCGTCCCCCAGGTGCGGCGAAAGTCGGGATCGCTCATCCAAAACAGCCCGCTGCCTTCGTCCACCCAGGAATTGATAAAACCCCATGGTGTCGAGATATCACCACTTTTATGTTCAGGATTGTAAGCGGCGAATAACATCGTGTGTCCGCTGGCGCCTTCGGGTCGGTTGTAGTTGGTGGGCTGGTCTTTGTAGTAAATGGCAGGGGATTTGCCAAACCACCAATAAATTGTGACCAGGCTGGCGACCTTGTCCGCTTCTGCGGTCAGGCGCAGGAGCTCCGGGTTGATGTGGAGAAGCTGTGCCTTGATGGGGAGATCGCGTGTTTTGGCAAGGTATCCTGCTAAGCGCACTTGCAGAGGGGGGGTGATGCCTTGTTTGGGTAAGAGGCGATAAAAACGCCCCTGCCACCAGATGCGGTTTACTTCTTCGATGAGCTCGTGGGGGTCAAGACGTACTTCGGTGAGCAATTCGATTGCGGCTGAGAGCGCGTGGATGGCACAATCGTTCCCGATCTGGAGCGATTGGAAACGAGCAAGGTTCTTTTCGGACAGGCTTCGCAGAGAGGTTTTTTTCATGGAATGAATTGTACAATGAAATCAAGCTTAAGAAAGTTTTGGTTCATTGTTGGCATAGGTTGTTTTCGTTGTGGTGGTGGAATCTATCTATTATTTAGTAGATGGATTCCGTCGGATTGACAAAGGGGCACGGGAAGTGCCCCTTTGTCAATACCCCTAGGGCACAGGTCACGACCTACTAAAAAAAACACACACATAAACTCACACTCTCCTTGACTTTGGATTTTTGAAGTGATAGGATAATGGCACAATTCAATATTGAGGTAACCCGATGCCCGGATGTCAGGGTGTAATGGCGGAAGTTGGTGTGAGTCCAACACTGTACCGCAACTGTAAGTCGTAAGACAAGTCAGGAAGCCAACCTCAGTAAACCCATATTGACCTTCTCGGATTAAGAAGGTGGGTGAGAGCAAGATATTCTCAACCCTTTCTAATCCAGAAAGGGTGATTTTTTATTAGATCTTTAGAAAAGAGGAGAATATGAAAAAAATTGTTACCTTTCTGGCTGTTCTGATGCTTTTAGCCTTGCCCGCGTGCAAGACTGCAACAGCCCCTGTCGCTGACCCGGTAGATGTGGTCGTGGCCGAAGAACCCATTCAAGCTGAGACTGAAGTTGAAACCGAAGTGGAAAGCGAACTTGAAGCTACGGTTGAAGTGGAAACACCTGCTGAAGTTGTAGAACAAGTGACGATCGATTATGCAAAGAACTTCACGCTTGAGTACAAAGACGGCTACAAATTGCTGACCGTCACCAATCCCTGGTTTGGCGCAACCGAACCTCTCGTCTATGCGCTTGTCCCGACTGATACTACTGTTTCTGATGATCTGGGCGACGCGGTCGTGATCAATACCCCGATCGACAGCTTTGTATCGCTCTCGACGACCTATTTGCCTTTCCTGGATCAGATCGATATGCTTTCCACCCTGGTTGCGGTCGATACTACCGATTATACCTACAACCCTGAGGTGCGCACCTGGGCAGAAGCTGGCATGATCATCAGCGTTGGCAGTGGTCCATCGATCGATGTGGAAGCACTGATCGAACTTGCACCAGACGTCATCATGACCTCCGCTTCCGGTTCACCCGATTGGGATTCACACCCCGCGCTTGAAGAAGCTGGACTGCCGGTCGTGATCAATTCCGAATATCTTGAGCAAGATCCTCTGGGTCGGGCTGAATGGGGTAAGTTTATTGCTGCTTTTTATGACAAAGAAGCTGAAGCCGATAAGCTTTTTGATGAAATGGTCGAGCGCTACAACGTGGTCAAGGCTTTGACCGCTGACCTGACCGAGAAGAAGACCGTGCTGATCAATACCGCTTATGAGGGCACCTGGTATATGCCCGGTGTGGACAGCTTTGCTACCATTTTGATCAAAGATGCTGGCGGCGCATACCTTTGGGACGATCTTGAAGGAACCAGTTCTTTCCCGGTCGATTTTGAGGTTGTTGTAGAGCGGGCTCAGGATGCTGATGTTTGGATCAACGTGGGTTTTGCCTACGGTCTGGCAGATCTGCTGGCGATGGATTCCCGCTATGGCGACTTTAAAGCCTATCAAACGGGCGAAGTCTACAATAACAACTTACGCGTGACGGAGATGGGCGGAACCGATTATTACGAAAGCGCTGTGGCGAATCCTGATGTGGTTTTATTGGACCTGGTGAAAGCCTTTTATCCGGATCTGGTCCCTGACCACGAATTTTTCTACTATCAGCAGCTTCAATAAAGCCTGAACTTTTAAAATATGGGCGATAACAAGCAGCAAGCGGTTCAAACAAGCAATCGCAAGGGGAGGTTGTGGATCTTCGCAATTCTCTTTCTCGTTCTCCTGCTGGTTGTCGCCCTGAATCTGACGCTTGGCTCAGTACGCATCCCGCTCAAAGACATCCTCGGCACGATCCTTGGCAGTCCAGGTATCAAAGATAGTTGGGTTTATATCGTACGAAGCTACCGGCTGCCTAAGATCGTTACGGCGATACTGGCTGGGATCGCATTGAGCGCGTCCGGTTTGCAGATGCAAACGATGTTTCGCAACCCCCTGGCAGACCCCTTTATTTTGGGCATCAATTCAGGGGCCAGCCTTGGGGTGGCGATTGCGATCATGGGTTCGACCATGGTCGGCGGCATGTTTTTGCCGGCTGTCAGCAGTTTTGGCGAGCTAGGGATCGTTCTGGCGGCTTCTGTGGGCTCAGGGATCGTCATGGCTTTGATCCTTTTGGCTGGCAGAATGGTCAAGAGTCCGACTACTCTGCTCATTTTAGGTCTGATGTTTGGAACCGCCACGGGCGCGTTGGTAAGTTTGTTGATCTATTTCAGCTCTCCGGAAAAGGTAAAAGCTTATAGCGTCTGGTCCTACGGCGCATTTAATGGGGTCACCTGGCAGCAGTTGAAGGTCATGGCGCCCGTGATCGTTTTTGCGATCGGGATCCTGGCATTTTTGCCGAAAGGTCTCAACGCCATGCTTTTGAGTGAAGATTATGCCAAAACGATGGGATTAAACACCAAACGAATGCGCGTGTTGATCCTCCTGAGCGCTTCCATTCTCACGGGTACGGTGACTGCCTTTTGCGGCCCGATTGGTTTTATCGGCGTGGCAGTGCCTCATATTGCCCGTAATCTCTTTAAAACGTCCAATCACAAAATTCTGATTCCGGCGGTGATTGTTATCGGTGCAATCGTTGCTGTGGCAGCTGATCTCTTGGCGCAGATGCCGGGCTCGCAACTTGTGCTGCCGATCAATGTAGTCACTTCCTTGTTTGGAGCGCCATTCGTCCTGTGGGTGGTGTTGAAGCAGAAGCGAGGTGGAACATCATTCAACGTGTAAAGCGCGTTTTGCATACTGAAAAGCTGGAGATCGGTTACGAAAACGGGAAACCAGCTCGCAAAGTGATCTCTAGAGGCCTGAATCTCGAGCTTCGACAGGGAGAGTTTGTCTGTCTGGTGGGTCCAAACGGCGCGGGAAAATCAACTTTGCTGCGCACGCTGACGGGGTTGCTGCCGGCTTTGTCTGGTGAGATCAACCTGGACGATAATCCAATATCAAGCTACAGCCGCAAGGAGTTGGCGCACCAGCTGAGTGTGGTGCTGACGACCCCAATCGAAGTTGGCGCGATGACCGTGCGCGAACTGGTTTCGATGGGGCGCTTTCCATATACAGGACTGTTTGATCGAATGAGCGATCATGACTGGCAAGTGGTCGATGAAGCCCTGGAAATGGTTGGGATAAAAGATTTTGGGGGTCGAATGGTGCATAAGCTGAGCGATGGCGAGCGGCAACGAGTGATGATCGCGCGCGCTTTGGCACAGGAGCCTCAGGTCATGGTGTTGGATGAACCGACTGCCTATCTGGATCTGCCTGGACGGGTGGCAGTGATGAGCCTGCTGCATGAATTGGCAAGGGATCACGGCAAGACGATCTTAACTTCAACGCACGATCTGGATCAGGCGCTGCGCATCGCGGATAAATTGTGGGTGATGTCCCTGAATGGGGAGATTTCAAGCGGTGCGCCTGAGGATCTGGCATTGAGCGGCGAATTTCAGCGTGTTTTTGCTGGCGAACGGGTGCAGTTTGACGCTGTTCAAGGTCATTTTTCGCTGAAAGAGGAAAATGAGGGTGTGGCGCTGCTGGAAGGGGAAGGCCTGGCAAGGTTGTGGACCGAAAGAGCCTTAAAACGGTTGGGATATCGGGTCGATCTTGATTATCAGGGTAAAGATGAACCCTTGCGCGTAGCCGTTTTTGATGGAGGAGATGGATTGCATTGGCTGATCGCTACCGAGGATGGACATGAAGCCTTTGCCTCGCTGGGGGAGATGGCGGATTATATCAAGAAGAATCGTGTGTTAAAGACGTAGGTCAGGTAGCGTTGCCTGCCCCCTTTGGGGGTTCAACCTGACATCTTAAATGTAAGTCAAAAATGGTTCTAGCATCAGGTCAACAGCCTACAATGATTAAAGGCAGATCGCCACGTCGCCCTAAAGGGCTCCTCGCTATCGCGAGGAGGATTATAAGGATAAGAATAATAAGGATAAGAAGGAAGGAACAAGGAGAGAGGCGCTTGTTATGCTCAAGCCTGTTTCTCATTCTTTCGCATAACTGCGCCCTCTCTCCTTTGACCTCTCTCCCAAAAGATGGAAAAAGACGGACAAGCCGTCTTTTTCTTTCAGCCACCAGCCCCACAGAGTCGCCTAAATCAAAAAGTACAAAAGTATGGGGTCAGGTCTCATTTATCCAAAAGCTCTGACGGAAAAACCCATCAGGTAAAAGGTAGCCATGAGATTTTAATATATCTTTGTAATACTCATGATTGACCAGCCACATATTCACATACTTATTTACCATGCGTACAGAACACTCCAGCTCAAGCGCGATACTTTTTCGTGATCGTCCCTTTAGGCTTTCCGTGTAAACATACATCGCACGGTAAGCCGTGCTAACCTTGTTACTTCCTAGCCGTCTTGACATCGTTCCAAATCCTGCCGGCATTCGCAATACCGATAACTTTGCTTAGATTGTTGAAGGTCAGAATATTCAGGCACTCGAGAATATCAGCAAACAAATAATTCATATTAAACTTTACATGCAGGCTTTCAGTACAGGTTACGGAATTGGCTTCTTTCATTCCCCGATACAACTCTGCGAATCTTTCCAGCGCTTGCGTATAGTCTGTTCGTACAATCAGCTCATTTTCAAATTCAAACAGCTCAGCTTCTTTTGTCATGGTTTACCCTTTCAAATTTTCCAACAGGAACTAAGAGGAAATAACTTTGTTCAATATTATAGAACACTTGTGCTATAATCTCAACAGGAAAAAATACACCATAGAACGCCACAACTTTTCCTGTGAAGAGCCTGTTTACTCCCTTTCAGGCTCTTTTCCTTTGCCGGCAATAGTCAGGGTAACACTTCCCCGCCAGCAAACTCTCACAGGTCAAAACCACATAATCCCCGTACGCGCGTATCGTCGGCTTCGTGGCTTGCTCGGCTCCGTCGTTTGCTTCGCTGCTCTCAATGTCGCCTACGCAAGCCCAAAGCCTCCTTTATATATCCCTTGCTCCTGAGCTTGCCTGCCGCGGTCGCGCACCCATTCCCCGCCAGCTCATTCATTGCGCTGTTCTTTTCCGCGGTCATGCACCCGTTCCCCGCCAGCAAACGCAAAGCGATAAAACAAACCTTGGCATAAGATTCAGGCATCCCATACGCTCCGTTCATGCTTGCTTTACTCCTCGCGCAATGCGAAAAGAAAAGAACTTTTCGCTTGCGCTCGTCGTGCTTCCTCTGCCCCTGAAACCTTCGCTTTCAGGGGCTTCGTCGCGGGTCGCCCCTCCCCCCTTTCTCCCCTTCTCCCCCCCGAACCCCCCCTCTTAACCCCTCTTTGACCCCCCACACCCCAGCAAGGTACTTTGAAAGTCGGGGGGGAGAAACAGGGGAGAAAACAGGGGGGATTATGGGCTGCCCTTGCCACTCGTCGACGGCGGTGCGCTACGCGCCCGCCTCCTCCTTGCAGGCTCAGCGCTTTTTTCGCTTTTTTGGGCGCCCTCCCAACAGCTCAAAAAGCGCCTGTTTTTTGCGAACAAGTCGCAAAAAACGCTTAATATACAGACCATGGAACGAACCAATTACCGAATTGTTAAAAATAAGCGATCGTCAAACCCGTTTCAGTCTGTCAGGCAAAGCCCGCCAGCCTATTGAAGAAGAAAGCGATTAAATAATTAATCTAACCTCCATGCCTCCCCCTGCGGTGCCAACAGAAACTCGCTTGACCGTCGCGCCCTTCGGGCGCTCCTTGCTCGTTTCTGAAAGACCTTGGCACCGCGCCACACTCCGAAAGAGGTCAGAGTTGCGCTCTGCCCCGTAGAATCCAACCTGACAATTGCCGGATTGAACTAAACAATCCGGCCTACATCTCATGTACTGAGGGGTCGTGACGAAGTGCCCGTAGCGGTATTGATACATTGGGGGGGGTTGCGCCCCAATGTTTCAATTCGACGTCCAACAATTATGCTAAGTCAAAAATGACTGGATCATTTTGGATTACCCAAAGGGAACGATGTTCCGTCTACCAGAAGTTGTAGGTCAGGTTGCGGTTTTCAACCTGACATCTAATTCAAAAATTGTTTCAACATCAGAACAACAGCTTACAGTGATCAAATGCAGATCGCCACGTCGTTCTTGCGGACTCCTCGCGATGGCAGTCCATAGCGTCCAACCGGATATTTGCCGGTTTGAACCCTTGAGAAATGCGCCCAAGGGCAGGGTGCACAATACCCTTACGGGCACAGGTACCCAAAGGGCACGATGTCCGGCCTACATCTCATGTACTAAGCTATGTTTACTAAGTTAAAAACGGTTCTAGCATTAAGACAACCGTAACGACCACGATCAATCCCGTGATCATGTATGCGAGGATATTGGTAAGCTTGCTGTTCCGATATTTGCCCATGATGTTGACATCATTGGCTAACTTCAGGATCAGGATCAGAAGGATCGGCAGCAGGATGGCGTTCATCGCCTGAGAAAGGATCATGATCGGGAAGAGGGGAATCTTAGGGATCAATACGATGATCAGACTGACGAGCATGATAAATGCAAAGCTGCCATAGAAAACAGGGGCTTCCTTGGGTGAGCGGTTGAGCCCGCGTTCAAAACCGAACGCTTCACAAATCGCGTAAGTCGTTGCCAGCGGAAGAACTGATACCGCCAACAGCGAAGCGCCCAATAATCCGATTGCGAAGAGCAAGCCAGCCCAGTTGCCTGCCAGGGGCTCAAGCGCAAGGGCGGCATCTTTGGCGTCTTCAACCACAATTCCAGCCGAGTGAAGCGTGGCGGCGGTCACGATGATTATGAAAGCGGAAATGATGTTTCCCCAGGCAGCGCCAAAACTTACGTCAATTTTTGTATTACCGTAGTTTTCCATATCAACGCCTTTGTCGGCAATGGATGCCTGAAGATAAAAAATTGCCCATGGGGTGATAGTTGTGCCGATCACAGCCAGGATCGAGAGAATATAGTCGCGGTCCAACTGGAAGGAAGGACGGATCAGGCTTTGTCCGATCACCGCCCAATCTGGTTTGATGACAAAGACAGCAACCACATAACTTAAGGAGGCAAAGGTCAGGAAGAGCAAAGCTTTTTCAACATATTTGTAGTTTGCTTTCAGGATCAGCAGACTCATGATCAGCCCAGCAATTGGAACACTGATGTATTTGCTGATGCCGAATAGCTCTCCGGCTGCGGCAACACCAGCAAACTGGGCAATGGTAGTCCCGAGGTTGGCGACGAAGAGAGTCAGCATGGCGAAGGTCGTGATCTTTACGCCGTAGCGTTCGCGGATCAGGTCAGCGGTGCCTTTTCCGGTGACAGCGCCCATGCGGGCAGCCATCTCCTGAACAACGACCTCACCAACGGTGATGACCAGGATCAGCCATAAGAAACTATAGCCATAACGTGAACCCGCGACCGAATAAGTGGCAATGCCAGGCGCGTCATTATCAGCAGAAGCGGTGATCAGACCAGGGCCAAGAATAGTGAAGATCACCATTATTTTTTGCAGCCAGAGGGGCCAGATTATTTTCTTCTTTTTCATCTTTTACCTCCCTGCAAAACGTGGTATTTTTTTCTTCCAGGCAGTCGGAAGGACTATATCGATTGCGTCGTCAACGGTGACAATGCCGAGCATTTCCTGCGTGTCAGGATCGATCACGGGTGCTGCCATGAGGTTGTATTTTGCGATCAAATAAGCCACTTTTTCCTGGGGATCGTGAGGCGAGACGATGACGACATCATCGTCGAACCAGGTTGAAAGGGGAGTATCGAGCGGCGCTGTGACCAAGTCGCGCAGGCTGATGACGCCCATAAGCTGCTTCTCGGGGTTGAGCAGGTAGACGTAGTACATGAACTCGTCCTCAAGGGCTTCTTCATTGGTGCGCAAATGGTGAAGAGCCTGTTCAACGTTAAAATGAGCGGGTACTGAGGCAAATTCGGTCGTCATGATGCCGCCGGTGGAGGTTTCGTGGTAGCGCAGGAGGGTGCGCATGTCCTCTTCATCATCGTCTTCCATCAGACTGAGCAATTCCTCGCTCTTGCCCTCATCCATTTCAGCCAGAATATCAGCGGCTTCGTCAGGGTCCATCTCTTCCAGAATGTCAGCCGCGCGTTCAGGTTCGAGCGAGGCGATAACGACCTGCTGAACTTCGGGAGAACTCTCTTCAAGTGTGTCAGCCAGTTGTTCGTCGCTGAAACCTTCAAGCAGGGCTTTGCTGGTCTGATGATCGAGGTCATCGAGAATGGCGGCGATGTCCGTTGGTTCCATCTGAACAAGGCGGTCCTGCGAAACTTTTAGGCGCAAGGGGTCGTCATGCTCGATCGAAGCGACATCTTTCCAGGGGATGACATTGCTTTTGAGCTTTTTGTTAAAAAGTTTTGCGGCAGCTTTGGCGGCTGTGTCCAGTCCAAGACGGCGGACAAGCCCGAACCCACCCACGTCTACACCAGTCAGGAGGAATATCTGATTTTTGCGGGCAATTTGCAGGTCGTTGACACGCACGAGGCGTTTGCCTTCAGTATCGACGATCTGCTGGTCGAGCACGCGTTGTTTGAGGTGAAGCTCATGACCGGTCGGTTGGTATAGAAGGGGATCTTCACCCGTGCGGCTCAGCGTGATAGAGGGCCAGAGTGTGACCAGACTGTCGGCATCGATCAAGAGCGAGCCCTCGGCAACGTCTTTCAGCAGGAGAGCTTTGATGGGGGGCATGCTCTCCTCAGTGTTATCAACGAGCAGGTCGTCCAGACGACCGACAACGCGACCGTAGACGTCCCAAACTTTTTGATTGAGCAGTTTGCTTAAATAAATCATTCCGCACCTCGCTTATTATTGTGGAAGGAGGATACCCAGGGTCGGACTTAACTGACCCCGGTCGCGGAATTAGCAGAAGGGGTCAGAGATTTGCGGGCTCAGACTACTTGGAGGCTGAGCCTGGTCGTCACCAAGGCAACTTTCACTTCCTGAAATTGTCAATTGATGGTTGTTCATCTCATTTTCACCAAACACAATTATACCGCATGACGGGTTGAATGGCGAATGTTTGATTTAAGTTGGTGTTTGTTAAATCCTGAAACGGTGTTATGGGAAGGTATTTTATTGGGGCTTAGGAAACTCTGTCAGATTAATATCGCGGGAGACCGTGGGATACCCTGACGGGCACAGGGGTCTCTCCTACAAGGTGAAGGTTGGAATGTAAGGGTAAACTGCCATGCTAATATGAGAAACTCAGGAGACGATGTGGTCTCCCGACCACGTCGGAACGATGAGGACTCATAGATATTGATGATGGAGCAGCTATCATTCTGACGCTAGCGGCGGGGGATATCCTGACGGGCACAGGCAAGCCGCCCGCTGTATATTGATGGTTTTAATACCAAATGCAGAAATTACTTGTGGTCAAGACACTAACGAAGCCTTAAGGTCTTTCGCCAAATAATTTGTACAAACGAGGGACTTGTTCGAGCAGGACGTTTTCTTCAGTGCGCCAGCAGAAGACATCACCAACACCTCCATACTCGAAAGCGACGATTTCGGGTTCCTTCCAGGCTCTGGAACGAATTTGGTTTGCAGCCCACTCAGCAATTGGCCAGTCATGTTTCTGCAATTCAAAATGATCAGTCATATAACCGTTGTATTCCCGAATACCAGTGATATGGAGTTCATCCAGGCGATAAAGAGGAAGTCTTGAAACGTAGTCATGAAAGTCTACTCCCATCATGGAAGCGCTTATTTGGGCATGGGATAAATCCAGTAAAAGTCCGATATCGTTATTCAAAATAAATTGGCTGATAAGCTCGGGGTCACTGGCGAGCTTAAGCTGAGGCAAGGAGCTATGCCAGGGTAAGTTTTCGGCAATGAAGGGTATTCCAGGGAATTGCTTTCTGAGATATTTCAGATCCGCTTCCCAATTTGTCAAAATTTCCTTGCTTTGGCTGCTGTGTTGAGCAGAGTTGGAAAGGTGGGTGTTTATGAACTTCGTGCCTGTAAGCTCTAACATACGCTCTATGAGATCAAAATTCAAACAACGAACTTTATTGGTTCCCAGGTCAATTTCAAAGTGTATATAAACCTGTCCTATACATAGAGCGGGTTGGACAAGGCCGTCCCATTCCGGGCACTTAAGCAGGTCCACCCGCACTTTTTTGGCTTCGATCAGCCTATGCAAGGCTGTAGAGTAATTGACTGCGAGTTTCATTTTTAAGCTGGGTTCCCCGCTTTTTCTGTACCTGAAAATGGGTCAAGCCTGGATTCCAGATCATGACGGAATTGTTTGGTGTAGAGATTGTAATAGAGACCACGCCTGCGTATCAACTCCTGGTGATTACCATTTTCAGCGATCTGACCTTCCTCAATGACGAAAATCTGATCGGCATTTTTAATTGTCGAGAGACGGTGGGCAATGATGAAGCTGGTTCGCCCGCTCATGAGCTCGTGCATTCCTTTCTGGATCAGGGATTCGGTAAGGGTGTCGACCGAACTGGTGGCTTCATCCATGATGAAGATATCTGGGTCCGCCAGCAAGGCGCGGGCAATGCTGATAAGCTGTTTTTGACCGACCGAAAGCTGATTGCCGCCTTCTCCAACGTCCGAATCGTAGCCTTTTTCAAATTTAGTGATGAAGTCATGCGCTCCAGCCAGTTTGGCTGCCTCTTCGATCTCCTCATCACTGGCATCAAGCCTGCCATAGCGCAGGTTGTCGCGGATGCTGCCTGAAAAGAGGTGCGGGATCTGCAGAACAACGCCGATGCGGGATTGGATGTCTTCAAGCGAGTAGTTGAGGTAATCCTGTCCAGCGATGCGAATCGTGCCCTCGCTTGGTTCGTAAAAGCGGCAAAGCAGGTTGACGATGGTGGTCTTGCCGCCGCCAGTCGTGCCGACCAGGGCGACCTTCTGACCCTGAGGGATCTTAAAGCTCAGGTTGCGGATGACTGGCTCATCAGTCTCATAGTGGAAAGAAACGTTCTCAAACTCAACCTCACCAACCAGAGAAGTAATTGGTGTCGTTTCGCTGCGGTCAACGATCTCGGGTTTGGTCTCGAGTAAGGAGAACACGCGCTCTGAGGAGGCAACCGCGTTCTGCATTTCAGCATAAACACGGGCAAGGTCCTGAATGGGCCAAAGGATCAACATGATGTAAGTGATAAAGGCTTGCAGGGTGCCGACTGAAAGCTGAGTGTTTCCAACCATGTTGCCACCGCGCCAAAGAACAAGTACCAGTGAAATGGCACTAATGGTTTGGATGGTCGGCAAATAGATGGATGAGATCAGGCCGGCGCGATAGCTTTCCCGGAACATATCGGTGGAAAGCACCTTGAAGTTCTTAAGATTCTTGTCCTCCCGTAACAGGGCTTTAACAACACGCACCCCAGTAATGTTCTCGTTAAGGGCAGCTGTCATCTTGGAGTTGGCTTTGCGTGAGCGGCGGAAGTGATAGTAGATCCTGACACGGAATTTGAAAGAAATAAAGATCATTATCGGCAGGGATAGAATTACGATCAAAGCCAGCTGGCTATTAAGCCGTATCATATAGAAAGTCGCAAAGCCGATGTTGGTCAGTGCCCAAATCGTGTCGATAATACCCCAGGTGAGCAGATCAGCCATTTTTTCCGTATCGGAAGTGACGCGTGACATGATCCAGCCCAGAGGTGTTTTGCTGAAATATGACAGCGAAAGCTTTTGCAGGTGATTAAAAAGCTTGCCACGCAGGTCGTAACGCAGCTTTTCACCTAAAAGACCTACGCTATACATCATCACGAAGAATCCAGCCAATTGCGCCAGGACGATGAGTGAATAATTACGAAAAAGCTTGATCATAAAGTTGACGTTTTTAGTGACAATACCCTCGTCAATGATCTGTTTGTTCAATACGGTGAAGTAGGCATCCAACCAGGATACAAAGGCGATAGCTGCAATACCAAACAAGATGAGAAGCCAGTATTTTTTTAGTAATTTCAGGAGACGACCTATGACACCTTGTGAGAGATGGACTTCGTCATCCAATTCATTTTCATCATAATAAGTTGACACGATCAATTTCCTCTTGCAGGGCACTATCGATCTTTGCCTGGATCTCGTAAATGTCCTGATAAATTCCGGGTTGGTTCAGGAGATCTTCGTGAACTCCTCTTTGCACAATTTTACCGTTGTCGAAAACCAATATTTGGTCGGCATTCATAATGCTCTGAATGCGGTGGGCGATGATAAAGGTGGTGCGGTTTGCCATCAGGCTTTGAAGGGCAGACCTGATCTGAACTTCGGTTTCCATGTCTACGGAAGAGGTGGAGTCGTCCATGATCAGGATGCGGGGGTTGATCAGCAGCGTGCGCGCGATGGCGACGCGCTGTTTTTGTCCTCCTGAAAGCGTAACACCGCGTTCGCCAACCAAGGTATCGTATCCATTTTTGAACTCGAGAATGACGTCATGAATTGCAGCCTCTTTGGCGGCTGCGATGATTTCTTCTTCGCTGACTTCGCGGTGAACGCCATAAGTGATGTTGTCACGAATTGAGCAGGAGAAAAGGAAAGGTTCCTGTTCCACAATTCCAATCTGGGAACGCAGGAACTGGCGGGAATACTCGTTGAGGTTGACACCATCTAGTAAAATGCGTCCACCAGTCACATCGTAAAAACGAGGCAATAGGTTAACAAGGGATGTTTTTCCGGATCCAGTCGAACCCAACAAAGCGACAACATCGCCAGCATTACACTCGAAACTGACATTCTCAAGGACGGACTGGTCTTTTTCATATTCAAAACTGACATTCTCGAATTGAATATCTCCATGAATACTTCCGTTCGGTTCGAAGGTGGAAGTAGTCATATCCTCTTGCTCGGCTTTGAGGATTGTTGTGATACGACCCAGCGAAACGAAGGTACGGGAAGTGTCAATGATCATACGTCCCAGGTTGCGGATGGGCCAAATTAGCCAAACCAGTAAGCCGTGGAATGTGATGAATTGACCCAGCGTCATGGTATCGTTGATGACCATGGTAGCAGCAATGAAATTGCTGCCAATTTCCTGTGCCGCACAGATGATGTCTGTGAGGGGCCAGAAGAGACTGTGCATCCAGACGAACTTTCGACCAAGTTTGTATTTTTTCAAGTTTTCCTGATCAAATTTTCTGATTTCATAATCCTGGCGCGCGAAAGCTTTCACGACACGGACCCCACTTAGATTCTCCTGAAGGTTGGTAGAAAGAACCGCGCCTTGTTCCTGGTAGGCTTCATAAGCCTTGGAAAGGGATTTGAAAAAGAACATTGAGATGACCAGAACAATGGGCATGATAATGATTGAAATCAAGGCAAGGCGCAAATTGATGCGTGTGATGGCAATGAAAGAAACGATCAAGATCATCAAAATTCGACCAATATTGATCGATTGTTCGCCAAAGAAACGCTGAATCGTGTCAACGTCCGAGGTAGCGCGTTCCAGCAGATCACCGGTTTTGGCTTCTGAATGATAGGCAAAGGGTAAGTGTTGGATATGGTCAAAGAGATAGTCACGCAAGCGGCGTGTCGAACTTTCGGCGGTAATTTTTGCCATCCAGTTGCTTATAAAGCTTGAGAGGGCTTGCAGCGTGATCAGAGCGCCATAGCTAAGAGCGGATACCAAAAGATTCTCACCCTGGATGCCATTTTGGATCACACCATCGATAAAATCACCAAAATAAAGGTACATACCGGTGCGAGCTAAGGCTGCAAGCGTGGTGAAGAGATTGGCAATAATAAAGTTTAATTGATAACCAGACATTAGATGCCAAAGCGCAGACAGCTTTTTGTCACCGATAATCTTTGAAACATCGATTTCTTTGTAATTCTTTATGTTAGTTCTCATTTTCTATTATAGTGTCAGCTTCCTTGGTTTGACACAAAAAGGAAGTATACCCGGCAGATATGGGTGGGTCAATTCTTCCAGACAATTTTGCCAAAAAAGTGATTTTTTTGGCACCAAGAATAAGGGATTAAATCAAACTAGCATTCATCTGAATGGCTCATGAGGTCAACAAAATCCTCAGCGACTGAAAAAATATAATCTGCTTCAGGTCCTAATAACATAACATGGGGCGAATGCTCCAGAATAACCAATTGTTTCTGTTTTGAAGAAATGGAATTAATGATCGTTTCACCTGTTTCCAGTTTGACCGTTTTATCAGCTTTGCTGACCATAACCATGGTGGGTTGTGTGATTTTGTATAGGTCCTTTTTGACCAATTTCTGTAGTTTGAGTAACTGTACAGCTCCTTTTAGTGGATAAACGTTATAGCCTTTCCAGGGCATTGAGCGATCGCCTGGAGTTTTTTTTAGGTGGTCTTTAAAGAATTGAAGCAGGAGGGCTCCTTTAAGATTGCGGACTTTTAGACCAGGCGCGAAAAGTAATAAACCCTCAATTTCCGAGAAATCCATTGCCAGTTTAAGGCAGAGCAGTGCACCCATGGATTCTCCAGCCAACCAAATCTTTTTATTGCGGGCTCGCAGATCGAGATATGTCTGGCGCACAGCTTCGTACCAATCCTGCCATCTGGTTTGGTTGAGCTCATCGGGATGAGTGCCATGACCTGGTAAGAGCGGCGCCGCGACTGTGCGGCCAAGCGCCAAATAGAGCTCAGCAAGGGTGCGTACTTCGGTCGTTGTGGCGGTATAGCCGTGCACAAGCAAAAATGCAGTTTCGTCCCCCTCAAAGTAAAAGCTATTTCCATCAAGCTCTGGATGGAGCATAAAAGAGTTTTCCAAGTTTTCCTCCTGAAAACAATTCTAACTCTTTTCTGCGGTTCATAAAAAAATGTATAAAAAAAGGAGACATCTTAGCCTCCTCTTTGCATGGATTAAGAAAGATTACTCTGCCCAGTATTCGAGTTTATCGATCAGGGTCTTAAAATCTTTGGTGCCAGTTGACATAGTAACGAAGCCAAAAGGACCAGTGTTTTGGATGCCATCGTGTGTGGCTGAGCCAACCAGTGTTCCATTAATATAGAAATTAAAACTATTATCTTTCGCCAAAATACCGATCCTGTTGCTTTCAGAGACAGGATTTAGAGCATCATTCTCTGTATAGGCAACCAGATCGCTTGTTTGATTGCCCTGGTTGTAAAGGCTGAAGCCCCAGGTGCCATTACAGGTGACTCCGAGATAATAAAAGACATTCGGGTGAGCCCAGCGAATCACAAGACCGAAACGGTCGGAACCATTGCAATTGGGCACGGTAAAAGTGGTCTCAAAATAGCCATTCTTTTGGGCAGGATTGCTCGTATACCAACTGCTCCACCAGGGGGTGCCTTTGGAAGTGAATTCGAGTTGTCCATTGCTAACTTTGGAGAATAGATGGTCATTCTCAAAATTCCAATAGGTACTGGAATCAAATTCTTCAACGAAGTCAGGTGTACCAGACCAAGGCTTATTCGGATCGGTCTCGTCTGGGGTTGGAGTAGCCAGGACTTCGTTTTCTTCAGGCGTAGGATTAGAAGCTTCTTCTGTCGGTTCAGAAGCAACTGGTGTTTCTTCAGAATCCGTAGGTTCGAAATCTTTTTCAATCGGTTCCACGATTCTGAAAGGTTCATTACTGTCAGGTGCTCCCTGTGTTAACAAAACAGCAACACGGGTTTGCACAACAGGATCTTTTGAAAGGTCTTCTTCAGGAAAATTACAGGCAGAAATAAATAAAACAATTAGCAATAAGACAGGTAAGATTTTTTTCATGGTGCCATCCTCATTGTTGTTAGTATGACTTTGGTTGCAATTTTAACGCCAAACTGATTTTCTACAAAAGAGATGGGGGAGTGATGCGAACGGTAAAATGAATTAGTATCTCTTGGATGATTTTCTGGTTAATAGAAGTAGTACAAGAAAGAAGGTGTTAAAGTGGATATTTTTCAAAAATGTACAGACTTCGAGGCTGCGCGAGTCGCCCGGGCTGATGGCAGTTATCCTTATTTTATTCCGTTGGATCGCAATGAAGGCACTGAAGTTGTGTATCAGGGGAAGCGCATTATCATGTGTGGTTCAAATAACTATTTGGGTTTGACCACCCATCCTAAGGTGCGTGAAGCTGCTGTTGAAGCGATCAAAAAGTATGGCACAAGCTGTACGGGTTCGCGTTTTTTGAATGGGAACATGACAATTATCGAGGAGCTGGAAGAAAAACTGGCAGACTGGGTCGGTAAGGAAGCCGCATTGGTCTTTTCGACCGGTATGCAGGTAAATCTTGGCACGATCAGCTCCCTGGTCAGCCGTGGTGAGTACGTCATCCTTGATAAAGAAAACCACGCCAGCATTGTTGACGGCTCGTTTTTGAGCGGCGGCAAGATCGAACGATATCGCCATAACGATGTTGAACATCTTGAACGGGTGTTGAAAAGCTTGCCTGAAGAACCAGGAAAATTGCTGGTGACAGATGGATTATTCAGCATGGAAGGTGATATTGCTCCATTGCTTGAAATTGCACCATTGTGTAAGAAATATGGTGTTCGCATCATGGTCGATGACGCTCACGCCATGGGTGTGTTGGGCGGCGGCAAGGGGACGGCAGCCCATTTTGGTCTGACCGACCAGGTCGATCTGATCATGTCAACTTTCAGCAAATCCTTTGCCTCGATCGGTGGATTTGTGGCTGGGGATTTTGATGTGATCGATTATGTCAAACATCATGCCAGAAGCCTGATCTTCAGTGCCAGCATCCCACCCGCGAATACGGCGACAGTCTTGGCAGCTCTCGAAGTGATGAAGGAAGATCCGCATTTGGTTGAGCGATTGACCAGGAATGGCGAATTTATGCGTGAGGGACTGAAGCAATTGGGATTTGACACCGGGCATTCAGAATCGCCGATCATCCCGATCATTATCGGTGACGACGCTTTGACCTTTAAGGTCTGGCGGGAATTAATGGAAGCTGGAGTATTTGTGAATCCGGTTATCGCGCCGGCAACTCCGCCAGGTCGACAATTATTGCGCACAAGTTTTATGGCAACCCATACTCAAGCTCAGCTTGAAAGAGTGTTGGAAGTGTTTGGGAAAGTTGGGAAAGACAACGGTCTGATCTAGTTTTTTGGGCACCACCCTCATATAGGTGTGGATTGTAAATTGCCATTTATGTAAAAAGAGCCTACGTTTCAACGAATGCGCAGGCTCTTTTTGTCGTGTAAAGCAATTCCCTTTATTGCTTTGCTTGTTTCGAATACTTCAACTGATATACCAGACGCATAAGGAGGGATTCCCAGCCTGGGATGGGTTTTTGACCCGATAACCGGGCGATGTTGGCGGCTCTGGCGTTCTTTTCCAATACAGCACGGACATTTTTCGCGTCGGATTCGTCTTTGCCGAAACAGATCGCCACTTGATCATCTGGGTCAAAGACAACGCCGGCGGATCCGCGCTTCTGGCTGACGCTGACCCCGCAAATCTGGGCGAAGTCGTCCAAATAAGGCTTTAAGGTGCGTGAAAGCCAGGGCAGCACTTCGCTATCAGCGGATACAGCGATGCCTTCTCGCGTGGTTTTCTGCCATTTGTCAGCGATGTTTTTCTCTTTCTCACTGTCGCTTTGAATATCCGGTCTTTGACTGAGTTGTTTGTCAAGTCGCGCCGCAAATACTTCAGCAAAAAAACGCTCCATTTCTTTGGCAAGCCGAAGACATTCCTCAGCGGTTTCGGCTAAAATGAAAGCGCCATGTCTGCCCATCAGCACGATTTTCCCGTCACTGCGGGCAAGGGTCTCACTCATATTGTTGTGCAATTTTTTGGTGCCGGGCAGGGCATACGCGCTCAAAGGAATGCTCGTAGTGCCCAAAACAGGCTGCCATGCCTCGGGAACATCAATATCTGTACCCAATAGGGTGAGCGCGGAAGCATGGACCTGATGCGTATGCGCCACAACTTTTATGTCTGGATAGCGTTGGTAGACGCGGGCGTGCATCGGAGATTCAGAAGAAGGCTTGCCGCTGCCTTCTGCCAAAGGTTTTCCATCTGAGGTCGCGACGGTCACAAGTTCGCTTGCTTGCATGCCCTCGTAAGCCTTGCCTGAGGGGGTGATTACAAAGCGGCGCTCGTCAAGACGGGCACTGAAGTTGCCCCACGTGCGCACAACCAGTCCGGTTTTGAGAAATTCCTGCGCCAGATCAACAACCATCTGGCGCGTTTCTGTTTCCTGAAAGGGGTACATGAGATGCCTACTTTTCGAATGGAACGACGTGTTCGAAGACACGGTCGAAGGCTGCCAGTGCCTGGTCGATCTTCTCTTCGTCGTATGCCGCGCTAGTATAAAGGCGGCTGCCAGCGAGAGTAACCAAACCTTCCGCCATATAGGCCGCGCCCATATGTTCCATCTCAGCCTTGCGTTTGGAGGTTTCTTTTAGTACCGCGGGGATGGTCCATGGTTTCATCCAGTTGACACTGAAGTGCATGGTGCCGACCGTTTCCAGGTGGCAAATGGAGCCCTGATTGAAGGCGACGAAGGGAAGATCATGCTTTTGGATCAGCTCTTTGAGCCCGGTGGTCATCCGGTCGCCCATGGAGTTGGCTTTTTCGCAGGCGTTTGTTTCCTGAATGCGTTTCAGTGTGTAATAGCCGGCAAGGGCGGAGAGGGGAGTTGCCGCCATCGTGCCGCCAACCAGCGCCTTTTTCACCTTATCGCCGGTTTGGATGCCAGCCGCGAGATATTTGCGGAATTCTTCTTTGCCGCCGATGCCGCCCGCGCCGGGGTAACCTCCGGCGATGACCTTGCCAAAGACGGTAAGATCGGGTTCAACGCCCATGATGCCTTGCGCGCCGTGGGGCGAGAGTCTGAAGGCCGTGACCACCTCGTCGAAAATGAGCAAGGCGCCGTATTTTTTACAAAGATCGGCAGCGCCTTTGATGAAGTCAATGCTGATGGGGCGGGTGCCGCTTTCGGGACCGACGGGCTCGATCATCACCGCGGCTGTTCCGCCGCGCAGTTGATTGCGTCGGAGTTTCCATTCCAGTGAGTTGAGATCACCTGGGAAGAATTCGTCAATGCCCTTGAAAATGAAAAGTGGGATGCCGTGGGCTTGGGTAAATTTGCTGCCCGGAACGCGGATGCCATAGGCGTGTTGGTCGCTCCATCCGTGGTAAGCGCCGCCCATTTTGAGGATGTGCCTGTGCTTCGTTGCCAGGCGGGCAACGCGGATGGCAGCCATGCAGGCTTCCGTGCCCGAGTTCAACATGCGCAGCCAGGTCACGGATGGAATGAGTTCGGTGACCAATTTGGCGATGCGGTATTCGTATTCGTGGAAGAGGCCAGTGGAGGGTCCACAGGTGTTCAGTAGTTCGATGACCTTTTCGCGCACTTCGGGAGGATTTGATCCCAATACGGTCGGGCCGCCAGCCTGCAAAAAGTCGAAATAGCGGTTGCCGTCGAGGTCTTCCAGGAAAGCGCCTTCGGCCTTGGTGAAGACAAGGGGGAAAGGATGATTAAAGGCCAGGTTGTGTTGAACGCCTCCGGGAATATACTTCCGGGCTTCCTGTATCATTTCGTAGCTTTTGACACATTTTTTATCAAAATACTCTGCCTTATATGCGGCAAGCGCGTCAGGGGAAATGGAATGGATGGGCTTTTTAATTAGCTCATCCAGTGCTTCCGTTTGTTTTTTGATTGTTGCGGTGGATAAATCTATCATGACCAAATCCTTTAACCTCTTTTCTTTTGATCACATTTCAGTAATTGAGTCGTCACTCAATGCAAATTTACCACGATTGACCGCATAAAGCAAGACGGACCGTTTTACTGGATGTTTTTTTGTAATGAATGAAAAAAAGCATGTTGTTTTTATGTAAATGTGATACGATTATCTGTATTGAGTGAGCGCTCAATATGGACTACTTTAAAATCGATTAAAGTACAGAGACTCATTGCGAAAACCTGTTTGCCGATCTTCGAAACCTTTGTCCACGCTCAGAGACAGCGGCGCACCAAACGGATTTGAACAATGAGATGTGGAGTAACAAGATGGGCAGTTTTGCTAACGAGAGTTTTAACCGTCTGGATCCAGAAAAACAGGATCGCATCTTAAAGGCTGCCATTGCCGAGTTCGCTGAACGCGGGTATGAACTGGCTAACACGAATCACATTGCCAGGAGCGCAAATATCAGTGTGGGGTCGGTCTTTCACTATTTCAATACAAAAGAGAATCTCTTCCTTTACATCGTTCAATACGGCTCCGCGATGATCGAGGAATATGCCGGTAAAGTGGTTGATGATGAGACGCTCAGTGTTGCCCAGAAGATAGAACGCCTGTTGCGTCTGGCGGTTAAAAGCTCCCGGGAAGAGACGACTCTGACTCGTCTCTATCACGAGATGTCGTCAATTGGTAATCAGGAATTGATGTCTAAACTGCCGCGGAGTTTGGAGCTTTTTACGGCTGAACGTTATGTTAAGATGCTTGAAGAAGGGCAGAAAAAGGGTGAAGTCAGGCCTGAACTGGATGCCAGACTGGCTGCGTTTTCCATGGATAACATCTTTGTATCGCTCCAGTTCGCTTACGCGTGCGATTATTACAGGATTCGTTTTCAATTGTACAATCACTCTGAGATCGACAAGGAAGAATATGATGAAAAAGTCATTTCTGAGACATTCCAATTTTTAAAGAGGGCACTTTTAGTAGCTGATACTAACGAAAGGGGCTGAAGAAATGATCATTCTGGCGTATGACATCGGCACAACAGGGGTTAAAACCTGTCTGTTTCATTTAAGAGAAGAAAGAAGCCTGGAGGGGATGACCATCCATTTGGAAGATTCGAGCTTTGCGGGCTATTCGCTGAACATCCTTCCAAACGGCGGTGTCGAACAAAACCCGCAGGAGTGGTGGGACGCCATGTGCAAAACAACGCGGCATATGGTCAGCCGTAATCCGGAAATGTGCGCCCGGATCGAGGGTATCAGCTTTTGCGCTCAGGCGCAAAGTGTGGTTTTGCTTGACGAAGCAGCCCGGGCGGTGCGACCATCCATGAGCTACATGGATCAACGTTCGGGCGGTGTGCGCCTTGCGCATGCCGGGGGAGGACCTCGGGTCGCTGGTGTTGGTTTGGGGTTCCTATTGCAAAGCCTTTATCACACAGGCGTTGTCGCCGGCAGCGACAAGGACCCGGTTTGGAAGTATCTTTGGGTCAAGGAAAATGAGCCTGAAATTTACGCCAGGGCGCACAAGTGGTTGGATGTCAAAGATGCCCTGGTGGCACGGATGACGGGCGAATTTACCATGAGTCGGGATTCTGCATTTGCTACTTTGTTAATGGATAAAAACATAGCAAAGCCAGAATTCAGCTCCGCTCTCATGAAACGGCTCAACATTTTGCCAGCGCATATGCCCGAGATCGTTGCTTCAACCGCGAAAGTGGGCACCCTTTTGGCAGAACCAGCCGATGAACTTGGGCTGCATAGCGGTATTCCTGTCTTTTCAGGAGGCAGTGACGCGGCTCTGATCGGCGTCGGCGCCGGTTGCGTGCGTCCGCAAATGACCCATGTCTACATGGGCACCTCCGGTTGGGTTTCCACGGTCACTAATAAAAACATTGTGGACACGAACGCGATGATCGCCTCGGTCGTGGGCGTTCAACCCGGGCTTTACAATTATTTCGCGGAGCTTGAGACCGCGGGCAAATGTCTGGAGTGGGTGCGCGACCATCTTGCCCTGGATGAGATCAACATTTATCTCAGCAAACAGCATGTTGCGGATGACCCAAGCTCAGAATATAAAAGTTTGTACGACTATATGTCCAAAGTTATTTCCGAAACGCCCGCGGGTTCCGGCGGCGTCATTTTTGCCCCGTGGCTGCATGGCAACCGCTGTCCTTTTGAGGACGCGAACGCGCGCGGTATGTTCTTTAATATCGGTTTGGAAACGGGCAAGACCGAACTAATTCGCGCTGTTATCGAAGGGGTTTGTTACCATATGCGTTGGTTCATGGAAACGATCAACAAAAAGCTCAGGACAGGAGACAAAGTGCGTTTTGTTGGCGGCGGAGCGCTGTCCCCAGTAACCGCGGGGATCCTGGCGGATGTTTTGCAGATGCCGGTTGAGACCGTGCCTGAACCGCAAAACGTTGGGGCAGTTGGCGCGGCTCTGGTGGTCGCGGTTGGTTTGGGTAGAATTGCCGACCTAAAGGACGCTGAGGCGCTGATCAAGCCTGATCGCGTTTTTATGCCCAATCCAGATGTTCAAGCTGTGCATGAGAGAAACTATGCGGCATTTACCAAACTCTATGCCGCAAACAAAACGATATTCCGTCAACTCAACCAAACTCATTAATAAAAGGATCTTGTTATGTTTGAAGACAACCAGAATACCCCACACTTGGATACGCCAGGATCAAAGGATGTCCCCTTAAAATCCCGTGAGGCCTTAACACAGGCGATCAAATTTACCTTGCTTTCTTTTTCCGCCGCGGGGATCGAAGCCTTATCATTTATTGTTTTAGATACATTGACTGGCTTACCTTATGCCGCCAAGCATGTGATTTCCATTGTTCTTTCAGTTCTATGGAATTTCACCCTCAACCGACGGTACACATTCAAATCAGCCAATAATGTCCCCATCGCGATGCTGAAAGTTGGGCTTTTCTACGCCTTTTTCATCCCGCTTACCGCCTGGCTTGGTAAATGGGCCGCGGGGATTGGTGTCAACGAGTATCTCATCAAGGGCAGCACGATGGTTTTGAACTTTGTTGGTGAGTTTTTGTGGTGGAAGTTTATCGTTTTCAGAGGCAGCGAAAACACGAACGCTCTCGCGAAAAAGGAACGGGAGAAAAACAAGAAGGCTGACTAAAAATAGAGAAAAAATTTGACATAATCCGTTTCATCGGGTAACATCAGGTTTCGTTATCGGCGAGGTAGCTCAACGGTGGAGCAGTGGACTCATAAGCCATTGGTTCTGGGTTCAAATCCCAGCCTCGCCATTTTTTATTTAACCCATCAAATTCATCCTGCAATTTAGAAATCAATCGACATATAAATATGATAAACGGGTATTAAAAAGAATAATTGGTTCTGGGTTCCCTTTACACTTCATTACAAGGGCAGGCAAATCCCAGCCTCGCCATTTTTTATTTAACCTAACGAATATAGTAATCTCAATTTGTCAGATCGTTTCAGAAAAGACTATTCGTTAATATTATTTGATAACCACCTCAATACCGCAAAGAGAGCAAGGATGAGGATGAGGAGGATCACTGTTATTGGGGTGGCGGCTTCGAGACCGTAGCCTTGAAATCGCTCGTAGATCAGCACGGGGACGATTTTGGGACTGTAAGCCAGGATGATAACCGCTCCGAACTCGCTGATCCCGCGGGCGAACATCATGATCGCGCCGTTCAAGACGCCTCTCCAGGCGAGAGGTAGGCTGATCTGCCAAAAAACCTTCCAGGCAGACGCGCCATCGACCTGGGCGGCTTGTTCCAAATCACGATTAACTGCCTGAAAAGCTTGTCTGGAGGTGTTGACCAACAATGGCACACTGACAAAAAGCATCGCGACAACGATCCCAGCCAATCGGTCGGTAAAAGTGATGCCCAGGTGAGCGAAAGCCTTCCCTAGAATGCCCGTACGACCAAAAACCAGTAACAAGGCGATGCCCGCAGCGGTACGTGGGATCACGGTCGGGAGATCAATGATCCCCTCGATGATGGCTTTTCCAGGGAAGTCTGAACGGGCAAGCAGGTAAGCGATCGGAACCCCTAACAACAGACCCAGAATTGTCGCCAAGGCGCCAGCTTTGAAGGTCAAACTGATCGAGTCGATCACGACCTGGTCCTGGAGGGTTTGCAATAAGGTGCCGACAGAGGTGGAGAGGAGGGTTAGCAGCAGCGGCAAAAGGATAAAAAAGATCAGAAGACTGGCGAGCATATTAAAGCCAATGGGTACAAAAGACTTTGCTCCTGATCTTTTTTTCTGTGTCATAAGCCAAAAAATTCTTTTAGTTCAGCTGGCAGATTTTCAGGCTGGTTGACCTGAGCAGGGATGAAAAGTGGCTGCCAGTTGTCTTTCATGATCTGTTGCCCTTTGGGACCATACAAAAACTCGATAAAGCGAATGGCGAGTTCAGGTTGGGGCGCGTTCGTTGGAATTGTCAGACCATATCGGATCTGCTCCGCCGTGAAGATCGGTTCCACCGACGCGAAGCGCTGGAAATCCAGCTCGACCGTAACGCGATTGTAATATTCCTCCAGTTTTGGGTCGTTCAATCCAAACTCAGGCGGCAGTTTTACCGTTTCAAAGCCAAGCTGATTGGCAACGCTCACGTATTCAAAGGCGTAATCAATCTCACCGCTTTCAAGCAAGGAGTTGAGAGCAATGCTGGAGCCGCGCACGACCAGGTGACTGTCTTCTCTGGTTTCGACGATCTCCGGAATGATGATGGAGATGTTTTCGCCTTCTGTCTTCAGTCTGATAGGGTATTTGAACTGCCCGTGAACGAAATTGCCAAAGATCGAGCTGTCCGAATAAAAATCGGTGGCCAGGGCAAAAGCCATGAAGGTACGATATCCCATCGCGTCAAAACGCGGGTCTGAGATACCGACGCGCACATCGTCCCGCGAAAGGATCTCAAACCAATTATGTGCCGAGACCTCGTCAGCATACTTACTTTTTTCAGTGTAGGCGATCGTGATGGTATTGGTCGCCATCGAGAGATACCAATTCGCGTAAGGTTCACCAGTTTCGGGGTTGTTGGTGGCGTACATGAGCATCGGCAAGAGGCTTTGGTCGGCGGTCGCGACCAGGTCGAGCTCGCGGTGAAGATCCGTGACACGCCGCATGACCTGAATGGAACCGTGGAATTCCATCTGCACATCCACATCAGGGTTTTCAGCCTCGAATGCCTCTTCGAGCTGCTGGAAAGGCTGCATCAAACTGCCTGCCGCAAAGATAGTTAATACCTGCTTCTCTTTTGGCGCGCAGGCGGTTAAAAGAAATAATAAAACCAGAAAGATCGGCAATAGTTTTTTCATATTTAGAAAAAAGGGATGGTGGATATTTTCCACCATCCCTTCCCACATCTTATTTGAACTGGATCTCAACCAGGTCTTTGACGAAGGCGCTGGATTCGAAACCAGACATATAGGTGCGGATCAGTTCTTCGTCCCAACCAAGATAGCAGTCTTCACATTCGAGGACATCGGCAAGGGGCAGCTCAACTTGATAGCCATCGTTCGCCACCAGCACTACGACCTTGGCGTCGGATTTGACAGTGACCAGGTCAAAGATCTTTTCCAGCGGGATGCCGATGATGCCGATCCAACCCTGCTTGGGATGTTCGATCGCGACAGATTCTGCTTCCATTTCAGCCAGGTCCTCAGATGTCAGGGTCAATTCGCTTTCGACAAGGCCTGTCAGTTTCACTTCCTTGTCGGCAGGAACTTCATAAGACACCATCTCAACTTCCTCAGCACCTTCATCGACCTCAGCCTCTGTTGAGACTTCCGCGGCAGTGCTTTCACCCAAACGCAAAACAATGCTGGCAATAGCGCCAACCTGCTGTTTTCCGGTCAGGTTTTCGCCAACCAGACGTAAGGGGAAATCTTCGGTGTTGAGTGGGTTGCCGTTGACCAGATAAGCGACAATGATGCCGTCATCGCGGGTGATATCCTTGGAATTGAAGGTGACGGTATAGCCATCGATAGCTACCACGTCAATGTCATAGCCGGCATCGGCGAGATCATCATTGTAGGCGCCATCGCTGTGGACATCTTCGTCATCTACGCGACCGACCAGGAGCCAAAGCGGAATGCCAGTCCAGGTTTGGTTCTTGTTGTCAACGTAAGTGAAACCGTGGCATCTTTCACCAGCTCCAGATTCGAAATCCGCGCGCTGCATGGTTTCGTCGATCGCGCCAACCAATTCAAGCTCCCAGTCAACGAAAGCTTCTTTGACTTTAAGTCGGTTCACCCATTTGATCGACCAGTGACCGTCAACGACCTGAAGGTTTGATTCGCTGACCATGACCATACGCAGATTGCCGTCCTGGACTTCGTCGAGGAGTTTGCCATCCATTTCATAGGCAAGGATGGCGGTCATGGGAGCGAGCGGTTCAATTTCATCGCCAGTTCCGGCATCATAGGTGATGAAGCTGCCATTGACGACCTGATCCATGGACATGGTCATGGAATATCCATCTACGGCTGTGATTTCAAGGCTCTTGCTGTCGTCGATTCCGTCAACCAGTTCCAGTAAAGTGGTGAGGGCAACTCCTTTGAACATGGTCGGCGCTGTGATCTTGCCGGTACTGGACATGATCCCAGCGTAGCCTTCAACAGCAGGGAGTTCTTTGATCTTGTCGAAGGTGAGATCGACAACCTGATCACCATTGGTGATCTCGAGGATCGCCTGGGGCAATTCCTCCACATCGGGAGTGGTGACGTCGGTTTGTGTGCTTGTTCCACAAGCTGTCATCGCAAGGATGAGTGCAACAATAAGGGAAAATAGTAATAGGCGTTTTTTCATATTATTCTCCTTTTGGTATTTATATGGATTATATCAGAGCCGCTCAATGAATGAGTGCTTTTTAGCGGCGATTCTCAATATGACAATACAGGATGGCTCTTGTGGTCGGGAGACTATGAGCGAATGGTTTATACAACAAAATGTCATGTCCTTTAGGAAAGAGATGGCTACGCAAGCCGGAGTGAAAGCGCGTGAGCATCGCATCATCATAATAACGGTAGCGCTTTCATTACGGACTACAATTGTGGGTATCGCGAGGGCAGGATAATCCCAGCTTCGCTATTTTTCTTCGCTATTTTCTTATCTTATGTTAAAACCTATTGGCGAAGGGTGTGACCATGTGACCGAATTTATCATGACCTTCGCCTACGGTCTAAAACAAGATGAGATGGATGATATAATTTTAGAAACTTGCACGAGGTGAATATGAGCGAATACATTGGTTATCATGAAATTGACTCGGCGACAGACGCTGTGAGAGCCAGACTTACGATCATCCCTGACATTGCTCTGATCCTGGGCTCTGGTTTGGGCGAACTGGCGGAGTCCATCCAAAACCCCACCATCATTCCAACCCGAGAGATCCCATTTTGGCCCGTTTCGACCGTGCCCGGACATAAAGGGCGCCTGGTTATCGGCGAACTGGAAGGGAAAAAGGTCTTGGTTTTGCAAGGCAGAACTCATTATTATGAAGGTCATAATATTTCTAAAATCGGTCTGCCAATCCGTGTGATGCAAAGGCTGGGGATCAAGACCCTTATCCTGACTAATGCCTCTGGCGGTTTAAATGAGGATTTCTACCCTGGCGATCTGATGATCATTAAAGACCATCTGGCTCTTCTGCCAATGGCAGGTGAGAATCCCTTGCGTGGGCCAAACCTGGATGAATTCGGACCGCGTTTTCCGGATATGAGCGCTGTTTATAGCCCTGAATTGATCGCATTAACCGAACAGGTTGCTGCTGAGATGGGGATCGCGATGCAAAAGGGTGTTTATGTGTGTTTGTCTGGTCCAACCTTTGAAACTCCAGCTGACTGCCGCTTTCTGAAGATGGTTGGGGCGGACGCGGTTGGCATGTCGACCGTCCCCGAAGCCATTGTCGCCAGACATGGTGGCATGAATATTTTGGGTATTGCCACGATCACTAACAAAATTGATCCAGACGGCACGAACAAAGCCACCCACCAGGAGGTCTTGGAGATGGGTGACCAATTGGCGCCAAAATTAATGCGTGTGATTCGAGGCGTGCTGCGTAAACTCGCCTGATCTTTTAGCTCTATGGAATATGTCATTCGTTTTTTAGCGGAATTTGAAGTTCCGATCTATCTGGTGTTGGGCATCGTCGCACTGGTTTATTTGCGGCGCGTCCTGGTCGCACTGGAAGAAAAACGAACCGCGATCTTTCGGCTGGAACGCGAAGCCGCCCAACGCAAGGTTGTTGCTGCTGTTTCAGTGTTGGTTCTGGTTGGTTTGATGACAATCGGCGAATTTGTTGTGGCGACATTCCTGGCAGGAGAACTCTCTCAGGAACCAACTTTTTCGACCCCCACGATCGAGGTGCTTTCAACGCCAACCACAACCCTGACCGGTCCAGCGCCAACCGACGCGACCCCGACCCCAACACGCTATCCCCAGGTCGAGATTGAGGGGATCGAGAGCAATTGCATTAACGATGTGCTTGAAATTAAGGAGCCGATGCATAACACAGACGTGAGGGGTGTGGTAGAAATCATAGGGAGTGTCAACACGGAAAACTTTGGTTCCTATACTTATGAGTATTCGACCGTAGGCGAGCCAAACTGGCAGACAATCGCAGCTGGAAGCGGCAATCGCATCGACGAGAGCCTGGGGAATTGGTATACGAGCGATCTGACACCTGGTCCGTATTTCTTACGGCTGGTCGCTTTGGATAATGACGGGGTGGAACAGTCCGCTTGCGTTATCATTGTTCAGGTTGTCCAGAATTAGGAGGAGGCATAATGGCAAAATTAAGAGTTTTAGTCGCAAAACGTGAGCATTATCGGGATATGGAGGCGTTGGATCACAGCATCAGCAGTAATTATGCCTACCGAATGGTAACCAACAACGATAAAACAGCCTCTTCTTACAGTTTTCAGCGGGTTAAATTGCCCAGGGAAGCACATTTAAGCTACACGCGTGATATCGAGCGATTGAAGCAATCCTGGTATGATGCGAGCCTGGTTTACATCGGAATGTTGGATGATATCCTGGCTGCCTATGCTTCTGTTGACGCAAAAAGTCTGCCCGGCACAGCCCGGATCAGCGATCTGGTCGTAGTGCCGGAATTACGTCAGAAAGGGATTGGAAGAGTCATGTTGGCAGCTGTCGAGGACTGGGCTGCAAAGAATTCTTTACAAAGAGTTTTGCTGGAAATTGCAATGCGGAATTATCCAATGGTAGAAATGGCGAAACGTGTTGGTTATGAGATGTGCGGATTTATGGAAGATTACTTCCCGAATGGTGATCCCGCTTTGTTCTATCATAAAAAGCTGGCATAATCGGACGTTGACATGCTGCTTTTGATTAACCTTTCCCTGATTCTGGAAACATTAAACCAGATCATGTACGCGGGTGTTGCCATCACGGCAATCGCCCTATTCATGTACGCGACAGGTTTTAATTTCCGCGACCGAATTGTGCAGACTTTTGGACTGATTCTGATTTGTGTGGCCTTGATCTATACCGGTGAGGCGATGGCCAATGTTTCAAACAGGCCAGAATACATTCAGCTTTGGCTGCAGCTGCGCTGGATTGGATTGATGATGCTCCCAGCAGTATATCTACATTTCTCAGACGCCTTACTGACACTGATGGGCAGACCCAGCCGCGGGCGAAGGAACAGAACTGTTTGGTTGGTCTATTTTCTTACTGGGATTGCCACGATATCAATCTTTTTTGAAATCAGTGTCGGTGCGCTGGCAAAGGACCCAGCTCCAGTTTACTATTTGGAACGCAATCAGGTTACTTTCTTTTTCGGCGTTTTCTACATTCTGGTAATGGTCATGGTTAGTTACAACATGGCAAGAGCGCTTTTTCAGACGGTGACTAAGACTGGCGCACGTCGTATGGTTTACCTCATGGCTGGGGCAGCGGCACCAGCTTTGACAAGTATTATTTTCCTTTTTTATGGGAACAGTTGGTTCGCAATTCACCCACATTATTTTTGGTTCTTAAGCATACTCGCTTCTGGGATCACGATGGTTTTTCTGGTGGTGCTGACTTATTCCGTGTCCTTTTTTGGATTAATGTGGACAGACCGTCAGGTGAAGAGTCGTTTATTTCGCTGGTTGATGAGGGGTCCTTTCGTCGCGGCGTTGGTATTGGGTCTGACGACGGTTGCCCGCAGATATGGCGAGTTGCAGGGGGATCCCTATATTTTTTATGTGCCTATCGTGATGGTAGGGACGATCCTCTTACTCGAATATGCGGTTACTTTGTTCTCACCGTATATCGAAAAATCTTTCTTTTGGGGTGACGACCGTGAAGAACTTGAAGTGATCCAATCGCTTCAGGATAGAATGTTAACTAATCGGGACTTAAGGCAATTTTTAGAAACAACAGCAGCCCTGATCAGTGAACGTTTGCCAGTATCCAGTGGTTTTATCGCGATCCTTGACGGGGAAAAAGTGGATCAGGTCGTCACTACAGGCGATAAGAAAAACATTGAAGCACTAAAAGTAGATGAAGAATTTATCTCCCAGGTTCAACAAATGTTGGAGGATGGAGAAAATTTATTCGAATGGAACGGTCTCTATTTGCTGCCACTGGAATATGAGTTTGAAGAAGACCAAAAGCGTTTGCTGGGCTTAGGCGGTTTTGTGAAGAACGATATCTGGGAAGTAGATGATGAAAACCGTGAAGCCATCTTCCAATTGGCAGAACGGGCTACCCTGGCGATCAAGGATCATATTCTACAGAAGCAGGTCATCTTCAGCCTCTCAGCGCTGCAAACTGAGGTTGATTACCTGCAAAACCTGCGCGCTGCAGCTGATTTCAACAAAAAACGATTGAGTGCTATTAAGCAACCCGAGATGCCCGAAGAAATGCCTGATTGGGTCAAAGACGCGCTTACTCACTACTGGGGTGGACCCAAGCTGACCAACAATCCATTAATCAACTTTAAAGTTGTTGAAACTGCCAGCGAAAACCAGGATGGCAACCGGACAAACGCGCTTCGAAGCGTTCTGACAGACGCGATTGAGAAGATGAAGCCTTCCGGTGAGCGTAAGTTTACCAGTGAGTGGCTGCTCTATAACATTCTTGAGCTGAAATTTTTGCAGGGCAAAAAAGTGCGTGAGGTGGCGAGAAAACTTGCTGTTTCGGAAGCGGATCTGTATCGTAAACAGAAGATCGCGATCGAGAACGTGGCGATCAAAATCGCTGAAATGGAAAAAGAGGCAAACGGCGGGAGCAGCCTTTCTGACGAGGAAACTCAATCCGAAGAATAGAAAAGCAGCAAATCTCGGTACGACAAAAGATGTTATTCGTGGTCGGGAGACCACGAACGAATCTATTCTTTTTCTTGTTCGGACACTGCTTGCGTGTCGGGTTCTTCTCCCAACGTGGTTTCCTGACCATGTACATAAGTAAAAAGAGAATTGCTGATAGAAACAACTCGACATTCTGGCATGAATAGTGCAGGGTTAAACCTGAAGATTGTTCTGTTAAAGCGGAGAATTGAAGTGGCAGAAAGAAAACAAAGCACAGGCAGGGTCAGCAAAGCCAAAGCCAAAGAATTGGAGCTGGCTCAGGAAGCTGAAGCACAGAAAAAACAAGCGAAGCAGAAAAAACTAATCCGCATGGCTTGGGATTTGACCGCTTTGGCGCTTGTGGTCATTGGAGCCATTTTGCTGCTGGCATTATTCGGGATCACTCATGGCGCTTTAGTGGACAAAAGCGTTTTCACGCTTAAGCGCTGGTTTGGTTTTGGTCGTTTCATTGTTGCAGGGGCGATCTTCATCACAGGCTGGGTCTTGTTGCTCTGGCGCAAAAGACCACCGGAACGCTTTAACCTTGGCCGCTTGTTGATGGTCGAGTTTGGCTTATTCACTCTGCTTGGAGCCTTGTCGGCATTTTTCAACGATTCAGTTTTTACCATCAATAAGGGCACCAGCGCTGGAGGGATTGTCGGGTTCGGTCTGGCTTTTCCACTTCGGGACCTGATTGGAAATCTGCTTACCGGGGTCATTTTTCTTTTTGTAAGCCTTTTATTTTTGGTGCTTGGCTTTGGTCTTGCGGCTCGAATTGAAAAATGGGCAAAAGACGAACTTTTTCAGGATATTGAAGTGGGAGAAAGCCATTTCTTTAATGAAAGCGAAGAGGATCTTGAAGAGCCCGTAAGCGAAGAAGTACCTGACAAGCCTGAAAAAGCCAGGAAAGTGTCAAAACCTGTCACACAGATGGAACTGCCTTTGAGCTTTAAACGTGGAGAATTGGTCGATCATAACCAAACAAAACAAGAAAAAGCACCAAAGCCGCGCTCTGATGAACTGCCTCCCTTGAGCCTGTTGGAGCAAGAAAAGACGGTGGTCGCAAACCAGGCAACGATCAACATGAACGCTGGGATGATTGAAAAGACCTTGGCTGACTTTGGTGTTCCTGCCAAGGTGATTGGCTATCGTGTAGGACCAACTGTGACCCAATACGCGGTCGAGCCGGGTTATTTTGACAAGGCGAATTCAGACGAAAAACAAAAAGTCCGCATTTCAAGCATCTCGGGCCTGAAACGCGACCTGGCCCTGGCGCTGAAAGCAGAACGCCTGCGCATTGAAGCGCCGGTTCCTGGCGAGTCTTATGTGGGTATTGAGATCCCGAACACAGAGCATCTGATCGTGCGATTGCGCCCTTTGCTTGAATCACCGGAATTCAACAGCGCCAGGTCTCCCCTGGCAGTGCCTTTGGGTCGGGGCGTTTCTGGTCAACCTGTCATTGGCGATCTGGCAACCATGCCCCATCTTTTGATCGCTGGAACGACCAACTCGGGTAAATCGGTCGCGATCGCCGCTATCACGATGGCGCTGGTGATGAACAATCATCCGGACGATCTAAAATTGGTGATGGTCGATCCAAAACTGGTGGAGCTGAAGCGATTTAACGGATTACCCCACCTTTGGGGCGAGGTTGAAACCGATCTGGAACGGATCAAAGGCGTTTTGCGCTGGGCGACGACCGAGATGGACAACCGCTATCGTTTGCTCGAAATTGGCAGATCACGCAACCTGGATACTTACAATCAAAAGATGGCAAAAGCTGGAAAAGCAAAACTGCCGAAGGTGGTCATTATGATCGACGAGTTGGCTGATCTGATGATGAACGCCCGCGAAGACACCGAGGAACCGATCGTCCGTCTGGCACAAAAAGCCAGAGCGGTTGGCATCCACCTGATCGTGGCAACGCAAAGACCGAGCACAGACGTGGTGACAGGCACCATTAAAGCCAACTTCCCAACCCGAATTGCTTTTACGGTCGCTTCGCAGATGGATTCGCGCGTAATTCTGGATACCGGTGGGGCTGAAACTCTCTTGGGTAAAGGTGATCTGCTCTACCTGCACCCGGAAAGCAGCTATCCTGTGCGCGCTCAGGGTGTTTTGGTGACTGACCCGGAGATCCGCAAAGTGATCTCCTGGTGGCAAAAGCAATACCAATCCGAAAAGCCGGGTGCTATCTCACTGGTTTTGCCCGACGCTCCTCAAAAAGCAAAAGTAGAAGAAATCCCGCAAGCGCAGGAAGCAGAAAATGTGGAAGATGAAGCACCCTGGGAAGCTGATGTGCAGAGCTTTGAGGAAGAAGATTCCGATGAGGCACTGATCAAAGAAGCAACGGAGCTAGTGCGCGTCAAAAGGCGGGCTTCAGCCTCTTACTTACAGCGACACCTTCGGTTGGGATATCCACGGGCTGCCTGGCTGATCGACCAGTTGGAAGCACGGGGCGTTTTGGGACCTGCCAGCAGCGGTAGAAGAGAACGCGAAATCCTGATCGATCCCCCTGAAGCGGATGGTGAAGAGGATGGTGAGGCTTAATGAGCGCTCAGGATCCTCAAAAGAAGGACTTTGAGTCATTTTTACGGCGAGCCTTTAAAAAGCCACTTGATTGTATCGCGGGGTTCTTGCTGAGGCTTGGATTGACACCCAATCACATTACGCTTTTAGGTTTATTAGGAAACATTGGTGCCGCCATTTTGATAGGGATGGGCGAATTGCGCTGGGCGGGTCTGCTAGCTGGTCTCATGGCGCCACTGGACGCGGTCGATGGCGCGATGGCGCGTCTGAGAGGCACAAGCAGCAAATTTGGCGCTTTTTTCGATTCGACAATTGACCGTTATGATGAGTTGATCCTTTTAGCAGGTTTGGCTTTTCTCTTTTACAACATAGGTTCATTAGCAGGTGTCATGCTTACTTTCGCGGCAGCCATTGGCTCCGTAATGGTCTCATACACACGGGCAAGGGCTGAGGCGCTCGGATTTCAGGCAAGCGTAGGAATTCTGACGCGGGTTGGGCGCGCGATCGTGCTTGTGATTGGACTATTATTTGCGCAAGCACTGCCATCTGTTGGTATAATTGCAATCCTGGCAAACATCACCGCCATTCAACGCATCTTTGCGGTTTGGCGACAATCTAAAGCCAGTTAGACCCACAAAGGGTCTGGGAAAGGAAAAATATGCCTCAAGGTTTTAATATCGGTCCGTTGACTATTCGCTATTATGCGTTATTGATCATTTTAGGCGCGATTGTCGGTGCCTGGATCGCGTCGCGACAGGCAAAAAAATATGGGCAGGACCCTGAGATCATTCTGGATCTGTTGCCCTGGTTGTTGATTGGCGGCATCATTGGTGCTCGTTTATGGCATGTGTTTACGCCCTCCGCATCCAATATCGCGGCAGGCGTTACCACCGAAAATTACCTGCGCAATCCAGTGGAAATCCTGAAGATGTGGAAAGGCGGGCTTGGCATCCCTGGTGGCGTCATCGGTGGCGCGCTGGCATTGTGGCTTTATACCAGATCCAAAAAGCTCAATTTTATGCAATGGGCTGATTTTATCGCCCCTGGTCTGCTGATCGGGCAGGCGATTGGACGTTGGGGCAACTTTGTGAACCAGGAAGTTTACGGTAAACCGACCGATCTTCCCTGGGCGCTGACCATTGACCCTCCCTATCGTATTTCTGGTTTTGAACATGTTTCGAAATATCACCCATTGTTCTTATACGAGTCTTTGCTGGCACTGATCGGAGCAATCGTTTTGATCCAGGTGGATAAAAAATGGCATAAAAAGCTCTTTAAAGGCGATCTGTTGTGGCTGTACCTGATCATTTATCCAACCGTGCGATTCTTTCTGGAGTTCTTGCGACTTGATCCATCTCCGGTCAACAATATCAATATCAATCAGACCGCAATGATGATCATTGGCATTTTGGCAGCCATTATTCTGGTTCTGCGACACACCGTCTGGGCTGAGCAGTTGAAAGCAAAAGAAGAAGCTGAGGAGCTCATGTTCGAAGCCGAATCGGAAGATGAAACCAGCGATGAAGATGAATCTCTGGAAGAAGATGAAAACGCTGCGGATGAGGACTCAGACTCTGAGGAAGCTATGGAAGAGTCGGAAGATGACGATGTAGCCTTGGATCTGTCAACTGATGAGAGTTTGGAAGAAGCCGAAGAGCTCGTGATCGAGAATAACGAATGGATCGCCGAAGACCTGCCTGAGGAATCTCAGGAAGAGGTCGATGAGCAATTAATGGACCTTGATGACGCTGAATCAACGATTCAAGAGGACAATGATCTTGTAGCATCGGATGAGAAATAGTAACTGTAAATAGATGCGGATAAGGTTTAATGATGTATTTGTTTTGTGTCTGCAAGAATAGATAGAGAAAAGATGCTCTTAAATCAAGAGCACCTTTTCTTTCAGGAAACATGATAATAAAACAGCAATTCTCAGTATGACAAAATAAATATGGCACTTGATCGGGAGACCACGTGCGAACACATATATTTGGGGATGGTCTCCTTGCCATGCCCAGGGATAAAATGAGAATTGCTGAAAATACAAAAAATTTGCATGTTTTCGATGGTATAATCGCGCATTGATGTTAAGAATGTCGGAAATTGTGAACATAGGAGGGAATAATAGATGCTGTCTGGTTTAAACCTGTATAAAACTGTCGCTATAGTTGTTTTCTTAGTGATTGGGTTATTTGTATCTGATTTTAGGGCAAAGAATGTTACTGAGTTGATTCGCCAACCCTTCTTGGGTATTATGAAGTCATTTTATTATATAGGGCCTTTAAGTTATACATATTTTCTTTTCACAGCCGAGAACCTTGGAATATTGGATTTCTTTGGTCTCATTCTCATGATTCTTGGTACGATAATTGTTATTTTTGCAAAAAATCAATTAGGGCAGCATCATTCATGGGCAGGATACTCACGTACCGATCGTGACACCTATGTCGATTCCGGTATCTATGCTTACATTCGTCACCCGCTTTATTTAGAAATAATCATTGCTGTTTGTGGTTCTGGCTTTGTTGTTTTTCAAAGAGCATCAAGGTCTTGGACACTTTTTTCTGTTTACATTATAAGCTTCATTTTTGTTTTTACCTTCATCCTCTATTCAAGCTATAAAGAAACTGAGTTTTTAAAAGCCAAACTCGGAGAACCATTCATTCGGTATACACAGCGTGTTCCAGCACTCATTCCGAGATTATGGGGTAAGGAAAGTGAAAAGAATCAGGATGGTGATTAGTCATGGGGGCTTATGGTTATCAATTTCAACCATCTCCGATAGATTATCAATGTGACATCAATGATGGGGTTGAAATCTACCAACCTATTGCGCCAATATTTCCATCAAATCCTGATCCTTCTTTCAAGAAAATAATGGAGATTATTCCGAAGATCGATTCCAAATCCAAACGGTTTTTAACCCTTGCAAAAAAAGCCTTGCTGAATCCTCATCTTTGGAATTTGTTGATCGTTGGGATAAGAACTGGATTATCACATGGGACCATGGATATTATTTATAGGATAGGAGTTGATGAAAATGTGGGGAAAATTCTGGATTGTTTGGAACTTGCCAGAGGTTCATTGGAAAGAAGATATCTAATAGTTGATCAGATGAGAGTTTTGCTGGATTCCAGTTTTTTCTCCAGTGTTGTATCTTATGGAGGTGGAAGTTGTGTGATTCCCATTGAAGCTATTTATCAATCAAATGATTTTATGGGTTATCTATATAACTTTGACCACTCTGAAAAGGCGTTAAATAAATCAAGAAAAACTCTCCATAAATTTGAGGAAATATCCAAAATCTCTAAGATTAAGTTAATTCCTATATTAGCCTCAGTACAGACGGAAAGTGTTTTTCCTGGTCACCTATTAGTTGAGTCTAAACTGTTGGAATGTACAGGATTATGGGAATATTTGAGTGAGACTGAAAGGCATGATTTCTTATCAGAGATTAAGGAAAAGATGGTTTCAGGAGATAGATTAGTTCTTACTGCTTTAATAAAAAATCCTGATCAAGAATTCTTTAAGGCTGTTGGATTTGACAATCTTTACCCTCAAGATTTGTCAAATTTGATCGAAACCGCAAAGCAATTCCTCACTATTGAACGAATTGTAATAAACTCGAACAAAACCTATGCAACGTTAATTCTATCTACATAGGGAAATTTAAAAACTCTTCTAGTCAAAAGAAGAAATAGCTACCAAATTCGCTGGGTGGTTGTTTCTTAATTGGTTGAAAATTATGCAAGAACTGACACTCCTTGCCTCCTAGAGGTAAGTCTCTCTTATAATACACTAATATACGTTAATATTAGGCTGTGACAGAATGTAGAGAATGGAAAGTATGAAGGAACAGATTGAAAATGAAGGAATTATCCACTGCTGCCAGGGGAGATGGTAGAATTCTTCAGTTAGGTTAATGAAGTAAATTGTAATTGAGTGAGGTTTGAGATGAAGATTAAAGAACAAGTTGAATTGTTGATGCAGGGTGCTGATTTTGGCGATGAAACGATCGCTGAAACCATGGCCAAGGAGCTTGAGGAACGCCTGATAGAGTCCGAAAAGACCGGTAAGCCTTTACGCGTCTATTGCGGTTACGATCCGACTTCGACCGATCTTCACCTGGGTCATACCGTCACGATGCGCAAGCTGCGCCAGTTTCAGGAGTTGGGACATCACGTGATCTTTGTGATCGGCTCCTTTACTTCCATGATCGGTGACCCTTCTGATAAGGACAAGTTGCGCCCTCAGCTTTCACGCGAGAAGGTGATGGAAAATGGTCAGACTTACGCGGAACAGGCTTTTCGGATCCTTGACGCGAGCAAAACGGAAATTGTCTACAATCACGAGTGGCTGGAGAAACTGAACCTTAGTGATCTGGTCGAACTGGCATCCAATTTTACCGTGCAGCAATTCCTGGCTCGTGATAACTTCCATAAACGCTTCGATAAAAACGAGCCGATCTTCCTGCATGAATTCTTCTACGCCATCATGCAGGGCTATGACGCCTATCACCTGAAGGCTGATGTCCAAATTGGCGGTTCTGATCAGCTTTTTAACATTCTGACCGGCGGTCGCAAGCTGATGACCTACTTTGGCGAAAAACCAAATATCGGTATCGTTTTGGGCATTCTCCCAGGGACTGACGGCGAGGTGCGCATGAGCAAGTCTTTGGGCAACCATATTCCGCTCAACAGCAGCGCTGATGATATGTACGGCAAGGTGATGAGTATCCCTGACAAAGCCATGCCGATCTATGCCAGGCTCGCTACCGCCTGGACTCCGGAAGAAGTCCATGCTTTTGAGAATGATATCTACGCGGGAACTCTGCACCCGCGCGATGCAAAAATGCGCCTCGCCAGGGGCATTACCAGCGTCTTTTATAGTGAAGAAGAAGCTGAGAACGCAGAAAAGCAATTCGTGACCACTTTTCAACAGGGGAATGTTCCCGATGATATCCCTGAATATACCTTTAAGGTTGACGAAAAGATACTTGATATCATTGTTGGTCAAAAGATGGCTGGTTCGCGCAGCGAGGCTCGCAGGGTTATTGATCAACAGGGTGTAAAGCTGGACGGTGAGGTCGTGAGCGATCTGAATGGTGAGATACCCGATGACGCCATTCTGCAAGTGGGAAAACGGCGTTTTTTAAGATTAAAGAAAGCATAATCGGTGGTTTTTTCAAAACAAAAAATAAACTCGGGGTCGGAAGTCCCCGAATTTATTTTTAATCATGGCTAAAATGAGAATCGTGGCTTATTCCGGGCTTGAATAATCCAGAAGAATTCCACCAAGGCGTTGCGGTAGGTCGGGGGAAGCTTCTTCCAGAGCGATCACGATCGCTAATGGTGTGCCAGACCATTCACTTGTGGTACCCCCGATCAACCAGGTCAGTGGTTGGTCTTCGTGGATGGTTGCGTGCCCCATCTGGTACCAAAGCGCCTGGTTTGTCGAGGCAAGTTCGTTGCGGATGCGCCTGGCGACCGATTGCGTCAAGACCTCTGTGCTTGGTCTGGCAGCGTTGATCTCGACCCATTTTCCTTCAGGGTTAAGATATGCGTTGACCAAGCCAGGTGGGGGCTGGACTCCGTTATTGGTGATCGCGGCTGCCACCAATGCCATCTGCGCGGGGCTGACTTGAAGCTGTGTAACAAGTTCAGGGTTGCGGTCGAGCTGGTCAAGCTCCGGGGCAGGTGAAGGTTGACTGCATTGGATCACCAGGTCAGGTACGCTGAAGATGCCAAAGTCGGTTAGATTATTGAGCAAGATTTTCGGGTCAGAGGCGTTCAGATAATCAAGGGCAGTGCTCATGCAGCCTGCCTGAACACCATCAAGGGCAAGGTCGTTCGCCTGGATTGTTTCATAACAGGCGGTGTCGTAACTGGTCAGGGCATCAGGTGTGAAAACCTGAACCGCGTTTTGGTTCGACCAAACCGATTCAAACGCGAGCGTGGTTGCCAGACTGCCAATTGGGTAGGATGCCTGGGTGGCGCGATTAAGCAAGGGCGCGTCGGAACGTTCCAATAAGGATTGCCAGGTCTCCTGCAATTGATTGGTATCGTAATGAGGGTGGGAGGCGATCGCGTAGACCTCGCCGGTGCTGGCATTCATTATTAAGACCGCGCCAGCCCGATCTGCTAGTAAATTGTCAGCCTTTTTCTGCATGGCAAGGTTGATGTTCAATTTGAGGTCCAAACCTGCTGGCGGTTGGTTGTAGAGCGTTTGGTGCCAAAAACGATCTTTCCAGGGAATGCCCGCATAAGCACGCAAAAAAGAATTTTGACTCTGCTCAATGCCGGCTTGCCCAAAGAGTGGGTGCGCGTAGCCTAATGTGTTGGAGAGCGAGGGAACATTGGTTCGGCGTTGATACGTTCCAGATTCGCCTACTGTTTCAACCAGTTTCTCCCCGGAAAGGGCAAAAATCTCGCCGCGGGGTGAATAGCGGTCATACACAGCCCAGCGTGGATTTTCGGGTCTGGAGATAAGCTTTTGCTGATTGGGAAAGGCGAGATAGCCGTTCCAGGCGACAGTCAAAATAAAAATGATCGAAATGATGCTGGCAGCCCACCTGTAAGGACTCCGCACGCGCTCGGGCAGCTCCTGAGTGCTGGTTTGCGTACTCATTTTCAACAAAAGCATGATGGCGATCAGGTTGGTGACCAGAGATGAACCGCCGTAAGAGACAAAGGGTAAGGTCACGCCGGTGAGCGGGATCAAACCCAGATTGCCACTGACGATGAAGATGGTTTGTAAGGCGAAGAAAGCGGAAATGCCAAAGGCAAGGTAGCGCCCGAAGGTGGTCTTGCTGCAAAGCGCGATGTGAATGCCGCGCAAGATGATGAAAAGCAAAGAGAGCAGGACCGCGCTTGTTCCGAGCAAGCCTAGTTCTTCGCTGATCGCGGTGAAGATAAAATCGGATACGGCGATTGGCACAAATTGGGGGCTGCCCAGACCGGGACCAGTGCCGGTGATCCCACCGGTGGCAATCGCGATCTGTGCCTGAGCCAGCTGCCAGGCGCTGCCGCTGGCATCGAGCCAGGGGTTAAGCCAGATATCGACCCGCGTTTTGACCACATCAAAAGCAAAATATCCTATCACCCCAGCGATTAAAGCCAATAGCGGAATGATCCAAAGCAGTCGGCGTTTTTGTGTTGTGACCGAAAGCATCAGGACGTACAGACAGATAAAGATGCTGGCAGTTCCCAGGTCTCTTTGGGCAATTAACAGCAGACCAGCAAAAACAACTACGATCAATGTCGGAAAAACAGAACTGATCCAGGTGATGTTTGGCTTAAGTTGGTCAGCAAAGAAAGCCGCCAGATAGATGATCAGCAGCAGTTTTAAGGGTTCTGAGGGCTGAATATAAATGCCAAAAACTTTTAACCAAAGCTTCTGACCAACCCCCATCGGATTAACTCCGATGATAAAGGTTAGTATGATTAGTATCAATCCTAAAAGGAGCCAGACGTACTTGTAGTTCCTGATCGTTTTGATCAGCTCAGGCAAACTGAGTGCGTAAATGAACAATCCGCTTCCGATCAGATACCAAAAGGATTGGCGCAAACCCAAATTAGGGGAGAGTCGCCAGATTGTCATCAGACCGATGCCGATCAAAACCGCTGTCGCGGGGAAAATCCAGGGATCGCGGTTTGCCAGCCTACGCTCGATATTGCGTTGGATCAGGATCGTGCCAAACAGCCAGATGGCATAAGGGATAAAGTAGTGCCAGGTGACAACAATTTTGTCAGCATGCGCGCGAATACCCTCTGCCAGCGATAATGCAGCTGCTAACAAGCCAATCACCACACAGACCATGAAAAGCATCGGTGGATGCGTTTTTGGTCGTGCTCTAAACATAAATAAGTTCAAATTACCTCAGATATTTGCCAACCAGCAGCGAAAGCTTTTCTTTCATGGCTGGATCAATATGAGCAGGATCGGTCATGATGGCGTTTTTAAGAGCGTTCTCACAATCGCAGATGGTTTGCTCTTCTTCCGCAAGTACGTCCACAAGGTGCACCAGGCTTTGCTGGGCGATCTGGGTGTTCTTTTTGAGCGTGTTGACCACCATTTCGACCGTTACCGCTTCTTCGCTGACATGCCAGCAATCGTAGTCGGTCACATGAGCCATAGTGGCATAGCAAATTTCTGCTTCGCGCGCCAGGTAGGCTTCCGGTGAGGCTGTCATGCCTACCAGCGAAAATCCAAGCTGCCTGAAAGCGTTCGATTCTCCGCGTGTGGAGAAGCGCGGACCTTCAATCGTGACGAAAGTCCCGCCTTCGTGGACGGTGGCATCGGTCTTACGCAGTGCCTTGAGCAGTTGCTGGCTTAATTTGAGGCAGAAAGGGTCGGCAGAGCTGATGTGAACCACCATGCCTTTGCCAAAAAAGCTGCGTTCGCGATCTTTGGTGTTGTCAAAGAGTTGATCGGGCACAATGATATCACCAGGCGCGTAATCTTCACGCAGGGAACCAACCGCGCTGACGCTGATGATCTTCTTGACGCCAAACTGCTTCATCGCGTAAATGTTGGCGCGATAATTGACATCGGTTGGTGAATAGAAGTGACCAATGCCATGTCTGGCAAGGAAAGCCAGCTTTTTCCCGTGGACTTCTCCGATAACGACCGGCGAAGAAGGTTTCCCGAACGGGGTTTCGATTTCGACTTCTTCAATATTTTCGAAGCCCTCAAACCCGTAAAGACCGGAACCTCCGATGATCCCAAATGCAAATTCTGACATGTCTTGATCCTCGCTTTCTATTTTTCGAGTGGTTTAATGTAGATCTTGAATACAGCGTCGCCGCAATAAATGGAGTCATTATCCTTGACGACGATTGGTTCCTCAATTTTCAGGTCTTCCAGCCAGGAGCCGTTGGTCGATTTGAGGTCCTCATACCACCATTGGTTGAGCTGGAAACTCAGGCGTCCGTGGCGACCTGAGACGGTGTCATCTTTAAGGATCAGGTCAGAATCGGGGTTGCGCCCGATGCTGACTTCTGAGCTGGTGTAGGTTTGAATGATCTGCTCGCCGTCGATGGTGGTCGTCAGCGTCAGGGTTGGGATGGCGATCATGCCGCCGCGTAATTTCGCGCCCGTGATGCTCTTCCAAAGGAGCCAGACAGCCATCCCCAAAAAGGCATAAAGGGCAACGAAAAGAAGAATTCTTAGGATCAAACCGATAACGGCGTTCACGAGAGCCCCTCCGAAAGTGTGCGCGTGGGTTTGGACGTGGATTGCTCAATGGTTTGATTGTAGATCAGGGTCGTTTTGCCGATCTGGATCACATCGCCTGGCTTTAAAGCCTGATTATGGGCGGGGTAGTTATTCACCTTCGTGCCGCCTGTCGAACCAAGGTCGAAAAGGAAAAAGCGGCCGTTATCCGCGCGCAGCTGGATATGATCCCGCGAGACCATCGGGTCGTCCAGAACGACGTCATTGGACGAACGGCGACCGATCTTGATGATGGCTTTTTTGAGATAAAAGGGCTCACGGTCTTTGATGATCAGGCAGGCGTCCTGAGGGAGGGTTTCAGGATCAATGGTGCGGGAGATCTTTATCAAAGCTGTCTGACGTGAGGTTACTTCTTCCACGGAAGTCGCGGTCTCAACCTTTAACTGGTTGGCTGAGAGCTCGGGACTTTGAAGGATCTGGATGACTGGATTTTTTTTGAGCTGATAGCCAGCTTCGCGCCAGGATTCACCCAAAAGCTGTGAAACTTCGTCAAGGAGGGGTAAAGACCCCTGCCAGGCGTCCCAGCGGTCTGCAGAAACGTGCAGAATGATCAGATCCGGCATTTGTTTCGTCTGAAGATCGCTTTGTTGGTCAATATGTTTCTGGATCAGGTCAATGAGCGTGTTGGAAAGTGAGCTGGAAACGCCAGGGAAGAGCAAATTATCCAGCTTTTCTTCCAAAAGATAGCGCAATTTATTCTCGATCGATTGCAATATATTTGGAGACATAGATCCTCAGTTTGATTATACCAAGTCCTGGCTTTGGAAACTCAAAGAGCATAGATCGGATTGCTGAAGATCCAACCCCGATGGCGGTTGAGGTAGTCGATGTAAGCTTCCACGCGATAAATGCCCGGCTCTTTGGTGATGTAGGTCAGCACTTCGCGGTCGGAATGTTCCTTGACCACCATACCGTCTTTGATCAGGCGAACATGGGTGCGGATGGGCAGGCGGGCCTGAAAAGTGAGACCGGCATTGGCTCGAACCTGATCGCCCATGATGAAAGTGCCGTCGTCTGTGTTGCAGGTGAAGCGAAAACCATCCGTTGGATGCGACAGATCATAGCCGCAAAAAGCATGACCGCTGCGCAGTGCAGTCAGGATCATATTGCGGTCGGTGTTGATCTCGCCAGTCAGTTTCGAAGGGGTAAGGATGTGAGTTCTCAGGCTGCGGAACTGCCAGGCGTATGGGTAGAGTTTTATCTTGAAAGGCCCATATTGTATTTTGAGCTCGTGCGCGTCAACCCCAGCAATTGCAACGACCGGGCTTTTTGAGCTGGCGAGAAGTTCATCCCAAAGTTTCAGCGTTTCGATGGTAGGTCCCTGACACATGAAATTGGGGAAAAGCGCTTGCAAGGCGGCTTTAGGAAAGCTTTGCGAGCGGGTTTTGAACTCGCTCAACTGGTTCCAGAGCTCAATACCGGTGTAGCCTTTGACCGACCAATCACGCCAGCCGAATTCGCCTTCCCCAAAGATGCGAAGAGGTTCCTCAATCGGGTGCGCGATGAAGCTGAGCGCGCCAGCGGCGTTTGCCTGGGCGATCAGTTTTTGTGGATCGCGTGTGTAGCGGGAAAGCTCCTGGTTGTGCCCAAAAACGAGCAAATGGGAGCCTTTTTCTTTGAGGGTTGTGTCATGCAATTCTTCGCCGACCAGCATGAGCAGGCGCTGTCTGCCTTTTTGGTAATAGCCGTCAAAACCCTGAACGAGGACATTGTGGTCAGAGACGAGCAAGGCGTCCACACCAGCCTCCAGCCCTGCATTGGAGAGGTCCTGGTGCAGCCCACTTCCGTCCGAAAAACGGGTGTGCATATGTATGGCGACGATCAGTTCCTGCATACTGTGATTATAACGCCTGAATCCTCTTAGAAAATTGATTTAAGAGTTTATTAAAAAACATTTAGCGAGATGAAAGATCGCATTTTATTTGTGTTATTATGTTTCCAGGTGATGATTTATGATAAACAATTTCATGAAGAAAACGAGTGAAAAAGCATATCTGAAGGATCTGGATAGAATCGATTTATCTAAATTAGATAGAAATGTCAAAGATGTAAAAGATATCAGCTATATGGATGATGATTCAACTGAACATAAATTGGATATTCATTATCTAAGCGAAGGAACATCAAAACCTATTCTGATTAATATCCATGGCGGGGGATTTATATCTGGCTACAAAGAAATGGATTCTTTATTTGCTAATTATCTCGCTCAAAGAAGCTTGGTCGTTTTCAATTTGAATTATCGCCTGGCATATCCAACAATCAATGTTTTTGATCAAATAGAAGATGTCTCTAATGCGGTTAATTGGATCATTTCAAATGCCGATAAATACGAAGCCGATACTGATGAAATGTATATAGCCGGTCATTCAGCAGGTGCAGTTTTGGCAGCTGCGGAATCATTATTATGTATTGATCAAAAAATGAGAGAAGATTTTAATGTAACAGGAAGAAATTATGGCTATAAAGGGATCATTCTTGATTGCGGCGTAATGCATTTTTATAAGAAGAGCATTGCATATTGGGGTATGAGAAATATGATATTCCCAAGAGGCTACAAAAAAATGGATAAATATCAATATTTAATTTTTGAGAACAATCGCAAAATATCAACCTTACCGAAAACGGTCTTGGTAACAAATAAGAATGACGAATTAAAAAATATGACTTATCATTTCAAAAAAGTATTGGATGACAGCAAGGTTGATAACAAATTGTTTGATGTTGGAGCTGATGGTCATATTGGAATTATATTTAAAGCATATACCGAAGAGAATCAAAAAGTTTTAGACGGTATCCAGGAATTCTTTGAAATTTGAGAAAAAGTCAAAAATGTTGCATTTAATTTGGGATTAAACCACACGTATTGCCTCATAATAAAACGTCACTGAACAGGGTATGGTTGCCTCATAATTGACGTCACCAAGCAATCTTTAAGATTCGTGCAGTATAGTTGTTTTTTATCTCCAATAACTCAACTGGATCCAAG
>Ga0255344_1000663_pt1:0-2500 | contig 52515 bp, 46 predicted proteins | sample wastewater_treat_5_FD_192414 | JGI IMG/M metagenome (GOLD analysis project Ga0255344, IMG submission 192414) | Wastewater microbial communities from Lulu Island WWTP, Vancouver, Canada - plant18 | ecosystem: Engineered > WWTP > Wastewater > Unclassified | place: Canada: Vancouver, British...
GCTGTGCTTACACCATCGGCCTATCAACCAGATCGTCTTTCTGGGATCTTAGCCCGGTATTGCTACCAGACGGGACAACTATTCTTGAGGCGAGCTTCCCACTTAGATGCTTTCAGTGGTTATCTCTTCCGAACATAGCTAACCAGCTATGCCACTGGCGTGACAACTGGTGCACTAGAGGTTCGTCCATCCCGGTCCTCTCGTACTAGGGACAGCTCCTCTCAATTGTCCTGCGCCCACGGCAGATAGGGACCGAACTGTCTCACGACGTTCTAAACCCAGCTCACGTACCGCTTTAATTGGCGAACAGCCAAACCCTTGGGACCTACTTCAGCCCCAGGATGCGATGAGCCGACATCGAGGTGCCAAACCTCCCCGTCGATATGAACTCTTGGGGGAGATAAGCCTGTTATCCCCGGAGTACCTTTTATCCGTTGAGCGATGGCCCTTCCATATGGAACCACCGGATCACTAAGACCAACTTTCGTTCCTGCTCGACTTGTAGGTCTCACAGTCAAGCCGGCTTATGCCTTTGCACTCATCGGCTGGTTTCCAATCAGCCTGAGCCGACCTTAGTGCGCCTCCGTTACATTTTTGGAGGCGACCGCCCCAGTCAAACTACCCACCAGACAATGTCCTCGATCCCGATTAAGGGACCTGAGTTAGAACCTCAAAACAACAAGGGTGGTATTTCAAGGTCGGCTCTGCGCCAGCTTGCGCCAACGCTTCATAGCCTCCCACCTATCCTACACATGATATTCCGAAGTTCACTGTCAAGCTATAGTAAAGGTTCACGGGGTCTCTCCGTCTTGCCGCGGGGTGAGGGTATCTTCACCCCCATTATAATTTCGCTGAGTCCCTGGTTGAGACAGCGGAGCAATCGTTACGCCATTCATGCAGGTCGGAACTTACCCGACAAGGAATTTCGCTACCTTAGGACCGTTATAGTTACGGCCGCCGTTTACTGGGGCTTCGGTTCAATGCTTCTCCTCGTTTCCTTGAATAACATCTCCCCTTAACCTTCCAGCACCGGGCAGGCGTCAGACCCTATACATCCTCTTACGAGTTTGCAGAGTCCTATGTTTTTAGTAAACAGTCGTCACTCCCTCTTCACTGCGATTCCAGAACGCTTCAGAAGCAAGTTCTTACACGCACCAGAATACACCTTCTCCCTAAGTTACGGTGTAATTTTGCAAAGTTCCTTAACCAGAGTTATCTCAAGCGCCTTAGGATTCTCTCCTTGCCCACCTGTGTCGGTTTGCGGTACGGTCACCAAATAGATTCGCTACGAGGCTTTTCTTGGAAGCATGGGATTAGCCAGTTTGTGTCCGCAAGCGGACTCCTCATCACTTCTCGAGGTTATGGTTCCATGGATTTGCCTGTGGAACCCCTCTACGGGCTTGAACCTGCTATTCCGTCAGCAGGATGGCCTACCCTTCTCCGTCCCCCCTTCGCGTCTTTATCACCTACCTGGTGGTACAGGAATATTAACCTGTTTCCCATCAACTACGCCTTTCGGCCTCGCCTTAGGGACCGACTAACCCTGAGAGGATTACCCTTGCTCAGGAAACCTTGGGCTTACGGCGTGCCGGTTTTTCACCGGCATTATCGCTACTCATGTCAGCATACTCTCTTCTGCGTCCTCCAGCATCCCTCACGAGACACCTTCACAGGTAAGCAGAATGCTCCCCTACCACCATTCCGATATACGGAATGATCCATAGCTTCGGTAATGTGCTTAGCCCCGTTACATTTTCGGCGCAGGCCTGCTAGACCAGTGAGCTGTTACGCTTTCTTTAAAGGGTGGCTGCTTCTAAGCCAACCTCCTGGCTGTTTTAGTGGACCCACATCCTTTTCCACTTAGCACATTTTAGGGACCTTAGCTGATGGTCTGGGCTGTTTCCCTCTCGACTACGGATCTTATCACCCGCAGTCTGTCTCCTCCATTTTGGGTTATGGCATTCGGAGTTTGGTTGGGTTTGGTACCCTTGTAGGAGCCCTAGCCCATTCAGTGCTCTACCTCCATAACCGATCACGGAAGGCTATACCTAAATATATTTCGGGGAGAACCAGCTATTTCCAGGTTTGTTTAGCCTTTCACTCCGATCCACAGCTCATCCCCTCAGTTTTCAACCTGAGTGGGTTCGGACCTCTTTCCGATATTACTCGGGATTCATCCTGGCCATGGATAGATCACCTGGTTTCGGGTCTACTCCATGCAACTAATCGCCCTTTTCGGACTCGCTTTCGCTCCGGCTACACCTAACGGCTTAACCTCGCAACATAGAGTAACTCACTGACCCATTATGCAAAAGGTACGCGGTTATTCCGTATTGCTACGGAACTACCACTACATGTAAGCATGCGGTTTCAGGTACTATTTCACTCCCCTCAACGGGGTTCTTTTCACCTTTCCCTCACGGTACTTGTACACTATCGGTCGCCAAGTAGTATTTAGCCTTTGGGGATGGTCCCCCTATCTTCCCACAAGATTCCACGT
>Ga0255344_1000663_pt1:5000-52515 | contig 52515 bp, 46 predicted proteins | sample wastewater_treat_5_FD_192414 | JGI IMG/M metagenome (GOLD analysis project Ga0255344, IMG submission 192414) | Wastewater microbial communities from Lulu Island WWTP, Vancouver, Canada - plant18 | ecosystem: Engineered > WWTP > Wastewater > Unclassified | place: Canada: Vancouver...
ATATTTTTAATAAAAATTTACTAACTGATTTATTGTACTTTTTTAATGTATTTTCTTGGTATTTTTGGTTTTAGAGACCCCTGGATGGATCATCGCCCTTGGATCAAGTATCTTTTCAAGCTCAACCTTACTTAAAAGGCCTTTATCGATTATCAGCTCTCTTATTGTACGATCAGAGACAAGCGCTTCTTTTGCAAGACTTGCTGCCGTTTCATAACCTATAATTGGTACCAACGCAGTAACCAATCCAACTGAGCGTTCCATAAATTCATTACATCGCTCTACATTTGCCTTAATCCCTACGACACAGCGTTTGCTTAAAACGTCAAAGGCATTCATAAGCAACTCCATTGATTGAAGGATGTTAAAACCAATAATAGGTTCGAACGCATTAAGCTCCAGTTGACCAGCCTCTGCCGCCATGGTAATAGTCATATCGTTACCGATAACCTGAAAACATACCTGGTTCACTACCTCCGGGATAACAGGGTTTATTTTACCTGGCATAATTGTCGAGCCGGGCTGCATCGCTGGTAGTTGAATCTCAGCCAACCCTGCGCGCGGTCCTGACGAAAGAAGCCTTATATCATTGCAAATCTTCGAGATTTTCACAGCTATACGTTTCAGGACACCCGAGAGTTGTACAAACGCGCCAGCGTCGGACGTTGCTTCAACAAGGTTTGGTGATGTCACCAACGCCAAGCCTGTAATCTTTATAAGATTATCTCTCACTAAATCCACATAACCTTCAACCGTGTTTACGCCTGTACCAATAGCCGTGGCACCCATATTGATCTCATGTATAAGCCTGGTCGCCTCTTTCAAACGTTCGATATCTTCAGCTACAGTAACCGAATAAGCGGTAAATTCCTGGCCAAGCGTCATCGGCACAGCATCTTGAAGTTGTGTTCTGCCAATTTTAAGAACATTTTTAAACTCTTCTCCCTTTATGGCAAAGCTATCCTGCAATTTACCCATAGATGCAAGCAGACCCTCTATAGAATATATCGCGGCTATTTTAAGTGTAGTAGGGTAAACATCATTAGTTGATTGTGAAAGATTAACGTGATCATTTGGATGACAATATCTATATTTCCCCTTCTTGTGCCCTAAATATTCCAAAGCACGGTTTGCAATTACCTCGTTCGCGTTTACATTTGTCGATGTGCCTGCACCCCCTTGAATTACATCAACAGCAAAATACTGATTTAATAAACCTGATTTTACATCTCTGCTTGCCATTACAATTGCATCACATATCTTCGCATCGAGAAGGCCAAGCTCTTTGTTTGTAATGGCAGCCGCCTCTTTGATGGATGCAATAGCTTTTATTAAAACCGGAAATTCTGATATGGGTATGCCGGTAATAGGGAAATTTTCAATAGCCCGCATAGTTTGGATACCATAATACACCTCCGCAGGCACCTCTTTTTCTCCAAGGCTATCGTACTCTATCCTGTACTGCATGTTCCCTCCCTCATATTAAAAGTTTTGCATTGAACAAATTCGGATAAGACAAAAAATATAAACAACAAACTAACAGATTATTTCAACAAAACCCCTTCAAGTCAAGACATTCCTCAGCCTAAACCCTCTGAACATTCGAAGACAATAAAATCTCATATAGGTTATAAGGATATTGACCACACCCTGCATGCCTTTTATCGCCTGATAAAAATATCTGTCGAGCGGGCACACCGACTGCTCTTGTGATAATTGTTTTGTATTTCTGTTTAATCTGCTAACGGGTTTTCAAAAAAATGGTCGGACAAACAAAACTGCATCAAGGTTACTCTTTTCTATCTCACCAAAATTTCAAAGCATAATCGCGGATTCTCCTCAGCGACACAATTATTTACGTTTTCATTGTTAAACGTCCTTGTGGAATACAACACCCCGATTGTCCTGTGATGGCAAACACCAGTTACAATCAACTTTCTCCCACCGGAACAGTCTGCCATGCAATAAGGCTCGATATCTCATCACAGTACGCAGCAACAACCTCCAGGATGTTTTCCAATCATTGCGCCACAAAAACATCTTTGCGTATATGCATCGATATGCTTATTATAAACCTGTAACCACCTTAATACTTTCATAGGTAACATCAATAAGTTTTTTCAGAGTAGCTTCATCGATTGCAAGCGGCGGCATAAGAACAACAACATCACCGAGTGGCCTTATTACAACCCCCCTTTTCCTTGCCTCTGTTATAACCTTATGACCTATCCTTTCCTTAGGGGGATAGGCCTTTTTCGTCTTTTTGTTTTTAACGAGCTCTATTCCCACCATAAAGCCCTCGTGTCTTATTTCGCCAACATGAGACAACAGATAGAGCCTCTGCAGTTCTTTTTTCAATAGGGCAATCTTATCCTTCATTCTATCTATTAAATTTTCTTCATTGTACAACTCGAGATTCCTCAAGGCAACGCTACATGCGAGAGGATTGCCCGTATAGGTATGCCCATGAAAGAATGTCTTGAAATCCTCAAACTTACCAAGGAAACCTCTGAAAACCTCATCTGTAGTCAGAGTGGCCGCAAGGGGCAGATATCCACCAGTAATGCTCTTTGCAACACATAGAAAGTCTGGTCTTATGCCTTCCTTTTCACAGGCAAACATTGTTCCTGTCCTTCCAAAACCCGTAGCCACTTCGTCTGCTATAAACAAAAGACCATTTTTCTTTGCAATTTTCCATATCGTAGAAAGAAAACCTGTTGGCTGTGTTATCATTCCTGCCGCACCCTGAACAACTGGCTCTATAATAACGGCACATGCTTCATCTTTATATTTTTGTACTATTTTTTCAAATTCCTGCACACATGCAAAACTACATGTTTCTTTCTCGAGTTTCAGCGGGCATCTATAACAGTAAGGTGCTGGCGACAGATATTTCCTGAAAAGCAACGGCCTGTAAACCTTATGAAAAAGATCAATGCCTCCAACACTTACTGAACCAATAGTATCGCCATGATAACCGTTAGTAAAAGATATAAACCGTTTTTTTCTCTTTTCGCCTTTTTGTTGCCAATACTGATATGCCATTTTAAGTGCAATCTCGACCGAAGTTGAACCGCTGTCCGAGTAAAATACCTTAGAAAGACCTTCTGGAGTTATTTCAACAAGTCTTTTTGCCAACATCACAGAGGGAACATTTGCAAGCCCCAACAGTGTAGAATGACAAAGTTTTCCTGATTGCTGCTCTATCGCCTCTATAAGTTCCTTTTTGCCGTGACCATGGACAAGCACCCATAGAGAAGAAACACCATCAATATATCTTTTGCCATCCGAGTCAACGAGGTAAAAACCATCGCCCCTTTCAACAACAAGCGGCTCTGATTCCATATATTCTTCCATCTGCGTAAAAGGATGCCAGACATAACGTTTGTCCCAATCTGCGAGTTGTTTCTTGCTGTACATACAACCTCCATTCATAAAAATATTCCGTTCAAGATGCGAAGCTAAAAAAGGCATTAAACAAATTTATATCAGCCCCATCGTTTTTCCAACTTGTATTAGGGTTTGAACTGCATAATCCATTTCGTCTCTTGTGAATCCTCTTACCACAGTTAATCTAAGCCTGGATGTCCCCTCTGGTACAGTAGGGGGTCTTATGGCTTGGAGAAACAATCCTTTACCCAAAAGCATTTCCTGCATCTTAACCGTCCTTGAATCCTCGCCAACGACAATAGGGATTATCGGGCCATCGCTTTCTTTGAGATCAAAACCAGCATTTTTTAGATTTTCTCTCATATAGGCTATATTTGCCCAAAGTTCATTTTTAAATGATATGTCATTTCTTACAAGTTTAAGAGCTGCCAGCGATGTTGCCAACAGAGACGCCGGCAAAGCAGTTGTATACATAAAGGTTTTTGCCCTATTGATAAGATAATCGAGCACCACCCTATCGGCAAGTACAAACGCACCAAAAGAACCAAGCGCCTTCCCAAAGGTTGCCATATGTACATCCATGCTGCCTGTAAGGCCGAAATTTTCCTCGACACCTGTACCCTTAGCTCCAAACACACCCGTTCCGTGTGCATCATCAAGCACAACATTGACATCATATATTTTTTTCAGTTTGTATATATCGTTTAAAGGTGCAATATCTCCGTCCATACTGAAAATAGATTCAGTAACTATAAATTTCTTTCCCTTTCCCTTATCGCTTTTTATCCTTTTTTCAAGGTCATCTACATCTCGATGTCTGTAAATTACCTTTTTTGCCCGCGATAACCTCATACTGTGAATCAGGCTTGAATGGTTCAGTTCATCGCTGAATATTGTATCGCCCCTATCAGTGAGTGTTGATATTATCCCAATGTTTGCCATATATCCGTTTGAAAATATAAGGGCGTCCTTATAACCCTTATAAGATGCAATCTCCCTTTCGAGTTCTCCATAAAGGTCAATACTTCCCGATACGCTTCTCGAGGAACATGTGCCTGTACCGTACACATCCAAAGCCTTTTGCGCTGCGTCGACAAGATAAGGGTGCACATGAAGGGAAAGATAGCTATTAGAGCAGAGGTTTAGATGTTCCTTAAAATTGTACAATATTTTTGTAGCAGTCAGTGGTTTAATAAACCTTACAGACCTGTAGTTACCTTTTTGCTTAATTTCCTGAAGGTCTTTTGAGAGCCGTTCTTTCATCGTTGCTTCCTTGAATAATTGAAGGTATCAACTAAAATACAACAATTGGATTACATCGGTCAACATTATTAAATTAGCGGTTAACTGGCAGATGAAAAAATAGGGCGGAAAAGAATTTCCGCCCTTTATATTACTTATGTAAATTCTTAGCCTTTTATAACCCTTGGGAGAATCATCTGGTGCTGCGGACAGATCGATGCAGGATTCTGGTAACAGCAGTTTGCAAAGGCAACAAAATACTTCCTCAAATCCTTCATAAATACAACCTCATCAACAAGACCCATCTTAGCACAATATGCTGGTCTTGATTTTTCATAATATTTTTTGACCAGCTTGTTCATCTGCTCAATAACAGGTGCAAGTGGTTTGCCTGCATCCTTTTCTTTTACAAGTCTTCTTGCAAAGCTTGCAACTGCTGCTGTTTCTCCGTGCATAACGTATATTTCTGTGGTTGCCGTTCCAAGAGTAAAACAGTTGTTGTTATTCGCCTGCGGGCCCGCCATAATATAGTGGGCTGCTGCCGTACCCTTTCTGAGAACCACTGTCATCATAGGCAAATCGCTCTGTTCGATAGAATAGATCAACGACTGTCCAAGCCCGAGAAGTTCAGCCTTCTCTGCTAAATCTCCAACATCAATACCTGAAGTATCCTGTATCCAGAACATCGGTATCCTGTCCCTGCCACAAAGCGAAACAAATTCATTAACCTTTATAAGCCCCTGACGGTAGAATTTGCCACCTATACCTGGATAAGGTGCATATTCAGGATAACCCCTCGGCATCATACCCTGTCTGTTTGCAACAATACCCATCAAAAAACCATCCACTTTTATAAGACCCGTGTAAAGCTCAGGACCGTAATCCGGACGGAATTCCATGTGTTCACTATTATCAGAGAGTCTTGCAATAACCTCTTCTATGCTGTAGGTCATCCTCTGGTTAAACGAAACAATGTTGTAAAGGTCTTCTATCGGGAATTTTGGTTCTGCCGGTTCGGCTACCCTGAAAAATTTGTAGTGGTTGTAAGCGGGTAGATATGTAACCCACTCTTTTACCGCATCAAGTATCGCTTCTTCTGTCTGAAATACCTGTTTGAAAAAGCCGGTGTGATCATAATGTATTTCAACCCTTCCAGGAGGAACGGATTTGAATTTTCTCGTTGCATCAATGATCTGTTCTGCCATCTGTTCGTCAAAATAGCCCTTAGGAGCCATACCACTCACAATACCAGCACCACCAACAGCAATGTTGCAATCCTTATGTGCAAGAAGCAGTGTCGGGCTGATACCCTGATATCCACCGCCCGCAGGGTTAGTTCCGTAAATCGCAGCAAGAACTGGAATACCAAGTTTATTTAATTCGGCATGCCTAAAGAAGGTCGTCCCACTGCCCCTTCTGTCCGCATACATCCTTTCTTGTTCTGGAAGTTTCACGCCGCTGCAGTTTACAAGCCAGACCAATGGGCAATGGAGTCTTTTTGCAATATCCGTTACACGGAGGATGTTGTGTGGCTGACCTGCTATCCATGCCCCAGCCATAACCTTATTATCGAAACCTATGACAACGCACCATCTGCCATTTATTCTTCCAAGACCATTAACTACGCCTGTCGTTCCTGATTCTTCATCCATAGGGTCATATAAAGTATGGAGCGGGGTCCATGTACCTGGGTCAATGATATACTCGAGTCTCTGGTGTACTGTCCATTCACCCCTTTTATTTAGCGTCTCCTTCGAAATACCTGCATTTTTAACCTTCTCGACTAATCCTGCAATCTCCAGTTCAATCTTTTTGATTTCTTCGGCATTAGCCTTATTCTCCTTTGCCGGTTTACCCCAATCCTGCATCTTCTCAAAATAAGGTCTCATTTATTACCTCCATTGGCGTTTATGTATTTGTAATAATTTTCACAATTATATTTTTACTACAGCATTTTGTCAACATAAATTGTAAAATATTAAAGCCTTTCCATCTTTTTTTACAGACAGAAACAAACTGTCAGGTCGCAGGCTATCTATAACAACATCTTTCAATTATCACTTATTAATGGGCGCAAGGTTTTAATTCATCAATGTTTAAATAGTCTCTGTCCGGCAAAAACCATCGTTACATCGGATTCGTTGCAGGCTTCAATTACCTCAAAGTCACGCTCGGAACCACCTGGCTGGATAACACCCGTTACACCTTGTTTAATCGCCGCATCAACTCCATCCCTGAACGGGAAAAAGCCATCAGAAACAACGACCGATCCTGCTAAACCCGCCTTTTGTTCTTTGGTGTACCTTTCGATCTCAATCAAATCATCCATCTTCCTCAAACCCTTCTCAGCCTCGAGTTTAAAAACTGCATACGGTACACCAAACTTTTTAAACACCTCTTTATCCAAGTGCTTTGTATAGGCCTTGAAAATAGCTATCTCCACTACACCAACCCTGTCCTGTTCACCCGTGCCTATCGCAACAGTAGCCTCGTCCTTTACAAAAAGGGCAGAATTTGAACTTACACCAGACTCAACATACCAACCAAAAAGCATATCCGCATATTCCTTGTCTGTGGGCATTCTCTTGATCTTGTAGGGCTCGCCCTTATAAACCGTTTCAGCCGGCCTTAAATCCTCTTTTCCTTTAATCTTAAAAGGTTGAGATTCTTGAATGATAATGCCTCCGTCCATCAGAGATTTTATATCAATAAAACGCTTAAATTTATACTCGTGGAGTCTTTCGATGGCATTGATCTGAAGGATTCTGAGGTTTTTCCACTTTTTCAATATATCAATTGCAACTCCATCAAAATCCGGTGCACATACCACCTCAAAATAGTAAGGCACCATTGCCTTTGCCGTCTCCACGTCAATCTTCCTTGAAAAAACAACAGCACCACCGAAAGCAGCAATCCTATCACACCAGAAAGCCTTTTCAAATGCCTCTTCAGGAGTTGAACCACAGGCTGCTCCGCATGGGTTATTGTGTTTGAGTATTGCACAAGCTGGCTTCTTATCAAGAAACTTCAATATATTCAGCGCATTGTCTACATCCGTCAAGTTAATCTTTCCTGGATGTTTTCCTACCTGAAGCATGTCCTTTTCAGTAACCCTGCTTGTCAGGCCATCGCTGGCGTCAAAAAAACTCACATCACCGAGAACAATATTTCCATTGACAAGCTCATACATTGCGGCTGCTTGATCAGGGTTTTCACCGTATCTCAATCCACGTTCAACATCGCATTTTTCATCAGCATCATAGATATTCCAGACCTTTTTCTTGTAGAGCAGCACCTGACCACCCATATCGATCTTGATTGTGTCTGGAAACTTATCCTTGACAATCTTTTTGTACATACCTTTGATATCTTCCATAAAACCCCCTTTTAATTTGAGCCAGCAGAGCGCATGGGGCTTTTTAGAACCCTATACTCTCGGCCTTATGTTTTTTATATGTTAAAGTTTTTCCACCATCTTTAACAATGCACCCACCATTGATTCTACATCAAGTCCTTCGATGCGATATACATCATCCGTATCACCGGAAGCACCATAATCCTTCGTCCCGAACGACTCAAGCTTCCCCCGATACCGTTTTTTGAGTAAATAAGAAGTGATAACCGGCGCTATGCCTGTATAAACGTTATGATCTTCATATGTGACAATATAGGACAATCCCAATATTTTAGTCATTACATCTTCGTCAATAACATTCACGCATGGCATATTGACAACCGCCATAAACACATCCTTTGCCTTCAGATTTTCAGAAATCTCTATCGCCCTGCTCACGGTGCCACCATATGTAATTATGGCCCCATCTGTGCCGTCTCTCAACACATCCATTTTCCCATAATCAAACAGATATCCCTCTCCATAATGCGGTTTTCCATCCTTTCCAGAGATTACCGGCCAGCGATTCCTCCCTGTAGCTACGAGAAAATTGCCCTTTAAAGATGCTATATATCTCACAACTCTGTCCATCTGGTTAGGATCGCAAGGCACTATCGCCTTAAAATTATAGAGACTTCGCGAAAGCCCTATATAATCAACGCACTGGTGCGTTTTACCGTCCGGGCCAACATCGAGCCCAACATGGGTAATAATCAATTTGAGGTTTGTTTTGTTTATGTCGTTCAGTCGTTGCTGGTTATATGTTTCATCGATACCGAAAACACCAAAATCCGCAAAGAATGTAAGGATACCAGTTGTTGACAGTGCGCCCGCCACTGTTGCTGTGTTGTGCTCCTGTATTCCGCCTTGAAAAAAATAATCAGGATACGCCTTTTCAAAATCACCTGTCTTAACTGAACCGGCAAGATCACAGTCAAAGGCACAAACAAACTGCTTCTTTTCAATATTCAGATCACCCAAATCCTTCAGCGTCTTTCCAAAGGCAGTCCTGTTGTCAATCTTATCCTCGTTTATATAATTAAATGGCCTTCCTGGGTTTACAGACATCTCCTCCCTGCACAAAGACGGCTGCCATCCACAAACCCCTTTTCTTTTTTCTTTGTAATATTCAAGCTTGTCCTCGATATCTAATTCCTTTAGTGCCTCTGTATATTCTTTTTCATTCAGTGGACTTCCATGATACTTTCCCTTATTCTCCATGAAGGATATGCCGTTTCCCATAACCGTGTTAGCGATGACACATACAGGGTTGTCGCTCATCCTTGTCTTTCTGATAGCAGAATAGATATCATTGAAATCGTGTCCATTAATTTCAAGCACATCCCAACCGTCAGCAAGATAATTTTCGATGATGTTTTGTGGCATCACACTGTCTATGGTCCCACTTATCTGCAACCTGTTAAAATCTATAAAAACAGTGATATTATTCAAGCGATATTTCTTTGCAAATCTCCGTGCCTCTCCAATCTGCCCTTTTTGTTGTTCACCATCACCCATCAGTACATAAACATGGTTATCCTCTCTTTGAACCTTTGACGCAATAGCAAAACCACAGCCAGCAGAAAGACCCTGGCCAAGGTTTCCCGTAGACCAATCTAAAAATGGAATGCCCTGAACCACATGACCTTCAAATGGACTTCCAGCCTTCCTGAAAAATGCAACAACCTCTTCTATTGGAAGGTATTCGAGTCGGGAAAGTGCAGCGTATGCACCTGGGGAGGTATGGCCATGGCTCACCACAATCCTGTCTCTCGGGACCTCATTTAGTTTTGCGTACGAAAAGAGTGTAAGGTATATGTCGAGCGAAGATATTGAGCCACCTGGGTGACCAGTACCTGAAAGCCTTGTCATTGTCAGTATATCGCCTTTTGCAAGCCTTGATAACTCTCTAAGTCTCGCAATTTCATTCTCTTCCAACCGTTCTGCTTCAAACATGTTTTCTTCCTCCAATCCAATAATCGCAATCGTTCTGCAAAAGACATCTCTCACATTCAGGTTTTTTAGCCTTGCACAAATATCTACCGTGAAGAGTTATAAGCATGGAAAACGCCGTCCACATATCTTTCGGCACTATCTTTTTTATATCCTGCTCTATCCTGTCAGGGTTTTTATTTTCAGAAAAACCTATCCTACCCGATAGCCTTATCACATGTGTATCTACGATCACCGCAGGTTTATCATAGGCAAGTCCTACTATCAGATTTGCCGATTTTCTGCCAATTCCTTTTACAGTTGCAAAGACGTCTATATCCTGTGGCACCACACCATCAAATCTGTCACGTATCTCTTTCGCAGCATTTTTTATAACTTTTGCCTTGTTCCTATAAAAACCGGTAGGCCTGATGTCCTCTTCAAGCTCTTCTTGAGCAACATTCAAATAATCGTCAACATTCACATACTTTTTAAAAAGTTCTTTAGTTACCCTGTTTACCCGCTCATCCGTACACTGCGCAGCCAGCACTGTAGCAACCACAAGTTCAAGCGGATTAGTAAAATTCAGTTCGCATCTTGGTTCGCCATGCATCGTTTTGAGCTTATTTATAATCGACAGAATATCTTTAGTCATGGTTCATGTTTTTGAATCTATCCTTTTATAACACTTCCACTCCTTCGATTCAACGAGAAATGAAACGTTTAAACCTTAAACTTTTTTCCATATTTCTTTCCTTTTTTGACAATGGCGCCTGCATCAACCACCTGTGGTATGGGTTTCACAACTTCCTTGAAATGTTGCATTTTATATTTAGAGTCTTTTGTTTTTGAATATATCCTTAATGTCCAAAATGGTTCGCGTATTGAGTATGTCTTTTTTTTCCTGCCAGCCCTTTCTCGCAATGCCTATGCCATAGAGCACCTCAATAAGGCCACCTGCTGAATGGGCATCCGGATTTATTGAAATCAATACCCCTTTTTCCTTCGCATATCGCAGATGGCGCCAGTCTATATCAAGTCGGTATGGGCTCGCATTAAGTTCAATAATTACATTGTATTCCGCTGCTGCATCTATGATTGTGCGCATATCAACATCATATCCATCCCTTGAAAGCAAAAGCCTGCCTGTCGGATGCCCAAGCATATTGGTATACGGATTCTCAATCGCCTTCAATATCCTTTTCATCTGATCATCTTTTTTGAGATTAAAATTTGAATGGATCGATGCAATGACAAAATCAAAACCTTCGAGTATCTTCTCATCATAATCGAGGCTGCCGTCTGGCAGGATGTCGCTTTCAATACCCTTAAAAATATGGAAGTCTTTGTTTGATTCGTTTAATTCGTCGATAATCTCCCATTGCCTGTAGATATCATCAACCTTGAGCCCTCCAGCATAATAGGCGCTTTTGCTGTGGTCTGAAACACCGATATACGAAAAACCCATTTCTCTTGCAGCATAAGCCATCTTTTCAACAGAATCCATGCCATCACTGAACTCAGTATGAATATGAAATACACCCTTAATGTCATCAAGCATTACCAAATCGGGAAGCATACCCTCTTCTGCTGCCTCTATCTCACCCATGTCTTCCCTCAATTCTGGCGGTATATAAGAAAGGTTCAAGGCTCTGTATATTTCTTCCTCGCTATGCAGATAAATTGGATTATCTCCATCAAAAAGTCCATATTCGTTCAGATTCCAGCCCTTTTTCTTTGAGATATCCCTTAATCTTATGTTATGTTCCTTGCTTCCTGTAAAATACAGCAATGCAAAAGGAAATTCAGCTTCGCTAACCATCCTTAAATCAGCCTCTATGCCTGTTATAAGGCGACATGAAATCTTGGTATCGCCTTTTAGCGTTACCTCTTCTATCTCCGGCATCGACACAAAAAATGACGATAGACGTTCACGGTCTTCACCACACACCAGAATATCAACGTTCTTTACAACCTCTCTTTTGCGCCTGATGCTGCCACATATCTCAACAAATTCCTGTTTTACAATGGTCTTAAATCTATCTCTGATGACCTCAGAAATACCAAAAATATCACCGTAGAGAAATTCACCTTTATGCATCTTTATAAATTCTATGCCCTTTAATATCTTTTTTTGGGTCTTTTCTCCAAAACCAGAAAGAGTGACAAGCCTGTTTTCCTTGCACGCATATTCAAGTTCGCCCGCATTTGTTATCCTAAGTTCATCATAAAGTATCTTTATCTTCTTTGGACCGAGATTCGGTATGGCAGTAAGCTCAATAAGTGACGGGGGGATTTCCTTTTTTAATTCCTCGTAATACGCTATCCTTCCAGTTTCACTGTACTCTTCAATCTTTTGTGAAAGGGCTTCCCCGATTCCTTTGATCTGTTTTAGTCTTTTAGTTTTTATTATGTCATCAAGATTTTCTGTAACAGAAAGCGTTTTCGCAGCATTAAAGTAAGCGTTTGTTTTAAAAGGGTTTTCACCTTTTATTTCAAGTAGAGTGCCTATTTCTTTAAGTATTTCTATGATCGATTTGGACATAGATGTTCATTTGGAACTACGACTCACCTTGAAACCAGCATTTTCAACGGCAGCCTCAATGTCTTCTTTTTTCACCTTTGATTCATCATACCTTACTACAGCGCTTCCAATCATTACATCCGCATTTTCAATGCCCTTCAAACCTCCGATGGCCTTTTTCACAGCCATCACACAGTGCTGACAACTCATGCCTTCGATTTTAATGTTTGCCTCCGTCATATCAAGCCCTCCTTTCTCTATATGAACTAAATTTCTTTCCTTAAAAATTATTACATTTTCTTTGTGGTAAATGGCAATATATTTTTTACGATTCGCTCTCTGTGCCGATATAAGTGAGACACTTTTTAACCGATAGTTTTGACTATAAGACAAGGAGAAAGTCATGAAAGATCAGTCTGTTAATGTCTGCCCTATGTGCAGTGGGAAGAAAAAAAATGGAACTGCAACATTTACTGTGGATTTAAAAGTCACTGCTGTGGTGGTTAGAGATGTTCCTGCTTCGGTCTGTTCCTTATGTGGGAATGAATGGATCAACGATGACGTGGCTGGAAGATCTAGAGGCCATTATTGATGATGCAAAAAAGAGGAAGCACATCATAGAGGTAACAAGATTCCGGAAAACTGCCTGATTCTGGCAGACAAATCAGACAGGAGAGAATGAGTTGTGCCGAAGATCGATAAAATATTTGTATTGTTTGTTTCAAAGAGTTAGGATTTTATCTATTGAGGGGGTTGTACTATACGTTATACGATCAAAGTTCAAGGTTAGAGAAAGAGACTGGTCATGGGCTATGGGCGAGAAGCTATAGGGGGAAGGATTAAAATTGCGGATTGCGGATTTTATAAGTCTTAACCCTGCCTGAGACGGGACGTTAGAATATAACATCTGTAATCACTTTTAATGATTGCATTTTTTGTTTTGAGATAATAGAATCTAAATTGTAGCGAAATGCAGAAATGGATATAAAAAGGGGCGAGAACTACTGTTGAAAACTGGATAAATTGGTTTTTTTGGCAAAGGATATAACACGCAACTCAACGTTAGTAATGCCATGCCCGCTTATCCTAATAACCTATGAATAATACAAAAGAAAAAATTATACCGCATTATATTGAACACAGAACGAGGTTAAGAAACAGGTTCCTTTCTCAGGGGATAAGTGGGCTGCAAGAATATGAAATCATAGAGTTATTCCTTACTTTTGTAATACCTCAAAAAGACGTGAAGAAAGCAGCCAAGCAAGCTATTGAGACGTTTGGTAATATTAAGGGTTTCTTTGATGCTGATGAACATGAACTGAGCAAAATACCCTTTTTCAAAGATAAGGCTTTAGCGCTGAGACAGTTTATTAAAGAGATAGCCCTGCTGTATCAGAAGCAGCAAGCAGAACAAATCCCTGTTTCAATTTCCAAAGCAGAATTGATTCAGTACTGCAAGAACAAGCTGGGCTATAAGAAGAATGAAGAGTTCTGGCTAATATCACTTGACAGCAAGCAGGCAATAATAAAAGAAAACCAAATTTCAAAAGGCCTTACAGACAAAACAACCGTTTATCCCAGGCAAGTGTTGGAAACAGCAATGAACAACGGCGCACACTCCATCTTGCTTTTGCATAATCACCCTAATGGAAGCCCGAGACCCTCCGATCAGGATATAACAATTACCAAATCCATTGATATACCTTCGAGAATACTGAATATTTCAATTTATGATCATTTGATAGTTGCCGGTGAAGAATATTTCAGCTTTAGAGAAAACAGGTTACTGTAGTTAATGAAAACACTGCAAAAGAAATTCATAGAAACATTTGGTCTTGGCACAGACGAGGAAAAGCAAAAAGCCGTCTTTGAAACTGACGGCCCTACATTGATTATTGCCGGCCCAGGCACAGGAAAAACCTATACACTTGTTTTGCGGACTTTGTATTTAATACTTACAGAAAAAGCAAAACCTTCTGAAATTGTACTCACATCTTTTACCGAAAAATCTGCTTTTGAATTACGAGACCGCATAGGTTTATTTTCAAAGAAGTTGGGCGAGAGACTGAACCTGCACGAACTCACGACTGGAACAATTCACAGCATATGCGACAAATTTAACAATAAATTTATTAAAGAAACACCCCTAAAAAAGAATTACACCGTTCTGGATGATTTGACCTGTTCACTCTTTATTAATGAACATTTTGCAGAGATTATCGAGCCATTTCACGATGGCGAAAAGTACTTTGGCAGATGGAAAGGAAAATGGGATACAATTGGAAGGGTAAAGAATTTCTTTGATAAAATAACTGAGGAACTGATCGATCCGATGCTACTCATAAAAAGCGATGTGTATTTGGGTATATTCGGCAGGGATTACGGGATAGAGAATACGAAAGGCATCTCACTTACAGAAATGGAATTCGACCTTGCAACTGCAGAGCATAAGCCCCGCCTTATATTTATAACCCATCATCAATCGAATGAAAGACACCCTAAGGAACTGAAACTTATAAAAAAAACTGAAGATGTGGTGGTCAGAAAAAGGTTTTTTGACGCTGCGGAATTGAAGACAGCGGTCTATGCAGCCTTGATTAATCTGTTGGAAGAAAAGGAACTCATTCGAACTGGTCCCTTTGATGCAACAGTTTGCAGGGATGCGACATTTGACGATATTGATCCGGAACGGTTACAGTGGTTTGTTCGAACAGCACAAGAAAAAAGGGGCTTCCCCCTTTCTTCTAAAAAAACAACAGAAGAAATCCTTACCCACTTGAATCTTGCCAAGCCCGGCAGATTTACTAATGCCGCAATTTTGCTCTTCGGAAAACAGCCGCAAAGGTTTTTTGTTACCGCAGAAATACGCTGTGCCATGTTTCACGGCAATGAAGTGAGCAAACCAATACCGTCCTATCAGGTCTACAAGGGTGATGTTTTTCAACAAGTTGTAATGGCTGTTGACTTTGTATTGTCCCGTATCAATTTATCTGTAGGCGACCGAAGTCAGTCGGTAGATGTGCCGGTGGAATACGAAATACCCCGCAAGGCTGTTACAGAAGCCATCGTTAATGCTGTGGCGCATCGCGACTACACCAGCAATGCGTCAGTGCAGGTGATGCTTTTTCGCAACCGTCTTGAAATATGGAACCCAGGTCAGTTGCCTTTTCAACTGCCCATATCCAAACTCAAGCAACCCCATGCCTCTTACCCGGCAAACCCCCTTATAGCGGAACCGATGTACCTGACAGGTTTTATTGAACGTATGGGAACAGGTATCCCAGATATGGTTAATGCATGTCTATCTGCAGGTCTTCGCGAACCCGAACTTATGCAGGAAGAGGCTTTTAGGGTAATCTTATGGAGAAATGGGACAACTACCCCTTATGATACCCCTTATGATACCCCTCATGTGAGCAACTTGGTTAAAAGGCTTATAATGCTTATATCAGGGGAGATGAGCAGACCGGAATTACAGAAAATAGTAGGAATAAATGACATAAGCCACTTCAGGGGAAGCTACATCATTCCGGCTTTGGAACAGGGTTTACTGGAAATGACCCTGCCTGATAAACCAAAAAGCAGGCAGCAGAAATACCGTCTTACCGAAAAGGGGAAAACATTACAGACGAAGTTTAAACAACAAAAAGAGGACAAATAATATGGGCAAGATAGAAATCAAAAAGACAGAACTTGTATGGCGCGGGAAGTACGATGACGAAGGCAAACTGGTACCAGTTGAAAAACCCGGCCCTTATCCGTTTCAAATAGTAGAAAGCATTAACGAACCCAGAATTGAAAAGGACGATGCCGGAGTGCAGGATACTCTCTTTGACTACTGGAAAGGCACAGAAGGCTCTACCTTTGAAGATGGCTGGAAAAACAAGCTCATTTGGGGCGATAATAAATTTGTCATGAGCAGCCTTCTTAAAAAGTTTGCCGGGAAGATAGACCTCATATACATCGACCCGCCTTTTGCAACAGGCACGGATTTTTCCGATGAATGTTGAGATTGGGGAGAGAGAAGAAAATACATAAAGAGCATTCGATTCTGGAAGAAAAGGCTTATAGGGATACGTGGGGGCAGGGCACGGATAGTTTTATTCAAATGATTTGAGACCTTTGCGCGGCAATCTACCCTGAATTATCTTGTAACTATATAATATATATAGTACAATGATAATTATATCACTTCAAGGATACCGCCCAATGTCAGTTAAATTCATTACCACAAGCTTTGCTGATTACATTATCGGACAGAGGAAGTGTTCTGTTACATTTCTTGATAAGTTAAATAAGTTTATAGACTTGAAGCCAAAAGAAAAGACCATAAAACATAAGAAAACAAAAAGTGCAGACGGAAGATATACATATCCTGTCTTTCCTTTTGCTCCAGAGGTGGTATAATTTAAGTGATCCCAGAACGAAGGAGGCATTCTACTGCCCTGTTGAGACAGAAAAGAGATAAAAAGCAGTCGTGAGAATACAAAAAGAAGAGTAGTTGGAATTATACAAAATTTTTTAATTATAAAAATGGAGATATAAATAAAAATGTCAAAGAAGTTATCAAAAAATGAAATAATAGAGCTTTTCAAATCATCAAAAATTCAAAAGGATTGGTCATTTGAGGGGTTTAAACCTTCAGAAACAGGTAAGTGGACACATTCTTACCATCGCTATCCAGCCAAATTTATTCCACAATTAGTGGAAAAACTAATTGACGAATATATCCCCAACAGCGTGGCGCATATTAATGATCCTTTTATGGGCAGTGGAACTACAATTGCGACAGCAATTTCCAGAGGCTTTATGGCAAGTGGTACTGATATAAATGCAATCGCTTATCTTATGGCAAAAGTAAAGTCGACTCCCATTGAACCTAATTATCTTGAAAGTAAGATAAATTTGCTTTTTTCAAGATTGGGTTTTTCTGATGAATTGCAAATATTTGCTTCTAAAGTTATTGAACCTTTAGTTCATAAAAACCATATAGAAAAAATAAATTATTGGTTTAATGAAGACAATAAAATAAAATTAGGCTTAATCTTAAAGGCAATTTACCATGAAGAAGATGAAATTATCCGTGATTTTTTTCTTGTTGCATTTAGCCATATTTTAAAAAAATGTTCAATTTGGTTGCAAGGCAGCACAAAACCTACTCGCGATTTAAAAAAAACCCCTTCCAAACCATTTATCGAATTGAAGAGGCATTTAAACAAAATGAAAGAGGGGAATTATAATTTTTATAAAGTTGTTCCTGAAAAAACAAAGATGGATATTAATAGTTATTTAAAAATTGAATTAGGGGATGCACGAAAACAGCCGCTTCCTGATGATTGTGTAGATTTAGTAATTTCGTCAAGCCCTTATGTAACAAGCTATGAATATGCAGATTTGCATCAATTATCAACGATTTGGCTTGATTATACAGACGATTTGAAGGAGTATAGGAGTAAATTTATAGGTACTGCTTATAAGAACTATAACCACATTGAATTAAAAAGTGAAATAGCTAAAAGCATAGTTTCCCAAATGGAAAAAAAGAGCAAGAAGGTAGCAAAAGAAATCGAAACGTTCTTTTATGATATGCAGCAAGTTTTTAACGAAAGTTTTAGGATTTTAAAACCAAATGGAAGGTGCTGTTATGTAATTGGTAATACAAAATTAAGAAAAATTGATATTCTAAATGCGGAGGCTTTTGCTGAAAGTATTCAATATGCTGGTTTTACAATTGAAAAAATAATCGTTAGAGAAATTCCATTAAAAATATTACCTCAAAAAAGAGATGAAAAAACAGGGAGATTTGCAAGTAATGAAAATGCTAATTCCCAAGCATACCCAATAGAATACATTGTTATTGGAAAAAAGGAGTAAAAAATTATGAAATTTGAAGATTTGAAAAATTTGTATTTGAACAAGAAAAAAAAATTTGGAGCAAATACATATAAACATGTTTCACAATTACTTGCGGAAGCTAAAGAGATTCATAAACAAAATTGGCTAAAAAAGCCTACAAAAAAAGGCGACCATGAACAAAGTTGGAGAGCATTTAAAGGGAAAAGCCTGGAAAAACTCGTACAGTTTATCATTACTAAAGAAGTAGAAGAATTAGGATTGCAGGTAATTAATGGAAATAAGCTTGAAATGACTAAGAACCTGCCTAAAGAATTAAGCAAAGTAAAAAGAAATTTGGCCGTTAATTTTGGTGAATTTGGGTTACATTTACCCGATATAGATATTGTTATTTATAATCCAGAAACATATGATATACTTTCAGTTATTTCAAGCAAAGTTACTTTGCGGGAAAGAATTGCTCAAACTGGTTATTGGAAACTCAAGTTATTACAAGACAGTGTTACAAAACATATTCGGGTTTACTTTATAACGCCCGATGAAGATGGAACTTTGACTCAGAAAAAACCTGCAAAGAAAGGCAGAGCAATAGTAGAAACTGATACTGACGGAGCATACGTAATGACTGAGGCACAGATAGAAGAAAGTAATAGAGTTAAAATGTTTGAAAAATTCATCGAAGACATAAAACAATTATTGAGTAGTTATGGAAAAAGAAAATAAAAACATTCCAAAATTTGAAACAACTACATTATGGGATTTTCCAACACAGAACTATGGAAATAAGCCTCACGGGGACAATAAATATTCTGGTGTAACTCCCGCTTTTGTTATTTGGAATCTTTTACAACGTTATACAAAGAAAAACGATTTAGTAATTGACCCAATGTGTGGAAGTGGAACTACAATAGATGTTTGCAAAGAAGAAGGAAGAAGGGTTTTGGGATTTGATATTGTACCTTATAGAGAAGATATAAAACAGGCAGACGCAAGGGCACTACCCTTAGATGCTGAAATAGCCGATTTTGTTTTCATTGATTCGCCTTATTCTGATAACATAAAATATAATGAACATCCAGAGAATATTGGCAACATTTCTTGTGAAGACCCTATTTTTTTTGAAGAATTGGAAAAAGTTGCAAAAGAAATTTACAGAATATTAAAACCTCATAAATATGTAGCATGGCTTATTGGAGACCAAGCAAAAAGGGGCAATTTTACACCCGTAGGCTATATTTTATATGGTATTTTAATCAAACATTTTAAACCGATTGACTGGATTTGTATTACTAGACATAACCAGACTTCCAATACAAGTGTTTGGCATTATCGTGCACAAAAATATAATTTTTTTTTAAGAGGTTTCAAACATTTACTTATTATGCAAAAAATAACAAAAAAATAGTTTTTTATATCAGCAGTAAGTTAATGTAAATAAATAGCTAAAGTTTTGTCCATTTAATAAAAAACTTGACACTATATAACACAACTTAATTGAATAAAAATATTATTGTGACAATTCCAACCCAAGGAAAACAAACATGAAGAAAACTTCGGCAATTATTATAATCTGCACAATAGTCTGTCTTGTTTTTGTATCGACTGGCTTTGCCCAGGATAAATTATCCAAAAAACCTTTGGAAACATCACCCAAAATAAAAATGAGGGTTAGAGCAAAAGGCGATTTCGTCGGAAAGGTCGTCGGTATCGACACATCAAACAAAACAATTTCGGTCAAGAATAAGGGGATACTGGTCACATTCGATATAGCCAGCCCAAGATTGATAGGTTACAAAGGTCTTGACCAGATAAAAACAGGTGACTCAATTTCGGTGGGGTACACGGGAGACGGGATTATTATATCAAGATTCACAGGAAAGATACCGGTAATGCCGACTGGACCAGCTCAGACCAAAAAAACCACCTCTGTTTCAAAAAAGGGAAGTTTTACCCGTATAAAGGAAAGGTCTAACAGTGCAGCTTTCAATGATGTCGATCACAACGAGGACGGCAAGATCAGCCCTGCAGAATTAAGCTCTATCATTCACGGTCTAACGATGGAGCAATTCAGAAAATACGACAAGAACGGCGATGGCAGTCTTGACAGGAAAGAGTACGGCGCCATCAGATAAATAGAATTCAAGGCGTATTTCCTTCAAAGAAATGTGCTGGTTTTTATCTTTTTTTAAACCGTTTCGCTTGACATTGGAAATGGAACCGTTATTGCGTTCGTTGGGCAATGGGCCGCGCAAAAACCACATTCTTCACATAATTCAGCATCTATAAACGCCTTTTCTTCTCGCATTTCAATTGCTTGGGGTGGGCATATCTCAATACACCCTCCACAACCAGTGCATCTTATTTCATCAATTATTGGAATCATCAGATAACCATCCCCAGACGATAACCGTCATGTATAGCGTTGTTAAGCCTTCTCGGTTTTTTGGCATCACCGATTATATGAATATCTGGTGCACTTCTTTCATACAATCTTTTTAAATTCAGCGGAGCCTCGTATTCCGCTGTAATAATTCCGTCAATCTCAATTTGCCGTTCACCCTTAGGTGTTGCGACAAAAAGCACCATATCTTTTATGTCTTTTATCGTCGCACCGGTCAGTATGATAGCTTTTTTATCCCTTAAAAGTTTCGTATAGCGCCACAGATAAAAAGGATTTACATCTCTTCCGAGTTTACTGCTACCTTCTATTACCGTAATACTGTAATCGCCATTACGTATCAAAAATACTGCAATCCCAAGACCTATGCCACCCCCTCCAATTATTGCAAGCCTACTCGGCAGGGCATCAGGGGATTGCATACACACTTTGGGGGTAAAGATTGGTCCGCTAAAACCAATAGGAGGTGCTGCAACAGATGCGCCAGCAGCGATCACAAGCACATCTGCATTCATTTTATTCACCATTTCTGGGCTGCATTCCACACCATAGTTCAATTCAACACCGTCATTTTTGCATTCAACTTGAAGTGTATTAACAACCCTCATTAATTCTTCAGAACCATCGTCAACCCGTGATGCAAGCAAAACGCTCCCGCCAGGCACTTCATCTTTCTCAAACAACTTCACATTATGGCCCCTTTTTGCTGCTACAGAGGCACACTGAAGTCCTGCTGGGCCGGCACCTATAATTACAACGTTTTTCTTCTTTTCCACCATCGAAAACCCGTAATAACCCCAGCTTGCATCCTTTTCGTGTCCAACTGTAGGCCTTACAGAGCACATGATAGGCTGATGATAATAAAGGCGTGAAAAGCAGAGATTACATGCAATACAGGGGATTATCTCATCTTCACGTCCTTCCTGAATTTTAACTGGCATCTGTGGGTCGGCAATCATAGGCCTGCACATCTCCCAAAAATCTATAGTCCCATCTGCTATTGCCTTCTCAGGTATGGACGGTAAAAATTGCCTGAATGCCATCGTTACCGGCACCTTAACGTGCTTTCTGATCTCTCGGGACACGTAAAGCCAATGCCCCATCGGCACATCCCTTGTAATCACTGGAATTGAAGATTCATGCCAACCTATTGTAACGCTTAGGTAATCAGCGCCTGCTTCCTCTGCAATCCTGAAGCTCTCAATGCTCTCCTCGATGGTATTGCCTCCCCTATCGTCGAGTAGCTCCAAACCACAGAGACGGATACCAACAGGGATCTTATCGCCAACTTCTGCCTTAACCCCCTGAATAACCTCCACCATAAGCCTGCAACGTTCCCTAATGCCACCTCCGTACTCGTCTTTTCTCTTATTCGTGTAGCTCGAAATAAACGTTGATATGAGATATCCAACAATACCAGACAGTTCGATCATATCGAAACCAGCTTTAACTGCGCGCCTTGCCGCCATTATATGGTCTTTTACAGTCTTTTTTATTTCAAGGGTAGTGATCTCTCTCGGTGGCTTGAAATATGAAAGCTTCTGGGGCACAACAGATGACATAAGGCAATAATCAAGGTCAACCCCGCCCTCTCTGCCGCAATGGAGTATCTGTAGACACGAGAGCGCATCGTTCTGTCTAATAACATCGGCAATCCTTGCGAGTCCTGGAATAAAGCAATCATCATATATTGCCATCATACCCTTAAAGCCCTTTCCTTCTCCCTCTTTATCGGGATAGGCGCCCTGTGTCGTTACGATACCCGGGCCGCCTCGCGCCTGGGCCTCCATGTATGCCACCTCCCTGTCGCTCACACAGCCATCACCATAGGGAAAATTTGTCTCTGTGGCCGCATATTTTATCCTGTTTTTTGTGTTAAGAGAACCGATCCGTCCTGGAGAAAAGATATGTGGATATTTTTCCATAGCAACTCCTCTTTTTTGGATGTGCCTTCTGGTCAATTATAAATTATTTTGGTAACATAGAGGATTATTTGAAGTCAATATATATCTCGTTGACAGCCCAACCATAGGCAAAAATTTATCTACAAAACATGATAACATGGTGAGCAGGTTATGCTAATGTGTTGGCCCTATTGGGCGTTGGATATCACTTGCCAAATTTGCAGCATCACAATCGCTTTGCATAGCATTTCGTGTCCATCACTTTCTAACTTTTCTATTCAAAGTTCGAAGAGTTCACCATCAACCATATTAAATCTACGTCTCCCAAGCGGCCCAATCTCGGGGTCATGGGTAACAAGAATAAGGGTCGAGGAAATACGTTCATTCACTGAAAGGATATAGTCAAGCACCTCTCTACCGGTTTTTCTGTCAAGGTTGCCTGTAGGCTCATCAGCAAGAATAATCTCAGGTTCGTTCACCAATGCCCTTGCAATAGCAACTCTCTGTTGCTCTCCGCCGGAGAGTTCACCTGGTTTATGATTTCTTCTTTCATTTAACCCCATGATATTCAGAAATGTCTCAGCCTTTGAAACAGCTTCTTGATCGCCCATTCCCCTTATGAGAAGCGGTATCGTGATATTTTCGATAACGTTAAAATCATGTAAAAGATGATAGAACTGAAATACAAAACCCACCTTTTCATTCCTGAACCTGCTCGCCTCGTCTTCGGTAAATTGATTTATATTCTTGCCCCTAAAAAATATCTCGCCTCCAGTGGCAGCATCGAGTGTGCCGAGTATGTGGAGGAAAGTACTTTTGCCTGCCCCTGAAGGCCCCATGATGGTAATAAAATCACCCTCATATATATCGATATTTATACCCTTCAATATATTGAGTTCCGCATTGTTCTTGTTGAAACGTTTTTTAAGTCCGGAAACCTGCAGGACGGGCTCACTCATAACGCAGGGTCTCCACAGGGTCTATCTTTGAAGCCTTATAAGAGGGATACAGCGTTGCAAGGATACATATAATCATGGTAACCGATGCAACAAGACCTACATCGAAAAAACTGATTTTTACCGGCAGGCTGCTGATATAGTATATATCTTCAGGTAGCTTGATAATCTTGTACCTCCTGATAATCTCACATATGCCATAACCACTCACCGAACCGATCATAGCCCCAAAAACGCCTATCGTCACACCCTCAACCATGAAGATTTTCATTATGCTTTTTTTCTTTGCCCCCATTGCTTTAAGAATAGCTATATCCTTCTTTTTTTCCATGACCGTCATTATGAGGGAACTGATGATATTGAAGCTTGCCACAAAGATTATCAAGGCAAGTATTATGAACATTGCAATCTTTTCGAGCTTCAATGCTGAAAACAGATTTTTATTCATCTCAATCCATGTCCTGGCAAAATAATTACCACCTACCCTCTTTAATATGTCCTTTCTTGCCTCATCAGCCCTATAGGCATCCTTCAATTTTACTTCAATCCCTGTTGCACCGATATCCATGATGCTTTCGACATCCCTTAAAGACATAATAATAAGGGTATTATCGATCTCGTACATACCTGTTTCAAAAATCCCGCCGATCTTTACGCGAACAGTCTCAGGCATTGCACCCATTGGAGAATAACCCCCAAAAGGCACCATGACCGTAAACACATCGCCAGGCAAAAGTCCCATGTGCTTTGCCAATTCCTTCCCAATAAGGATGTTGTTTTTGTTGTTCAACGCATTTATGCTTCCGTCCTTGATCAGCTTTCCCATAAATCCTATATCTTCTGCATTCAAGCCTTTAACGGCAACACCAGACAATTGTCTTCCGCTTTGCACCATAGCCTGAAACGTAATAAACGGAAATGCATGTGTAACGCCATCTGATTGTTTTATCTTATCAACAAGCCCTTCCGGTTTTTTGATATCCCCGTCTATACTCAGTAAAAGCACGTGTGGATTGATGCCGAGTATCCTTTCCCGTATCTCATTCTGAAAACCTGTCATCACGGCAATAACGATAATGAGCGCCATAACCCCTATTGCTATGCCCACCACCGCAATCCAGGTGGTAAAGGATATAAACGCCTCTTTTCTCTTGGAGCGCAGATAACGCAAACCTATGTTAGTTTCATAATCCATCTTTATAACTTTCACCGTAGCTTTTAGCGTAAAGTCTTTCTTGCATACTTTATGTTTTGCGCCATATCCTCATGGTCTCAAAAGTGGAAATAGAATAACTTCGCGGATTGACGGACTATCCGTTAGAAGCATCGTCAAACGGTCGATACCAATGCCTTCGCCTGCAGTAGGTGGAAGGCCGTACTCAAGGGCTGTTATATAATCCTCATCCATCATTGCCCCTTCTTCCTTTGCCTTTATCTGTTCTTCAAACCTTCCCCTCTGGTCAATGGGGTCATTCAATTCATTGAATCCATTGGCAATTTCCATGCCGCTGATATAAAGCTCAAACCTCTCAGTAATATCAGGGTTATCCTTTTTCCTTTTGGCAAGCGGCGACACCTCGACCGGATAATGTGTTACAAAGGTCGGCTGAATCAATTGTTTTTCACAGAGTTCTTCGAATATCTTGGTAATAAGCTTGCCTTTATTCTCTTTTTCAGCACCTTCTATCTCAAGCTCCTTTGCATATGAGGCAAGCTTCCCCATATCATCCATCTGTTCAAGGTCAAAGCCGCCAAATTCCCTTAATGCCTCTTTCATTGTAATGCGTCGCCACGGAACTGAAAAATCTATCTCCTGTCCACCAAACATAACCTTATAACCACCAAAAAGTTCTTTTACGAGCGAAGAAACCATGTTCTCAGTAAATGACATGAGATCCTCATATGTTGCATAGGCCTGATAAAATTCGAGCATTGTGAATTCAGGGTTATGTCGAACAGAAATCCCTTCGTTTCTGAAATTCCGATTTATCTCAAACACCCTCTCAAAGCCACCCACCACAAGCCTTTTCAGGTACAACTCAGGTGCTATCCTGAGGTAAAGATCCATCCCCATCGCATTATGATGGGTAATAAAAGGTTTTGCTACAGCCCCACCGGGGATTACATGCATCATCGGCGTTTCAACTTCAATAAAATCGTTTTTAACAAAATAATTCCTAATAAATTCGACGATTTTCGCCCTTATTGTAAAGACATCCCTCGCTCGTTGATTAACGATTAGGTCAAGGTAACGTTTTCTATATCTTTCTTCTACATCTTTAAGACCATGCCATTTCTCAGGCAACGGCCTTAGAGATTTAGTTAGAAGTTTAATGTTTTCAGCAAGGATTGTCAGTTCACCCGTCTTTGTCCTGAATACCCTGCCTTCTACCCCCACTATATCACATATATCAAACCTTTTGAATGTTGTGTATTCAGGTGATTTAAGCATGTCCTTTCTCACATAAATCTGAATTTTACCCTTCCTATCCTGAATGTGCACGAAAGAACTCTTTCCGAAATCCCGAAAAGCCATAATCCGTCCTGCTACAGCAACATGTTCTTCTGTTTTTTCAAGTTCATCGTGGGAAAAGAGATTGTATTTTTCTTCAACATCCCCTGTCGTTATATAGGGTCCATTGTCCTGGGGATATGTTTCTATGCCATTCTCCCTTAGTGCCTTTTCCTTTTCCATCCTTACAATAATTAACTCATTAATCGGTTCCATCTTTGCTCCTGAATGCTTGTTATAAGGGTTCAAGGGTTTGTGGGTTGTGGGTTTGGGTGTTTAACTTGTATCCTTAAACCCCTCGACCCTTTTCCCTTGGCTCCTGATTTCACCTTTCGGCTTTCACACTGATTTCATTTATAACTGCCTCTGTCCGATATACGATGTACGATATTCGATATTCGGTCTTTCACCTTTCATACCTCTACTATAACATCATAATCGAGGGTTTTCACTATTTTACCTTCGCATATTTCACCTGCAACACATTTACCTTTAATAAAGGCAATCCCGTCAATATCTGGGGCCTGCGTCAAAAGTCTCCCGACCATGTGCCCTTCTTCCTTTCCCTCTACGATAACTTTGGTCGTTTTTCCTTGAAGCATGGCAAGCCTTTTCTTTGATATCTCCTTCTGGACCTCCATAATTCTGTTGTATCTCAAACGCTTCACGCCTTTTTTAACATGTCCTTTCATTTTATATGCCCCTGTGCCCTCTTCCTTTGAATACATAAAGGCACCAAGCATATCGAATTCCCATTTTTTTATAAACTCGTATAAACACTCGAAGTCATCATCTGTTTCGCCAGGAAAACCAACGATGGCTGTTGTTCTTAACGCAGCATCAGGAATCCTTTCCCTTATATCACCGAGCAGATTTTCTAAATAGCCCTTTGTATATCCTCTGCCCATCAACGAGAGAATCTTGTTTTCAGAATGCTGAACAGGAATATCCATATACTTTATAATCCTTTCATCACTATTGATGAAACCGATAAGCTCGTCGGTCACTCCTCTTGGATGCATATAAAGAAGTCTCAGGTAATAATCGCCTCTAACCATAAGTATTCGGCGAAGCAGTCCCAAAAGATCTGTATTTTCATGCTTGCCATAAGAAGTAATATCCTGACCTATAATATTGATCTCTGTGAACCCGTTATCTAAAAGCCACTCAAGTTCCATCACTACATCATCAGGCCTTCTGCTCTTAAGACCGCCTCTTATGTCAGGCACAGTGCAATAACTACACCTATTGTCGCAACCCTCCTGAATTTTAAGATAAGCTGATGGCTTTCCTGTGAGGATTCTTCTCGGGAATGTTTCTGCAAAAGACCCCTCTCTCAAAAATAATCCTTTTTTGTCGATCAGGTTTGTAATTTCAGTGTAATAATTTCTTCCGACAAAAAGGTCAACCTCCGGCATCAATTCAGGAAGCTTTTGTCCATAGCGTTCGAGAAGACACCCCGTTACTACCACCCTTTTTCTTTGTGCCTCTTCAAGTATTGTTTCAATAGATTCTTTCGTTGAATCTTCAATAAAAGCGCATGTATTGATAATTACTGTGTCTGCTTCCTCGGCAAGTACATGCCCTGCATTTTCCAGATTTCTGACGATATATTCAGATTCAACAAGATTTTTTGGACACCCGAGACTGATTATCTTAAATTTCACTTACATATATTCCCTGTTTTTTAAATTTTTTCAAAATATCTGCAATTCCTTCGCCATTGTCTTTGTAATCGATGCGAATGATTTGCATATCTTGCCTATTTAAAGCAAAAATATCTATGTATTTTATGTAGTTAAAAACATCTGTCTTAATATATTTTGGTAAAGTGTCGTAAGACTATGATTATATAATGCTAACGACGCATTGACAATGCTTATTTTTCCGTTAATAAACAACTTAATCGACCATCTGATAGATAAGACGATGCTAAATATTTTTCCTTCGAGAGAAAGCCCCCGTAAAATCACCTACCAGCTTCCCGTAAGACGTCGATACTTGGTAAGGATTTTTTTATCGTATCTCCAAAGAGATTTTCAAGCCCATCTCTATCGTTTATAGATAATGCAGGTTTTTCTGCAATTTTCGTTTCTTTGACCTGTACAGCCGGCAGCGATACCTACCTTGTGGCACAAGAAAAAATCATATTTCAGTGGGTCTTCAGGTGAAAACAACTTCAAGGCGTTTGTGATTTCAACAGCAGCCTTGTAAGAAGGCGTCCTGCACTGTGTCCAGTTAAAACACCGTCCAATTTTGAAAAGATGGGTATCAAGAGGAATGATCAGATCCTTTTTATTGATGAAGTTCCAAAGCCCAACATCGATATCATCCTTGCGCACCATCCACCGGATATAAAGATTCCATCGTTTCATTGGATTTGAAGGCAATGATTTCGGAAAAAAGAATTTCAGGTCATCGCTTTCCTCAAAAAGATAGTCCCTTGCCTTCCAGAGGGCATTCCTTACATCTTTTTTATAAAAATGTCTTACCATATCTCCAATACTGCCAAAATCATTCAACACCCTTTTCAATACATTAAACAACTGAATAATCTCGTCTCCCTTTTGGAATCGGTAATACAAGCCCTTCAATTGTTCAAAATTTCCATTTGCAATAAAATCATAAGGATTATCCCCCATGCACAAAAACATGTTTTCAAGAAACTTCTTGAATACATCAATCTTTCCATAAGCAAACTGTGATGCAAGAAACCCCGCGATTTCAATGTCTTTTTTGTTACGATATCTGTGGACAAATTCTACGGGGTCATTGGTGATGAGTTGCGAAAGGTTATTTTTCTCCTGATTGTATATCTCTTCTAAGTTGATCCCTACGCCCCCTCTAACTGTTTTTTGCGTAAAGTGAATTTAAATTAATGGCTCAAAAAAGCTCTGATAGAAGCTGGTAGACGGCTTTGGATAAAAGCCTTGCGCTATTCCATGTGTTATAAAACCATTTCTATCAGATGCGGTCCAGGTTCTACCAGCGCCACCGTGAGCTCTTTCGCAAGCGCTTCAACTGAATCCACTGTTACAGCCGGCACGCCAAAACCTTCAGATAGCTTGACCCAATTGATAGAAGGATTATCCAGTTCAACGAGTGATTGTGCGTTTTGTCCTGGGGATTTAACGCCTGCACGTTCATATTCAATCTTTAGGATATTGTAACTCTTGTTCGCACACAAAAGTGTCGTGACATTCAAGGATTCTCGTGCTTGCGTCCATAGTGCCTGCAATGTATAAAGGGCACTACCATCCGCCTGAATATTTATAACGGGTCTATCAGGACAAGCAATGGCAGCACCAACCGCGCAAGGCATTCCATATCCTATTGAGCCGCCCGCAATCGTCATCATACTATGCGGCGGTAAACCTGCTGTAAGCGGATAATAGGTCATCACAGAGGTAAGACCCTCATCGACAATTATAGCGTATTCAGGTTGAATTGCTGCAACAACAACACATGCCTTTTCAGGGGTCAATGCCCCGCTAGGCAATGATGGACAATTCAATTTTGTCAAAACTTTATCGGATGAAAACATGTTTTTTGAGACCTTCAGTAACTCTGCCAGATATTCTATTGCACCAACAGCATCCTCATTACCCATTCCTATTGAGATCTTTTTTTGTTCATTTCTTAGAATACGGCTTGGCACACCATCATAACCAAAAAACGTAACTGGCTCGTCCGAGCCAACCAGAATCACCGTTTCATATTGTGACATCATTTGGATCGCGCCTTCAGGAAAATAAGGGATGCGCACCACATTGGGAAGTCCCGCTCCCCGCTCCATAAAACCAGGGAATGAACCTGCAAATAGATCACATCCTGAAGCCGCACTGATGCGCCCAGCCACCTCCATACCCCGCCTTCTCAGCGCCCTGCTGCCTAAAATCATAGCGATTTTTCCACCTTTTCTCAAAAGCTGTGCAGCATTTTCAACCCCATCTGTATCGAATGGTTTAAACATAAACCTTTTTGTTATAATTTCAGGATGCTCCACGCTATCCATCTGGATATCGTGCGGCACAATCAGGCTTGATATGGCGCCGTACAACGCCTCGTTAATACTATCAGCCACATCCTCTGATAAGGCTTCGACTGAATCACAGTTTTTAAACCAACTCGACACGCTACCTGTCAAGGCTTCAATATCCATTGTCAATGGGGCATCGGCATGACGGTGCCATGTTGCATGGTCACCTATAATGTTTAAAAGAGGTGTCCGGGCGCGTCTTGCATTGTGGAGATTAGCAATGCCATTGGCAAAGCCTGGCCCATGATGCAACAAGGTCATAGCGGGCATATCGAGCATCCTGCCGTATCCATCTGCAGCACCTGTACAAACACCTTCAAATAACCCAAGAATTGTCCTGATATCCTGCATCGAATCAAATGCACACAGCAGGGGTATCTCGGTAGTACCAGCATTTGCAAAACACACCTTTATGCCTGCCTGGCTTGCAGTTTTTAAAATGATCTCAGCGCCATTCATGATTTTACCAACTTCTTTTTCCACTCGGCAAAGCGGTCCTTAAAGACGGTTTGAATCTCTTTTAATCCAGCCTCCCATTCAGTCCATGCCCCAACATTCAAATCCAGTCCATCGCCAGAAATGCCATCCTTTTCAAGTCGTTCCATGATTTCTCTTCTGATTAAAATCTCTTTCCTTTCCATCTGTTCAGCAAATCTTTTTTTCAACATCTCCAATTCAGCCTTTAGGGAATCATCAAGGTCGCTGCATACGATATCAAACAAATCAAACAATCTTTCATTTCTGATGTCAAAATTTTCTAACAGTATATCGATCACGACTGACCTTTTAAGGTTCCTGTCCACATCATAACCATCAATCTCTTTCTTAACACCATCAATGTCTGTTATGCCCGAAAAAAAGCGTCTAACAATAGACCTCAATCTATTATCAGCCTCTTTCCCTGCCAAAACCTTTTTTTCTTCATCACCCAAGACAATGTTCTTTGTCCTCTCCATCGCAAGCTCGATGGCACTCTTAATTACTGCCATATCCTTCCTCGCATACTAAAAAATACACAAACTATAAGATGCTTTATACATAAAATCTTAAATCTAAAAAACTCAACGTTCAAAACCCAACAAGACTAAAGCGCCTGTTCCTCTGTCACCATTACATTCAAGAATGGCTGATCAAAAAAGGGTTGAAACGCGTGGTGCGGTCATATACGTCGATCCCTTCGCGACGCTTCAAAAAATTTACAACTCGGTAAGTCAGTGGGGTCAGCATTGCCTCATATGCTGATTTAACAAGCCACTGTGTAACAATAATGCCTGAAAGCACATTTATCGGGATCGTTCCGATAAATGCAATCAGTACAAAAACTACTGAATCAAGCGCCTGCCCCACAAGGGTAGAAGCAATAGTTCGCGCCCACAGAAACCTCCCGTTTGTTGCAACTTTCATCTTTGCAAGGACAAATGAATTTGCAAACTCACCGACAAGGTATGCTATGAAAGAGGCCACAAGCAAACGCGGGGTATACCCTAATATACGCTCATAAGCGGCCTGGCCATCCCAAAAGGGTGCCGCAGGAAGAATCTGTCCGACCCAGATCGTAGTCACCAAAACAAGACTACAAAAGAAACCCAGCCAGATAACAATACGGGTATTGTGATAGCCATATACCTCCGTAAAGACATCGCCGAATATATAGCTCATGGGAAATATAATGACGCCGGCTGGAATCACAAGTCCAAAAACGCTTATTATTTTTACCGCGGTTATGTTTGACGCTATCAGGCATGTTGTAAAAATCGCAACAATACAAACAAAAAGCGGCGTATATCTTTCGTTGTTCGATGATTGTCCATCCATGCACATTAAATTAGCCTAATAAGTATAACATTTCAAACATAAAATTTAGCCCAATACCTTCCCTCAACCCCTTGCTGTAGCCCATTTTTAACATTGTGAATTATGCACAAATTGATTTTTCATCAATATCCAGATACGTTGCAGGGTTCTCGGTTATACATCGTCTGACGGTTTTAGCGTCAATACCCATACCGACAAGACGCTGGGTCGATTCCGTGATTGTCATGGAGCCGCCTTGCAAAATACCATTCCGTTGAGAAGGGGTGATTTTAAAACCATTACTGTCAGCCATATTTTGTTTACCATCGGGAAACCGTGTACAGTTGGTATCCCTGATTGAATCTGAGATAATGATGATTCGGCTGTGATTTTTGACACGGAAAATCAATTTTATTGTTTCCGGATGAAGATGGTAGGGGTCTGCAATAACCTCAGTATATACACCAGCATGCAACAATCCAAATCCTGCAATGCCAGGCTCGCGGTGATGGATGCCCCTCATCGCATTAAAGATATGCGTTATAGATTCTGCGCCTGCATTGTAGCCGGCTTCGGCCTCTGCATATGTAGCATTCGAATGCCCCATACCCACCTTCACGCCTTTATCTCTTGCGTTTTTTATAATTTTTGTTGAACCATCCAATTCGGGGGCTATAGTTATAATCCTGACCATGTCCTCAAAGCCATCTACCAGTTCTTCAAACGTTTTTATGTCAGGCTCTAAAAACGAACAATGGTCAAGCGCCCCACAATATGAAGGATTAAGGAAAGGACCTTCGAGATGAACACCAATAATACTTGCAACCAATATTGGTTTTTTATGGTGAGCCTTCTGCATATCCATCGCCATTTTAACTATCGCCATATTTTCCCTCATGATATGGATAGGTGCCGAATATATAGTAGGGATGATGGCATCCACACGATAAGAAGCTTGTATTTCAGCTATTTTGAGTATGGCATCTGTGTCTTTGGAGCGTGTATCAAAGCCGGCAATACCATGTGTATGTATATCGATTGTTTGCATGCGCATGATCCTATGAAAAACTACTATAACAAACCATAAAACACAATAAATTGCCTCCTGAAAATCCACATCTACCTTTGACAAGAAACATCACTTCTGTTAAATTGGCATCATGGTTTATAACACAAATTATCAATCGTCAAGCATAAGCCGTAAGCAATGAAGAATAAAAAACACACCTCAACAGTTAGTCGCTCTGATAAAATATCCCCATTCTATGTGATGGAACTGCTCGAAAAGGCTAAAGAGCTTGAGAGAAAAGGTAAGCACATCATCCATATGGAGGTTGGTGAACCTGATTTCGGTACACCCTCCGCAATAAATGAATCTGCCATCGACGCAATACGCAATAATAAAACGTTTTACACCCACAGCCTCGGTATCCAGGAATTGCGTGAAACAATTGCACAGCAGTATTATAAAATAGATGGGGTACATATATCTAACGAGCGGGTTATTATCACAAATGGCACATCAGGTGCATTTCTACTGCTATGCGCGGTTTTACTGGACAACAGAAGGGTGCTGGCAGTCTCCGACCCTGGTTATCCCTGCTACAAAAATTTTGCGCTTATAGTTTGCTCGAAGATCGTTCCGATTCCGGTCGATGAAAAATCGTCGTTTGAGGTTACGGTTGAACATTTCGATGTTTTAAAAAGACCACCTGATATCCTGCTTATATCCACACCTGCAAACCCCACAGGAAATATTTACAGAGAAGAAACCATGAAAGGTTTACATAGCTACATCAGTTCAAAAGGCAAAGTCCTCATTGTGGATGAACTTTACAATGGTCTATACTACAAAGAAAGACCAAGATCAGCGCTTACAGTCTCTGATGACATAATAGTTATCAATGGTTTTTCCAAGACACATGCAATGACAGGATGGCGGCTCGGATGGATGGTTGTGCCGGAGGAACTGATAAGACCAATTCAGAAGGTTGCACAGAACGTTTTTATATCACCTCCCTCTATATCACAATATGCAGCATTAAAGGCCTTCAACGTAAACGAAGATTTGGAAGCAATGAGAAAGACATACCAAGAAAGAAGAGATTTTATGATTCCGAGACTTAAAGGCATTGGCTTCAATATACCTTATAACCCTGAAGGCGCCTTTTATATATATGCAGACATAAGCAGGTGGGGAATCGACAGCATGGAATTTGCCGAACGGGCACTCGTCGAGGCAGGGGTCGCCCTCACCCCGGGATATGACTTTGGCGCCTACAAGGCAGGTTCTCACATAAGGTTTTCTTATGCCAATAGCCTTGACATGCTTAAATTGGGGTGCGAACGCTTAGAAAAATGGCTCAAAAAGATTTAAAAAATCCATTCCACATCTTGTACATCAATCTTTTTATCTGTTATACCTCACATTAAACAAAATTTATGACGCGTTGAAGGAGACGCCATATGTCAACGACTAACCTATTCCCTCCTGACTGTATTGGTGTGACAAAAACAAAGACAGGCAATTGTATGATGAAGGGTACCGTGCTGCACTTATGCGTGCCTTCCGTGGCACAATGAAAGCCTATTATGAATGGGTAAACATAAAAAAAGAGCTTTGAATAACCGCCATTTTTGTCATTTCGACCGAAGGGAGAAATCTTTAACAAACTGCCATCATTAGGATTTCTCGTCGCTCGCGCTCCTCGAAATGACATTTTTAAAAGGTCACTATTCGTCTAAAAATTCTTCGTTTCTTTCTTTTGCTCTGTGCCCCAAGGGTTCAATAATTTCAATATAGAGGTACCGGTGGGTTTCAGAACCCTTAAAAACTGTTCGCTCCGTGGAAGAAACCATTCTACATAGGCATCAGGTGCTATACCGCCGTATGTCTTCACTCTACAATCCGCGTAGGGCGGTGATGTCACAATAAGATCGAAGAAATTATCAGGATAATCCTGTAAAACACTCAAGCAATCGCCCTTTCTTATTATACACTCAAGAGTTCTCATAAATTGCATTTTAGCATGGAAAGGTTTTGAATTCTATTCTAATATTTTTATATTCTCACCCAACGGTCTGTGGTGAGTCTCATCCGTCTAATCTGGTAGTTTTTTCCAACATTATGCATATAAATGTATATTTCAATTTAATCAAATGATTCAGAATAATCAACAATATTCAATAAATACCGCATATGGCCTGGGTATGTTATTAAGGGATATTGTATAATACAAATTTGTTGTGGAAACATCATAATCTATGATATTTTTCTATCTGTCATTATGTTTTCTGCATGTACCAACTAATTGATTTGGAATGTAATTATGGCAAATGAAAACCCTATGCAACTGACAACTGACAGAATTCTGGGGCGTTTTTTAGGGTATGTTTGAAAGAAAACATGACAGGGCATGTTCGCTCAGCTTATTACATCAGAAACCATAGGGGGACGTTCTCCTTTACCGTTATAACCTTTTTTAGATGATCCCGACACGAATTAAAAAAGGTGATGGGTTGGGTCATGCAGAGGTCTTGAATAGGTAATCGTTCGTGTCAATAAGGATACTTTTGACACAATAAAAAATATTTTTGGATTTTTCTGTGCAGATATTAAACGGGTATGAGCATTCAGCTATAAAAATTGCGGTTCAGCTTTTAAACAAGGGTCATATCGTTGCCTTTCCAACAGAAACGGTTTACGGACTTGGCGCTGATGCTTTAAACCCGTATGCAGTTGCAAAGATATTCGAGGCGAAAAAACGCCCGAGGTTTGACCCTCTTATCGTGCATATAGGGGAAAGGGATTGGATTTTCGACCTGGCAGAACAGATACCACATGAGATTGAAAAACTTATCGACGCCTTTTGGCCCGGACCCCTTACAATTATTCTGAAAAAAAAGGAGATCGTGCCAGACATCGTAACTGCTGGCCTTCAAACTGTTGGTATAAGGATGCCGTCTCACCCTGTAGCATTAGGTCTACTGCGTGAATTCAAAAAACCCATCGCAGCACCAAGCGCAAATCCATTCGGCTATATGAGCCCAACAAAGGCTGACCATGTCGCAAGGATGCTGAAAAACAAGTTTCCGCTTATCCTTGATGGCGGAAACAGCGTATTCGGGATTGAGTCCACTATAATATCGTCAAAGGCAGATGAGATTTATATACACAGACACGGGGCTACAAGTGTCGAGGATTTGTCCCGCATTACTCAACACATCCATGAGAAAAAACATAACGGCACATGCGAATCACCGGGGGAACTGCCATATCATTATGCCCCCATCAAGCCGTTAAAAATCATCAACTCAGTAAATGAAATAGCTTGCGAACAATCATCTTTTCTTGCCTACTCAAGACCCCAATCAATCCCAAAATCAAGATATGTAAAGATCCTTTCGGAAGAAGGCGATATAATGGAAGCAGCGGCAAACTTTTTCTCATACCTCATAGATCTCGACCATGAAGATGTTGAAATCATCTATGCAGAAACCATCCCTGAGATAGGTATCGGAAAAGCCATGATGGACAGGCTAAAGAAGGCATCAAAAAAATACAAACATATAACCCATTGATAATTTAAGTGATTCATGTTATCTTAAAAACCAAAAAAATAGCATAAATACGAGGGGGTCAATGCAAAGAACAGTTGAATATATTAAGGATTTTTTTTGCATCGCGTTTAGGCAATCTAATGAATTATTGTGTATTATCGGTAGGATAGGCGACAAACTATGCGAGTTATACACAACTTATCAACATAAAATGTGGAAAACTATTAAAAGTCCTCTATTTTTAAGAACATTCTTGGTTTTGTTGTGTATAATGCTTTTTTTCTCCTGTAGCTCATCCAAGGCACCAAAAAAGGATAAATATGCCCTTGATAACAGCCTTATTTCAATGAGTGAAGACGATGTGAGAAAGAGATACGGGGAACCATATATGGTAAGCAAAACATCTGAAAACAAAATTATATGGACTTATGTGCCACAGTGGAAAATCCTGCCTGATAACAAAAATACGATATATGTTGAATTTGAAGAAGGCAAGGTCGTAAAAATCATTAAAGCAAGGTGAGTCTATGATATGCGAAAAATGTAACCAAGAGATCGAGACCATCGTTTGTAATAGTTGCAACGAGACCGTATTAAAGCTGGGTCCATTTTGTTATGTATGCGGAAAAATATTAGACACCAGTGAAGAAGATGGAGAAAATAAACCAGACACCGAAGAAGAGATCGATTTTTCAAAAAGGATTTTATGCAGCGACGGAACGTGTATAGGTGTTGTAGAAAACGGCGTGTGCAAAGTATGCGGTAAGCCATATGTCCCTGAATCGTCTTAGTTGAAGCATATTTCAAAGTATTTTAATACTGCACTATCATTGCCTTATTTTGGATACTTTTTCGCTAAATAAACAATATAATTATAAATAGAGAGCAAAGGATATGGGTATATTTGACAGAATAAAAAACGGTTTGGCACGTACAAGGGATCAACTGGTAACGAAAATCGAATGGGCAATAAAGGGAAAACCTATTGATGAGGATGCGTTCATTGATATAGAAGAGGCATTGATTCTCTCTGATGCAGGCCTTGAAACTACAGAGGTTTTTATCCATGCCCTTAAGGACAGATGGAAAAGAGGCCAGATAAAGACAACTGAAGACATAAAAAGTGCCATGATTGAAGAGGTTGGACATCTCCTTTCGACTGTTGAAAAACCAATAACGATAAACCAACATAAACCTTTCGTTATTATTACGCTTGGTGTAAACGGCGTAGGAAAGACAACTACGATAGCAAAGCTCGCAAGATCATACAAAGAATCCGGAAAGAAAGTACTGCTCGGCGCATGTGATACTTTCAGGGCAGCGGCAATAGAACAACTTGAGGAGTGGGCAAAAAGACTCAACATCGATGTTATAAAACATAAGGAGGGCTCAGATCCTGCCGCTGTTGCCTATGATGCCACTAAGGCTGCAAAGGCAAGAGGTGTTGATGTGCTTATCCTCGATACCGCAGGAAGGCTGCATACCAAGGCAAATCTCATGGAGGAGATGAAAAAGATAAAGCGCGTCGTGAACAAAGAGATGGAAGGCGCACCACATGAAACATTACTCGTTGTTGATGCAACAAATGGACAGAATGTTATTTCACAGGCCAAGACTTTTAATGAAGCACTGGAGGTTACAGGCATCGTAATAACCAAACTCGACGGCACTGCAAAGGGGGGATTTATTCTCCCTGTAGCCCATATTTTAAAAATCCCGATCAGGTATGTCGGGGTTGGGGAACAATTCGAAGACCTTATTCCTTTTAATGCAAAGGAATTTTCAAAGGCATTGTTTGACTAAAAAACATTCGACTATCTTCTTGTTTTGGCATTATGCAAGTATGCGGCCATTTTGCTTGATCGACGTCATACCTATCAATTACCACCTACCGTTATCCGTACCATCTTATCAAGCAGCAGATATTTTTTTGCTACCTTATTCACATCGTCTTTTGTTACCTTTTCAATAAGCTTGGGCCACATTTTAAAATGGTCCGGTCTCAAACCATACATGACGTCAAGGCACATACTCGAAGATATAGGGCCATTTGATTGCATTCTTATATAATGCGTACCTATGAGGTGGTTTTTTGCATTTTCAACCTCGGTATCGGTAAACCCATCTTTGACAATCTTTTCGATTTCTGCACATGAAATCTTTTCGACCTCTTTTACGAGTTTTTTATCCGTTCCGATATATATGCCCATGCCACCCGTTTCGTAAATCATCTGATTAAAGAATGTAAGGGCATATGCATATGGGTTTTCTTCTCTCAAAACCCTGTGTATCCTCCCTCCCATACCGGAAAGAATAGCATCCATGACCTCTACCGCATACCTGTCTTCATCGATAATGCCAGGACCTGCAAAACCAAAGATAAGATGTGACTGCATTATATCCTTCGTGATTACAACATGCTTTTCAGGAGTAGCCACGGGTGGCAACTTTTTCAGTGGATTGGACCTCCCCTTCCATTGGAAAAAGAGGTTTTCAAACATTGCCTTCAGTTCTTTTTCATCCACATCACCTGAAATTGCAAGCACAGCATTCGACGGACTTACATAGTTTTTGTAATACTCTTCTATATCATTGAGTTTTAAATTCTCTATGTCTGCCTCATTGCCCACAGGGTCCCTGCTATAAGGATGTCCTTTGTAAAGGGTTTCATTGAAACGAATAAAAGTATTGCGTATGGGGTCATCATCCCGTTGTCTTATCTCTGAAAGGATCTCGCCTTTAACGGTTTTCAACTCCTCTTCCCTGAAAACTGTTGACGTAAGCACCTCTTTAAGGAGACCCAACACCTTCTTGATATCCTTGCTTAAGAATTTTCCAGAAAGTCCAAAGATATTTTTACCGTTGAACGCATCCATATTTCCGGCAAGCATATCTATCTCTTTTGCAATAGCATTCGCACTTTTATCTTTTGTCCCTCTTAGCAGCATCTTTGAAAGTGCATTGAAAATACCATTTTTTCCTTGAGGTTCTTCCTTTAGCCCACCCACAAAGCCTATCATAAATGCAAAACTCGGCGACGCCTGATTTTTGTTTACAAGCATGGTCAACCCATTTTCCAGTTGAAACTTATGGGGGTTGGAAACCCTCTTAGGCAAAAGCGCAACTATTGTCTTATTTTGCCCGATCATGTATTTTTGGAGCATATTTTTAATATCATCCACCGACACCTGATCTACATCCGATAAAAACTTCTCTACAAAAAGCGGGTCACCCGTTAAGGTCTGATAGTTCCCCAATTGTCTCGCTATTCCTTGAACGGTTTCCGCAGCATATACAAAAGAGGCCTTGATCATGTTTTTTGCCTTTGTCATCTCCCATTCAGTAACCCCTTCTGTCATAATACGTATCAGTTCTTCGTCTATTGCCTTCACCGTCGTTTTGTAATCCTTTTCTTTGAGCGTCGAAAAGATCACAAAAAGACCTTCTTCCTTTGGGGTAAACAAATATGTGGCGCTGTTTGTAACGATTCCCTTTTTGTATTTTAATCGTTCCTGTAGACGGGAGCTTTCGCCTTCTCCCAGGATTGTGCCCAATACCTCCAATGCCGGTGTATCTTTATCAACAATTGAAGGTATACGGTATGCTATGGCAAGATAGCTCTCCTTTACATTTCTTTCAATAATATTTTCATTCACATCACTTTTTTTCTTGGAATCTTTTCCATCCTCGTCAGTCTCGAAAGAATTTTTATTTATGTTGTCTATTCCGGTAGTTTTTGACTGGATGCTTTTTTCATAAAAGTGTTTTTTTATCAATACATCAGCGGTCTTTGGATCAAAATCACCCGCAATCACGATAGCCATATTGTCAGGCACGTAATATTTCTTGAAATAATTCAGAATCTCGTCCCTATTAATGCTTTTTACTGTATCTTCGTACCCTATAATGGGTCTCCCATATGGATGTTCTCTGTAACTTGTTGAGAACAACTCCTTAAAAAGCTTCCTCTGTGGGTCATCTTCTCCCATCTTGATCTCTTCGAGCACCACCTTCCTCTCCTTTTCAATCTCTTCCTCCGGAAAGGCGGGGTTTCTCACTGCATCAACAAGCAACTCAAAACCTTCCTCAAACGCCCTCGATGGTACAATAATATGATAAACCGTATTGTCGTATGAGGTATACGCATTCACCACACCACCCAACGATTCGATACGCGAAGCCATCTCGTTTGCCTTGACTTTTTCAGTACCTTTAAAGATAAGGTGCTCGATAAAGTGCGTGATGCCTGCTATCTTCTGGTCTTCATATTTGCTTCCCGCCTTAACCCAGATTTGCAGGGCAACAACGCCTGTATCCTTGCGTTGTTGAAAGACATATTGAAGACCATTTCCGAGTGAAAACAGTTCCATAGCGTACACCGTCCTATAGTATGGTAAAATAGAAAGGATTAAAACTACAAAAACAAAAAAAAGAAAAAAGGGGGAAGGCCCCCTTTTAGAGGGCCTTCTTACCTTCATAGAATGCTTTGACGTTCAAATCGTGGAGTTTTGGTGCGAGGAGGCTTTTGATTGCATCCACAAACTGCTCATCCTTTACTTCGGGGAAAAAGTTTGAGAATGCACCGACAAGCACCACATTTGCTGCCTGGATATTGCCGAGTTTTCTTGCAATCTCCTGCCCATCGATTGCGTATACGTTTTCCTTGAAATACTTTTTGAATATTTCATCAACGTCTTTGGGATATTCCATCTGACCTAAGTTTACGGCAGGCGGCAATATCTTCTGGTTGTTGATGATAATCTTGCCTTCAGGTTTCACCCAATTGATATAGCGGATTGCTTCGAGAAGCTCAAAGGAAAGGAGATAATCCACATCACCGTATTTGATAAGCGGCGAATAGACCTTTTTTCCGAATCTGAAATGTGTTGTTACGTCTCCGCCTCTCTGTGCCATACCGTGAACTTCCGCCTTTTTCACATCGTACCCGGCCTTGATAAAGACTTCGGCAAGGATGTTGCTCGCGAGGATTGCCCCCTGTCCGCCAACACCTGAAAGAAATATATTTGTTGTTTTTCCGTCTTTCATGTTCTCCCTCCTCACTTTTTGCCCGGTACAATGGCTTCGAATTTACAAACCTGGACGCAAACTTCACAACCGACGCACTGATCGGGATTAATGTATACAGTACCTTTTCTCTTGTGACCGTCTGCTGTCTGGCCAGCACCTTCTTTCCAACTGATGGCAGGGCAGTTGATCTCGAGACATACCTTGCAACCTCTACATTTATCAGTGTCGATTACGTATAGAGGGTTTTTGAACCTCTCAAGTGGTTTAGCCCTGCGCAGCAGCATACAAGGGCTGTCTTTACAAAGGATAAGGGATGGTTCTTCTTTTTCCATCTCTTCCTTGATGATTTCCATACACTCTTTTATATTGTAAGGGTCGATGTATCTGACACTCTTTACGCCTACTGCATTACCTATTTCTTTATAGTCGACCATGTTCGTCGGTTCCTGGCGAACGGTAAAGCCAGTTCCGGGGTGTTCCTGGTGACCAGTCATGCCTGTGATCCTGTTGTCGAGAACGATAACCGTTCCATAACCTTTGTTATAAACGATATCAGCTAGCGGCAATACACCTGAGTGCATGAATGTCGAGTCTCCGAGTACTGCAACCATCTTGCCGAGTCCGTCTTTCCCAAGCGCTTTTGATGCACCGTGCAGCATACCCACACCGCTACCCATACATATTGTTGTGTGCAGGGCCTGAAGTGGGGGTGCAACGGCGAGGGTGTAACAGCCGATATCACCGAAAACAAATGCACCAAGTTTCTTCAATGCATAAAAAAGTGGTCTATGTGAACAACCTGCGCATAGGTTTGGCGGTCTCCTTGGAAGGTCTTCCGGTTTTACCCTGATCTCGGGTGCTACGTAATCCTTACCTTTGAGTGACTGTTCAACAATCTCAGGTGAAAGTTCATACATATTTGGAATAAGGTCTTTGCCGTGATCTACTTTGATGCCCATTGCCTTGATCTCTGTTTCGAGAAATGGATCAAGCTCTTCAACAATGATGATTTTTTTCACCTTACTTGCGAATTCGGCGATCATCTTTTTCGGAAGCGGCCAGATCATGCCAAGTTTTAGGTATGACCACTCAGGAAAAACTTCCTTTGTATACATGTAGGATACACCGCTTGTGATAACGCCTACACTTGTATCGTTTATCTCCATTTTGTTGTACTTGAATGTTTCTGCAAACTCTTCAAGTTTTTTCATTCTTTCTTCAACGGCTTTCCTTCTTACCCGGACATGTGCCGGCACCATAACGTATTTTGGTGCTTCTTTCGGATCAAGACCAAGCGGAATTTTTGACTCAACCCTGTCTCCCATTTCAACCAAAGAGTCTGAGTGGGCTACCCTCGTTTCTGTTCTTAAAATAACGGGTGTATCAAACTGCTCACTTATATCGAATGCCGCTTTTGTAAAATCGTAACATTCCTGTGCATCGCCAGGTTCCAAAAGTGGAACTTTTGCAAAGCGCGCCCAGTTACGACTGTCCTGTTCATTCTGCGAGCTATGAACGTTTGGGTCGTCAGCAATAAGGAACATAAGGCCACCCTTAATACCTGTATATGCGATTGTCATCAGGACATCAGCCGCTACGTTCATACCGACATGTTTCATCGATGCCATTGCCCGTGCGCCTGCTACTGCGGCACCGGCTGCAACCTGGGCAGCCACCATCTCGTTTGGTGCCCATTCAGCATAAATCTCTGGATAATTGTCTGCAACATCCTTCAAAATTTCACTACTCGGTGTCCCGGGGTATGCTGCGGCTACCTTTACACCCGCTTCCCAGGCACCTCTTGCAATTGCTGCATTTCCTTGTAATATTTCTTTCTTCATATTGCCCCCATCTGGCTATTGTGCCTGAATTTTTGAAAAGTTTATGCCACCTCCTTTTTAAAAATATTATGTGATTCTTTTATCGCTTGTTAATTAATTCACTTATTATTCTCTACAGAAAAGGTGGTGATTGTCAAGAAATTTAATAAATTTTAAACTTTTAAATCTTCAGACAAAAATTTTGCAATGTCATAGGTATTTTTGATGCCGTCAATAAAACTTTCTATGCTTATTCTTTCGTTTTTACCATGCATTCTGAGTATATCGTCAATTGGAATCGTTGCTGGAAAAAATCCATATGACGTAATACCAAGGTTCCTGAAATAGCGAAGGTCTGTTGCACCAGTTGTAATAAATGGCAGAACCTGTAAACCATTTTTTGTATTTTTTAGTATATTCTTGATGCCCTTAAAATATGGAGTATTAAACCCTGAGGGCGCTGGCTCGCTTATCCCGCTGCCAATCCTTGTTATTTCAACATCATTTCCGGCGAGCTTAAGTATCTTTTTGAAAAACGTCTCATGTTTTTCTGTAGGCAAAAGCCTTGCGTCAAAACATGCAACCGATTCACTCGGTATTACATTAATCTTTTCGCCACCCTTCAGGATAGTCAACGTTACAGTGTTTCTTAACAATGAATTGTATACCGGATTTTCTTCCAGAAATTTCTTGAATCTTTTATCTGACAATGCCTCTTTCAAACCTCTGAATTTCAGTCCGTTTATATCCTTGCCCTTGAAAAGTCCTTTCATATAGACATTGACAATATTTGTAATCTTGAAAGGCCATTCATACGACAGGATCGATTGTGATGCCCTAACAATCTTTTCATTTGCGTTATCCTTGTGAGGTACTGACCCATGCCCACCTGTACCAGTTGCCTTGACTATAAACTGGCTCAGTTTCTTTTCTGCCACAGAGATCTGTGCATGAAGATGACCGTTTTCTTCCACTATGCAACCTCCCTCGCTCAACACAAAGGAGGCATTTTTCAAGTCATCTATCCTTTTTAACATATATTCAACACCATTTTGACCACCCACCTCTTCATCACAGGTCGCAAGAAAAACCATGTCGTTTTCAGGCACAACACCTTGTTTAAACAAACTTATAAAGGCAAAGAGTTGACAGATCGTTTGTGCCTTCATGTCTATTGCGCCCCTGCCATATATGTAGCCATCTTTCAATACACCACCGAATGGGTCCACCTCCCATTCATCCTCGTTTGCAGGTACAACATCCACGTGACCTAACAATACAATCGGTTTTCCTCTTTTTTTACCCTTAATTCTTGCAATGATATTAGCCCTTTTTGCGGCAGGTTTGAATATCTCTGTTGTTATGCCCTCTTTTTCTAAAAGAGATTCAAGAAAAAGAATGGCTTCCTCCTCATTCCCCGGTGGATTTGTCGTGTTTATCCTGATGAACTCCCTTAGCACATCTATGGCATAATCATGTTCCATTTCATATATCCTTTTATTTATCTCATAAGAATTTTTTTATATATTCGAATACAAGAAAACGTCGCAGTATTAAGAATTTAGAACAAACAAAAAAACAGATTGAACCCATAATAATCAGGCAACCGCATTGCCGTTTTGGGCTCTATATGTATACCGCATATTTTATACGAGGACATCCATTGTGTTCAACTACCCTTGAACACAAACCTTCACCGGTATAACGGCTTAAAGGACCCTAACAGATGTTTCTATAACTCTATTTGGTTTTCTTATCCTTTTTTGTTGTGGTCTTTTCAGTCTTTTTTGAATCCTTTTTTGAATCCTTTTTTGTTGTTCCGCATCTTGCCATAAACACCTCTCAATCATTTTCTTTCATTCTAAACGATTTCTATCACCAATTAAATGGCAACTACCTCTTTAATTTCAGGGATATCCTGTTTTAGCTGTCTTTCCACGCCCATTTTTAACGTCATCTTACTCATAGGACAACTCCCACATGCACCTTGAAGCTTTACCTTGACAACACCGTCCACATAATCTATGAATTCGATGTTACCGCCATCTCTCTGCAAAAATGGTCTTATCTTTCCTATTGATTCTTCGATCTTTTCTTTCATGTCTTCCTCCAAATATTGTTACTTTTCTTCGAGAATCTTGTAAATCTAATTGTTTCAGAATGCTTCACTTAATCGCTATGCACTTGGTGAATGTCTTTTCCAGAAGCTAACTATCCCCAACGGGCGAAAGAAAAGTTGAACAAGTTCCCACCCTTCGCTTCCCATTTTGTTAAATATTTGAGAGAGATTCTCAAGTTGTTCCATTCCAACGTCATGAATCTCACATTCTCCTTCAGGCCTGCATGCATAGACAATATTTTTTTCAGCATCAACTACAATATTTTCTCTCTTTAAGTCTTCCATCGAAAAGATTTTTATTGTGTATTCGAATGCCATATAACATTACCTCAAAGATTTTTTAAACTGCGATACATTTATTATAATGCATTACCTCTCTTTTTTAAACCAGTATCCTAATTGTCGAGTCTTTTTCTCAACATTTCATTAGCTCTGAGTATCTCCTGAGCATCCTTGCCTGCGATCTCCCAACCATATCCACCTTTTACGTCCTTTTTCAGCTTTATCTTTATTTCACTTTGCATATTTTTTCGCAATTCATCTATTTCCTTTTTATAGTTTGTTTCTGACGTCTGGTGTTCTGCTGGTTTTTGTTTCGCCGAGATTGATTCGTTAGCCTTATTACATGATATTAAAAAAAACAGGCATAGAAATATTGTAAAATATCTCATGTCGTCATAATATAATTAATCATTTGCGCATTTCAACAAAATTCTGGAGGTTCTAATGAAGGCAAAACTGGAAAGGTCTGGTGCGGGTGAGATAATATTATTTATCCATGGTGCCGGGGGAAATGCAAATTCATGGCTTTATCAAACAAAAGGTTTAAAATCACAATGCGAGGTAATTGCGGTTGATCTGCCAGGACACGGCATGGCATCGGTCGGCAAAGGCTGTACTTCGATTAAAGAATACAGGGATAGCATACAAGACACCCTGAGTTCATCAGGTATCGATAAATGCTTTATGGTAGGTCATTCGATGGGTGGCGCTATAGCCATGTCCTTTGCAATGACCTTTCCTGATACGGTTAAAGGCATTGTGCTTGTCAGCACAGGGGCAAAGCTCAAGGTATTCCCTCAGATACTTGAGGGTCTTATGAAAGACAAGGAAAACACCTTAAACAGCATTATCGAACATGCCATTTCAAAAAATGCCCCGGATACACTAAAAATGGGTTATTTCGAGGAAATGATGAAATGCAGTCCTGAGGTGATATATGGAGATTTTCTTGCATGCGATCGTTTCAATGCAATGGGAACGCTCAACACGATTAACTTACCAACGCTTATCATTTGCGGCACTGAGGATGTCTTAACACCGCCGAAATATTCAATATATCTTCAAGAAAACATAAAAGGATCGAGGCTTGTTCTCATCAAAGATGCGGGCCATATGGTAATGATGGAGAAACCAGGTGAAGTGAATAATGCAATTATTGGGTTTGTGAACAGCATCTGAGGGCATCGGGTTCTCATTGGGAAAAATCACTATGAAGTACGCAGTAAGCTCAGAAAAGATAAACGCACTCCAAAACAAAATGGAACAATTGTGCATAAAAGAATCAGATATCGTTGAGAGATTTGTCCGTTCCCAGGGGCATGGAGGCCAAAAGGTAAACAAGACTTCCACGTGCGTCTATTTGAAACACATCCCTACCGGCATTGAAGTAAAATGTCAACAGGAACGTTCCCAATCCCTGAACCGTTTTTTGGCACGCCGTATTTTAGTTGAGAAGATCGAGGAGATGGTACTTGGTGCTGAAAGTGAAAGACAACAGCAGATTGAAAAGATTAGAAGGCAAAAGAGAAAACGTTCGAAGAGGGCAAAGGAAAAGATGCTTGAGCAAAAACACTTAAATTCCAAAAAAAAGCATGCCCGCACATACAAGCCTGATGAAGAATATTAAATAACGGATATTTTTTAAACCCACATTTGTCATTAGAACTTCTCCAATGACAGAACAACCGGATAGCTAAAGAGTTGTGACCTCTCCCATAATCCCATGAACCAGCTTCTTCGTTTCATGGCAAGGGCAAGTTTTAGTATC
>Ga0255344_1000668_pt1 | contig 52273 bp, 48 predicted proteins | sample wastewater_treat_5_FD_192414 | JGI IMG/M metagenome (GOLD analysis project Ga0255344, IMG submission 192414) | Wastewater microbial communities from Lulu Island WWTP, Vancouver, Canada - plant18 | ecosystem: Engineered > WWTP > Wastewater > Unclassified | place: Canada: Vancouver, British...
TAAATAATAATGTACCGGTGATACTACATACATTTCACGGGCATATATTTGAAGGATATTTTAGTCCGTTGAAGACCAGAATATTCCTAGAAATTGAGCGCTACTTAGCCAAACGCAGCAGCGGGATAATCGCCATTAGCAACGAGCAAAAGAAAGACCTTTCAGGCAAATTCAGAATAGACAGTCCTGAAAGAACTTTTGTAATGCCATTAGGTATTGATTTAGAAAGATTTACAATTAATCAGGCAGAAAAAAGAGCAGATTTTAGAAAAACCTACAATATTGATAACGAAACGATTGCGATAGGCATAATTGGAAGATTAGTCCCCATTAAAAACCATCAATTATTTATTGACAGTTTCGCGGAAGCACAAAAAAGAACATCCAAAAAGGTGCATGCTTTTATAATAGGCGACGGAGAAATCAGACAAGAAGTAGAAGAAATGTGCAAAGCTGCGGGAATAAAATTCAGCACACCGGAAAAGAAAGAAGAAGGCGCACTACTTACCTTTACGAGTTGGATAAAAGACGTAGACATACCGGTAGCGGGCTTGGATATCATAGCGTTAACATCGATAAACGAAGGGACGCCGGTAAGCTTAATAGAAGCGCAAGCAGCAGGAAAAGCCATAGTAAGCACAGAAGTTGGAGGGATAAGAGATATAGTAATTGAGAATAAAACTGCATTACTTTCGAAACTTAATGAGCCAGAAAGACTACTAACTAACATGTTAGAACTCATTGAAAACGAAATCCTAAGAAATGAACTTAGTAAAAACGGGCCTGCCTTTGCACTAAGCAAATTCGGATATGTACGAATGGTAAATGATCACAAACAGCTATATCATCGATTGCTTAATTCATAGGTTAATTCAAAGCCTCCCGATGAATTTTTAATTACTTTTGTCGATTAACAATAATACTACCTAAATACTTTCAATTTATGAAACGCTTACTAATGATGTTGGTCGTTACCATGGCCTTTAGTTCCTGCAACATCAACCCTAGTGTAATGTTTAAAGTACCGAAAGGATACGATTACTCAACGGATCAAACTATTGGAAATGTTGAATATAAAATTGCATCAAATGATATTTTAGGATTTAGCGTATATACCAACGACGGATTTAAGCTTGTTGACATGACAACGTCGGTAGAATCGGTTTCAAGCAAAATCGGTAGTTCGATGAATAGCTCATATGCTTCGCAATTTTTAGTTGAACCTGACGGTCAAGTTAAACTTCCCATTATTGGAAAAATAAAAGTAGCAGGATTAACTGTACGTGAAGCAGAAAAAATGCTAGAGCAACAATATGCAACGTTTTATAACAAGCCATTTGTACTATTAAAAGTTTCAAACCGAAGGGTACTTGTTTTCCCTGGTAGTGGTGGTGCAGGGAAAGTAGTGAATTTAGAAAATGAAAACACGACACTTATTGAAGCATTAGCCTTAGCAGGAGGCATTACTAATACAGGTAAAGCAAGAAAAATTAAATTAATAAGAGGTGATTTAAGAAATCCCAAAGTAATGCTAATTAATTTATCAACTGTTGAAGGCATAAAACAAAGCAATTTATTACTTCAGGCGAATGACATTATTTATGTTGAGCCAGTTCCAAGATATTCTCAGGAAGTCTTGACACAGATCACACCAATTGTTGGAATTATTACAAGTCTGGCATTGATTTATAGCATAGCAAAAGGTCTTTAATCAATTCAGACATCAACAAAATGGCCAAAAAGAAAATATCCCCGATAAACGAGGATTTTGACTTTAAATTATTCGTTACCATAGCAAAGAAAAACATGCTTTGGTTTATGCTATTCATGTTGGTCTCAATTTTTTCTGCACTTATCATACTTCGGTATACGGCACCAACTTATGAATCTACTGTCACTTTAAAAATTGCAAACGAAGATAATGCTCAAAATGTATTAGGAATTGACGCAAAAAGCCGCCTCTACAATGACAACAATCTTGCAATTGCAGGAGACATTGAATTAATTAAATCAAAAATTATTATAAAACGAGCAATTGAAAAATTGCCACTGAAAGTATCTTATTTTTCGAAGGGTGCGGTACTTGTTAATGAACTATACAAGTCATCACCATTTTCTGTTGATTTCAATGTTAAAGACTCATCAATTTTAGGCATCCCAATTCTTGTAGACTTTAAAAATGCAAACAAAGTAATCATCAGTTATACTTCTCCTAAAACCGGGAAAAAATTCTCAAACACTTTTTACTCCGGCAAATGGATAAACTTGCCAGAAGCCAATATTAAGGTTATAGCGGAGCGATTTAATGAAATAGATGCATTACAAAAAGAATTAAGCAAGGATGTTTTCTTTTTTACAATAAACAATGCTGATTTTCTTTCTACATCAATTAGCAAAGAAATTTCTGTTGGGATACTAAATCTTGATGCACAAACAATTCAAATCAAACTAAAAGACAAGAATGCAATAAAAGCATCTGATATTGTGAATTCGGTAGCAGAAGAATTTAACAAATATGATGTAGAAAAGAACTCTGAAGTTGCAAATAAAATATTAGAGTTTATTGATAAAACAATAAAAAGTATAGATGCTGAGCTAGTAACTTCCGAAGCATCACTCGAACTGTTTAAGAGATCGAACAGAATTATTTCACCAGAGCAGGCTATTTCAACTGTCACTAATCAGCAAGAAGAATTACTTATTAGATTGCGACAAATAAATGCTGAAATTGCAGTATACGAAACAATAAACAAAGACATACAAGGCAACAACGATATCGGCAAGTTTATTTTGAGCTTAGCAGGAACATCAAAGGACAACCAATTCCTTTCTCAGTTAACCAGACTTCAGCAATTAGTTGACGAACGGGACCAAGTAAAACTTCAAGCTACAGATAATGCTGAAATCACGAAAGCACTTGACGTAAGAATTAAGACACAGAAAGATGTTTTAAGAGAAACAATTACTAATGAAGGTATAACTCTTAGAAATCAGAAGAAACAAATAGAAAATTTACTTAAAGAATCAGATAGCAGATTCGGGTTAATACCTGCACAGCAAGCAGAATATGGACGATTAGTTCGTTTATTTAATATTAATGAAAAGTTTTATTCACTCTTACTAGAAAAGAAAGCTGAATTTTCAATTACTAGAGCGGGATATGTTCCTAAGCATATAGTTTTACAAGAAGGCGTTTTCAACACTCCTCCGGTATCTCCAAATAGAGCATTAATTATCAGTATATGTTTAATGCTGGGCTTTATTGCAAGCTTTATATTAATCATAACACGCTACCTTCTCTATAATGAAATCAACGCATTAGAAGAAATAGGTCAGTATACAGATGCGGCATTACTAGGTATTGTACCGAAATACAAACGCGAAATCCCAGTATCACAATTACTAGTAGATAAAAATCCGAAATCAGTTATATCTGAATCTTTCCGTTCGATCAGAACAAATCTTCAATTTATTTCGAGTGAAGATACTCCTAAAATCATTGCAGTAACATCTACTATTTCAGGGGAAGGAAAGACTTTTAATGCCATAAACCTTGCGGGGGTAATTGCATTTTCAGGCAAAAAGGTAGTAATTCTGGATCTTGACATGCGTAAGCCCAAAATTCACCTTGGGTTTGGTGTAGAAAACGATCGAGGCATGAGCACCTTGCTAATCGGTAAAGATATTCCCGAAAATTGTATAACGCATAGTACATTAACAAATCTCGATTTCATAACAGCAGGACCAATTCCTCCCAATCCTGCTGAATTGATTATCAATCAGAGAATGGGAGAATTATTAGAGTATTTAAAAGGTAAATACGAGATAATTATTGCAGATTTACCGCCAATAGGAATTGTAAGTGATGGTATTCCGATTTTACAATTGGCAGATTATCCGCTTTATATTTTGCGTGCTAATTATTCGAAAAAAATGTTTATTGCTCAACTTAACAAGTTGATGACTGAAAATAAAGTAAAGAACTTATCTGTAATCTTGAATGGTGTTGAAATGTCGAGATTAAAATATGGTTACGGATATGGATATAGTTATGGGTATGGTTATGGTTACGGATATAGTTACGGTTACGGATATTATGAAGAAGACGACCAACCAAAAACATTTATTGACAAAATAAGACACTTCATCTCTAGAAGAGATACTTAATTATGAATATTAGCAAGTTTGATATTGAAGGACCTTTACTAATAGAGCCAAGAATTTTTGGTGATGAAAGAGGATACTTCTTCGAATCGTATCACAGCGAAAAATATAAGCATGCAGGAATTCCTCTTTTATTTATACAGGACAACGAATCAAAATCTTCAGCAGGAGTATTAAGAGGATTGCATTTCCAAAACCCACCTTTTGATCAGGGCAAGTTGGTTCGAGTAGTAAAAGGGAAAGTAATGGATATTGCGGTAGATATTCGTAAGAACTCGCCAACATATGGAAAACATATAGCAGTTGAATTAACTGAAGAGAATAAATTGCAATTATGGATCCCTCCAGGATTCGCTCACGGTTTTTTATCACTATGTGATGAAACTATCTTCGTATATAAGTGCACTAACGTGTATAATAAAGAATCAGAAGACGGGATTCTTTGGAATGATGAAGATTTAAATATCAATTGGGGAATCGAAAATCCAATTGTGTCTGATAAGGATTTAATTTTACAGTCATTTAAAGACTTAAACACAAAGTTTGATCAGTAATTAAAAGTAAAAGTATGGAATTGTTTACCAATAAAATTTTTATGATTTGTACCGGATACTTCTTGGTATTATTCATATTCTCATTGATGGTAAATGCCTTGTTCCTTCGTTTTTTTAAAACACTTGGTATTAGAAATCATACGGATGGAACAATCATCCGTTGGGGAGCAACATCGAAGCCTGCCGTAGGAGGTATTACTTTTTATATCATGTTTTTATTGTCGGTGGCCAGCTATTCTATCTTATTTGAACCCTCACAACAAATTTATCAGATGGGATTTGTTGGACTATTACTCGCGTGTGCTGCGGGATTTATTGTTGGCCTGGCAGATGATGCTTATGACACTAGACCACTATTAAAATTCGGAATTCAATTTCTTTCCGGACTAATACTAATTGCTTCCGGCATTTACATTAAAATATTTCCTTATCAACCATTAAACTATGTATTTACATTATTTTGGGTAGTAGGAATTATGAATTCGGTAAATATGCTTGACAATATGGATGGGATCACAAGTATTGTGACTATCGGAATTATTGCAAATACAATTTACAGAATATTTAGTCACTCGGATTTCAACAACATGCATTTATTGGTTTTAATTGGTGTGCTTTCATCTGTAATTGCGTTTTTACGTTTCAATTGGCATCCTTCAAAAATGTATATGGGTGATACCGGTAGTCAGTTTCTAGGCGTATTTCTAGCTGCAATGGGCATTATCTATTTCTGGAATGATCCTTATGCAAGCTTAGCCCCTGCAACCGGCAAATTATTCTGTATTACTTTAATGACTTTCATTCTTCCTATCCTCGACACGACTGTTGTTGTTGTTAACCGAATGTCAAAAGGTCAGTCGCCATTTGTAGGTGGAAAAGATCATACCACTCATAGTTTAGCTTATTTAGGATTGAGCGATCGTCAAGTAGCTTTAGTGTTTTTAGCTTTAGCTTTTTGTTCGTTATCCTTAAATATAATGATCTCCGAATTCCTAACCGAATGGAGTTATTTATACACAATACTCTTTGCAAGCTACTTTATTGTTTTATTAAGTTTCTTCTTTTACACCACTCGCAATAAAAAAGCGAAGTCGAGAGAGCGCTTACATAAGATTAGAAAAATCACTCCTGAAGAAGCTGCATAATTTATTATTCACCTTCACCTAATAATCCAGGTCTTCTTTCTTTGGTTCGCTTCAGCGATTGATCATATCTCCATTGATTAATATTTGCCTCATGTCCTGAAAGCAAAACATCCGGAATCTTCCATCCGCGAAATTCTGCGGGACGCGAATAAACCGGCGGAGCTACCATATTATCTTGAAATGAATCAGACAGTGCTGATGTTTCATCATTCAACACTCCTGGAAGTAATCGAATTATTGCATCAGACACAACAGCTGCTGCTAATTCACCACCCGATAAAACATAATTTCCGATACTAATTTCCTTTGTAATAAAATGTTCACGCACACGTTCGTCGACGCCTTTATAATGTCCGCAGAGAATAATTAAATTTTTTGTAAGCGATAACTGATTGGCCATTGGCTGATCGAACAATTCACCATCAGGACTCATATAAATTACTTCATCATACGTACGTTTCGATTTAAGATCTTCAATGCAAAGCGCAATAGGCTCCACCATCATTACCATTCCTGCGCCTCCGCCGAAGGCATAATCGTCGACATTCTTATGTTTATTCACGGCGTAATCACGAAGATTAATCAAATTAACTTCTGCCAATCCTTTCTCCTTTGCTCTCTTTAAAATAGAGTGGCTAAAAGGACTTTCGAGTAATGGAGGGTGAACGGTAATAATATCGATACGCATACAGCAAAATTAGCTTTTGATTAAATACAAATGAAACAATTACAAATTCTTCTTCATACTATAATGTTGAATCGAATCGTACAGCAAGAAGGTTTTCTCAATAATTTCATATCCGCAAGCAAGATAAAAAGGAACTGCAATTTCACGAGCTTGCAAAAAAACACTCTTCGCCCCTCGCCTAGAAGCCTCTTCTTCTAATGCATTCATGATTTTCTTTCCTAGTCCCTTACCATGCAGATTTAAATCGACTGCCATGTAACGAATTTGCGCTAATTCCGGTGAATTTAATTGTAATCGCCCGGCACCCGCAACAGTTCCATCATTATCTATAACCATGCAATGATAGCACGAAGCCTCCATATCATCCTGCTCTGAGCCTTTGGGTTGATTCCATGGAGCGCGTAATACGCGCCAGCGCAAATCGTAGTACGCTTCCCATTCAGAAGCGGTTTGAGGTTGAGTTACTTTCATAGAGAAGAAGAATTAAAAGTTATATCGAAAGCTACGGTAGCGACTCTCTTACTTATAGAACTATTCGCTTCAACTTGATTTAAAATCATTTTTTGAGCGGAAGGCAATGCGAAAACCTCATCAATACTATTTACTTTTCCTGCGGGGATTTTCAATCTCTCACAAGCGGAAAGAAACTCACTGCATGAAATTTTCGAAATTGAATTTTGAATTCTGTTTTTTAATTCTTCACGATTTAACAATCGTTTATCGTTAGTAGAAAAATCCATTTCACTTGATGTGATATTTATATTCAAAACATCACATAGTGAATTGAATTGTATGTCGGTCCCCACCGCCAATAAAACCATGTATTGATCGCTAGTAAAAAACACTTCACCATAAGGCGCAATATTAGGATGCAACGAACCTTGTAACTGAGGGACATTATTATTGTTCAACCAATTTGATGCTTGATTAGCTAAAGAAGCAATAGCAGAATCAAACAAAGTTGTTTTCACGATAGATCCTTTTCCCGACTTTGCTTTTTGAATCATTGCAACCAATATGCCTTCTTTCAATTGATGCGCAGTCAACAAATCGACAAATGCGATTGGAAGTTTTATCGGACCAGATGAAGGAGTTCCGTTAATTGACATCATTCCTGATTCAGCCTGAAGAACAGCATCGAATGCAACCTTAGAAGAATCGGGATACCCTCCTATTTCACCAATTATTAGAGATGGGAATTTTAAAACTAGATCAGCAGCTACGAGATTAAACTTCACATCGTCACCCGACTTGAAATTTGAAATTAAAATATCTGCTGATGCGATTAATTGCAATACTTCGTTATAATCATGTGGATTAAGCAAATCACAAAACAATACTTTCTTATTCCAATTAACAGAATGATAATACGAAGAAACGTTAGATGAAGTATCTTCTCCTTGTTGCTTCCAACGACGAGTTAAATCGCCACCCGATTTATTCTCAATCTTAATAACATCGGCGCCAAGCTCAGCAAAAAACATTCCAACAGCGGGACCAGCCAAAACGGAAGCCAGCTCCACCACCCTTAATCCTTCGAATATTTTTCTCCTATCCATCACCGTTATACTAAAATATTTCAGCCATCATACAACGAACACTTCCACCACCTAATAACTCAATCGCACTAACATCAATTGGCACTAACAAAGTATGTTGCTGCAATTGATCAACTTGAGCGAGTGTTAATGAATCAAATGCCGTCGTTGAACAAATAGTTATTCTTTCGTCGTCAATATTCATTAGTTGAAGCATATTTCCTGCGAAGCTCTCCATTTGATCAGTCGATATTTCAATGATTGCTAAACCGTCATTTGTAAATGTATTTATCAAAAAATTTCGATCTTCTGAACTTGGGATCGCATCTAAAGCAATCAAAACATATCCATGACCAATATGCATCACAACATTTGTATGATAAACTGCTAGTCCTTTTTTATCGACAGCAGAAAATCGTATCGGAGTATATCCTAACTCATCGCAAACCATACTCAACAAACTAAAATCCGTTCGAACGCTTTCAGAAGCGTAAGCTTTACGATGTACATGATCGAATACAATACTCCCTGTCCCTTCTAAAAACATCCCTTCGTCTTCGAAAGAAGTAAGATCAAGTACTCTATCAGGAAAAAATGGCAATTCAATTTTTCTTTCACGACGACGGTTTTCTGCCATCATCGGATATTTGATAATACTTTTATCGTGATGAAAGCTTATCCAATTATTGGGAAATATTGCATCCGGAGCTTCATTGTCTTCACTTTCACTTACAATAATATGTACTTTATTACGGATTAATGAATCCACCATATTATCAAATTCAACCATTGCTTGTTCATGCAAATTTGAATCGACCTCTTTCTGAAAACTGTTACTCGAAGAAGTTTGAGGATTACTAAAAAACAAAGCTGGTTTAACCATCCAAACCATACCCGCATTTTGCGATAGTTGCTGCATACGCTCTAATATTAATCTATAATTTCAATAACGACAATATCGCCAATTTATATCCGTCGAGACCCAAGCCTGCAATAACACCCTTGCAATTCTTTGCCATAAGGCTATGATGACGGTATTCTTCACGAGCGTAAACATTAGAAATATGAACTTCTATTACCGGAGAAGAAATCGCAGCAACAGCATCGGCGATAGCCACAGAAGTATGCGTGTAACCACCTGCATTGAAAACAATTCCATCAGCATCAAATCCTACATCATGCAATTTATTAATCAATTCGCCTTCAACATTACTTTGGAAATAATCAATCGTAACATCGGGAAACAAACTTCTTAATTGAGGTAAGAATTCATCGAAATTTAGTGCACCATAAATTTCCGGTTCACGCTTCCCTAATAAATTCAAATTAGGTCCGTTAATAATCACAATTCGTTGCATGACTACGAAAATACAAAACCATCAATCTCGAAAGTCCAATTTTCGATAATATTTGAATTACATTTGCCAATATCATGAAAGCGTGGACACCCTATATCAAAGGATTTCGGAGTTACCTCCAATTGGAGCGTTCGCTATCGTCGAATACATTAGAAGCCTATGAACATGATATCGAAAAACTTTGTCAATTTTTAGACTACAAAAAGCTGGCGGTCACCCCCGAAAACATCAAGCATGAAACGCTTCAAGAATTCTTGATGTGGATACATGAATTGGGAATGACAGCAAGAACGCAGGCCAGAGTAATCTCTGGAATCAAGGCCTTTTACAAGTACTTGCTGATGGAAAATATGATGCAAGACGACCCTACGGAGTTGCTCGAAGGGCCTAAACTCGGACAAAAACTTCCCGACTTTTTAACAGTAGAAGAAATCAATGCCCTTATTGGAGCCATCGATAGAAGTAAGCCCGAAGGGGAACGTAACAAGGCAATTATTGAAACATTATATTCCTGCGGACTACGTGTCTCGGAATTAGTGAACCTAAAACTTAGCCTTTGTTTTTTTGACATTGGGTTTATAAAAGTCACCGGAAAAGGCAATAAAGAACGTATTGTACCAATTGGAAGTATAGCCATAAATCAGTTGCAACGCTATTTCGAAAGTTATCGTAACCATTTAAACATCAAGGCGGGAGAAGAAGATTTTGTGTTTTTAAACCGACGAGGGGCACATCTTACGAGAGTAATGGTATTCACCATAATCAAAGATTTAGCCAGGATTGCCGGCATTCGAGATAGTATTAGTCCACATACCTTCCGCCACTCCTTCGCCACCCATCTTATTGAAGGCGGCGCCGATTTAAGAGCAGTTCAAGAGATGCTTGGGCACAGCAGCATAACCACAACAGAAATATATACCCATCTCGACAGAGAATACCTTCGATCGGCCATTTTGCAATTTCACCCTCGTGGATAAAAAAATATTCGAGGATGTTTGGGCATTTTCTTTTTTTTCTATTTTAGAACAACCTTAAATCCTACGTATATGGCTTATAAATACGATGAAGCTGAGATCATTAAAATCATTGACGAATCAGATATTGTAAAAAGATTTTTCATAAAAGTGCCGGACGAAATACCGTTTAGTTTTAAAGCCGGTCAGTTTATAATGTTAAACCTTCCTATTGATTCAAAGTACACCAATAGAAGTTACTCTATTGCATCGGCACCAAGCGACGACAATACATTTGAGTTATGTATAGTTATCAATCCGAATGGGCTTGGCACGAACTATATGTGGTCGAACTATCAAGTTGGCACCAAAGTTCAGATATCAAAAGTTCTAGGTAAATTTCAACTACCCGAAGATATCGACAGAGATGTATGTTTCATAGGAACCGGCACTGGAATTGCGCCATTGCGATCAATGGCAGTAGACATACTCAAAAAAGGGCGACCATGTAAAAATGTATACATGGTATTTGGAAATAGATGGGCGAAAGACATCAGCTATCGAGCAGAATTTGAAGCATTAGAAAAAGAATTTCCAAACTTTAAGTTCATTCCTGTGTTATCAAGAGACAACGAAGGCTGGACAGGCAAGAAAGGATACGTTCACACAATCTACGAAGAAATTTTTGCCGACAAGAGACCTGCATATTTCTATATCTGCGGATGGGCCGACATGTTAAAAGAAGCACGTCACCGATTAGAAGCTATGGGTTATGACAAAAAAGCGATTCGATTCGAATCATATGATTAAACAGAAAAATGAAGCGTAATTTTTACTCACATGCAAAATAAAAGATTTACGCAACGACTGGCTCGAATAAGAAGAAAAGAAGATGCTCCTGAATTTGGATTCGGGAGCATTTCTACTTCAAACAACCAGCGAATGATGAACAAAGACGGTACTGCCAATGTAATACGATTGGGAGAACCGAAATTTTCGATCATTAATTTATATCATTCATTGGTAACAATGCCATGGTGGAAATTCAATATTTCTGTCCTTGCGATATACATGATTGCGAATTTGATATTTGCATTGATTTACTATTTGATAGACCCTGCGGGTTTAGGCGGGATGACTTATAAGACAGAATCAGATCGCTTTTTAGAGATATTCTTTTTTAGTGCGCAATCGTTAACCACTGTAGGTTACGGGCGATTAAATCCAGTGAGCTTAGTCGACAGTTCAGTTGCTGCAGTTGAATCAATGGTAGGATTACTAGGCTTTGCATTAGCAACAGGACTACTATACGGAAGATTTTCGAGAGCAACGGCACGCCTATTGTATAGCGATAATATTATTGTTGCGCCCTACAATAATGTGAGATTTCCAACTGCAGAAAAAGCATTGATGTTTAGAATACTCAACGCTAGAAAAAATCAGTTAATAGAAATTGAAGCGCAGATAATGTTTGCCTACAATGAAGAAGTCAATGGTGCTGTAGTTAGAAAATTTCAATCGCTTAAATTAGAGACCGAAAAAATAAATTTATTGGCGATGAGTTGGACCATAGTACATCCTATTGTTCCGGAGAGTCCTTTATACGGATTATCCAAAGAAGACATCGACAGTGTAGAAGCTGAATTTGTAACAAACATAAAAGCCATTGACGACACTTATGTACAACAAGTATACACTCGCTCGTCATACACTTGGGAAGAATTGATTTGGGGAGTAAAATTCGAGTCAATAATTTCAAAAAACGATCAAGGAATAACCACCGTTGATTTAAAGAAAATATCATCATACAAGGCGGCGGAATGAGAAACTATCTAATTATAATAATTATTTTTTCGTCGTATAGTTTTTCAAATGCGCAAACAGCAAATGAGAATCAGCTGTACCAATATGCGCAAAAAACCGAAGCAGAAGGAAAACTAAATGATGCGTTGACGATTTACAAATCGCTTTTAAAAAACGACTCCAGCAATATTGGCTATTTAACACATACATCCATTTTATACTCGAAAGTAGGACATCGTCAGCCGAGCAAAGGCCAACAAATTGCCTGGTATAAAACAGGATACTACTTAGCACAAAAAGCTATTAAGTTAAACAATAGCAGTGCAGAAGCCCATTATTCATTAGCGTTATCATTAGGGCGAATGAATGAAAATGCGGGAAGTAAAACGAAGATTGACAATGCGAAGCAAATCAAAACGGAAGCAGAAATAACGCTTAAATTAAATCCTAAAATTGCAGGAGCTTATCATATCTTAGGAAGATGGCATCAAGTAGTTGCGGGTTTCAACGCCATTGAAAGGACAATGATATCGGCGATTTTTGGGAGCATGCCGGGAGGATCTTACACCGATGCTATAAATAATTTTCAGAGAGCGATAGTGTTAGAGCCATTAAACATGGTACACTACTATGAGTTAGCTCACTCCTACTATTTACGCAATGAAAAAGGAGACAAAGCACAAGCTAAAAATTGGGCATCGAAAGCAATATTAATTCCTGTAAAAAACGAAGATGACGCCGACACAAAGAAAGATTGTGAAGCATTATTAAAAAAACTCAATTAACTATTTTCTGAATTTTTCAGGAATAAATTGATGCAACTCCGGTGCAATAGAAAGTTTATAAACAGTAAGAATATAAATACTGGAAACAATCATTGATTTATAGGCGATACTAATCACTTTATTATCGAGTGAAGGCAACGCGAAGCCTATTGAAGTTAAAATCACCACTAACATCAACACTCTTAAATTACCTTTTCCGAAGGGCATCAGATTGAACTGTTTTTTCACATAAACAAAGAGCATAGTATTATAAAAGAAAGAAGCAAGAGCGGTAGCCAATGCTGCGCCATTTAATCCGAATAAAGGGATTAATACATTTTGCAAAACAACAACCACTACTGCCAAAGAAATCAAGAAAAAGGCTCCGTATTTATATTTCTCAGAATTAAACAAGATAGGAGCATTTAATCCTGTAGCCATATTATACAAAGCTGCGATACTAAGAATTAGCACCACATGCCAAGCATCGCTATAACCTGCGGGAAGAAACGCGAGCAAATCGCGGATATTGATATTTACGTTTACGAAAAGGAATCCGCCAATTAAGAACATATACAATGAACTTTTGTGGTAGATATCATCAATCTCCTTCATATTTCCGGCTTGCCATGCGAATGCTATTTTCGCAGAAGCAATTTTTTCGAAAGCATTAAGTGGAGCTTCAATAATAGTAGACACGAAAGCAACTACAGTATAAACACCCACAAAAGAAAGCGCCATATACTTGCCTAAGATAATCGAATCGAAATATTTTAATCCGATAGAAGCAACGCTAGCAAACCAAAGCAACAAACCATAGCCAATAAGATTCATGAACTTCTTCTCTCGAAAATAAGGCCAATCGATTTTGAATCCCGGTTTATCAAAAACAAAAATATATCCCAATAAAATGAGAAACTGAATTACATAAATACAAACGAAAGCTGTAATAAACTGATCGAAAGAGAGCCATTTAATATAATACGCTGAAACGGCAATAATTGTAAGCAATCGCACTCCAACATCATTCACATAAGTAGGAATAGTAGACTTAAAATTCGCGTTACAATACACTGAAAGAACGGCAATAAAAGAAACGCAGAAGATTAGTGGGAACACATAATTAAAAAACTCAACAAAAAGCGGCGACTCCTTTTGATATTGCAAAGCGAAATATCCCTTTAAAAAATAAATAACGATTGCAGTTAAGATAAATCCCACTAGAGGAAACAAAAGCATAAATCCGAGGAAGCCATGATGACGTTTTTCGGGATCTTTAAACATCGGGAAAAAGCGAGTAGTTGCATTTCCGATACCTAGAGGAACGAACATAGCCACCACCAAAGCGAAAGAATACAATATACGCGTTAAGCCCAGCTCCTCCTTCGACAAGAAATAAGGCTGGATCACAATTAAATTAACGAAGCCGATGGCCAAGCCAAAATAAGTGGCGATGGTATTCTTAATGCCTTGTCGTTTAATTACGCCCATGGGAGGAGTTATTTGGAGAGGTTGTTAATAATTGGCGAAAGCAATTTACTTTTGATAGAATAAATAATTCGAATATAGTGTTCATCCCATGAATCCTTCAAGAGAAGCTTTTTTTTCCATTGACCATAAGTAAACCTTCTTCCTTTCAAATCCATTGGTGGATTTGGCTGATAACTTGGACTTATTTCTAGAAAATAAGGCTCTGTAGACAAATCATCATCATCCCAAGTAATATCAAATGCTCCAGTTGTTATATTCAATTTTTCAAAAGCATTTATAATATAATCTCTCCATTGCTCCGGAAAACTAACAAAATCTACGTTACTTCCATGACTTGTACTAGTCGGCTTCCACTCTTCTGAAGGATTAACTCGCCAATAATGCAAAACAATTTCTGATCGAATTAAAATCACTCTCAAATCACGATGCATTTTAATTAACTTCTGGATAATGACATTCTCATTTCTGAGTTTAAAGGCATCACTATTGATTATTTTATCAAATTCAGATCTGCTATTTACTTTATGAACGCCTTGCGCGGCACATGAATGTTCTTCTTTAATTAAAAAAGGAAACGAAAGAGGCAATTCTCTGTATGAAGAAATTTCTTCAAGAGGAATAACATATGTTTCAGGACATCTAACACCTAAAGATTCGAATTTATTATGCATAAATGTTTTATTCTCCCACCATTCAATATCAGCCGAAGGATAAAAGACCGAATTATTATTAGCTTCCAGCTCCTTAACTATTTGTGTGAGCCGTAACGAATAGTTTACATAACCAGCTCCAAAAACTTCATGTGGGTTATAAATAACAAACGAATTTCTAATCTTGCGATAATTATTTAAATGAACAAACCGATAATCTTTCCCTGCATTTACTAAAACAGACGCCAAAACAAAATCGTGCTCCAAGGAATTTAAAAAATAACCTTTAATATATGTTGGAACCAAAATCACATTTGACGACTTCCTATTATATTGCTTTATCAATTTGACAATTCCAGATAATTGCAAAGCAAAACAAAGTCGCAATATTCGCTTTATATTTCGAATTATAAATTTCATATTATTTCATTGAAGTAGTAATTACAGGAATCCAAACTATCAAGAAATTCGACTCCATTATACTTTAGGTTACTAATTGATTTTACACTTTTTATTACACTGGAATAAAACAATCTATTGCCACGTTCGTGATTGAAAGACAAATCATCGATTAACTCGACATTCGAGAAATTTCTACAAGCATGTTCGAGAAATTTTATTTTCACCGCCGGTGACGATGCAAAATACACATTTAACTCAGTCTTCATGCCAATAACGGAGTTCAACCATTCAATAGTTGATTGCTTAATCTTAAAGGATCTATGACTTAAAAAAACCACTTTTGCATTCCCCAAGACTAATTTACTTTTCAAATAAGCTAAACTATTCAAGTTTACTGCTAGTGATAAAACACGTTGTTCTTCACTAGGATACTTAATTAAAAGCGAAGGCCAAGTACAAGTAAGCGTGTTATCAATATCAAAAACAAATAATGTCGAATCATTTTTGAAAGAATCTATCGTTTTTACGAAAGAATTAAATTCTTGCCTTTGAAGAAAGGCCGTCAAAGGATATTTGATTAAGTTGAAAACATTCATTATCTATAGATCAGACAATAACTCTTTCATTGATTTAACCATATAATCATTTTCTTCTGCTGTTCTCGATGCCATACGAATAAACTCTCCTTCCAAACCAATTTTATCATTACAAGTTCTAACATAAATCCCATGTTTCACTAAAAGTGCTGTAACAAAATCAAAACTCGTAAGCCCAGGAATTAGTAATTCAATCATCACAAAATTAGCTTTCCCAGGGTACACTTTGATACCAGGAATTTCTTTCAACTTTTCAATAAAATCAATAGTTTCTTTTATGTAACGTACACGGACTTTATCATAATCATTGGCAAAATCCTGACGTGTATATAGCCTAAAGAAATATTCTGACAATCCATTAGAATTCCAAAGGAATCCATTTTGCAACATCAAGTCAATTCTAGATTTTGCCATAACTGCATAACCTGCACGAATTCCAGCGATTCCAAAATCTTTTGACATACTTTTAATGATCACCAAATTGGGAAACTTACTTACCCAATCTGCCGAATTGATTTGATCGAACTTGTCGTTTTCATACGCAAAATGAATAAAGCTCTCATCAAGTATAATTGTATTTACCCATTTCAGCCTTTCTAAAAGCTTGTGCATAGCATCATGTTCGATATACCCTCCATCAGGATTATTGGGATTTATCAATACAATTGTGTCCGGCTTGGTTTCTTCGCAAATCTTAACATATTCGTCAACATTTATACGATACTCATTCGACTTTTTGAGATTATTATAAACTACTTCTATCCCAGGCTTAACAAACTCATAATATGACGAAAAAGTAGGGATATTTATGAGGATTTTCTTTTCAACGAAATTATGAATTACAGCCTGAATAATTTCAATAGCCCCATTCCCAATGAAAATCTGAGAAGCATCAACTTTAAGGAAGTCTGCCAAAATTTCCGCAATAACTTGATTTTGAGAAGGATAGAACTCCAGCAATTCTCTGATTTTACCTGTAGAAATGATCTCTTCTGTAAAATATTTTAAAAACAAATCAGTTGCATAAGGATTCGACAGAAAACATGCATCAACATTTATATCAAGCTCAGGCAATTTCTGTTTAAAGGTAAAAATGCTTGGAGAATGAGATCCAGAAGCTTTTTTTAGATTAAGAAACTTTTCCTTTAAGCTTTGCTCCTCCGAAGAGAAGTTAATTTGACTGTGTTTATTTTCCATAATTATAATCGCCTCTATTACTAAACAACAAGTGCTTTAAGAGGAATATCTACCTGCAAATATACTTCTAAAAGTTAAATAACTTAAAGCTATCATCATGAGTCAATTTGGCGGGTTTAAGGAAATTCATAATAATATTTCAGAAAGAAGTAATTATCTTAAAATGTTTTATATATTTGAAATTGGATTTTAAGATCCTGACCTGTAAATAACTGACTTACAATTAATTAATCTCACTATTAATAACATAGTTATGAAAAAGCTCTTTACCTTCTTATTTTTACTAACGTTTTTCCATGGAAATTCACAAATAACGTGGCAGTTACAAGGAGTACTTCCTGGTATTGAGAGATTAGAAGCCATTTCGTTTACGCTAGGAAATTCAGCCTATTTCGGAACTGGATACGGATCTAATTCAATGGCACTTAATGATATGTGGAAGTTTAGCCCAAACACAAACTCTTGGGTCCAATTAAATAATTTCCCCACAACATTGTATGGAGCTACCGCTTTCGTAATTAATGATACGGCTTATGTAGCTAATGGATGGGAGATGGCCGGTAGCAGTCCTAACATGAATATTTATCGCTACGATGAGCAATTAGACTCCTTTGTTGTTGTTAGTATTTACCCTGGAACACCAAGCTATACAACAATGAGTTTTGTTGCAAATAGTAAAGCTTATATCGGAATTGGTTACCCTCTAAATAATGATCTCTGGGAGTTTGAACCAACCACCAATTCATGGACACAAAAATCTGATTTCCCTGGAGCTTTTAGACAGAATACATCCGCTTTCGGCATAAATGGTAAAGGCTATGTAGGAGGTGGTGCGAATGATCCTATTATCGCATATGATGATTTTTGGGTTTACGATCCAATTAATGATTCTTGGGACACTTTGCCTTCTCTACCTGGAGGAGGCCGATTTGCAGGAATAGAATTTACAATTAATGATAAATTTTATGTTGGATGTGGATATAATTATTCTAATTATTTAAAAGATTTGTGGTCGTTTAACACATTCACCAATACTTGGTCTCAAGAAATTGATTTCGGCGGCACCCCTAGATACGGCTGTAGTGCCTTTACAGTTGGAAACACAGTTTACGCTGGCTCAGGCAGAGCATCTAGCTACCAAAATGATTTTTGGCAATTCGCACCAATGGGCCCCAATTTAATTAAAGGCCATGCTTACAGGGATTTCAATAGTAACGGAACTCAAGACTCAAATGAATCTCCGGTAAAAAATCTTTTAATTGAAGTTGTTCCTAGTGGTAATATATATAGTACAGACCATTCTGGCGATTTTCAAGGTATAGGTTACTTGGGTTTACAAAATATGAACATTTTAAATCCTCCATCATACTATAATTACACACCAATACAACCAATCAATTTTATTTCAAGTGGAAATATTGATACATCAACAATTATTGTCTTCACACCTAATTCGCTTAACACAGATTTAGAAATTCATGTAACTCCATTAACCCCAGCTCAGCCAGGGCACCAAGAAGTTTATAATATTGATATTAAAAATAATGGCACACTTGATGCTCAGAACTTCACTATTACTTCAATTTTAGACTCAGGATTACAATATAATAATATTATTCCGTCAAATACTACAGTATTATTTTCTAACGATAGTTTAACACTATTTATTAATTCGCTAACTCCAGGAGAATCGAAATCATTTATGATATACACAAATGTTGGTATTTTTTATTTGCTAAATGACACAATAAAAGTTAGAGCGTTAGCGCAAATTCAATCAACCGATGTGGATACAATTAATAATTACAGTGAAGAATCAATAGCTGTCGTTTCAAGTTACGACCCTAATGATATTTCGGTGAGCCCTTCTACTTCCTTAACAACTAGTCAAATTCAAAATGAAACTTGGTTAACATATACAATTAGATTCCAAAACACAGGAAACGCTTTTGCTGATGAAGTTAGAATTTGCGACAGTATTTCGAATAGCTTAAACTTATCCTCGCTGGAAATTCTTTCTGCAAGCCATAACTTCACATTTAATTTAAACGGTGATAGAATATTGAAATTTACGTTTCCCAACATACTTTTAGCTGATTCAAATTCAAACGAAGCCGCAAGTCATGGATTTATAAAGTACAGAATTAAACCTCACACAACTTTAACGAACGGTGATTCTATTGTAAACAATGCGTATATATATTTTGATTATAATCCTGCAGTAGCAACAAACAATGTAGTCACTAATATTAGCAACTTAACTAGTTTGATAACTCATTCAAAGTCAACATATATTTATCCTAATCCTGCAAAAGACATTCTATTCATAAAAGGAGTAAATCCTATTCAAAGTGTCAGTATTTTCAATTCTCTTGGTCAATTAGAATCTAAAACGATTGGACAGAACTTGAATCAAGTTAAAACAAGCAATTTAAAACCAGGTATTTATTTTGCAAAGGTTATTGATTCATATAACCAATCAAATACATTTAAAATCATAATTTCAAAATGATACCTTTGTCAGAAATTAAGTATTCTGAACCTAGGTATCACAAAAATGAACAATTCTGACAAAGCAGGTGAAGCCTATTGGACATCCTTTTGGGACCAATTGGCTTTACCTAAAATGGTTGATATATCACATAAGAGTATTTCAAATTACGACTTCAGAAAGATAAATGAAGTTTACACCCGCACCCTCTCCCCTTCCCCTTCTCAAAAACTCCTAGAACTTGGATGCGGCAACTCCGTGTTCCTGAGCTATTTCCATAAGGAATTCGGTTATGATGTTTATGGCTTGGATTATAGTGAGTTAGGTTGCAAACAAACCGAGCGTATTTTAGCTCGCGATAATGTAAAAGGGACAATTGTACAAGGCGATATCTTTAATCCTCCATCCGAACTTATTGGACAATTTGATGTGGTATGTTCTTTTGGCGTGCTCGAACATTTTGAAGATTCTACTGCTACAGTTAAAGCATTTTCAAAATTCTTAAAGCCGGGTGGAACGCTTATTACCACCGTTCCTTACCTTAAAGGTGCTACAGGATTACTTCAGAAAATAATGAATAAACCTGTTTATGATATCCATGTTTTAATGGATCGCGAGGATTTAAAAGGATTTATTAAAAATGCTGGTTTAAACCTGACTTATTGCGAATATCACCTTCCTATTTCTTTCGGAGTTACCCTTGAACAATCCGGTGATCATAAGGTAAGCTTCTTTCCTATTAAAAAACTTATTTTGAAATCACTACAAGTTTTGTCAAAAGTATGCTGGTTTATTGATGATAGATTGTTCAAATTACCGGTCCTGCCATTTTTTACTGCCGGAATAATTTCAGTGGCTACTCTCGATAAAAACATTAATGCAGAATGAGAATCCTGTTCTTCCATACAGGTGACTCACCCTTTGCAAGTAAGGATACTGCGATTTTCAACACTATTGATTCAACTTCGGTATTCTGTTTTTCTTCTTCTTCAAAATTAATGATCCCTCTTGTTTTCATTAAACAATTGTGGTTTCTATTGTTAAGAATATTTAGCGCGAAAATTTATATCGCGCAGTTTGCAGGTTATCATTCTTTTCTTCCCGGCTTATTCGCTAAAATTACAGGACGACCATTACTCATCATCTCCGGAGGAACTGATTGCGTGAGTTTCCCTCCTATTCGCTATGGTAATTTTTATAAATCGGGATTGGGATTGTTTACTAAATGGTCTTATCAATTGGCTTCTCATTTGTCGCCGAAACATTATAGCTTATTTGATTATGATTACCGCTATGATGCTTCAATTCCTCAGAAACAAGGAATAAAAAACTTTGTCCCGGGAATAAACAAACCGCTTACTGTAATTACTAACGGTTACGATGATACGAAGTTTTATCGATCGTCAGAAAAAATTAAAAACTCTTTCATTACAGTTTCTGGCGGATTCGAATACCCCTTTCAAGTTGCGTTAAAAGGTATCGATTTAATCCTTCAAGCGGCTGAACGATTTCCTGAATGTAGTTTTACCATTGTTGGCGTTCCTGAATGGAAAAAGCTGGATGTTCGTTCAAATAATGTCAAATTATTACCTCCGGTTAAAAATTCTGAATTGCAACCTCTGTATAGTAAACATCAATTTTATTTACAACTTTCAATGGCGGAAGGCTTCCCTAATGCTCTTTGTGAAGCAATGTTATGCGAATGTGTACCGATAGTTTCAAATGTTTTCTCAATGTCGGAGATAGTCGCTGATGCTGGATTCATTTTAGAGCATCGAAAAATTGATGAACTTATTTCTTTATTAAACAGCGCAATTAATAACCAACAACATTCCGACAAATCAATTTTAGCTAGGAAGCTAATTTCAGAAAATTATCCTTTGAGTTTACGAACTGAGAAATTGAAAAAACTAGTTCTTTCTTTAATTAATTAATTCCTCCCCATCCAATATTTTAATACTACCAGCCTCCAAACAAGGTTGGCGTATTTGTTGCTCCCCGACTTAAAATCATTCATGATCATATCGGTTTTCGATTTATTGAGGAATGGCATATCGCTCATATCTTGCTCTAACAAGAACTTCAATGGACCTCTTAACCATTTTACTTCGCCTGGTGTCACAAAGCCTTTTTTGTCTTTCCTTTCAGCGATTGCTTCCGGAAGGATTCCTTTCATAGAATCGCGTAAAATTCGTTTGGTAACACCTCGATATATTTTTGCCGAGTCTGGTAACCTGAAGGCTAATTCGACGATCCTGTGGTCTAAAAATGGCACTCTCGACTCAATTGAGAAGGCCATCGAGTTGCGATCTTCAAATTGAAGGAGCGTTGGCAATAAGGTATTCTTGTTTAGCTGATATAAAAACTGACTTAATCGACTGCCGTCATTCTTCTTTAGCTCAAACGGAACATTTTTATTGTTCGACAAATATGGGAGGTAGTTCTTGTATTCTAGTTCATAGAGTTTTTGCTCCGATGAGAATGCCGACAGTACGCTTTTTAACCATAAATCTGTTTTCTTACTGCCACTAAAGTCTTGCATTTGAGCATGAGCACTGATTTCGTTTCTTGCTTCGATAATTTGCCCTTGCTTTATCATCCCGCCTATCAATCGGTAAAAGCTATGCATATATCCGCCTAACGATTCATCTGAACCTTGCCCGTCGAGTAATACTTTTATTCCCTTTGTTGCCGCTAATTGCATTACAAAGTATTGCGATATAGGCGATGATCCCGCTAATGGAACATCTGCATGATAAATCGCTCTTTCAAAGGCATTCGCGATATCGTCGTCGGTAGGAGAAAAATAATAAGGATCTATCGATGGATATTTTTTTATTACTTCTTTTACCCATGGACGTTCATCTACCGAATCTTTTCCTTCGTAGTAAACATTGAATGCTTTGAATTTTGTTTCCGGAAATCCTTGCCCAACTAATGATGCAATGGTTGAACTGTCTAATCCTCCACTAAGACAACATCCTACTTCTACATCGCTTCGCATATGCAATTTGATGCTTTCATTCATCGCATTGCGAAATAGCTCTACGCTTTCTTCATAACTGCAGTTGATGCTCGGCTGTGTTTTTATATCCCAGTATTCACTTATCGTTACTTTACCATTTTTATAAATCAGATTACAACCCGCAGCAAGCGATTGCATCGATTTGTAATAGGTGGTTTCTTGACTGTGATTCCAACCTAACTGCAATCCCATCGATATCTGATCTAAATTCCATTCTCCGTCAAATACCGATGTTGGTTTTAATGCTTTGTATTCTGATCCGAAATAAAATTTATCGCCTTTTACGATGTAATAAAATGGCTTAATGCCAAAACGATCGCGTGAACAAAATAACTCTTGCCTTTCGTGATCCCATAAGGCAATCGCCCACATACCAATAAATCGTTCTACACATTTCGAACCCCATTCAATGTATGCAGCAAGTATTACTTCTGTATCAGATCCGGTTTTAAATTGATATCCTTTACTTTTTAATTCTTCTCTTACTTCAAGGTAGTTGTAAATTTCTCCATTGAAAACTATCGATGCACTTTGATAATGCATCGGCTGATTACCATCTTCACTTAAATCAATTATCGATAATCGGTTTTGACCTAATGCAACGCTTTCATGATACCACTTCCCACGTGCATCGGGACCACGGTGTGCGATTTTCTCAAGCATATTTTCAAGCACAATCGATTTCTCGTCGTGACTCAATGATGCATCAATAAATCCTGCTATTCCACACATGGCGTATTATTACTTATTTAGTACTTGCGTTAATGTTTTTGTTAATTGACGTCGTTCGTATTCTTTTACTTTTTCATTTCCAAACGATTTGCTTACTCCAGCATTTATTAGTTCTTTCATCCATTGCATCATCGAAGCACCATCATTGCGTTCAAACATTTTTCCTGCTTCGCAACGATCTATAATTTTTGCTGCATCGCCATTCTTCGGACCAATTCCTATTATCGCTTTTCCTGCTCCTAAATATTCAAATAGCTTTCCTGTAAGAATGCCTTCAGCTCCGGGAGCATCAGGAATGATCAATAAAAGATAATCAGACTTTCGCATATACTGTATCGCCTCGTCGTGATCAACATGTCCTATCCATTCACAATGGTCTTCTATTCCTAATTCTTTTGCTTTCTCTTTTATCGTCCAAGGCGTTGCTCCTACAAATCGAAACTTGATTTTCTTTTCAGGATATTCTTCAATACAACTTTTTAGTGCATTGAAAAATATCTCCGGCTTGTAAGTGTCAGCCATCGTTCCTACATAGGTAATATAGGTCGCCTCTTTGTCTTTCTCTACTTGATGGATAAAATCGTTTTCGTCATATCCATTCGGAATGACATGTATTTTATCCGATGATTTATTTTCAATCTTATTCGCGAAAGTTCTTTTTATCGCATCGCTAACTACAATTATAGCGTCGGCACCGTTCAATACTTTTTTTTCACATTTCGCATCAATGTTTTTCGCAATTGATGTGTGAAGCAAATCTTTGTAGTAGTAGATGTCGGTCCATGGATCGCGCATATCTGCAATCCATCGAATATTCGGAAACTTCTCTTTTAATTTTAATCCGATAAGCTGTGTACTATGCGGCGGACTCGATACATATACCGTATCAATATTTTCTCTACGAATTATTTCAACAGCTTTTTCGAATGCATATTTCACCCATCCTACTCGAGCATCGGGAATAAAAAAATTTCCTCGTATCCATCTTAAGGATGTCTGAAAGAATGTTTCTTTATTCTTATTGGCAAATCCTCCGTAAGGAACTTTGTTCTTACCTACTATCCCTCCAAGTATATTTAATGGCTCGAAGGAATCAGTATAATAAATATCTAAGCCTTTCGATACATCGTTCAATAAGGTTTCGTCAACTACAGGATAACTTGCTTTCTTCGGATCAACAGTAATCACATATGGTCTCACGTCAAATTGAGGAAAGTACTTTACAAACTTCAACGTTCGTTGTACTCCTGCTCCTCCACTCGGTGGCCAATAATAGGTGATTACTAGAATTTTTTTCACGTTCCGATAATCAATATTATGCTTTTGTCGAAGCTTCGCCTTTTGGTTTTCTGAATTCCATAAATGCAACGCCAGCTACAACTAGGAATAAAGCGATTGATCCTGCTAATGCAATTTGCTCTCCTTCAATAAATACTTTCGGCTCAAACTTGAATACAATTTCGTGTTTGCCGGCAGGGACTTTCATCCCACGCAACACATAGTTTAATCGAATATGTGGAGTCAATTTTCCGTCGACATAAGCATTCCATCCTGCAGGATAATGTATCTCAGAAAATACTGCTAATCGATCTTTTGATGAGTTAGAAGTGTACTTTAATTCCTTCGGAGAGTATCCGTCGGCATTTAATGTAATGCTTGCAGTGCTATCTACTACATTTTGTTCTAAGCCTTTTACTTCATCGGCAAATCGTTGATCTATTACGGCTGTTGTTCTTGTATTCATTGAATCCAGTTCTGCAATTTCAGCATCTGCATTCGGAACAACTTTCCAATTTTCTACAAACCAAGCATTACCTAAAGCTGATTGGTTTATTTGAACCATTGGGGTATTGTCTTGCGGATTGTTAACGATGAAGTATTTTGTATTCAACATATTCAATACGTTCATATTTCCCTTGCTGATTTGTCGCTCAATCAATTCTTGGTAGCGCTTTAATTTCGCTCCGTGATATCCTCCAATCGATTTATGGAAATAAGATGTGCTTGCATCGTTGAATGTACTTACCGTAGTATTCATTACTCGGTAATATGTAGCATCTTGTAGTATTTGCTGATCAGCAGCTGTCATTTGGAATGGTTGACTTGCACTTGATTTCGATCCGAATTTCGAGTCGTTTAAGTAGCGTTTATCTACACTCCATAAATCCACCAAAATGAAAAATGCTAATCCCGCGAATAAAATTTCTTTCTTGATCTTTTTATTTATCCATGCCCATAATAACCCGAATCCGATCGAGATAAAAAATAATGATCTAAATGCATCGAGTCGTAAAATGCTTTCGCGATCTTTTCTTAATGCAGCTAATAACCAATCGTATTGTTCTAATTGCTTATCTCCTTCTCCTTTGAAATCGCATAGTATATTCGGGAAGATAACCATCAATAAACATAATCCCCCTGTAATGTAGAATGCTAATTTCAATGATTTATTTCTTTTTGCTAAATCATTTTTGTCGTCTGTAAAATTTAACACACCTAACAATCCTGCTAACGGAATCATCATCGATACCAATACTAAGGTCATCGATACTGATCTGAATTTATTATATCCCGGTACATGATCGAAGAAGAAATCTGTTAATGGCAAAAAGTGTCGCCCCCATGATAACATGATCGATAGTGCAGCAACCGCTATTATCCACCAACGCATATATCCGTTGAGTAATAACAAGGCTAACACAAATAAGAACACAGGAATTGCTCCGTTGTAAACGGGACCTGATGTCATTGGTTGATCTCCCCAATATAACGGTGCCGTCTTAACGAAAGATTTAGCTGTCGATTCGTTGGTGTTATTTTTTAGAGCTTCGTAAGTAGCCGATTTTTCTCCTAAGTCGTATTGCGATGCTCCTCCGTTGAAATCTGACATCAATAAAGTCAGGGTTTCCATTTTACCATAACTCCATCCTAAAGCATAGTCTTTATCGAGACCGGTACTGATTTTCTTTTCTGTTAATTCAGATGCTCCACGTGTTGAATATTGTCCGTATTCAGACGTAGCCCATAAATTGGTAATATTTGGCAATACTGCTAATACTGCGGCAAAACCTAAGGCAACGCCTGCTTTTAAATAATCGGCAATTCTTTTTTGCATCACAGCATTTACTCCTTCAAAAATGGCTAATAGGCCAATTGAGATTGCCAAGTAATAAGTAATCTGTAAGTGGTTTGCATAGATCTGCAATGATAGCGCCAATGCTGTTAATGCAGCGCCCCACAAAATTCTTCCTCTAAAGGCGAGCATTACTCCCGCTAAAACTAAAGGCATTAAGGCGATGGCATGAACTTTTGTATTGTGCCCAGCCATGATACTGACAAAGTTAAATGAGCAGAAAGCGTAGGCTATTGCCAGTGCTATCGCAAGTCGGTAGTCGGCTTTGAAGCTGATGGCTAAAAGGTAAAATCCGATTAAACTCAAAAACAAAATATTTGCTGGTGATGGCAGCCAAAGCCATAAGAAGTTATTGATGTATTTCACCAGATTATGACTGTAAGTAACAGAAATCTGGTAGGCCGGCATTCCTCCAAACATTGAGTTGGTCCACAATGCTTCTTCTCCGGTTTTAGCTTTAAAATCGACAATTTCTTTACTCATTCCAATCCATTGAGCAACGTCATGCTGCTCTAACGATCCTCCCGATAATACTGGAGAGAAGTAAACGACAGAAATAATTAGAAATACTAAAACGGCAATTAAATGCGGTTGAATCTTTTTGAAGATCGATGAATTCATAGGATGTATAATATCGATCCCGAAAATACACTGAATTTTGCTATCTTAAGTTGTAGAAGAGTTAAAAATGAGGGTAAATATTGCTTAAAAGGGAAAATACTGCCGATTTTCTATTCTCACCCTTAAAATATTTCGCCAAATAAGTTCCTCCGATTTTAAACGGCATTAAATTTGAGCTGTTTGTTTATTCTTTTGAAGGTTTTTCATGTAAATTTGAATTATGATTTCTGAAAATCAAATCAATTTAATTAAATCAATTACTGGTAGACACAACCCTTCTTTGGTTGGCATATTTGGGTCTTATTCTAGGAATGAGCAAAAACCCGAAAGTGATTTGGATATTATTATCGACTTCCAAACTACAATTGATTTGCTGAATTTAATTGGTATAGAGCAGGAATTAACTGAAAAACTTGGAGTAAAGGTTGATCTTATAACTTTAAAATCAATCAATCCTAAACTACTTGGTTACATTCAAAAGGATTTGATTCGCATTGTCTAATGAGAAAAAACCCTGTTATTTTTCTCGAGCATATCCTTAATTGAATTGATAAAATCAATGAATATACTAAGGGAATCTCTATCGATACTTTCCTTCAAAATAGCATGATTCAAGACGCTGTAATTCGAAATTTTGAAATTATTGGAGAAGCAACTAAGAATATAAGCCCCGACTTTAGAGGTAAATATCCTGATATTGAATGAAAAAAAATTGCCGGATTACGAGACAAACTGATACTTGATTATCTTGGAGTAGATTTATGGGCAGTTTGGGCCGTTGTAGAGCAAATCTTACCTGATTTACGTAAAAGAATTTCAGAAATTATCTCGAGCGAAACTTCATCTTAATTTTCACTTCACTTCTTCATAGTCGACATACTCACCTTCGTCGTCGCTTATCTTTCCGGTCGATTTTTTACCGGTATCCGTCACGTGAATTTTGCCTTCTTCATAGCGGGGCGCCTGGTATTGTTGGCGCCCTTGCTGCATGTTATTCATACTATTAAAAAGCTTCTTCGATACTGCATTCATCACTAAGAAAAATAAATAGCGACGGAATACTCCGAAGACAATAAAGATGGCTAATATGACTAGAATAAAATCTGACATTGTTATTTATTTACTGTTGTAATATCGATTATCTCCGCTTTTTATTGAATGATTATCGTGATAAATAAAGATTTCGCTCAGAGTATACTTTCTGGAAGAATTCGTCTTCTAAATCGTCGATGAAGTAAATGGCTTCGCCGGTCGATTTCATCTCAGGACCCAATTCTTTGTTTACATCTCTGAATTTCTCGAATGAAAATACAGGAACTTTTATCGCATACCCTTCTTTCTTCGGATTGAATTTGATGTCTTTTACTTTCATCGCTCCCAACATCACTTTAGTTGCATAATTTACGTATGGTTCGTCGTATGCTTTTGCAATAAATGGTACTGTTCGTGATGCTCTAGGATTTGCTTCGATCACATATACCACTTCGTCTTTTATTGCAAACTGAATATTGATCAGCCCTTTTACTTTCATTGCTTTCGCAATGGATGTTGTATAGTTCTCGATTTGCTTAATAACGTTGTCGCTTAAGTCGAATGGTGGCAATACCGCATTACTATCTCCCGAGTGAATTCCCGCAGGTTCAATATGCTCCATAATTCCTATTATGTAAACATCTTCTCCATCGCAAATCGCATCCGCTTCTGCTTCTATCGCTTTTTCTAAGAAGTGATCTACCAGCACTTTATTTCCTGGTATATCTTTCAATAAATTTACTACGTGTGTCTCTAGTTCTTGCTCGTTGATTACAATTTTCATACTCTGCCCGCCTAATACGTAACTAGGACGAACTAAGAGAGGAAATCCTAATGTTCGCGACATTATTACCGCTTCATCAGCATCTTCAATTACTCCGAATTTCGGATAAGGAATATTTAAATCTTTTAACAATGTCGAGAAGCTTCCTCTATCTTCTGCAAGGTCGAGCGATGCAAAGCTGGTACCAATAATATTGATGCCGTATTTATCTAATTTCTCAGCTAATTTCAGAGCTGTTTGTCCGCCTAACTGAACTATTACTCCTTCCGGCTTTTCATGTTGAATGATATCGTAGATATGCTCCCAAAATACCGGTTCGAAGTAGAGTTTATCGGCAATGTCGAAGTCGGTTGAGACCGTCTCAGGATTACAGTTAATCATGATGGTTTCATATCCGCATTGCTTCGCTGCTAATACTCCATGCACACAACTGTAGTCGAATTCAATTCCTTGTCCGATGCGATTTGGTCCCGAACCAAGAATGATAATTTTCTTTTTATCACTGGTCTTCGATTCGTTTTCTGTCTCGAAGGTTGAGTAGTAATATGGCGTTTTCGCTTCGAATTCTGCAGCGCATGTATCTACTAGTTTATACACGCGATGTATATTCATTTCTTTTCGTTTCGCATGTACTTTACTCTCTAAACAGCGCAACAGATGTGCTACTTGTCGATCGGCATATCCTTTTTGCTTTGCTTCAAGCATTAAGTCGTAAGGAATGGTATCGAGTGTGTATTTCTCTATTTCTCTCTCTAATTCAACTAGCTCTTCAATCTGATTCAAGAACCAAGGATCGATCTTGGTTAACTTACGAATGGTGTTAAATGGAATACCCATTTTAAAGGCATCGTAAATATGGAAAAGTCGATTCCAGCCTGGATTTTTTAAGCTGTCGAGTATTTGTTCTTGGTTGGTTAATTCTTTTCCGTCAGCACCTAATCCGTTGCGTTTTATTTCGAGCGACTGACAAGCTTTTTGCAATGCTTCTTGGAAACTTCTTCCTATTCCCATTGCCTCTCCTACCGACTTCATCTGTAATCCCAAATGACGATCGGCACCTTTGAATTTATCGAAGTTCCAGCGAGGTACTTTTACTATTACATAGTCGATTGTTGGTTCGAAATAGGCTGATGTACTTTTTGTAATTTGATTTTGTAATTCGTCGAGGTTATAGCCGATAGCCAACTTTGCTGCGATTTTTGCAATAGGATATCCTGTTGCTTTCGATGCTAATGCCGATGAGCGTGATACACGAGGATTAATTTCAATAACAATGATTTCATCTTCGTTATCGGGATTTACCGAGAACTGAATATTACATCCACCAGCAAATTGCCCGATTCCATTCATACACTTAATCGCTAAATCACGCATCTGCTGATAACAACGATCACTTAATGTCATTGCAGGTGCTACTGTGATTGAGTCGCCGGTATGAATTCCCATAGGATCGAAATTCTCTATGGAACAAATGATGATTACATTTCCGTTGCTATCGCGAAGAAGCTCTAGTTCGTACTCTTTCCAACCCATGATACTTTGCTCTACCAATACTTCGTGAATCGGTGAAGCATGTAGTCCGAAGTTGAGGGCATTGTCGAATTCTTCTTGTGTATGAACAAATCCTCCACCTGTTCCTCCAAGTGTAAACGAAGGACGAATAACGAGCGGGAATCCGATTTCTTGAGCGATTTCCTTTCCTTCGAGATAGGATGTTGCCGTGCGCCCTTTACAAACACCAGCACCGAGCTCTAACATACGAATACGGAAACGTTCACGGTCTTCAGTAGTTTTGATAGCGTCTATATCAACACCAATAATGCGCACTCCATATTTTTCCCAAAGTCCGGCTTTCTGGCAATCGATCGCCAAATTCAAAGCTGTTTGTCCTCCCATAGTAGGAAGTACCGCATCCACTTTGTGTTTTTCTAAAATGGCAGCTATCGATTTTTTCGTAAGCGGCTTAAGATAAATGTGATCTGCTGTCACTTTATCGGTCATAATGGTAGCGGGATTCGAATTAATCAGAATCACTTCGATGCCTTCTTCTTTCAAAGAACGAGCAGCTTGGCTACCTGAATAGTCGAATTCACAGGCTTGTCCGATGATAATCGGACCACTTCCAATAATTAGAACGGATTTAATCGAATTGTCGCGTGGCATGGGAGATAGGTTTTGATACGAACGGGCATAAAAATAGCCACCTGGTTTTCAACGAATTAACGAATATAACCGGTAGCTTCATGCTATAATTTAGAGTTTGGCAAAACTACATAAAAGTGGCCAAAAAAAGACCATAAAAACCCTAACTGTTAATAAAATAACTACGGGCATCCTGATTATCAAGATGCCCGTAGTAGTATATGTTAATTTCCGGAGATTATTTTCTCCAAGAACGTTCGTCAGATACTGTCAATTTTTTACGACCTTTTTTACGACGTGCAGCTAATACCCTGCGGCCGTTAGCCGAGCTCATACGCTTCTTAAATCCATGTTTATTTCTGCGCTTACGTAACGAGGGTTGAAATGTCCTTTTCATGACTGTTTTTTAATATTATTCGATAAGGGAGGGCAAAGATAATAAAAATCTATTTCGTTCAAAATAACCTGAGTAATTTTCATGAAAGATTCCTGAAATTCTATACGCCCTGTATATCAATTACTTATAACTTAATTTTGATTTATTTTGAAATTATTTTCGATTTAAAGCACTTGTCGCGGCAAATAAACGACCTGTTTGGTGTCGAAAAACTCGTCTTTGAAATATTCACGAATCGGATTCAGTTCAACAATTTTCCTGAAATCGAACAGTTCTTCTTTCAAATCTCCACCTTTTAATACCACCCATCCGTTCGGCAAACTTCCTTTTTGACCGGAAATACATTGTTTTTTCGACCACATTACCAGCTCATTCATCGGTGCTACCGCCCTACTCACTACGTAATCTACTTGGGTTGCTTGTTCTTCTGCTCTACCTCGCACTACGGTGACATTTTGAAGTCCCAGTTGCTCTACCAGGTCTTTTACGACTTTTATCTTTTTCTCGATCGAATCGATAAGGGTGAATTTTACTTCGGGATAATAAATGGCTAAAGGAATTCCCGGAAAACCTCCTCCCGTTCCAATATCCATTACTCGAGCTCCAGCATCAAAGCGAATCGCCTTTACGATAGCCAATGAGTGAAGTATATGTCGGCTGATCAGATGATCGATGTCTTTGCGTGATATCAAATTCACCTTTTCATTCCATTCAATAAATAATTTTACCAACTGATCATATTGCTGTAACTGTCCTTCCGTAAGCGAAGGAAAGTAGCTTTTTAACATTTCAGTTGATTCAGGCTTTAAATCCATGCCGCAAAAGTAGTTCAATCGAACATAATACATGGATGATAAACAGTATTCTTTAACTCCTACTCCCAATTCCCTTCTACTAACACACGCTCCCTCCTAACTTCATCTTTCACAACACAATCCGCGTTAGTCAATTCCGCGCCAGCCCATTCCGCGTTAGCCCATCATCCGCTTCGCGCAACCAAAAACCACGCAGTGAGCAAACCGTAAACCTCATAACGTCACATTAAAAGAAAAGCCTTGCTTTCGCAAGGCTTTTCTTTTAATGTGATACATACTCCGAGTTCTTCATAATCTGATATAAAAACTCTCTTGCTCTAAACAACTGTGCTTTGACAGTTCCAAGAGGGAGATTCAATTCCTCTGAAATCTCTTCGTATGATAGTTCTTGATAGTAGCGTAGCTCAACTAAGCGACGGTAACGTGGTTTTAATTTCTCTACCACATCTTTCATCATCAAGACTTTTTGTTTTTTCATCATCACATCATCAGGACTCGGTCCATCGGAACGAACTTCTAATGTCATGTCTTGTCCATCTTCATTCTCGAATCCACGATCGATGCTTAATAACATCTTACGTTTTTTACGAATGAAGTCGATACAGTTATTAGTAGCAATTTTAAACAACCATGTACTAAATGCATAGTCAGGAGTGTATTGCTTAATATTTCTAAATGCTTTACCGAAAGCTTCGATAGTCAAATCCTCAGCATCATCTCTGTTGTTCACCATTTTGAGCAACATATAATAGATAGAGTCTTTATATCTCGACATCAACTCGGCATAGGCTTTTTGATCGCCTTCTTCTACCGCTCTGCGTACAAGTTTATAATCCTTGACAGCTTTATCGGAGAGATGTTGAATCTCTTCTTCTACTACCTTAAGTTGAGTTTTAGGATTTTCCATAGTAAGGGTGTTGGTTGTTGCAGCCATTACTTCCATGATTTGGTCTTTATGAAGATGTTCGATACGGCTAATAATGGATAAATGAAGGCTACCATTAGATCGAAGAAGGGTGTCAAGATAAGCAGGTCGGTTTCACCCAGCTTTTTGAATCCTCTCCAGTAAACAATCATTTGAACTATTAACCTGGTTGATACCATTGCTACGACAATCTGCCAATTAAGTTTCAATATCAGGGATGCAATTACTGTAATCCAGAATAAACTTTGGGAAATAAAGTACCAACCTATTAATCTTCGGTCGCGTCCTTTGTAATATTTCCCGGTACTCATGTGTCGCTTCTTCTGATAAATCCAGTGCGAAAACGACGTTTTAGGTTTTGAATAGGTAAACGATTCAGGCGATAGTTCTACAGCTACATTCTTCTTGTTCGCTGTTTCGTTTACAAACAAATCATCATCGCCCGACATCAGATGATAATGATTCGCAAATCCTTTATTTTTAAAGAACAAACTCTTTACGTAAGCTAAATTTCTCCCTACGCCCATATATGCTTTCCCTCTCTTAGCACGAGTGAGATATAGCAATGCATTCTGAGCAGTATCGAATCGGATCCATCGGTTGAGTAATCCTTTTTCTTTTAGATAAGCTCCATATCCTACTACCAATTCTTTTTCGCCTTGTAATCGCTGAACCATCGTTCTGATCCATTGATTTCCTAACGGCTTACAATCGGCATCAGTAAATAGCAGCTTTTCGTATTTAGCTCCTTTAATGCCTAAAGTTAAGGCGAATTTTTTTCCGTGTTGGTATTTTTCTTGCTCTTTTATTGTAATAACTTTCAACACAGGATAGGCATCTTCCATTTCTTCGAGATACTTCGCCGACTCATCCCAACTGCAATCATTTACTACTACCACCTGATATTCCGGGTAATTTTGATCGAGTACCGATGGCAGAAAGGCACGCAAGTTTTTCAGTTCATTTCGAGCACAAATAATAACCGATACCGGCTCATTACCAGCATTTTGCACTTCAGTTTCTTTTCCAAAACCAACTCCTGAAAACTCTACCAGAATATAGTATAGCTGAAACAATAAAGCCAGGCCTAATACTGCTAACACCCCCCACCCAATCATTTCCGGCTCAATAACAATCATGACTATTCTCAATGGTTCTATATTTCACAAATCTATCCGTATCGGCAAAGGGCATTGACCTCTTCCCGATTAAAATATTAACAATAGGTTCTTAACAAGCATAAAAAAAGCGGTTGCCGATAATTCCGCAACCGCTTTTCCTTAATCTTATAAGTATCAGGCTGTAGCAGATTCTTTTGCTATTACCGTTCTTCCCGGATATACCTTTAATGCTTCTTCTAAGCATTTCATGGCATTGGTAAGCGATTCAGGCTTTAACACGTAGGCAATTCGAACTTGATGACGGCCTAGTTCAGGCTTAGAATAAAAGCCCGTTGCAGGTGCCAACATCACTGTTTGTCCTTCGTACGAGAATTCTTCTAATAACCATTGGCAGAAACGATCGGCATCGTCGACAGGCAATTGTGCCATGCAATAAAATGCACCACTTGGCTTCGGACAAAATACTCCGTCCATTTTATTTAAAGCACTTACTACTAAATCGCGTCGACCTACATATTCTTTAATTACTTCTTCGAAATAACTATCAGGCGTATCAATTGCAGCTTCGGCAGCTATTTGTCCGAATGTTGGCGGACTCAATCGCGCTTGCGCAAATTTCAAAGCTGCAGTCATTACTTCTTTGTTCTTCGAAACGATAGCACCTATACGAGCTCCGCATGCACTGTAACGCTTCGAAATGCTATCCATCAATACTACATTTTGCTCCAATCCTTCGAGGTGCATTACTGAAAAATATTCTTTTCCGTCGTAGCAGAATTCGCGGTAAACTTCATCGGCAAACAAGAAAAGATCGTGTTTGATAACAAGTTCTTTTAAGACCATTAATTCTTCTTTGCTGTATAAATATCCGGTAGGATTACTCGGATTGCAAATGAGAATGGCTTTTGTACGAGGAGTAATTGCTTTTTCGAATTCAGAAATAGGAGGTAATGCAAATCCCGATTCGATTGTTGATGCTATAGGTTTTACGATTACGCTTGCTTGCGTTGAAAATCCGTTGTAATTGGCATAATAAGGTTCCGGAACAATAATTTCATCACCCGGATTTAAGCAAGCCATCATTCCGATTTCAATCGCTTCAGACCCGCCGGTTGTAATAATGATATCCGAAAAATCGACATTGATATTATTCTTTTGGTAATATCCCGCCAGCTTTTTACGATACGATTCTATTCCTGCAGAATGACTATACTCAACAACCTTTAAATCGATATTTCGAATGGCATTCATCATCACCTCAGGTGTATGAATATCGGGCTGACCAATATTCAAATGGTATATCTGAGTTCCTCTCTTCTTAGCAGCTTCTGCGTAAGGAACCAGTTTGCGGATAGGCGATGGGGGCATGTTTTGCCCTTTGTCTGATATTTGTGGCATGGTGTTAAAATAAGTAGTCCCGGTTTTTTGCCGGGACTACAAATTTACTGCAATATTTTTAATTAGTTCTTAGGAGCTTCAGGAGAAGCCGGTGTAGCAACCGGAGCCGGAGCTTCAACAGTTCCTTTCAAGTGTAATACTACAGGAGTATTTTTTGCATTTGAAGTGATTGTAACTGTTTTGTCTTGCATTCCCATTTTACCAGCAGAGTTAAAAGTAACTTTGATAGTTCCTTTAGCACCTTTTTTAGTTGGTTCTTTCGGCCATACAGGAACAGTGCAACCACATGATCCTGTAGCGTTTGTAATAATTAAATCTTCTTTACCTGTGTTAGTAAACACGAATTCGCGTGTTACTGACTCACCTTGCTTAATAGTATTGAAGTTATACTCTAATGCATCGAATGTCATTTCAGCAGCATTTTTGTTCTCAACAGGTGCAGCAGGTGCAGGAGCAGCTTTATCAGTTGATTGTGCGTTAGCTGCTACCGCCATAAATAAGGTGCAAGCTACCAGAAGGATGGATTTTTTCATTTGTTTATAATTGAAGTTTAATTGTTTATGTTGTTATTTAACGGGATTTTCTAATGGTGACATTCCCGAAGGTTTTTTAATTGGTGTTTGATCGTCAGTTTGTTCTTGTGACTTCACTACCCCTTTAATTGTCAACACTTTAGTCATTCCTTTTCCGGCATTTGATGTTACTGTTACCGTTTTAGTGAATGGCCCTTGACGTTTAGTATCGTAGCTAACATTGATATACCCCGACTGACCTTTTGTTACCGGCTCTTTCGACCATTTAGGAACGGTACATCCACAACTTCCTTTACAATCTGTAATAAGTAATGGTTCTTTTCCTGTATTGGTGAATTTGAAGGCATAGGTTCCGTCGCCTGAATAATCAATTGTTCCAAAATCGTGTATTTCTTGTTCGAATACGATTTCCGGTGCATTTGGATCGGGCTTCGTGTCTTGGGCGTTTACAACAAGTGTGCCACCAAAAACAAATACTAATGCTGCTAAAAGGTTTTTCATAATTTATAGAATTGGGTACTATTACGTTTTGTAATGAGCCAAAGTTCATATAAATAAATGAAATTAGAATGAATCAAGATGAAGAAATATCAAAAATACCCCAATTCCTTTGTTAATAACATGGTTTCGAAAGCCATCTCGTTTGCTTCCAAAACCATGTTTCTTCACTCTGTAAATCGCCTATTTTACAGCTCCCGTTAGGGCTTGATATCCAGTTCGAATGTAAAATACCGCCCAAAGGAAAATTCCTGAAAACTTAAAGCAATCTTCATAATAGACTTGGTGAGAAATGAAAGGATCTACGTTGTCGAGCACCATCGAAGCGAAAAACATACCCATCGCACCTAACCAAAATACGAAGTCGGTTTTGAGTAACGCGTCTTTTAAGAAGATCATATACCCTAAAATTGATCCGATGTACACCAAGTAGAACAGTTTTTCGGCAAAAGGAAAAAGGTTTTCGAATACTACTTCATGCATCTCAAAGGCATCGTCGAATCCTAGGAATAGCGACAAACAACCGCCAAATAGCAATACTTTACGAATATCGTTCGACTTCCCGCCTTTTTTCAGTACAGCCGCCGATACTAACGAAATAGTTGCCGCCGCCGACCATAGAAATAATCCGAACATCGAGATTACTCCCGCCCACGGTTCTCCATGTAATACTGCAGCAGTATCTCTGGTTAAATCGCTTACTTCAATCCCATTGGCTTTACCAATTTTGAAGGCTATAAACATGATTAGCCCCGGAATAACAAGCAACTTTAGAAGGTTTACAATGTTCTTTTTTAGCTGCTCTAAAACAGCATTAATTAATAATATCATAACTTAACGGTAACATTTAGTTCAGCAAAAATAACATAGAAATTCATGCGCTTTGCATTATGCTTAGATCGAAACTAAACGCAATTGACTTTTACCTGAAAATTAAATCTATTCACACTATATATTCGGTATTTTACCCGAAAAATATTGCCAAAAAAAAATTAAAAAGTATAATCTAATCCTATCATTGCTACATAAAGCGTCCAAGGATTATTCAAGTTAATCTCCTTATTGTACAAATACGAAGCATTTATATTCGTCCTTTTATCCAGCTCATAGTCGAGGGAAACGCCTATTCTATAATTATCGTTGATCTTATCATTGATGTTAGTCCAAAGCTCATAGCTTACCGAAGGCGACCAACGTTTCGACATATCGTATTTTACTGAAATCTTATTGCGCAGATAGCTTTTTGGCAAACTCCAATCTACTCCTCCGCCTCCATCTTGATATTGATTTTGATAACGAGCTCTATAGTTCAGTATAAATTTTCCGGGTTTAATTTTCGCACTGAGGTCTACATAAAACCTATTTCTTATTTCATAGGTATTATCTAACAAACGATTTGAAATAAAGCGATAATACAATCCGCCTTTAAAGTGTTTATTGATTTTATAATCGATACCTATATCAGTACTAAAACGATTCAACTCTCCAATATTCTCTCCAAAGCGAAACTCCGGATTCACTACTGCAGTAATATTTCTAGTGATACGCTTTTGTCCTGATAACGACAGCCACATCTGCGCATCATTCACTTGTCCGAAAGTAGATATTCCTACAACCAGAAAGCAAACTAAAAACAATGGAAATCTAATGCGCATAAACAAAATTCAAACTTAGTTTTCGTAATAATAAATTTTCACCTGAGCAGAATCGCGCAAGAAGTCGATTTTCTGAACAAATGCACGATGGATATTAATACCAGTCCTTTCTCTTAAATCAGCTAAAAACTCTTCATTTCTATCGGGACGAATCAGTTCAATTTTTTCGTAATAAATAGTTTTAAAAGCCTCTTGCTTCATCAACATATTACTTTCAAGTAACAAAGTAACAAATATCATTGCAGCGATTATACCAGTTAAAAACATATATTCATAGGTATCCTCTACACCTTTCAATTTCGTTACTGCCGAAACAATACCAATTGCTATAGTTAAGAACAGATAAGTCATATCTTTAATACTTATCTCTTCTGTTTTATAACGCAACATACTAAACACCGCAAACAAACCGAATGCTGCACCCATCGATATCTCTACCCTATTCAACAAAAAAGAGATTGTAAAAATTACAATATTGAACACAAAATAAGTGAACAATAAATCTTTATTTCTGTAATAGCGAAAATAAATAAATCGGATTAACACGAATGAGGAGATCAAATCGATAAGCAAACGGATTCCGAATTTGGATGACACCTTAGCAATAGTATCAATTCCATCGGCATTAACATTATCTAACAATATTGAATTTATCATTGTTTTGTTTTTTTTATTTTTTTACCAGCTTAAATATTTTCATTAAGCCTGCTTTAAAGTTATTTTTTCTAGGATCCATATCGAGAACCGCCATACCCATGCAGTACTTACTCATCGAACCGATCTTTACGTTATTATCTCGCATTAATTTCAGAAACGGAGATTCAACTTTCGAATCACGTTTCAATTCGGCTATCACTAAATCTTCGACCATATTTACTTTCTCTCCTGCAACAAAAGTTAAGTTCAGATCAATAGTAACACGCTCAGCATCGTTCTTGCTGACTAATGTAATACGATCATAATTCACATCAATCTTTTCAACTAAATCGGCTGGAGTAACTGGAACTAAAGAACAAACAAACGACGAAGTATTATCACTGATCAAAGATTCGTTACGAGTACATTTAATACGCTCTTTTACTGTTCTACCTTTATTGTTCTTTACCTTAACTTCTAAGAATCCGAGATTACTGTCGACATAAGTACGATGGCGAATTTTAAACCTATTCATAATGCCATTATGGTGATTACGATAAAGTTTATTGTGAAGAGTATCGTAATAAACCGTTTCATAACGAAACAATCTCTTTCCATTTATCTCGAGAACACGATAATGGTTAGCAACCGCCGAAAGGAAATAGCCGAGCTGATCTAACCTAAACATATATTTTAGGTCGGTACGATCCATCAATTCGGCTTTACCCATTTCTTCTAGAGAAATAGGATCGAACAAATCGAGCGATTCAGGAGCCGAATAAACGAACATTATTGATAAATAAACTTATGAGAACTAACAATTTTACCTGCAGAATCCAGTGTACGTTTTTCGATTTTCAGTCCTTTGGCATTGTAAAAATACAGATGACGCTTTTCTAATTTATTTTCGTCATTATAAATTGCCTCTTCTGTTTTCTCTCCATTCACATCGTATTTCGTAGTCTTTCTTTCAATGACTTTACTGTCTTTTATAACAGATTCCTCTACACAATTACCATTTTTATCGAATGTATATTTCGTTATACTTTTAACGGCGCCAGTTTTATTGTAATTAATCTCTTCAACAACTTCACCATCTTTATTGAAAACCTTTTTACTGTCGTTGATGGTTTGGCCATCTTCAGTAACCGTTTCTACAACCGCTTTAACTCCGTACTTCGACAAAGTCTTTTTACTTTGAGCATTCACTTGCAATGAAAATGCGGCTACCACAAACACAAGTACTAATACTTTCTTCATCTAATTATTTTTTAATGGTAATGGTTCCAATATCTAGTGTTTGCTTTTTGCTTGTTATTTCAGCTTCCACAACAACTGCAACTTGCGATGCTGGAGTAGTAGAGGATTGCTTTTGGTCGCTATAGACGTAAATCTTGTATTTGCCTTTTCGTAAATATTTGAATTCGAATTCGCCATTATTATTAGCTGAAATCTTATCGCCATAATTCACATCATCACCATAGATAATGTAAACATCTTCATCAGCTCCTGCGAATTCATATTGCAGTAAATTGAAATTCTTATCCCAGTCTTCTACCCACACTTTTCCTTTAATAGTTGCATCGCCACCTTCGCCGGCAGGCTTTTCACAACTACTTAAAATCATCGTCATTATTGTGAGCGACAAAAAAACAATTCTTTTCATTTGTTAGTCTCTTTTTATTAATTTCTACTTACTGACAATCACTTTTCCGGTCATTTCTCCGTTATTAAGTACAACATGATATATACCGTTACTTAATTGATTTAGTTGCAATGTTAATGATAATGCAGGACTCATTACCGATGATAATACTTTACTTCCATGTATATCGAATACTTGAACACTATTAATTTGATGTTGCGATTCTATTATCAATTGGTCGGCTGCAGGATTCGGATACATTGAAAATGCAACTAGCCCATGCTGCTCATTAATTCCTGTTGCACAATTTTTTTGATTATATGTCGAACTTAAAGTATAGGCAAACGGACCTGTACCATCAGGACAACGGAACATTGAAATATCAGAACTTTGTGGACCGAAAGTTAAACTATCAACGATTCCTCCTGAGGCATTAAAAATATAAATTGCATCACCAGAAGCCGACAATTTAAAGTTCGCATGTAATCCGCTTTGAGTAGTATCTTGATCCATCCAAATAGCCAATACACTATTTGCAGCTATACTAGTGGTATTCGGAAATCTCCATTTCAATAAGTCCGAAATATTATTCGATAGGTAAACATTACCAAGATTTATTGCTGACGAAGTGTTATTATAAATCTCTAACCAATCTTCATATTCACCATCTTGATCGGTTACCGTACCATCATTCTTGGCCATAAATTCATTGATGGCTAATTGCTGAAACCCTATAACCTGAACATTCGCATTCATTGTATAAAATTCATGCTCCGCTCTTTCTGGTGAAAACATTGCCGCATTTGAATTTTCAGCATAAACGTAATATTGAAGGTACGGAGCAGTAACTAAAATACCGGCACCATAAACACCATCGCCGGCACCTCCATCGTGATGCAAACCATCATCTACCATCGATTCTTTCGTAAACTTAAATACTTGATCCGCTCTATGCCCTACGATTACATTATTACAATTGCTAATTGTAGCAGTAATCCAAACGGTATCGCCAACAGAAGGAGCAGAAGGAGAATTCACCACTGCTGATATTGCAGGTGCTGTTACTGTAAATTCAGCAGTAGATTGTAAATATGTTGCGCGAGCACTCATCAATGTAACTATTCCCGGAACTTGGTAACTACCTACTGTCGTATTCGAATTAAGTGAGTTCTGAAACTGAGTATACGTAAATGCTTTATTGGTATCGGCTTGCACTGCAGCATCAACCAAAGTTTGATATTGACTAGCTAATGTTTGATAGGTATTCGAAACAAAGAACTCGTTTAAAATAGTTCTCATATGCGCTACATACATTCTATTCCATTGCGCATTGTTATTGATATCGTTAATCAATGGCCAATACGGATCAGTATTATGAATTGTTAACGGAAGCTGTTGCATATTCGCAACAGTTAATGATCCTAAGCTGCTATTACCGCTACCAACAAATGGGAATCCCCCGAAAGCCATATTTAAATCCCATACTACTGGAGCGAATCTGCTATTATTATCACGGTACAAATAATAATTCTGCGCAAATGCCCCGGTATAGCTATCGAGATTAATTAGAACATTGTTAAACGCTAACATCCATAATACTCTATCTATATCCATTGCCGACTCAAGTGATGAAGGATAATTAGTAACGGTATCGCATAACCGAACTAATTCATCCCAACCGTAATCAGATTTAAGCTCATAGAAATTAAAATATGAAGAGCTATCACCTCCAACAATGTACTTTAAATTACACTTAGTTGTTGGTCCGGGAGTAACTATAGGATTACATTTGAAGAAAGTATTTGCCGACGAATAAAATTTATCGGTGAGAAACTTCGAGCCAACATTTTCATCATTGGAATACAATCCCACATAAACTCCGTTGATAAAGACTTTAGCAAAATTCGATTTGGAGCAATCCATATAATTGCCTAAAACAGCATAGGCTAAAACCTCTCTTATCATTGAAGGATCAGCATAGCAGTTGCTTAGCTTGATGTCTTTATATCCTTGATAATTTTGTCCTTTAAACTCATTAAGCGAAATATGCAATGGATTTTTAGCACTTGAAGCGTTGTATGAGCTATTGCCTTTATACTTCACTCCTACACTATCATAATCCACTCCGTTAATTTTCACTAATGAAGCCATAATATAACTATCGCTGCCGGCTTTGGCAGTATCGAGTTCATAATCCCAGTCAGGCTGACTGAAAAACAACTCTATTTGCTGAATAGTACTTACATCATATAGATCAGTTTGAGCAGATGTAACGGTCGGTTTTAGCATAAAAACCACAACTAGAGCTGTGGCTATGCCGATAATTTTTCGCATTTCGGGATTATTCGATAATCAATTTTGATTGTTGAACTTCATTCTTATCGTTGAACTTCACTGCAACAACATAAAGACCTTTACTTAATGTTGATAATGGCAGAACCACTCTATTTTCATTCTCAGAAACTACTTCTGAAACTACTCTTCCTTTCAAATCATATACTGTAACTAATTTGCTGCCGGATAATTTCTCGAATGAAATTGCGCTTTCGTTACGCGCAGGATTCGGATACATTGAAAATCCGGAGTGACTAGTTAACTCATTTAATCCAGTAGTACTGCAAGCAGCACATCCGTTATAGCAAACTGCATCTAATACAATATCGGCACTTACTTGAATAATACGCGTACTGTTTGCTGAAGCACATGAAGTTGGAATTGTTTCAGACTGGGCAGCTGAATTCCCATTAAAATACTTGTATTCAATATAACCTGCATCATGATAACAGATGACTTCGTAGATATTGCTTCCAAACGAATACAAAATCGTTTTTTCAGTATCCCATCCTTGGAAATCGCCAGCTAAGTGCACACCTGATCCGTTTACCGAAGATTGCAATTGCATATCTACTAAATAACGGACAAGAATTTTTCCTGCAGGAGCATTCATCGCAAACATAATAGCTCCGATATCGGTGGTATCGTCAGCTAATGAATCGACATATAACCAACGGTTATCGTTAAAATTATATCCTACTCTCGATTCGATAGGAACGAATTCTGCTTCATAAAACTGGTCGCCGTTCACATATTTGTACTCGTATTTCGTGAATGCGGGAATATCGACAACAATGCTGTAGATATCAGGATTTGAAACTTCAGGAGTTAAAGTGGTAGAGGCTGAATTCCAATCGCCGCCGGCAAATCCTGCTATCGTTTGAAAATCGCCTGCCACATGCACTCCTGTGGTATTTATTGTTTGCCCGGTCATATCGACCGAGAATTTCACTTTCTTAGCATATGTTGATACTGCTACCATTAGCAACAGCGCTACTATGAGTACTTTTTTCATTTTGGCTTCTTTATTTAATCAATACTACTTTCTTGGTAATGGACTTCCCTTCCTCAGCTTGAATCGTTACGTAATAAATGCCATTACCAAATGATGAAGCATCTATTAAATTTGTGTTATTACCTGCGAAGATAACTTTTCCTAAGGCATCAGCCATCATAATTGAGTACCCTGAGTCAAGTTTTTCTGCACCGCTAATGTGAATAAGTCCTGATGAGGGGTTCGGATACACGCCAATTCCCGCCATTGCTTGCTCGGTTTGCGATATACCGGTGATGGTAAAGTTGTATCCTTGCGAATAACTGTACGAACAGCTGGTATTGTTTGTGGTTCTCACCAAGTAAATTCCGGTTTGTGTTGGAGTTATTGTTTGGTTTGTCTCTCCCGGCATTAAATCGCCATTGAAATACCATTGGTAAGTGGCATCAACTGTCGATTCTAACTGAGTCCCGTTAAGTGAAATTACAGGAATTGTAGGAGCGACATTATTCACATAGCAGGTATCGTAACGGAAGGCTTGCGGACAAGCACCACTTAACTGCTTCGACCAGAGTGTTGCTCCAGCAGGGTCAATTTCATAAATAAGTCCAGCTGTAGCTACGCAAACTAACATATTCCCGTTAGGTAATTGCTGAGAGTTACCCATATTACTGCTATATCCGCTGCAAGCGTGACGTAATGTATATGTTGATGGAGTATAAGCAGCACCTGCTACCTTAGTGTAATTGTATCCTACTCGAGGGGTAATAATTTGGTCTACTGCCGACTGACTGCTTGATACTCCTTTATTGTTAAATCCTACTAAATATCCTGCATTCGGAACGCCTTCTGGAATCCAATGAGCATCGTGAGTTACATTTAAAATTGAAGTTCCTGTGGTGCTATAATTGGTTGGGTGTCCCCAGCGAAATAATAAATCGCCACCTTTTCCTGAGTTTCCTCCCGAATGAGAAGCCGCCTCAGCAGTAGTTGTGCTGTGATCGATAATGTACCATTCGTTAAGATTGTGAGAGCTAAATGCAATTTGATCAAGAATAGGATTATAATCTACTCCGTTCATGTGCATCCAGTCTTTTTGAGTGTTGTAATTGATATTTAACAACTCGGAATGGTCACTAATTGATGCTTGGTAATTAGCTTTATTTGGATCAACATTTTGAACAAGGTGATCCCATGCATGCCACTCCCAAACTACTGTTCCAGTTGTAGCACCCGTAGGCTGAACTTCTACAATTTTGTCTGGCCACATTTCGAGACTTTGCGAACATCCGGCAGCTGTTACTTCAGTGGCAGTTTTCCTTTCGTATGAAATAAGAAGTACATTACCGTTCGGCATCGGACAAATATCATGATGTGTACAATAGTTGGTTGTTGAATAAACAAAATCCCAAATTACATTTCCACTGTAATTAACTTTCTGTACTTGTCCGCAAATTGGTCCACCAGTAAAAGAGTTACCCGTACGAGCAACCGTTCTCAATAATGTACCTCCCGGAAGCATATATGTTGAATAGCCGGTTTTTGCCGATGTAGAAAAGGTCCAAGTTTTCACAACAGTGCTGTTGGTATCAATCAAATAGGCATTACTGGAGTTTTGAAGCGAATAAAGTGTATAGTCGCCCCATTGCTGAGATCGAGCTACGCCACTGATTAACAGCAATATAGAGAATACAATTGCATTTAACTTAAGGTTCATTAGAATTAAGTATTAATTGGTTTGGGTTGAATGAATGTGACCAAATTATTAAGTTTATTTTAATTTTTGGACATCACCAATAATAACGTCGGTAAACACAAGTGTTTTGTCGGAAAAACCTTTTCCGAAAGAATTATGCCAACTATACAAAAAATCACGCATGCAATTAAAAAAGCAGCATTGGAATTATAACATGAGAAAATACAAGTGGAATTGCCGATTAGGAATATCTATAGAAAAGATCCTAACTTGATTTAATACATTAAATGAATTTTACTTTTATTCAACCATCCAGCCTGATTTTCGTAGTCAACAAAAAACACTTTTATATCTGCCTGATTTTCGTAGTCAACAAAATAAATTTTCTTAGCGGCTTGATTTTCGTAATCGACGAAATACCATCTTCCATCATTCTTTCCGGCCTGATTTTCATATTTCACTTTATACACTTTTAAGTCGCACTGATTTTCATATTTCACCACAAACACTTTTACATCTGCTTGATTTTCGTACTTTACAGAATATACTTTCTGAGCACTTACCGATAGCGAGAAGAAAAGTAATACTAAACTAATGAGGAAGCTCTTTTTCATAAGACTTTAATTTATAAGTGAAAATTTAAATCTGAAATTACCTTGTGGATTTGTTATTTCTCCCAAGTATATTCCGCTTTTAAATTTTGAAATATCGTTTATTACAACATGTGAATTTTCTACATAAATTTTCTTTCGATAAATTTCTTTACCTAGGATATCATACAAAATAATCGAAGCATTCGCATCAACTTGTTTCTCAATTTCAATTGTCAAAGAATTATTATTGACAAAACAATGAACTGCATGCGTTGATAACGAACTTATACCAACTGCACTACTGTCAATATTATCCTCGCAAGGTGTTAACATTGTACCAACAGCATATCGTATTGCTGTCGGCAATTGATTGGTAGCTTGAACAACAGGAATTCCGATAGAAGGCCAAGTTAAACTTGCATTCCAATAGAGAGGCTTACTTTGCAAATACAATGATGTATCTGAAAGAGAATTTGTACCGGAAGGAGTAACAACATTTTTTACTCTGTTGGCTGATTCATAATGTCCACTACCGGCCAGAAGGTATTGCCCTTGAAATAAAGTTGTTGAAGGAATATCATTTCCGACAATTATTTGTTGATTTGACTGAACACTTCCGGAGGTCATAATAAATCCGTATAACTCAGATCGATTACGAAAGAATGTATTTCCCGGTCCTGATGGACCATAGGCTTGATCAATTGCCGTATTCTGATTAATATTCCCCTCGAAGAGATTTGCAAAAGGATAATGTCCGTGTAAACAAATATCAGCACCATAGTTTGAAGGAAATTCAGAGCGATTGGGATCAACAGAATAGTTATAGGCGAATACATTTCCATTGGCCCCTTGCTTCACCATCATGGAATGTCGAAGTGTTTTGAAAATATTATTCTCTACTCGTGCCAAACAAGTATGTACTGCCATAATTACACCATAGCCTCTCGTGTTTGATCCGTCGTAGGTATAAGCTTCGTGAAAATAATTTCTTTCAATGGTTAGATGTGCTGATGCTTCCGACCAAATATGCGCTCCGATGCTCTTATAACTTTCTACTCCCGAAACAATACAATTAAAGGCATTGAAAAAATAAATCCCGTAATTAATGCTCGGCGCTAAACTATCAACACGAGTAAAACGTAAGCACTGGATTCCACTGTTTTCAACGCATTGCAATTTATGGATTTTAGGATTTAACGATAAATCGAAATCAATTCGTACCGGTTCAACTATGCGAATTGTATCACCCCAAACACTATCAATGGTAGATAGATGTCCGACACAATTCTGCGCCCATGTTGCGGGAACAATATCCCATAAACCATTTTGTTCATAAAGTTCTATGCGATCACCTGCAGCAAAAAAAATATTTGCATTTTGAACGACTACAATATTTGATCCTTTCGACAAAGTATTTTGTATCGATAAATAATTCGCACTGCCGGAACCCATTAAATTAAAGCAGTTGGCAGTTGCTCCGCCCATATCAAAAACAAACAAGGTACTATCTGATCCGCTTCCTCGTATGATACAATTCGATGGTATATTGATAAATGAACTAAAGTTGAAAACGCCCGGAGGAAATAATACTACCGCACCATTGGTCGGAAGATTATTAAACACATTTTGAATTGCCGTAAGATCATTTAATCCATCATTTGGAATTGCACCATAATTGATGACATCTAATGTGGCGGAAGGAATCGTAAAAGAAGAATCCACACCCGACAAGTTCCAATCTGATTTTAATGAATCAGGAATCTGTCCAAATACATTTTCGCCACAGCAAATGGAGAAGACGACAAATATTAGTGCAAATCGCAAGTTGATTCCCATAGCGGCATTTTATTTCGATCAAATTTACCATAAAAATTTAAAGAGGAAGTTTCAACATCAATAATATTTTCCCTTCGAACAGGCTTATCGCCCTCCCATGTCTAAGTTTTTCTCGTTTAGCAACAATAAGTGTTAAATCAAATCATTAAACATATTTTAAATTAATTTTATACGCTCATTTATTAATGATTGATTATGAAAAAATTGTTACTCTCTATCCTCATTAGCGCTTCTTGCTTTGCAGCTTCTTCTCAAAACTTACAAAATGCCATTTGGTTTGGCACTCACCCACCTAGTCCGAATTTATATTTCAAATTCTGGAACGACACGCTGTTTTATTCTACTTCAGGAGGATCATACGCTGTTATGAGCAAGTTTACGGCAAGCGGCGGACAAATGAACATCTTCGATATTATGCCTGGATCGATGTGTAGTGATACCGGTAAATACAATTATACAATTAGCGGAACAAGTCTTTCTTTTCAAGTGATTACTGATGTTTGTGCAAGCAGAAGAAACACCTTAGTAAATTACTCGTGGACACTTATATCCACAGGATTAAACGATCAGAAAAAAAATAACAATATTTCAATCTTTCCTAACCCGATTGAAGGCGGATTAGTAAATATTAGCTTGTTGAACCAGAATGGAAGCGACAACAAAATAAGCATTTACACTTCGTCAGGATTGTTAGTTAAGGAATTGAATATTGAAGGTCAAAATGCAAGCATCGATGTCAGTGAAATACCTAACGGACTTTACTTTGTTAGAGTCACGAATCGAGAAGGGACATATATTCAGAAAATTATCAAATAAAAAAAAGGCTGTCCTTCGCAAGACAGCCTTTTTTATTAGTGGCTTTTTACAATCCTTACTATTTTCCGGTAATCATCTTTGAGTACTTCAACAAAATAAATACCATCTTTAAGATCATTGCCGAAATTAAATTCTTTTTCTCCATCCACATTTGTAAACGAAGCAACCCTTCTACCTAACACATCATTCACTGTTAAAGAATAGAACGAATTTGTTTCGAAACGAGGATTTATAGTAAATGAATTAGCACTCGGATTAGGATAAATAAGTGCCGACATTTCATTTATATCTGTTAAACCATCTTCACGACAATTCATAATTACCGCTTTCGATTTTCCTGAACTTGTTCCGCAAACATTAACAGCTTTCACTTTAACATTTCCTCCAACAGCTCCGAATTTCATCACGATTGAATCAGTTCCTTGTCCGTAGGTAATAGAACTTCCTGAAGGAACTATCCAAGTATAAGCCGTAGCACCTACAGAAGGAGCTGCTTTGAAAGAAACGCCTTGTTGTTGTGCACATACCGTTGACGGACCTGTTATCGATGCAGGTATTGGCGGAATTGATTTTATTGTTAACGATCTAGCCGTTCCAAATCCACAGGCATTTCCGGCTTTAACAGAAATTGTTCCCGATGTAAATCCTGCAGGAATTGTTAGTGTGATTGATGTAGTTCCTTGTCCAGAATTCATGGTAATCCCAGCAGGAATAGTCCACAAATAAGTAGTAGCATAATTTACTGATGAAATACTATACACTTGAGTACTTCCGCTGCAAACTCCGGTGGTTGTACCTGAAATAACAGAAGGAATTCCGGGAATATTACGATAAATAGATTTTGATTTTGCTGCACTTGATCCGCAAGCATTGATTGCTTTTACGGTTATTGGACTATTAGTAAATCCCGCTGAATAATTTACTTTAATGGTATAAGTGGTATCACCTGAGGTAATGGTTGCTCCAGGAGGCACTGTCCATGCATATTTTGTAGCGTAAGCCACAGGAACGATTGAATAAGTGACTCCCGCATCTCCGGGACAAGGACGAGCTACTCCGCTTATTGTTCCTGGTGTAGAAGGCACATTAAATGTTTTTACAACTGAAATAGTATTAGAAGTTCTGCTGCATGAAAAAGCATTGCTAACAACTGCATTATACGTTCCTGTCGCTTTAGCGTAATAAGTTGACGAAACAGCTCCTGAAATTAATGTTCCTCCGTTATACCATTTGTAAGTATTATCTACTGCGGGAGTTGATACTAAAGCTAAACTATCATTACCGCAAATAGAAATTCCGTTAGATGAAATAATCGCTGCAGGAAGTGCATGAATAGTAATGTTAGTTCCATTGTCTTCTCCAAGTCGAGCAGAATCAGTCGAGACAACACGGAAACGATAAGCACTACCCTCCGTAGTATTATCGGGAATGATTGCTGTAATAATTCCTGTGGAAGAACTAGATGTTAATGAACCAATATTTATTGCATTTGTAAATCGTCCGTTAGCATCACTTATTTGAGCTTTAAAAACATTTCCGGCGTTTAAAGGAATATTTGATTTAAACGGAATATTGATTGGTTGTCCGGCGCAAAATGATGTACCCGAAATTGGACTAGTTGTTAAGTCGGTACGCATCTTTAACAGCAATACATCATCGCCACCAGTTGTATTGAAAGTATTATTTCCAAAGATGGCGCTAGAAGAGTAATATCCAGAAATATACAATTTCCCGGAATCAGCAACAGCCATATCTAAAGGTTCATCGTAATCATAACTTCCTCCATGGTTAGCCCATTGAAATTCACCCTTAGGATTATACTTCACAACAAACGGATCATAATAACCATATCCCACAATATAAGTTTCGTCGAACATACTTGTACCGCCGTGGTAGACATTCCCTGTTACATAAGGATTGCCTTTTGAATCGACAACAACTGCATTACCACTTTCCCATTGATCACTAATTGTAGAGTTCACCCATTGAACGTCACCAGCAACACTGTACTTCGCTAAAAACATATCGTACGAACCACTTGGATCAGCAGTTATCGTATCAAAAATGGTAGCCCCATCGTGCAACCCGGTAATATAAAAATATCCTTGTCCGTCGAGTGCAATTCCATATCCAGCTTCATAACCATTGCTTCCTGCTCTCTGCAGTAACTGCATATTACCCGAAGGATCGTAACTAACAATAAAAATATCTACTGATCCTGCACTTGTCAAACTAAATCCGCTGAATGTTGCAGTACTTAAGAAATAACCGGTTACATAAGAATTTCCTGATGCATCAACAGCAATTCCAAATCCTTGATCATCATTATAACCACCCCCGCTTTTTGCCCATTGCGCTAACCCCGATGAATTAAACTTCACCGTATAACAATCGAGCGAATAACCCAATGTTGGATGAATAACACTGGTAATTGAAACGGAATTGCCAAACGAACATACTCCCGAATATTGTCCGGTCATGTATAAATTATTTGAACCATCAACAGCAATTGAATTAACTACATCATTACCATTGGTGCTCCCCACTGCTTTCAACCAAGCAAGTGCTCCATTTGAGCCATTAATTTTTGAAATAAAAATATCGGTAGTCCCACCGGCTACGCCAATGGTTGTTGAAACTGTATCATATTTTGCGATACCATGAAAAGTACCCACTACAAAGATATTTCCGGCATTATCACAACGTACTTTAGCAGCAGTAATACCCGAATTAGTTCCGGTGAATCGCTTTGCCCAAAGCACAGTTCCTGATGAATTATACTTCACCAAAAAAGCACTTTTGTAATTTGAACTGCGAAGTACGGTTGTACCGAAGGTAATGGAGTCGTTATATTCTCCAACCATGAACACATTTCCGGATGCATCGGTGCATATTCCGCGACCCATATCGTTTGCAGTACTGCCATAATGATTTACTGATAAAAACGATTGGGATTTGCCCTCTACTACTATCAACATCAAAAAAGATGTCAATACAACAATTAGATTCTTCATTACAATTTGGTTTTGAGTATGCAATAATAGGACGAAAAAAATTCAAATACTACCAAAAAATGAAGAAAATAAGCACCATACTCAACCTTGGACGCGTAAGTTTT
>Ga0255344_1000677_pt1 | contig 51618 bp, 42 predicted proteins | sample wastewater_treat_5_FD_192414 | JGI IMG/M metagenome (GOLD analysis project Ga0255344, IMG submission 192414) | Wastewater microbial communities from Lulu Island WWTP, Vancouver, Canada - plant18 | ecosystem: Engineered > WWTP > Wastewater > Unclassified | place: Canada: Vancouver, British...
GGGGACGCAAGGCGGCAAAAAGAGCTTACAAGCTCGCTTTTTTGCCGCCGCGTCCCCATCGGCTTCCGCCCTTGCGGGCTTTCCACCTAAGCGCCTCACGCGGAATTTCAGGCTACGCTGTCATAAAGACAAAACATGCCTTTCTCTACGAAAATACTTTTTTTTAATTATTTTATCGCTCTATATTAAAAAATTTTATACTTTTATTTCGTTATACTCTAATTTTTTCGAAAAAATCATTTTTCAATAGATAAAACATATAATCAGTTATTTAATACAAATTTATGATGAAAAAATATTTTCTTACCACCTTGTTTTTTTTGCTAACTATTACCTCATTTTTAATGGCACAAACTCCTGAACGGATGAGTTATCAGTCTGTATTGCGTGATGCTCAAAATCGTTTGGTAACAAACCGGATGGTGGGAGTGCAAATTAGCATTTTACAAAATTCGCCAACCGGCGATGCGGTTTACGTTGAGCGACAGTCGCCGACTACCAATGCGCACGGCTTAGTTACCGTAGTTATTGGTACGGGACAAGTCATTTCCGGCTCTATGGCAACTATTCAATGGGAAAACGGCACTTACTATATCCGTATGCAGATAGACCTAAACGGCGGTTCTAACTACACCTATACCAACACGAATCAAGTATTGACCGTCCCCTATGCTTTTCATGCAAAAACCGCAGAAACGTTAACGGTCTTTCCGGACGAAACCGACCCGAAGTTTACAGAGTGGGACTATAATTATCATTCTTTACGACATAGACCGACCCATGTAAGTGCTTTTATTAACGATGTTCCTTACTTAATTACTGAAACCGACCCGAAGTTTACAGCTTGGGGATACGAATATGATTCTTTGCGAAATGCACCGACCAAGTTAAGTAAATTTGAAAATGATACCGGTTACATAACTACTGAAATACAAAATCTCGACAGCGTTCTAACCATAGGAAATGATGCCGGTGGTAAACAAATAAAAAACTTACTAGACCCGACTGAAAACCAAGATGCAGTAACGAAACTCTTCTTGCAGAATTATACCTCTTTACGCGTAGGAGATTGTGATACACTCTTTTTAGGCGATTCTCAATGGGTCATTATACCGGGAATCAGTGTGCTTAATGGAAAGTCAAGTTTTCCTACAGTTATTACCCATCCTATCTCGAATATTGGGACGACTTCTGCTACTTTCAGTGGCAATGTAACCTCTGATGGCAACTCTCCTGTTACGGCACGTGGTGTTTGCTGGAGCACATCCCCCAGTCCGACCATCGATGATTCTCTTACGACTAATGGGAATGGGTTAGGTAGTTTTTCAAGTAATGTTACCGGTCTGACAGGTGGTTTCACCTATTATATGCGTGCTTATGCTACCAATGATATTGGTACGGCGTATGGACATGAGGAGAGTTTTACAACGGATGATTTATTCACTAATTGTGGATCAGTAACCGATGTAGAGGGAAATGTTTATAAAACGGTGGTTATTGGTTCTCAATGTTGGTTACGCGAGAATCTACGCACAACAAAATATGCTGATGGTACGTCTATCGATTACGGAGATGCTTCCACCAGCGATAGCGATCCTTACTATTATTACCCTGGTAGTAGTGAAGATAATGTCCCCACCTATGGTCTTTTATACAATTGGCCCGCAGTAATGGGAGGTGAAAATAGTAGTGAAGACAATCCAAGCGGAGTGCAGGGGGTTTGTCCTAACGGTTGGCACTTGCCGAGTGTTGCTGAGTGGAATCAATTGTCCGATTATGTATCTTCACAGTCTGCATATTATTGCGATAATAATCATGAATTTATTGCAAAAGCTTTTGCTGCAACTTCAGGATGGGAGGAGAACGCTGACCCATGTGCGGTTGGGAATAATCTTTCCGCCAATAATGCAACCGGTCTTACTATTCTACCTGCCGGCTTCCTTGATGACGGTGGCTCGTATTTAGAATTTAGTACCATGACCATCTTGTGGAGTGCTACCGAATATAATGCTTCCTCAGGTTCCTGCTCCTATCTGGGCTGGTATGACGCTATGTTAAACGACTACCTCGGTCTTGGCAAAAATATTGACCATATGACTAAAGCTCATGGTTTCTCTGTGCGTTGCGTCCGTAATTAATAAATATATTTTTGCACGATGAAATGAATGTTTGGTTTATAGTTTAATATTTTGAAATTTGAAAATACTCTACTTTTATTATCTTGTAAATCAATCTGTTATGTTTAAGACGCAAAATGTATATTTTTATTTTAATAAAATGTTAAAATATGTGTTTCTTTTTCTAAAAAAAAACATTAAATTTGCAAATCAGTTTTTTGATAATATTCATTAGAATTAAATAAATATTGTAAAGCAATGAAAATAAACGATAAATACATTTCCATTTTGGCATTTTTCTTACTTATGCTTTTTGCTTCTTCAGAAGCCTATACTCAGAGCGGGTTCGTTTTTGCCGGCGGAGATTACGATAATGGTTCCACCTTTTCAATTGGGCAAATGTTCTATAATAATCAGAAAACGGCAGATTACTATATTAATGAAGGTCTACAACAATCCTTTTTATATCACGGTGTTGATAGTGTTGTCGTTCTTGATTCCGAGATTCCATACGAATATCGTCCGCACTATTTTATAAATCAAGTTGGCGATACAACGCTCTATTTGCTTCCTACTTACGGGATTGATAGCCTTGTAGCAGTAACTTTGTATTCGGTTGTATGCCCGCTTGATACGACTGCAACCGCAGGATATAGCCGTTATACGCACCCTGTAACGTTACTACAGCCTATGGTTTATCCTATTGGAAGTCATGAAGTGTCGGTTCGTAATAATGCTCCCGTAGAATTTCCGGTCGGAGAAACGACTATCGTTCGTTGGGTTTTTAGAGTGGGAAATCATTCTACGACTTCTTGTAATCAGCAAGTAGTTATTCTATTTCCACCTTGCGACGAAACGGTAAATCCGACAGATGCAGATGGCAATCTTTATCATGCAGTACGAGTTGGCTACCATTGTTGGACGAAGGAAAATTTGCGTTCAACCCATTATGATGATGGTTTAGGAACTCCTATTCCGGTAGCTCTCATTTATAAAGCCGATATGTATCCTGATACAGTGGAAAATTTGAATAGGTATGGTCGTTTATATAGTTGGTATTCAGCCGTAAATATTCCGGAAAATGATAATGTTACCCAACCTATAGTTAATCCTACCGGATATGTTCAAGGGCTCTGTCCGCAAGGCTGGCGCTTACCTACACCTGCAGATATAAATTCAATAAATGGTATTGCAGGAGTCGAAGGATTACGTGCGGACACCCTGTGGATTATTCCTGGAAATAATGTAACCGGGTTTTCCGCTTTACCCGCAGGAATTTACTTGAATGGTCAATTTATGAATTTACGTGGAAATACCTATTTCTGTACTTATAATTCTCAAGCAATCGTCCCTAATACAACGAGAACCCATGTCGGGCATTTAACCTATGCATGCCCCGACATACTTATGTTGCAATGCGAAAAAAGAGATGCCGTAAGCGTGCGCTGTATTAAAGAGTAACCTTAACCGAACGCGTAGGAAATTGTGATACACTCTTTTTAGGCGATTCTGAATCGGTCATTATACCGGGAATCAGTGTGCTTAATGAAAAGTCAAGTTTTCCTACAGTTATTACCCAGCCTGTCTCAAATATTGGGGCGACTTCTGCTACTTTCGCTGGCAGTGTAACCTCTGACGGCAACTCTCCTATTACGGTACGTGGTGTTTGCTGGAGCACCTCACCCAATCCGACTATCAATGATTCTTTTAGGATTAATGGGAACGGGTTAGGTAGTTTTTCAAGTAATGTTACCGGTCTGACATTGGGTGTTACCTATTATGTGCGTGCTTATGCTACCAATGACGTTGGTACTGCGTATGGACATGAGGAGAGTTTTATAACGGATTTCGCTAATTGTGGAACAGTAACCGATTTCGATAACAATATTTATCAAACCGTTATTATTGGTTCTAAATGTTGGATGCGAGAGAACCTACGCACGAGAAACTATGCTGATGGTACGCTTATTGCTTACGGAGATGCTTACATGAGCTATAGCGATCCTTACTATTACTTTCCTGATAACAATGAAAGTAATGTCCTCACCTATGGTCTTTTGTACAATTGGGCCGCAGTAATGAAAAATGAAGGTAGTAGTGATACCGATCCAAGCGGAGTGCAAGGGGTTTGTCCTGAGGGTTGGCACTTGCCGAGCCGTGCTGAATGGAATCAATTGTCCAATTATGTATCTTTACAGCCTGCTTATTATTGCAATGAGAATCCTGACTATATTGCCAAAGCTTTTGCTTCAACTTCGGGGTGGTTGGAGGATGATGGTCTATGTGCGGTTGGGAATAATCTTTCCGCCAATAATGCAACCGGTCTCACTATTCTACCTGCTGGCTACCTATATGACTATGGCTTGCATCTATACTTTGGTTACTTTGCCGCCTTGTGGAGTGCTACAGAAAGAAGTGGAACAGATGGTTACTGCTCCTCTCTGCAATTGTCAGACTCTGGGTTAAACGAATATTACCCCGGTGCTGGTAACAATATTCACATTATATCTAAAGAATATGGTTTCTCCGTGCGTTGCGTCCGTAATGAATAAAAATATTCTTGTACGGTGAAATGAATATTTTGCCAAAGTTTAATATTTCTGCACGAGCAGGTTGGTTGCGTGAGGCGCTTAGGTGGAAAGCCCGCAAGGTCGCAAGCCGCTGGGGACGCGGCGGCAAAAAAGCGAGCTTGTAAGCTCTTTTTGCCGCCTTGCGTCCCCACGGCTTGCGACCGCGGACTTGGAACCGGGCGCCGACCCCGAGCGTAGCGAGGGGGCACGCCCTAAAAAATATTATCTATATAATTAACAACGACCAACATAAATAGTTGATTATGTGTTGGTTATCGCTGTTTGTCGGCTACATATTAGACATTGATTATTATTTAGTAGTAATCAAAGCGTAAATGTTTGACAGTCAGTCCTTTATTAATTAATTGATAGAGGGAATCTATCCCAATTCTCAAGTGCATTTCAGCAAATTGTCGACTAACTTCCTTGTCACTTTTCTCGGTTTTAATACCGTCCGGAACCATTGGCTGGTCAGAGACCAACAAGAGGGCGCCTGTAGGAATTCGATTATAGAAGCCGACTGAAAAGAGGGTTGCCGTTTCCATATCGACAGCAGTAGCTCTAATTCTCCGCAGATAGGCTTTAAACTCTTCGTCATGCTCCCAAACGCGGCGGTTTGTGGTATAGACCGTGCCTGTCCAGTACTCCTTAGCATAGTCTCTAATTGTGGAGGAGATTGCTTTTTGCAGATTAAAAGCCGGTAGAGCGGGAACCTCCTTAGGAAAATAATCGTTAGAAGTCCCTTCTCCGCGAATTGCCGCAATTGGCAGCAGCAACTCACCAATGCCGATATAAGACTTTAGACTTCCTGTTTTTCCAAGAAATAAGACGGCACGAGGCATAATAGCAGTGAGCAAATCCATAACGGTTGCCGCCATGGCGCTTCCCATTGAGAAATTGACAATTGTAATATTATTTTTCGTGGCGCTCTGCATCGGGTGTGAAATGCCACGAACTTCCGCGTCAACAATTTTTGCAAAATTAAAAACGTAATCTTTGAAATTGGTCAATAAAATATACTCTCCAAATTCACTTAACTGCATGCCTGTATATCGTGGCAGCCAATTATCAGCAATAAATTTCTTATCAACCATACAACTATGTTTTATTTTTTAATAGGAATATTTTTTAATGTTTCTACGAGATAATCCCAGAATTTACCGACCGATTCGATATTCACTTTTTCGTCTGGGGAGTGGGGGTGTCTGATAGTCGGTCCAAAGGAAATCATGTCCCAATCCGGATAGGTCAGTCCGAACAATCCGCACTCTAAACCGGCGTGGATAGCCTTAATTTTCGGTTCTTTACCATATTTTTTCAGATAGACCTCTTTCATAGTTTTCAATATTGGCGAGTTCATATTCGGATTCCAGCCCGGATATCCCCCGGTCAATTCAATTTTTCCGCCTGCCAATTCTGCTATTGCCGTAATTTTATCTCCTACTGCGTCTTTTGCCGAATTGACGGAGCTTCTCATTAAGTTATAAATTTTCGCACTTTTTTCGGTAGTTTCAACAATCGCCAAATTATTGGAAGTTTCCACTAAGTCGGGCATTGAGTCGCTCATTCTCATCACACCGTTTGGAAGTGCAAAAACGGTATTAACTAAGGTTAACGTGTCGGAAGGGGTGATAATATTTTCCGGCAGAGCTATTTTTTCGACCTTAATTTCCATATTCGGTTCGGTTAAAGCAAACTCTTTTTTTATAGTTTTTGCAAAATCGTCTATTATTTCACGTGTTAAATCATATTTATCCTTTAAAACGGCGCCGGACAAGGTTGCTTCGCGGGGAATTGCATTACGCATATTGCCGCCGTTCCATGAGGCGAGTCTAAAGCCCACTTTATTAATCAGTTTTTTCACAAGACGCACAGAAATTTTATTGGCATTTCCTCGTCCTGCATTGATATCCATTCCTGAGTGTCCGCCTCTTAATCCCATTAATTGGATGCTAACGCCGACCATATCGGGAGAAGTTTTCTCTTTTTTATAGTTAATTTCGATAGTAGCGTCCATGCCGCCTGCACAACCAACATACAGTTCGCCTTCGTCTTCCGAGTCGAGGTTCATTAAAATCTCACCTTTTAAAAAGCCTTTTTCTATTCCGAAAGCGCCGGTCATACCTGTTTCTTCGTCAACAGTGAGCAACACTTCGATGGGACCGTGTGCAACATTTTTGTCTGTGAGGACAGCCATTCCGGCGGCACATCCGATTCCGTTATCTGCTCCTAAGGTGGTGCCATTAGCTTTTACCCAGCCGTCTTCACCGATAATAGGTTCTATGGGGTCAACGGTAAAGTCATGTTTTTTATCGCTGTTTGCTTGCGGAACCATATCAATATGTCCTTGTAAAATAACGGGTGTTCTATTTTCCATTCCGGGCGTTGCGGGTTTGCGGAAAAGAAGATTGCCTGTTTTATCTTGCAAGCATTCGATGTTATTTTTTTTAGCCCACTCTTTAAGCCAAGCAACAATTTTTTCTTCATGTTTCGATGGGTGGGGGATTGAGCAAATATGTGCAAAATTTTCCCATAAGATTGACGGATACAATGATGATAGTTCTTTGTTCATAATGTTTATTTTTAAAATTTATAAATAATCGTAATAAAGGTAAAAAAGTATTGCAAAGATAGTATAAAAAAATTCTTTTAAAAAGGAAATAGAACTCACTATTTACATTTTTTTACAACTAATGCACTATTTGTGCCTCCGAAGCCGAAAGAGTTTGAGAGATAAATATTAATTTTTCTCTCTATGGTTTCAGGGATAATATTAATTTTTTGCGAATACTCGTCCGGATTTTCAAAGTTGATATTAGGGGCGATAAATTGATTTTGCATCATCAGGTTTGAGTAAACAATTTCGCTGGCACCTGCCATCCAACATTCGTGTCCGGTCATTGATTTTGTTGAGCTAACGGGCGTTTTGTAAGGGGCGAACATTCTTTCAATAGCGATAGCTTCGTACGTATCGCCTTGCGGTGTTGAGGTGGCGTGAGCATTCACGTAGTCAATATCTGCGGGCGGTACGTTTGCGTCACGCAAGGCTCGTTCCATAGCGATATAAGAACCTACGTCGCTCGGTTGTGATATGTTGCCGCTACTTGAGGAGAAGCCGTAGCCTAATAGTTCGGCGATAATCGGAGCTCCGCGTTTAACGGCATGTTCATATTCTTCAAGAATAACGGTTGCCGCGCCGCCGCTGGGAACTAACCCGTCTCTATCTCTGTCGAAAGGACGAGACGCTTTGGTGGGTTCATTGATACGCGCCGAAAAAACACCTAACGCATCGAAACTACCCATCGAATAAAAATTGGTCTCTTGTGCTCCGCCACAAATGATTATATCTTGAAGTCCGTTCCTGATAAACATCAATCCTAATCCTATTGAATGCGAGCCGCTGGCACACGCCGCACTGATAGTCATGTTAATCCCTTTTATCTTGAAAATTGTAGATAAGTTCATGGTTACGGTAGAGTTCATAGATTGAAAAATCGCTCCCGAACCCATCAGTGTGGTATCTTTCTTTTCAACGGCTATGTTATGTGCCTCAATGACGGCTTTTGCAGACGAGTCGTTACCAAAAAGGATTCCTACTTCCGTTTTTTCTAAAAAATCCATGTCTATATTGGCATTTTTCAAAGCTTCGGCAGTAGCCATGTAGGCAAATTCCGCCTCTTCCGCCAAGCCGACGCGAAGTCGCCGGTCCAATACCCCTTTTAGCTTTGGAACCTCCACGATGCCCGTCAAGGGTGAACGGTATCCATATTCAATTCTCTTTTCATCAATGCCAATACCGGATTTTCCGTGATATAATGAGTTGGTAACTGTTTCTAAATTGTTACCAAGACAAGAGTAAATACCCATTCCCGTTATAACAACTCTTTTCATAGTACTGATTTTAGTTAGACCATTGATTATGTATAGAGCCCTCCGTTTACTGAAATAACTTCGCCTGTGATATAAGATGCTTGTTTTGAAGCAAGAAAAGCAACTATGGAGGCGACCTCTTCCGCTGTTCCGAAACGATTCATCGGAATTAGAGATTTTAATTGCGTTTCATCTAAATCGCTTGTCATATCCGTATGAATAAATCCCGGTGCTACCGCATTAACGGTAACATTTTTTCGAGCTACCTCTTGTGCCAGTGCTTTCGTAGCTCCGATAATACCGGCTTTTGCCGCAGAATAATTTGTTTGTCCGGGCAAGCCTTTTAAACCTGATAAGGAGACAACGTTGACAATCCTACCGTAACGCCGTATCAGCATATTTTTTAAAACCCTCCTTGTAACATAAAAAAATCCGTGCAAATGCATCGCAATGATTGAATGCCAGTCTTCATTATCCATAAAAATCATCAAATTATCTTTTCTGCTACCGGCGTTATTAACCAAAATTTCAATCGGATAGTCCGGATAGTCCGTTTCCCACCCTAAGAGAGCTTTGTCCACCGCTTCACTATCGGCAACATCAAAAGGTAGTAAAAAAGCAGTTCCTCCTTGCTGTTCAATCATCGCCTTAACCTCTTTCGCTTTTTCCTCATTTGACAAGTAGTTGATAATGACGGCGTAGCCCATTTTAGTCAACTCTAAGCAGACTGCTCTTCCAATTCCTCGTGAACCGCCTGTTACTAATGCACTTTTCATCGCTATATCTAAATAATTTTAAAGTCGATTTTAATCTATTTTTTTCAAATAATCAACAATTTTTCTAATCGAATCATACATCGGCACATCTTCAATATAGACTGGGAAAATCTCTCTTATTTCATTATAAACTTTCCGCGTAGTAGGAGAAAGTTGATTTTGGATTTTCAAATATTCAATAGCTTGAACTATAATCATAAAATGGATAGCGGTAACTTGATATGCGTTTTCTATGACGGTTCGAGTTATCAGAGCGGCGTTTGTTCCCATGCTTACCACGTCCTGATTGTCATTATTACAAGGTATGCTATGCACACTCATCGGATTTGAGAGTGTTTGCGACTCAGCAGTCGTAGAGGTAGCTGTAAAATGTAGTGCTTGCATCCCATAATTGAGCCCTAACACGCCTAAGTTGACAAAAGGCGGTAAGAGTTGATTGTTTTTGTCGTGGCACAGATAGTTGCTTTGACGTTCCAAAAGCATCGTCAACTTCGTCATCGCTATTTTTAGTTTATCCATTTCAATAGCGATGTAATCTCCGTGAAAATTCCCACCGTGAAAAACGTTTTGGTTTTCGGCGTCAATAATAGGGTTGTCGCTCACGGAGTTCAATTCGTTAATTAAAACATTTTCGCAATACTCAATGGTGTCGTACACGGGACCTAAAACTTGCGGCACGCAACGTAAGGAGTAGTACTCTTGTACTTTTATCTTCAAGTGTTTTTCGGTTCCGTTATTCTGATAAAAGTCTGTTTTTCTATCACGCATGCGTTGACTGCCAGCCACGATTTTACGCATATTCTCCGCTATTTTCCGTTGCCCGTTATGTAATTTTACATTATTCAGTTCTTGTGAAAAATAGTCGGAAAAGGCAGCCACGACTTCATTAACCATTACTGAAGCTATCGTAGCCCACGAAAGGATTTTTTTAGCATTTATCACATTAATAATGCCGATTCCGGTCATGCAAGAGGTGCCGTTTGCCAGCGATAGTGCTTCACGAATATGCATCGTTATCGGTTTTAGCCCTGTCATTTCAAACATCTGCTTCGCTGGCATTTTTTCTCCTTGATAAAAGAGTTCTCCTTCACCTATTAAATTGAGTGTAAGGTGGTTTAATTGTACTAAGTCGCCACTTGCCCCAACGCTACCATGTTCAAAAATTTGAGGGACTACACCTCTATTGATAAATTCTTTAATTAGCAAAGGCACTTCTTTATGGACACCCGAATAGCCGCGTAAAAGGGTAACTAAGCGGGCAATCATAACCGAACGAGCATACGGAGCAGACAACACGTTGCCGGCACCGGTAGCATGGCTTCGTATAAAATTATACTGTAATTGTTGCTGTTGATTTTCATCAACCCGATATTGTGCCATAGGACCAAACCCGGTGTTGATTCCATAAATAAGCTTATCAATAGAGAACTTTTTTAAAAAATTGTAACTATCTTCTACTCTTTTTTCCGCTTTTTCGTCTATCTCAATTTTACAATTCTTAAAAAGTATTTTGCTATAATCGTCTATATTAAGTGTATCAACGATAATTTTCATAATAGAAGATTTCTATTCAAAAAATTTAAGTTATAAAAAGTTATTTTTTTAGTTGTAAATCAATGATTTCACAAATTTGTTTAAAAGTATTGTCTATAGAGTGCATACCTTGTACTTCGAACAAAATTCCTTTTTTAGCATAATATGACTTTAAAGGAGCTGTAGAGATTTCGTAGTTTTCCAATCGTTTTTCAATAGTTTCGGGCGTGTCATCAGCACGGTTCTGCAATTTAGCTCGTTTCAGCATTCGTTGAATAACTACTTCTCTATCCACATTCAAATAAATCACTATTGAAACAGGAATAACATGTTCAAAGTTAACACCTTGCATCATTTCTGCTTGTTGTATAGTTCGTGGAACACCGTCAAAGATAACTCCTTTATCGGGCTCTAATTTTTGAATATGTTGATAGAGCATATTCAGTGTAATGTCGTCCGGACAGAGATGTCCTTGTTCCATAATACTTTTTGCTTTCAATCCGAGTTCCGTTTCATTGGCTAACTCGTTACGAAAGAGGTCTCCCGTTGAAATATGTTCAAGATTATATTTTTTTGCAATTAACTCGGCTTGCGTACCTTTTCCCGAACCCGGCGAACCAAATAAAACAATACTAAAACGACTTTTTGCATTCATATTTGTTGGAATTATATTATTCTGTCTTTAGCTGGTAAATATCCGGTAAATTTCTACCTAATCCGTTGTAATCAAGTCCGTGCCCGACTATAAATTTATTAGGTATTTCAAAGCCCACATAATCGAGAGGGAATGGCTTTTTGTAAGCTTCCGGCTTGAAAGTCATTGCTGCAATTCTAACATCTTTAACTTTTGCCTCATAAAGCATATTTCTTACAACTTCGTAGGTGTTTCCCGTATCAACAATATCATCAATAACGATAACACGTTGATTCTCTAAGTCTTCCACTAATCCGATAATATTTTTAACGGAGGAATTTTTAGTTCCGTCATAAGAAGCAACACGAATACAAGAAATGCGACATTGAATAGTCAATTTTTTCAGCAGTTCAGCCGCAAAAACAATAGCCCCATTAAGAGTAAAAATTAAAATAGGAATGTCATCTTTATAATCTTCGTTTATTTGTCGAGCAATTCGTTGAACTTGCTTATCTATTTCCTCATCGGAAATATATTTTACAAAGGTTTTATCCTCAATGGTTATGCTACTCATGTTATCTGAAATTAATCTGCAAAGATAACTTTTTTTTCAGTACTAATAAAGAGAAAAATGATTTTATTTTTTATTTGGGCGTGTCCCGTTCGCTGACGCTCACGGGTCGGCGCCCGGTTCCAAGTCCGCGGGCACAAGCCGTGGGGTCGCAAAGCGGCAAAAAGAGCTTCTAAAGTCGCTTTTTTGCCGCCGCGTCCCCAGCGGCTTCCGCCCTTGCGGGCTTTCCACCTAAGCGCCTCACGCAGCCAAGTTGTTTGCCCAGAGCTATTTAGGAGTGTGAGTGGAAACTGAGGAACTATAATTATGCAGTTAGAAAAACGTTAGCTTGTTTTTTTTGTATTTTTGCATATTAAATTAATTTACGCTATGAGTACGAAATATATTTTTGTTCTTGGAGGAGTCGTTTCAGGCTTAGGAAAAGGAATAACAGCCGCCTCTCTTGGAAGATTGCTTAAATCCAGAGACGTACACGTAACTATGCAGAAATTAGACCCTTATCTTAATGTCGACCCCGGAACAATGAATCCCTACCAACATGGAGAAGTTTTTGTTACGGAAGACGGCGGCGAAACCGATTTGGATATTGGACACTACGAACGTTTTATTGACGAAAATCTGAATAAACATTGTAATGTTACGGCGGGAAAAATATATCATTCCGTGATTGAAGATGAGCGTAACGGCGTCTATGCAGGCAGTACGGTGCAGATGATTCCACACATTACGAATAAAATTAAAGAACATATTCGTTTGAATGCGGCAACGAATAATGCGGAGGTAGCTATTGTCGAAATCGGCGGCACGGTCGGGGACTACGAAAGTTTGCCGTTTCTTGAAGCAATACGACAATTTTCTATTGAAGAAGGCTATGAAAATTGTATGTATATCCATGTTACTTTGGTTCCGGTGATAATGCCGACTAATGAACTGAAAACAAAACCGACTCAATTTAGTGTAAAAGAACTTCGTAGTATCGGTATTCAGCCGGATATTCTTGTTTGTCGCAGCGACCGCCCTATCGGTCCCGAGATTAAACAAAAAATATCGCTTTTCTGTAGTGTTAAACCGGAAAATGTTATAGAAAATCTTAACATGCCCTCACTCTACGAAATTCCATTGGCACTGGAAAAAGAAGGTTTAGCGGAACAGGTTATTAAACGACTTAAAATTAAATGTAAACCTAAAAATTTGACAGATTGGAAAGCTATGGTGGCTAAGAGTAAAGTTGTCAAATCCCATACGAACGTGGCTTTGGTCGGGAAGTATATTGAGTTGCACGATGCCTATTTAAGCGTTGTTGAAGCCTTAAAACATGCCGCTATCTTTAATGAAACCGCCTTGCAAATTCATTGGATTGATTCTGAAGATATTAACGAAAATAACACGGAACAGTTAATGAGAGATATGGATTGTCTTATAATTCCAGGCGGTTTCGGGAGAAGAGGAATTGATGGAAAAATATTTGCTACGAAATATGCTCGTGAAAATAATATTCCCTTCCTCGGATTATGTTTAGGTTTACAAATAGCCCTCATAGAATTTGCGAGAAATGTGGCAAATCTGAAAGAGGTTAGCAGTAGAGAGTTAGACCCCGATACGCGACACCCCATTATTGATTTTCTACCGGGACAAGAAGAACAAAATGTCTTAGGCGGAACTCTACGTTTAGGAAAATATCCGTGTAAGATAAAACAAAATACACATGCTTACCACGCCTATCAGGCAACCGAAATTACGGAACGTCACCGTCATCGCTACGAAGTGAACAATAGTTTTAGAGAGATTTTGGAAAAACACGGATTAGTTATTTCGGGAACTTCTCCCAATGGAGAAATTGTTGAAATTATTGAGGTTAAAGAACATCCTTGGTTCGTAGCTTGTCAATTTCATCCTGAATTTAAGTCGAGACCAAACCGCCCACATCCGCTATTTCTTCAATTTATTGCTAAAGCTATCGAATTAAAAAAATAATTTTTAGCACACAAATAGTAATATTTTTCTTAACACTCCGTTAATATATTGTTAAAATATGCAATATGACGGAGCTGTTTTTGCACTATGTTTGGAAAAATAGATTGTATCGTTTTCAAGCGTTGAGGACGACTCAAAATGAGAAATTGGTAGTTATTCATCCCGGGTTTCAACATCAAGATGCCGGTCCGGACTTTAAACAGGCAATAATTAAATTAAACGACATAACTTGGGCGGGCGATGTCGAAATACATTGTAAAAGTTCCGATTGGCACAAGCACGGACATAACAATAATCCTCAATACAAGTCCATTATTCTGCACGTAGTATTTGAAAATGATTGTCCCATCAATAACCAAAATAGAGAGCTATTACCAACCTTAGAGTTAAAAGATTTGATTGCTTCCGAGACTTTACTTCGTTATAATCGTTTGCATAATAGTCCGCACCGCTTGCCTTGTAAACATGAAATAACAAAACTTCCCGCAGATTTTTTGGAGAACTTTTCTCAAAAACTTATCAACCGAAGATTAATAAGAAAAGGAAAAAACATCTTTTCCCTTTTAGAAAAATCGGAGCACGATTGGCAGGAAGTTTTTTTTAAAATCTTAGTTGTAAATTTTGGATTCAAGACAAATCAAGACGCTTTCGAGTTGCTTAGTAAAACGCTATCGTACAAGATTATACTAAAACATTCAAAATCGAAATTACAACTATATGCACTTCTTTTCGGACAGGCGGGAATGTTGGAAGATTACCAATTGACGGTGGGGGATAGCTATTATCAAAAATTACATCAAGAATATCATTATTTAAAACATCAATATCGGTTAATTTCAATTCCTGTGCATCGTTGGAACTTATTGCGAATACATCCTCAAAATTTCCCGGCGCTTCGATTAGCTCAATTAGCAGAATTTTTATATCGTTTTCCAATGGTTTTTCACCATTTCATCACGGAGGATTTAAAAATTTTTGAATTTCTCAAGTGGAGGTGCGAACCCGACGAATATTGGAAAACACATTTTCTTTTTGGGAAAAAGACGAAAAAACACTCGGCAATATTGGGAAAGTCATCAAAGGAGTTGTTGATTATCAATTCGATAATTCCTACATTGTTCACTTATGGCGCTTTTTCGGGCAATATGAAGCTACAGGAGAATGCAATTAAATTATTAGAAATTGTATCGTTCGAGAAAAATTATATTACAAAATATTACCGACAAGTTGGTTTTCCCGCTCAAAATGCTCTTCATTCGCAAGCCATTCTTGAGCTACAAAGTTGCTATTGCCAGACCAAACAGTGTTTACAATGTGATATCGGAAAATTTATTATAGGGAGAAATAATTGCTGATTATTGGTGCTTGGAACTCTTATCGGTTTCGTTTTTGAACTTTCACTTGTTCGTATAGTATTTCAAATTGTACCCAACAATGTTCAATATCACGAGTTATTTGCCTATTCCTTTCCATTTGAACTGTTCGGAATTTCCGAACAGTTGCATCGGAGTTAACTCCCCCTCCTCGAAAATATGCTTTATATGTTCACTAATATTCGATTTTGAGGATTGAAATAACTCTACCATATGTGCTTGAGTGAGCCATACGGTTTCATTATCTAAACGAACTTGAATTTTCAATTCTCCATCTTCCGTTTGATAGAGCAAAAATTCACTATTTAATTTTTCGGGTAGCATTGTTTCGTAATTTAAAAGTTAGAAATTAGAAATAATTTACGATACGAAAATACAAATTTCTTTTCTGTACGAGCAAGTTAGCTGCGTGAGGCGCTTAGGTGGAAAGCCCGCAAGGACGGAAGCTGCTGGGGACGCGGCGGCAAAAAAGCGACTTTAGAAGCTCTTTTTGCCGCTATGCGACCCCACGGCTTGTGCCCGCGGACTTGTAACCGGGCGCCGACCCCGAGCGTAGCGAGGGGACACGCCCAAAAGAAAATTAAAATTATATTACAACTAAAAATTCAAAGCAGAGTTCTATTCGAATTGTTCCGCGATCTTAGCGATTTCCTCTTCCGTCTTGACCAGCTTATCTTTACAAATTTGAATTAACTTTCCGGCACGTTCAATCTTTTGTGCCAACTCATCAACCGACACATCGGCTTGTTCCATCTGTTTAACCAACTGTTGTAGTTCTGTAAATGCTTCTGTATAATTCATTTTATTCAATATTTGATTCTTCGTTTTTATTCAAATTTCTAACTTTTTGATGAGCCTCGACCCATGCATTAAAAAATAGATTCCCTAATAAATTGTAGCCTTTGTTCGTAAAATGGATTTTATCCTTTTTTGCCAATTTCTCTTGTTGCCATTTGTACATTGAACGTTTGCCTCCCATGATAGCGTATTGGTCCCAGACGGCGCCTCCGGTTTTGGCTGCTAATCTGTAAAATACACGACACACTTCCTCGCCATTCGTATTAACAGCGTACTTCCCGCGGGCTATGCGTTTGTAGTGGTCATTATTAGTGATAAAAATAAAAGCACAATCGGGATTCACCGACTTTATTACCTCTATTAACAACAGATATTCTCTTTCAAATTGCAACGTGTCAAATCGGTCGGAAAGTGCGTCATTGACACCGATTCCCATAATAACCAAGTCAGGATTTATCAATCTCAAATCACGCTCAAAATTTGTACATTTTAAATAGGAAGAAACTCGAGCTCCGTTGACGCCGATAGAATGAAAAGTGATTCCGGGATTATCATTTTCTAAAAGCAAGCCGTTGACGGTGAAACAATTTCCTGAATCGAGCCTCCACTGCAACGAAAACGAATCGACAAAAGTGGGAACTTCGTAAAGAAATAAGTTTGTTGACGTATCCGTTTCAATTGGGGCATAAGTTACCGAATCAAGCACTATTAAAGGTTCTACGATTCCTGAATCCGCTTTTCCGATTAAAATAATTCGGTTTGTAGAAAATAGCGAATCTTTATATCTCATCTCTATCTTAATTTTAGCAAAAGTATCTGAGGAGTAAACGGCTATACCGCTCACACCCAACGGTTTATCGAAGGTGTCGTAAACATTTCTCACTAAACTGAAATTCCCCTCATTGGAAACTTTATAGTCGATAGGGTTATTTGACCTATCTACGACTGAGTAGGGGAAAATAAAACCTCTGCCGGCAACGGCATTCGGGTATGCGTGCAGCAAATTCAACCTCACTCGATGTGAGAAAACGCCTGCTTGTACGTGGGAGGAACCAAGGTGCAGAATATTTATTTTTCCGTTGCGATTTTCAATAACCGAATCGAATTTGTGAAAAAAGTTAATCAAATTGGAAGTGTCGCTACTGAACGCAAAGGTGTCGGCTTCTAAATGAAAAAACGGCAACGTATCGGTAGGAATATACTCTTCCTGCGAAAATAATAAAAAGGTAGAAAATAAAAAATAAAATAGTGCAATTAAAGCTCTCATAAGTAATATTAAGTGTCTAAATTTACAATTTTCTTTTTTCTTAGCAATATAAGGTGAAAATTAAGGTTGAACGGTACTATTTTGGGTTGATAAATTTTGTTTAGAAAGATACAATTGATAGAGATTATCAAAAGAATTAACGAGAATTTCTCCTATTCTATTGGCGCCTTTCGGGGTAAAATGGATTAAATCTTCACCTGCTAAGCCATGTTTATACCAAGCAATCATTGAATTTTCTCCGCCCATTACTTCATAGATATCCCAGAAAGCCACGCCGTTATCATTTGCCATCTTTTTCATTGCTTCAACGAGTTGTCCTAAAAGCGGATAAGAGCGTAACTCTCCTTCGACGCGTTTTGCCATATCGGAAGGACCGATTAATAAGATTTTTCCTTGCGGATTAATTCTTTTAAAGAATTGTATTTGCCTTTGCAAGTTATTCACATAAAAGCCGATGCTTTTTTGAGAGGAAATTGCCGGAACCGCATTTCCGCCAAATTGCAAAATTACCAGTCCTACATTACTTTCTTGGAACATTAGGCGAGTTAAAGAGTCGTTTAATTGTGTGAAGAGTGTACCTGCCGAGCCTCGCAGTGGAATATTGTCAACACTCACACCACATTTCCCGTCAACGGATATTCCGTAAATATCGGCGTTTCCTTTTAATGTTAGAGTAAAAGTAGTTAATGGAGTATCAAGTTCCCACAAGAACGATTGTAATCCCTCCGAATTAGCAACTAATGTTTCTTTTTCTTTTTTCAAATTATCGGATAAAAGAGCGGAAAAATCGCCGTTTTTATTGAAAAAATACAATTTTATTTTAGAAAAGGTTCTCATTTTATGGGGGACGTCAAGGTTTTGCGAAGCCTTCACAAAGAATCTATTTTCTCCGGTCATTCCTATACATTTGCAAAAGAAGCCGTAATTTCCGTTTTTTCGTCTATTGCCGTCTCCGTATGCCGAGTAGGTAGTGTAATCGCCCGACCAGCGTTGATATACAGTCGCTGTCGGAATGGTTTGAACTGCCGGTAGCAGACCCGGACCGCCGCCGCCGAATTTCTCTTGAAAATATTTCCTTAAATTAAACGAAATTCTATCCAGTTCAATTTGCGAGTCTCCGTAATGAAGTATTCTAATAACTTTTTGTAACGATTTAGCTGTTTGAATTTGTTCAAAAAATCCATCAAAATAGCCTACATCATCGTAGGGAAAATAAAACTTACCAAGTTGATTTTCAACGAGTTCTCTATAATAGTTCAGTGTGTCTTGTAAGGAGAGGCGTATACTGTCTTGCGCCGTGAAAACAGGTTCTTCTAAATCAGGAATTTCAGGTTCTTCCACTGTTTTTCGCGTTAATATCTTTTCTAATGAAGGGAAACGAAGCTGTACTCCTGCAATATTAATCCCTTTACGAGGAAAGCTAATCGTAAGTATGAATAGCGCTATTAAAATTGCCGTAATAAAATAAAGAATATAGCGTGCTTTCATTCAAACAAGAAATATAAGAAAACGTGCAAAAATAGTAAAAATAAAGAACGGTTTTTCAAAAAACAGCCTACCCTCGCCGATTAAAAGAGCGAGAACTATTCAATTTTCAAAAATTAGCTTCAACTTTTTTTAAAAAGGCAAATCTTGACTATCTTTGCACACTAAATTTCTGTTATGATATCTATTAATAAACTCTCAGTCAATTTTACCGGTGATTTTCTTTTTAAGGATATCTCTTTCGTGGTGGGCGATAGAGAACGCATCGGCTTGGTTGGGAAAAACGGGGCGGGGAAATCAACATTATTGAAGATTATTCACGGTTTAGTTATTCCCGAGGCGGGCAATATGGTTATAACACGAGGATTTAGAACCGGATACTTGCCCCAAGAGTTAAATAGTATTTATCATAAAACGGTTTGGGAAGAAGTGCTTGACACCTTTGTAGAAGAGAAGAAGTTAGAGAAGAAAATAGAAAAATTAACCAAAGAGTTAACACTTCGCAACGATTTTTCAAGCGACTCCTATCTTGCCGTTAGCCAACAATTAGCTGACGCTACTGAAAGATTTCATTATTTAGAAGGAGATTTAATAGCGGTAAGAGTAGAAAAAGTTTTATTAGGTTTGGGGTTTAAACCGAGTGATTTTCATCGTCAGATGCTTGAATTTAGTAACGGTTGGCAGATGCGCGTGGAATTAGCTAAGATTTTACTCCAAAAACCGGAAATAATACTTCTGGACGAGCCTACCAATCATCTTGATATTGAATCTATTCAATGGTTAGAAGAGTATTTGATTAACTACGAAGGGACGCTCATTTTAGTATCACATGATAGAGCTTTTTTAGATAGTGTAACAGAGCGAACCATTGAAATTACTTTTGGTAGAATTGAAGATTATAAATGTAGTTATACGGAGTATGTAAATCAGCGGTTAGAGCGAATTAGTTCACAGCAAGCGGATTATGAAAATCAACAGAAGGAGATTGCCGACATTGAGCGGTTCATTGAGCGTTTTCGTTATAAGTCAACCAAGGCAAAACAAGTTCAAAGTCGGATTAAGATGTTGGATAAGATGGAGAAGATTGAGGTTGAAAGTATAGATAAGCGTTCCATCTCTTTTCGTTTTCCACCGGCACCGCACGCGGGACGCGTAGTAGTCGAAGCACAAAACCTCACGCTCGGTTATGAGCAGTTAGAGGTATTACGTCAAATAGACTTTTCTTTATTACGGGGCGAAAGAGTTGCGTTTGTCGGGCGAAACGGAGAAGGTAAATCGACATTTGTCAAAGCAATAGTCGGAGAATTAGCCCCTAAGGTCGGACACGTTCAACTTGGACATCAAGTAAAAATAGGTTATTACGCTCAAAATCAAGCACTACTCCTTAATCCGGAGAAAACAGTGTTTGAAATTATTGATGAGGTGGCGGTAGGAGATATTCGAACACAAATCAGAACTATTCTTGGAAAATTCCTTTTCACCACGGAGGATACCACAAAAAAGGTTAAAGTGCTTTCAGGCGGAGAAAAGTCACGATTGGCATTAGCAAAATTACTCTTATCACCCGTCAACCTTCTCATATTGGACGAGCCTACCAATCATCTTGATATGAGGTCGAAAGATGTGTTAAAAAACGCACTGTTGCAATATACCGGCAGTATGATTTTAGTTTCGCACGACCGAGATTTTTTGCAAGGATTAACAGAAAAGGTCGTGGAATTTAAAAATGGGACAATAGCTGTACATATTGGCGATATTTACGATTTCTTGGATAAAAGGAAATTAGCAACACTACAAGAGATACAAAAAAACAGTTCCATTTCTATGCCTTCAAAAGGGGAAAATAAAATTTCTACAAATAAAATTGAATATGAGGAGAGGAAAAAACAAGAAGCTCAAAGGAGGAAAATAGAAAATCAAATAAGCAAAATTGAAAAGGAGATTGTTCAATTAACAAAAAAAATAGAAGAAATAGAGGATAAATTAGCGGATCCTGAGCTGTTTGCGAAAGAAATCACCTCGGATTCTTTGTATAAAGAGTACGAAGAGTTGAGAAAAGAAATAAATAAAAAAGAGCAGATGTGGGATAAATTAGTCGAAGAGAATTTTTAAAATCATAATTTGATTAAAATAATAGAATATGGGTTAACTACAAATTTAAAATATGAGTATATTTGCTCTTTAAATATTTAAACTGAAAATATTATCTAATTAAATAAAAAACCTTTCTATTTATGAAAAAACCACTTATTTTAGTTATCAATCCGGGTTCGACCTCCACAAAAATTGCTATCTTTGAGAAAGAAGAGAAGAAATTTGTCGAAAATATTAAGCATGAAGCTGAAGATTTAGCTCGGTTCTCATCTATACCGGAACAACATAATTTTCGTAAAGATGTTATTGTCAACAAATTAAAAGAAAATAATATAGACATATTTTCTATTGATATGGTGATAGGACGTGGCGGGTTGACAAAACCGATTACCGTTGGGGGAGTTTATGCAGTAAATGATTTAATGATAAAGCATCTCAAGGAAGGTTTTAATGGGCAACATGCGTCTAATTTAGGAGGGCTTATTGCGGATAGTATTGCTCGAAAAATTGGTTTAAAAGAGGCTTACATTGCCGACCCAGTAGTTTTAGATGAGATGACGGAGCTTGCTCGTGTAGCCGGGCATCCGCTTTTTTATCGTAAAAGTATTTTTCATGCGTTAAATCAAAAATCTATAGCCAGAACGTACGCTAACAAAATCGGTAAAAAATATCATGAGTTAAATTTGATTGTGGCTCACATGGGAGGAGGCATTTCTGTCGGGGCACACGAAAAAGGCAGAGTCATTGACGTTAATCAAGCATTAGACGGAGAAGGACCTTTTACTCCTGAACGTTCCGGTACATTGCCCATGAATCAAATTGTTGAAATCTGTTATAGCGGAAAATATACGAAAGAAGAAGTTGATAAAATGGTAACCGGTAAAGGCGGTTACGTTGCCTATTTTGGAACGAACGATGCTTATGAGATTGAAAAAAAAGCATTAGCCGGTGATGAAAAAGCTATTTTACTTGAAGAAGCTATGGCATATCAAATTGCTAAATATATCGGAGAGAGTGCAGCAGTACTTAAAGGTGAAGTAGAGGCTATTTTGCTAACAGGAGGACTCGCATACGGGAAGCCCATAGTAGAGAAAATTTCAAAATATGTCTCTTGGATAGCTCCGATTTTCGTCTATCCCGGGGAAGATGAGATGAGTGCTTTAGCTATGAATGCAAACTTAGTTTATGAAGGAGAAATGAGAGTTCACCAATATGAATAATTAAAAAGAAAAAGTAATTTTCTATGAAAAAGTATATTTATGTTTTAAGTAGTTTTCTTTTATTTTTTATTTTAAGTTTAACGCTTTGCGCACAGCCTCCAAAAAAAATGAGCTATCAGGCGGTTGTTCGTGACGCACAGAATAGCCTTATAACGAACCAAAATATCGGGGTACGAATTAGTATTGTGAGTCATAATACACAACTGGCGGTCTATGCGGAAACGCACACGACAACGACCAACAGTAACGGACTTATGAGCTTGGAAGTGGGTGCGGGCACGGTAGAATATGGGGATTTCTCACAAATTGATTGGGCTAATGATGACTTTTCTATTCGCAGTCAAATAGACTTGCAAGGTGGTAATAATTACACAATTACAAGTGCACAACAGCTACTGAGTGTTCCGTATGCGTTTTTTTCGGGTAGTTCGGCAATAGAAGCTAATTTACCGCCCGACGGGACGCAAACCGGCGATATTCTCTATTGGAATACGCAGGACAGTTCATGGCATATTGTTCCTGTCGGCACGCCCGGACAAGTTTTGACAATCGGTCCGGACGGAATCCCACAATGGTATAGCACTCCGCTAAATCAAAATGTTCCACCTACCGTAGTTACCGATAGTCTTTTTAATATTTCAGGGACGAAATTGAATGTCGGTGCTACAATTACCAACTCGGGAAGCTCACAGGTTACAGCAAGTGGTGTTTGTTGGAGTTCCACAAATCCTAATCCCGGAATTGCCAATAATCGTACAACCGATGGTAGTATTTTAGGTTCTTATGTTAGTTTCATTAACCAATTGACGCCCGGTATTACGTGGTACATACGTGCTTATGCTACTAATAATGCAGGTACGGGCTACGGAGAAGTGTTAACTATAACTAGTCCAACACATTGCGGAACGGTAACCGACAAAGATGGAAATACGTATCAGACGGCATATATCGGAAATCAATGTTGGATGAAAGAGAATTTAAGAACTACAAGCTATTCTAATGGGGCAACCATTACAAAAGGAGAGTATGGAACCGTCATAACTCGAACAACGAAATATTATTTCGTTTATAATGATGTAGATACGAATAAAAATATTTATGGATTACTCTACACCTGGGCCGCTGTGATGAATAGTGCCGGAGCAAGCAATAATAATCCGAGCGGCATTCAAGGAATTTGTCCAACCGGCTGGCACGTGCCTAGCCACCAAGAGTGGTGTGAGTTGGAAAATTACTTAGAACCCGGCATTGATGGCTCTTGTAGCACAAGTGGCTATAGAGGCTCTATGGCGAAAAAATTAGCGCTGCCCCAACATTGGCATGCAGATGGAACCAATTTTTTAGCGCCAGGCTATTATCATACGGATACAACCGGATTTAACAGTAGCGGTTTTTCTGCTATACCCTCAGGATATTATAGCAGTTATACGAATTACTCTCCGTATACTTATAGTTATAGTGCGCTTGGGAGTTCAGGATATTGGTGGACATGTTCCGTTTATAATAATGATACTTATTATCCGAGATTTCGGTCGCTTGTCTACAGTAGCTCCGGAGTTAATTCTGATTATAGAAGTTATAACTATTCAACTAACTATTTTTATGCTCATAGTGTTCGCTGTATTAAAAATGAGTAATCAATTATGCATTTTAATTTAAAAGATATGCCAAAATATTTTTATTATTTACTTTTTATTATTTCAATTTTATTTTTAAGTAGAAATGATATTTATGCGCAACCACCGCAAAAAATGAGCTATCAGGCGGTTGTTCGTAACGCACAGAATAGTTTAGTCGTTAATCAAGCAGTGGGTGTTAAAGTGAGCATTCGGCAGTATAGTGCAACTGGTCCTATCATTTTTATTGAAACGCATACTACAACAACCAATAGCAATGGGTTGATGACCATAGAAATTGGCGCGGGCGTGCCTCAATTAATAACTCCTTTTTCCGATATTCCGTGGTCGCAGAGTGATTTTTTTCTTCAAACGGATATTGACATCACAGGAGGTACGAACTATACGATTTTAGGAGTTCAGCAATTGATGAGCGTACCGTATGCATTTTTTGCCGGCGAAGCGGCGTATGCCGATAGTGCCGACTATTATCATTTAACTAACCGACCCGAAGGAAATAACCCGGGAGACATTCTTTATTGGGACGGCAGCGACTGGACGATTATCCAGGCTGGCTCGGAAGGACAATTTTTAACTATGGGTAACAACCAAATTCCCACGTGGACAACTCCCGGCGGAAACTTAGGCACGATGCCCAGTATTAGAACCGATAGTGTTTATGATATAACGGGACGAACAGCCTATGTGCGTGCTACGATTTTGGACGCAGGCAGTACAGGAATTATTGCCAGCGGCATTTGTTGGAGTCAGACACCGTTTCCTTCAATAGGCAATTCGCACACAACGGATGGTACAAGCATTGGAACTTTTGTTAGCATTGCCACAAATTTAACTTCGGGAGCGACCTTTTATGCACGGGCGTATGCTACCAATGCCGGCGGTACGGCGTACGGCGCTCCGATTAGTTTTACAACACCCACCCATTGTGGTAATGTAGTGGATTATGATGGCAATATTTACAATACCGTCTATATTGGCGCTCAATGCTGGATGCAAGAGAACCTGAAAACTAAACACTACTCCAACGGAGCAGCAATTTCTCAAGGGTATATGGGAGATTATAACGATAAATACTATTTTAGATATGGCAATTCAGACGATAATGTGAATAAATTCGGACTTCTATACACTTGGGCTGCGGTGATGAATGGCGCCGGGTCCAGTGATAATAATCCGAGCGGTATACAAGGAATTTGTCCTTCCGGATGGCATGTGCCGAGCAATAGCGAATGGTGCGAATTGGAAAATTATATTGAACCCGGTATTGATGTTACTTGTAGCTCCACAGGATATCGCGGCTCAATGGCAAAGAAATTAACGAAACCGCAGGAGTGGACATCGTATCCCGCTAATATGTTTGCTCCGGGTTATTGGCAGACAGATACTACAGGCTTTAATACCAGCGGCTTTTCAGCCTTACCCGGCGGATATTACTATTATTCATCTCCCTATTTTTATAATCTTAATAAAGAAGCCCATTTTTGGACATCTACTTCCGGTATCCGTTTTCGTTATTTTGGTTACAATGAGTCCGGGGTGGGGCATTCTACACGTGGTAATGTCTATGCATTAAGTGTTCGTTGTGTGAAGAATTAAAAATTTGAAGTTTAATATAGAAACTTAGAAATATAATATTATGATAAAACGAGTTTTAAATTTAGGATTGCTTTTATTGGTAGGATTACTTTTTACCAATTTCAGTCAAGCGCAGCCACCGCAAAAAATGACCTATCAAGTCGTTGTTCGAGACGCTCAGAATAATTTAGTGGTTAATCAGCAAATTGGTGTGCGAATTAGCATTGTTAAGTCGTCATTAAATGGGACGCCCGTCTATATTGAGCGCCATTTGGCAACGACCAATCATAACGGCTTACTTACACTTTCTGTCGGCGATGGTGTACCGAATCCGGGGAGTCGGATGGAGGACATTGAGTGGAGTAATAACGACTACTATATTAAAAGTGAATTTGACCTAAGTGGTGGGACACAATACACCATAGATGGCGGACAACAATTGGTAACCGTTCCGTATGCATTTTTTAGCGGTTCTGCCGATTATAATCGGTTAATCAACCGTCCGCCCGATGGTTCTTTCACCGGCGATTTATTATATTGGGATGCTACCGACAGTTCGTGGCATATCGTTCCTGTAGGAAGTGCAGGTCAGGTCTTAACGCTCAATCCTAATGGAGTACCTCAATGGTATTCTACCATTTTTAATCAAAATACTCCTCCTACTATTGTTACGGATTCCATTTTTAATGTTACCGGCTTCACGCTCAATGTGTTAGCTACAATTACGGACCCTGGAACAACAGGCATTATCTCAAGTGGCGTTTGTTGGAGTTCTTCGAATCCCTTTCCCTCTATTGGAAATAATCATACTACGGACGGTTCAAGTGTGGGCAGTTTTATAAGCCTTATTTCCGGTTTAAAATCGGCTACGCTGTACTATGTTCGAGCGTACGCTACGAATAGCGTAGGCACTTCCTACGGGAATGTTTTAACTATTACTACGCCTACGCACTGTGGAACAGTCTCGGATATTGATGGAAATGTTTATAATACCGTCTATATTGGACGGCAATGTTGGCTCAAAGAAAATTTAAGAACGACTAGATATGCCGATGGGAATGTGGTGCCGAGAGCCGTTAATACGGCACAAAATCCCTCCGGACAGAATACGCATACTCAAAACAATTCATCTTGTTACTACTTTTCAGGAAACGATTCTGTAACAAAGGAAACGCGTAGTCTGCTTTACACTTGGAATGCCGTTATGAAAGGAGCGGGTTCCAGTGATAATAATCCTAGCGGCATTTTAGGAATTTGTCCTTACGGTTGGCATGTGCCAAGTAGTACCGAGTGGTGTGAACTGGAAAATACGCTAAACCCAGGTATTGATGTCAATTGCTCCAATACGGGTTGGCGAGGAACTATGGCAAAAGCTCTCTCAAAACCGGAAATATGGTCAACTTATACCAATAACTCATTTACTCCCGGTTATTGGACTACTGATACTACCGGTTTTAATACTACCGACTTTTCATTGATTCCGGCAGGCTATGTGTATTATAATTCTTATGGTAATTCTTATTTTAATACTGATTCTCAAACCGGCTATTCCTACACGTGTGTATATAATAATACTAGTTGGCATACGCACTACTATTATCCTAATGTCTCCCAAAATTCGGCAGCCCGTTTTTGGACAAGCAGTTCAGGGAAATATAGAGGTATGTCATATAGTGAAACGGGCATTTACTATGGGACAGGTGAGGATGCGAGAAGTGCTTTTAGTCTCCGTTGCGTCAAGGATTATTAATAGCTGATTCTTGACATCTATCTTTTAGGTGATAAAAATCATTTTAATTATAATTAGGGCGTGCCCCCTCGCTACGCTCGGGGTCGGCGTACGGCTGCAAGTACGCGGGCGGGCAACGTGGGGTCGCAAAGCCGCAAAAAGAGCTTCCTCTGGTCGCTTTTTTGCGGCAGCGTCCCCAGCGTTTCCCGCCCTTGCGGGCTTTCCGCCTCCCGCCTCACGCAGGAGAGACGTGGCATACCCGCCACATCTCTCCTATCAATTGTCCGATTTTTAAGTCGTAGAAGGAGTTATTGTATTGATATTAAGGGTTTTAGCTAAAATTTATTTTATTATCATGTCACCCCTTCGGGGTTCTCTAACTTTGGGCTTGACCTTTTGCTACAATCCTATCACCCCTTCGGGGTTTACGTTCTACTTTAACTCGTTTCATAAGATGCTCTATACGAGCAAGTTGGTTGCGTGAGGGCGCAGGTGGAAAGCCCGCAAGGGCGAAAGCCGCTGGGGACGCGGCGGCAAAAAAGCGAGCTTGTAAGCTCTTTTTGCCGCCTTGCGACCCCACGGCTTGCGACCGCGGACTTGGAACCGAAGACCGACCCGTGAGCGACAGCGAACGGGGCACGCCCTGATTAAAATTAAAATTATTATTTTTTAAATTCCTTTCTTTTTAGTGTGGTAAACAGACAAAAGAATTTATTTTCCCTTGTTAAGCAGTTTTCTCTTGGAGATATTAAAAAAAAATGTATTTTTGCACAAAATTTTAATGATTAATATTTAGGAGAGATGGGTGAGTGGCTTAAACCAGCAGTTTGCTAAACTGTCGTACCGGCAGCGGTACCGCGGGTTCGAATCCCGCTTTCTCCGCATAACAAAAAAGAGCCGTAGTTTCCTATGGCTCTTTTTTATTTTTAATTTTTATCCCTTATGTAAACTCCCAAAATAAGAATTAAGATTGTTGCTGTTTTTTGGAAGAGTACTTATTCATAAGGAGGATTGAGAAGTAAAAAATAAGCATAAATATAAAAATCCCAAGCATTCCCAATCCGGCTATTTTCAAAGCGTCTAAAAACAATTGTGTATTCATAATATTATTTTTTTAAGGTTTATAAAAATAGAGGAACTAAAGATAAGATGAGCCCACCTGCCACAACGGAGCCGATTTGTCCTGCAACGTTGGCACTTACTGCATGCATAAGCAAGAAGTTTTGCGGGTCTTCTTTTTGTCCCATCTGATGAATAACGCGTGCGGACATTGGGAAAGCTGAAATACCGCATGCCCCCACCATCGGGTTAATTTTTCGGTGACTTGGTAAAAAGAGATTTAATAGCTTCGCAAAGAGTACACCTCCGAAAGTATCGAAAATAAAAGCAATAAGACCAAGTCCAATAATCATTAGAGTTCCTAAATTAACAAATCTTTCTGCGGTCATTGTGCTGGCGATGGTGATACCAAGTAAAATGGTTACAAGACTTGCCAACTCATTTTGGGCGGCTAAGGAAAGTTTATTTAAAACACCGCATTCACGAATTAAATTACCGAACATTAAAAATCCGATAAGTGATAAAGATGAAGGTGCAATAATACCGGCAAAGAAAGTTACTACAATGGGGAAGAGAATAAGAACTACTTTAGGAACTTGTTTTGATTTGGATTCCATACGTATAAGTCGCTCCTTACGAGTGGTCATTAGACGAATAATAGGCGGTTGAATAAGCGGAACTAATGCCATGTAAGAGTATGCGGCAACGGAAATAGGACCTAACAATTCCGGAGCAAATCGTGCAGATACAAAAATAGACGTTGGCCCGTCAGCGGCACCGATAATACCGATAGAAGCGGCTTCTTTTAAATCGAAACCTAAGAGTGTAGCCATTACTAGTGTGAAGAAAATACCGAATTGGGCAGCCGCTCCGAAAAAGAGCAAGTGTGGATTTCTGAAAAGCGGTGAGAAATCAATCATTGCTCCAATTGCGATAAAAATCAGCAGTGGAAACATCTCGTTGGCAATACCTGCTTCATATAGGACGGACAAAATTCCTTCTACGGCTTGTCCCGTAATGGGGTCTATCTGAGTAAGTGCTGACGTAAGCGGAATGTTAACTAAGATTGCTCCAAATCCCATAGGGAGGAGTAATGTCGGCTCAAACTCTTTAGCAATTGCTAAGTAAATGAGAGTAAGCCCGACCGCAATCATGACAAAATGTTGCCATGTAATAAACTGAAAAACAGGAAATAAATCATAAATGTTCATACTATCACTTTTTTATAAATAAATAATTTTCACTATACATATTAAAATAAAACTATTCTTGAGGAGCTTCAATCTCTTCGTTTTTCTCATTAAGATTTTCTACATTTTCGTCTTCGACATTTTCATCTTTTCTCTCAGGAATCAAGACAGAAAAAACGATAGATAATAGTAAAGACCCTAGAATCACAGTTAACGACACCCACGAGTGGGAAGCGAAAAATCTATCCACAGCAGGAATAGCGGTTAGAAGCATTTTAGCTCCGATAAAGAAGAGGATAAAACTAACTCCGATTTTTAAGTATCTAAACATTTTCATAATCCCTTTAAGAGCAAAGAATAGAGAAATAAGTCCCATAACGGCAAAAACGTTGGACGTAATAGCCAGGAAATTCTCTTCGGAGTGAGTCAATACATCTCGACTTCCTTCGTGAATTACTCCAATGATAGCAGGAATTGAATCAACGGCAAATAGGACGTCAGTTGAGCCTAACACCAATAAAACGAGGAATGAGTTAGTGATATGTCTTTTACCGTCAATTTTATGAATAAATTGCTTTGCGTGTGGGTTTGGGTCAATAGGGAACAATTTTGATGCAAAACGATATAAAATGTTTGAAGTCGGATTGACTTGGTCTTCTTCTTTGGTAAAAGCCATCTTATATGCTGTCCATAATAAAATCAGACCGAAAATATAGATTATCCACTCAAAACGTTGAACTAGTTCCATTCCGGCAACGATAAAGAGAATTCGGAGTACGATAGAGATTAGGATTCCTAATTTCAACAGGTGCGGTTGATTTTCTTCACTCACGCCCATGAGAGAGAAAATCATAATAAAAACGAAGAGGTTATCTACGGAAAGAGAATATTCCGTTAAATAACCTGCTATAAACTTAACAAACATAACCGAAGAGGTTTTACTCACCTCCGGGTCTACCCCAGGATTTTGAGGAAAGAAAAAGTAAAGAGAGACGCCGAACAGGAGAGAGATTGAAATCCAAAGTCCTGTCCATTTCAGTGCTGTTTTAACGCTTAACGTACCTTTTCGGTGGTCGGTTACATAAAAATCCACACAGAAAACCGTAATAAAAATAGTGATAAATACTATCCAGTAAATTGTAATTGGCGACATGGTATAAAATATTTTAAACTATTTAAAATTAGAAACTTATAATGGTAAATTATCATGTTTTTTAGGCGGATTTTCCAATCTTTTCGTTTGTAAAGATTGCAGTGCTTTAATAACACGATAACGCGTATTTCTTGGTTCGATAACATCGTCTATATAACCGTATTTTGCGGCGTTGTATGGATTACAGAAGAGGTCGTTATACTCTTTCTTTTTCTCAGCGTAGGCTTCTGCTTGTTTTTCGGGGTCAGCATTAGCTTTAATTTCTTTAGAATAGAGAACTTCTACCGCTCCTTCGGCGCCCATTACGGCAATTTCGGCGGTAGGCCATGCATAATTAATATCTCCGCGAAGTTGTTTACAACTCATCACGATATGTGACCCTCCGTATGATTTGCGTAGTGTAACTGTTACCTTAGGCACGGTTGCTTCTCCGTAGGCATATAACATTTTCGCTCCCTGCACGATAATACCGCCGTACTCTTGTCCTGTTCCGGGTAAGAATCCGGGAACATCTACTAAAGTTACTAACGGAATATTGAAAGCGTCGCAGAAACGAACGAAGCGTGCGCCTTTACGCGAAGCATTAATATCGAGAACACCGGCTAAATATGAGGGTTGATTAGCTACGACGCCCACGGACATTCCTCCCATACGGGCAAAACCTATCACTAAGTTTTTAGCATAGGCAGGGGCGACTTCCAAAAACTCACGATTATCAACAATGCCCAAAATTACATCTTTTACATCGTACGGCTTATTGGGGTTGTCAGGAATAATATCATTAAGTTTATTGTCATATCTTTCTATTGGGTCATTATTAGGCATTTCCGGAGCTGTCTCCATATTATTAGAGGGCAAGTAGCTTAACAATCGTCTGATAGTTGCCAAGCCTTCTTTTTCGTTTTCTGCCACGAAATGAGCTACTCCGGAACGGGTAGAGTGAACTTCGGCTCCTCCTAACGATTCCGTTGTAACATCTTCGCCGGTAACTGTCTTAACAACCTTTGGTCCCGTTAAAAACATATAGCTACTATTTTTCGCCATCATTATAAAGTCGGTAAGAGCAGGCGAATAGACAGCACCGCCGGCACAAGGACCAAAAATAACGGAGATTTGAGGAACTACGCCGGATGCTAATATATTTCTTTGAAAAATTGACGCATAACCGGCTAAACTATTCACTCCTTCTTGAATACGTGCGCCTCCGGAGTCATTAATTCCTATGACGGGAGCGCCCATCTTCATAGCCAAATCAAGGACATTACATATTTTCAGAGCATTCGTTTCCGATAAAGAGCCGCCGAAAACCGTAAAATCTTGGGCAAAAACATACACTAAACGACCGTCAATTGTGCCGTATCCGGTAACAACACCGTCAGAAAGGTAGGATTCTTTTTCCATACCGAAATTAGTACTGCGGTGCGTTACAAACATACCGAACTCTTCAAAACTTCCTTCATCAAGAAGCATTGCAACACGTTCGCGTGCTGTATATTTACCTTGTGAATGTTGTTTCTCAATACGCTTTTCTCCTCCTCCAAGTCGTGCTTCCACCCTGCGATCCAACAATTCTTTTATCTTATCTTGCATTGCCATTTTTATTTTTTTTAATCGTTACTTATATATAAAAAGTTAAATTATAAATCTATCACCATTAAAACATCCCCTTCCACAACACTATCCCCCTTATTTACATTAATGCTACTGATAGTACCTGCTTTTTCAGAAACTAGGTTATTTTCCATTTTCATTGCGTCAATAACCAGCAATTTTTGACCGACCGTAACTTTTTGACCGACTTGTACGCACATTTCAAAAATAGTTCCCGGCAGAGGAGATTTGACGGCAAAACCTTCGCCTGTTGACGCTGCGGGTGGTGTAGGCGCTGTGGGCTGAGCAACAACAACTTCGGGGGCGGGAGGTGGTGTAATAGGAGCTTGCGTGGGAGTAACGTCCGTAACGGCAGAAACTCCATTAACATCTTCTACAACAACGTGATAACTTGTTCCATTAACTTTGATGCGATATTCTTTCATAACGTTTTTAAATTATATTTATTAAGATTATATATTTATTGAACTCTATTTGGCATTTTTTTCATAGCAAAAATCTTATTTGCCCAAGCATGACTCTGCTTCGTTTTGTCTAAGCGAAATCCTGTCTGCTCTACTTCGTGAACACCTTGCTCGTGTTCACACTCATAATGATAAATAGCCATCGCAATGGCTGCAACGATTTCTTCATTTTTATCTTTCATATTATTGAAATTTATAGATTGTTTTATATTTTCTTTTGAAATGTGGGAATGGGGGGCTTTACGCTTTTTCGCCTTGGTAATAAAATAAATAAGCAAAACGACACTAAAAAGCAGAACCAAAGATATCGTTTTGCCATGCTCAAACGATGTCCCTGTTTCACAATAAGCGGTTAAGAAAAAAGTCGAAAATAAAATAGTAATGGAAGGTTTTAATAATCTCTCCTTATTTTTCAAGACAACCATTTAGAAATCAACAATTTAAACAATAATTCCCATTCAACTTAGTTGGTGCAAAGATAATGAAATAAAACGATAAAAAAAATGTTTTCTGTTTCAACTTCTACTTTTATTATTTATCAAAATATCAATCTGTTAACAATCAAACAATTATAAAAAGAGATTCTGTTTTTCAGACAAACATACTGTAATTTTTAACGTTTTTTAACGCTTTTCGAGATAGTAAGGTGTTGTTTCTATATTTTAAAAATAGTTTTATGCAATAATGAATTTTAATATCTTTGCTTTTTAGATATTGAAAGATGAACGGTAAATATCAATTAACGCACGCACTTCAAAGACTGTATCTTAACTATTATGCTGACTTTATTTATTTTTGCTTCCAACGGTCTAAAAGTTATCAAAAAATGCAATCTAAATTTCCAAAATTCTACAACTTATGAAAAATCAATGTAAAGTAATTGGTTTTGACGCCGATGACACGTTATGGGAAAATCAAATTTATTATGATGAGATAGCTCAACAATTTTTCGAATTAGTAAGTGATTATGTTACGCCTTCTGTTGCCGAAAGAGAGCTTTATAAAACGGAAATGTTGAACATGGAAATCTATGGCTACGGAGCACGGGCTTTTATACTCTCTATTATTGAAACAGCACTTCGTATAACCAACAATCAAATTGAAGGTACTGTAATTGCTCAAATTGTAGAATTATGTAAGAATTTATTGAATAAGCCCGTTATTCTTTTAGAAGGCATTGAGGAGATTTTAGAAATTTTGAGTCTAACTCCTTACACTCTCATATTGGTTACTAAAGGAGATTTGTTAGATCAAGAAAGGAAATTAAAGAGGTCAAATATTGAACAGTATTTTCATCACATTGAGATAGTTAGCGATAAACAGGAAGAGGACTATGTAAAATTACTACGGAGAATTAACATTGCTCCCGAAAATTTTATGATGGTTGGAAATTCATTAAAGTCTGACGTTTTACCTATTATTAGATTAGGGGGCTACGGTGTCCACATTCCTTATCATACCACTTGGGAGCACGAAAAAACAGAAATTAATGAAAAATTAGAACGTTTTTGGGAAATTAAACATATTATTCAATTAAAAGAGATTCTATCTTTATAAAAACATCTGTTTAAAATGATTATTAAAAAAAACTTTCTTTTCCTTATTCTTATAACCTTATTTACAACTTTAAGTGCGCAAGAATTACACGATTTCGGTTTTAAAAGAGAGCTAAATCTTCCCGTATATCATCATGAAAACAGTCCTTTGCTTAATCCTTGGGGCGGCGGCATGAACTCCGTTCGTATGTCACAAATTGATTTAAACTTAGATGGGATTAAAGATCTTTTTATTTTTGAAAAAAATGGAAATCGAGTTTTGACTTTTATTAATCAGGGGAATGAAAACGAAATTTCTTATCAATATGCGCCTGAATACAAACATTTTTTTCCTTCGCTTCACGATTGGGTAATTTTAACAGATTATAACGGAGACGGGAAAGAAGACATTTTTACTTACGGGTTAGCAGGAATTAAAGTTTATAAAAACGTTTCGGATACAAAACTGAAATTTGAGTTAATTACCGACCAGTTGACATCTTACTATTATAACGGTTACGTCAATATTTTTGCCTCTCCGGACGATTATATTGCAATAGAAGATATTGATAATGACGGCGATTTAGACATTTTAAACTTTATGGTTTTAGGCAAGCATGTCCATTATCAAAAAAATTATGCCATAGAAAATCATGGAACAACGGAGGTATTTGATTTTCACTTGGAAGATGAGTGTTGGGGAAGATTCGAAGAGGGTGAGGACGACAACTCAATTATATTGAATAGCGACTGTGGGCAACGCGACCGTGACCAAACGCGTCACGTGGGCTCTACTCTTCTCGCTTACGATTACACCGGAAATGGCTTGAAAGACTTAATTTTAGGCGATATTGACTATCCCGGCATCGTTTTTTTGGAAAATGGAGGCACTATTGACGAAGCCAATATGGTAAGTATGACGATGGATTTTCCCAACGCAGTACACCCCATATCACTCTACTCAATGCCCATGGTTTCACTATTGGATATTTCGAACAATGGTAAACCGGAAATCATTGCCTCGCCGTCAGACCCTTCCTTATATAAATCGGAGAACTTAAATAGTGTTTGGCTTTATGTAAAAAACAACGAAACCGATGAGTATGAACTGCAAACTCGTGCTTTTCTTCAAGAAGACATGATTGATGTTGGCAGTAGCGCATATCCCGTCCTTTACGATTGGAATGGAGACGGATTAGAAGATTTGTTTATTGCCAATTACGGCTCGTATGACAGCTCAACCTTTAACAATTACTATCTCACCTCCTATTACACCTCATCAATTGCCTATTATCAAAATATCGGCAGTGATACGACTCCTTCTTTTCTACGCATTACTGACGATTTCGGCAATTTAAAATCGCAGGGGCTACAAGCTCTTTATCCTGCTTTTGGTGATTTTAACGGAGATGGGAAAATTGATATTCTCTGCGGTAATCAAAACGGCAATTTGTTATTTTTCGCTAATCAGGCTAACAATGGAGATTTGCCGATTTTTGACGCCCCCGAACCATATCAAAGTATCAATGTTGGACAGTTCAGCACGCCACAATATTTTGACATTGATAAAGATGGTAAAAACGACCTCCTGATTGGTAATAAACGTGGGCAAATTACCTATTACAGAAATATAGCAACCGATTCCATTCCTATTTTCGAGCTTATTACCAATGAGTTAGGCAATGTTGATGTGCGAGATTTCAACATCTCCTATTTCGGTTTTTCCACACCCTATTTTTTTAGAAACAGTCAAGATGAAACCGTACTTTTTTGTGGAAATGAACAGGGAAAAATCGCCTATTACAAAAATATTGACGGCAACTTGGACGGTGAATTTGAATTAATTGAGCCGGCGATGTTTGAAGTTGAACACGAAAATCGTTATGATATTATCGAAGGGGGCAGGATTGCAGTTGCCGTTTATGATATCAACAATGACGGTTTTATGGATATGTTTGTCGGAAATTTTGCGGGAGGATTAAGTTATTTTAGAGGTATTTCCGCTCCCGACATTCACATCGGGGTAGCCTCCGAAGAGGTAACCCCATTTCTTATTTTCCCTAATCCTGCCGATGAAACTATCAACATTGCTGCCGAAGCAACATCTTTTAAATCGCTCTCTGTTTTCTCTATTTCAGGAAAAAAAATCGAACATTTTGAAAATATAGGTCTCCCTTTCGTTCTCGGAACAAAGGATTATCCTTCGGGAATATATTTAATACAAATCATAGACGACAATAATTGGAAAAGTGTTAAGAAAGTAGTTGTCAGTCATTAAAAGAGGAAGAACAGTTTTCAATCATGGGACTAATTTGCTCGCACAGAGCAATTTAGGTCGCGTGAGGGCGCAGGTGGAAAGCCCGCAAGGGCGGAAGCCGTTGGGGACGCGGCGGCAAAAAAGCGACTTTAGAAGCTCTTTTTGCCGCCTTGCGCCCCCACGGCTTGTGCCCGCGGACTTGGAACCGAAGACCGACCCGTGAGCGGCAGCGAACGGGGCACGCCCTAGTAAAAATTAAAAATATTCTCCTATTCGTAAAATTTCAATTAATAAAAAACATAAACTTAGCATGATTTAGAGCTGTTTTAACCATTTTTAAATAAATTCAAACTTAAGTAACAAAAAGAATCCTACACATTGAGCTGATTATTTAAAAAACGATATTTTTTATCAAAAAAATGTAAAATCAAGATTTTGAATGAAATAAAAATGTATTTTTGCACAATAATTTTCAAAAGACATTTTATAAAGGAATATTGTAGAACCATTAAATTAAAAAAATTATGACAAAAGCTGAAATTGTTAATGAAATTGCCATGAAAACAGGATTTGAAAAAAATGCTGTTCAAACTGTTGTTGAAGCCTTTATGACAACTGTAAAAAATTCACTTGCGAAGAATGAAAACGTATATTTAAGAGGCTTTGGGAGCTTTATTGTAAAGGAGAGAGCTGAAAAAACAGCGAGAAATATTTCTAAAAATCAAACAATAATTATCCCTGCACATAAGATTCCGGCTTTCAAACCCTGTAAATCTTTTGTAAATTCTGTTAAGAAAATAAAATAACAATCTAAAATTACATAAACTATGCCAAGCGGTAAGAAAAGAAAAAGACATAAGATGTCTACCCACAAGAGGAAAAAGCGTCTAAGAAAAAACAGACACAAGAAGAAATAGTAATTACTACTTGATAAACTAAAAGACTAAATGAACTTGAAAATTATTTTTCATTTCATTTAGTTTTTTAATTGTAGAAATTTGTTTTATGAGCGAAATTACTAAGGAATTAATTATTACTACTCACCAAAAAGATGTGCAGATTGCATTTCTTGAAGATAAGAGATTGGTTGAACTACATCGCGAAAAATCTTCCGACCAATTTTCGGTTGGAGATATCTATCTTGGTAAAGTTCGTCGCCTGCATGCCGGGCTTCGTGCCGCTTTTGTGGATATTGGAGCGGAAAAAGATGCTTTTTTACACTATTCGGATTTAGGCTCTAAGGTTAAAACAATTAACGAGTTCGTAGCACAAGCCATTGCTAAAAAGAGAAGAAGTATTACTAATTTTCCTTCGGAACCGACAATTACTAAAACCGGAGAAATTAATGAAGTTCTTTCCACCGGACAACTTCTTTTAGTGCAAATTGCTAAGGAAGCAATTTCGACAAAAGGTCCGCGTGTTACAACTGAAATCTCATTTGCCGGTCGCTACGTAGTATTAGTCCCTTTTGGAGATAAAATTTCCATATCACAAAAGATTAAAAATAATGAAGAACGTAATCGGCTTAAAAAGATAGTACAAGGTATCAAACCACGAAACTTCGGCATTATTATAAGAACAGTAGCCAAAGATAAAAATGTGGAAGAGATTGAAGCCGATTTAAAACAACTTGTTCGTAAGTGGAACAGCGCTATAGCAAATTTACCGCAAGCAAAGCCCCCAAGCAAAATTGTTGACGAACTTGATAAAACTTCCGTCTTAATCAGAGACTTTGTGAATGAAACTTTTCACGCTATCCATATTGATTCTCCGACTCTTTACCAAGAGGTTAAAAACTACATTAACTCTTTTAGTGAAAATAGACAAAAGTCTGACATTGTTAAACTGTACAAAGGCTCTTCCCCTATATTTGAATATTTTAATGTTGCAAAACAGATTAAGAGTTCGTTCGGAAAAGTTGTTACGCTTAAAAATGGGATTTATCTAATTATTGAGCATACGGAGGCGATGCACGTCATTGATGTAAATAGCGGAAATCGGATGCGGAAATCGGATAAAGAGGAAAGCACCCTCGAAATAAATATTGAAGCGGCTGCGGAAATTGCCCGACAACTCAGGCTCAGAGATATGGGAGGGCTTATCGTCATCGATTTTATTGATTTGGAGAAAGCGGCAAGTAGAAAAACTCTCCATAAAAAAATGACGGAATTTATGGCTAATGATAGGGCTAAACACACTATTTTGCCACCTAGTAAATTCGGACTTGTAGAAATTACCCGTCAACGCGTACGGCAAGCTACGACTATCGAAATTGAAGATCAATGCCCGTCCTGCCAAGGCACAGGTAAAATTAAACCTTTAATCTTGATAGAAGAAGAATTGGAAAATATGTTGGAGTTTCTTTTTTTAAAACAGATAGAAAAGAGTGTTACTATAGCTGTTCACCCCTATATTTACGCTTTTTTGACAAAAGGGCTTATTTCTAAAAGAGTGAAATGGATGCTTAAATTTAAACGCTATATCCGAATAGAGTCCAAACAAGGTTATCAGCTATTAGAATATAGATTTTTCAACAGTAACTTAGAAGAGATTGTACTGTGGAATCGTAAGAGAGAAAAGTAGTTTTTTAAAAGTAGGTTTTTAAAAGCATTTCATCAATACTTTTATCTAATCAATGGAATCGACAACAGAATTTATTTATCAAAAATATATAAATTGTTCTGGCGTTTGCACAGATACACGAAATATTATTCCAAATACCATTTTCTTTTGTCTTAAAGGAGAGAATTTTGACGGAAATAATTTTGTGAATGAAGCCTTAGAAAAAGGAGCAAAATACGTAGTAACAGAAAATACGAACTTCAAAAAACACCCTCACTGCATTTGCGTTGATGATAGTTTAAGGAGTCTTCAAGATTTAAGTCTCTATCATCGAAGAAAATGCTCAATCCCTATTATAGGAATTACAGGGACAAATGGAAAAACGACTACTAAAGAGTTATTAGTTGCCGTTTTATCAAAAAAATATAGAGTTGCTTATACAAAAGGGAATTTCAATAATCACCTTGGCGTTCCTCTGACACTACTCTCTATTCAAAAAGAAGATGAGATTGCCGTTGTTGAAATGGGAGCAAACCACCCGGGAGAAATAGCTCAACTTTGCAAATTGGTTTTACCTGATTTTGGAGTCATTACCAATATTGGGAAAGCTCACATTGAAGGTTTTAAAACATTTGAAAATATTATAAATACTAAAAAAGCTCTCTATCAAGCAGTTATTAATAGAGGAGGAACGCTTTTTGTCAATAAAAATGATGATTTATTAATGTCATTAATAAACGGTTATAAATCCATTATTTATTATAATCCTGAATTGTTATTGGTAGATACTTGTGAAGTTGAATTGCTTCATCTTTCATTTTTATTAAATAAAAAAGAAGTCAGGACACACTTAACGGGAAAATACAATCTAAACAATATTCTTGCCGCTATTGTTATCGGGGATTTTTTTAACGTTACCACCGATGATATTATTCAGGCAATTGAGGAATACACTCCCACAAACTCTCGGTCTCAAATAGTAAAAGAAGGAAATAATACAATTATTGCAGATTTTTACAATGCCAACCCTTCAAGCATGAAAGCGGCACTATTAAACTTACACGAACATAATCATCCCTCAAAATTGGCTATTTTAGGTGAGATGCGAGAACTTGGCAATAGTAGTTTTGAAGAACATCAAAAGATTATTGAACTGTGTAACGAATTAAATATCAAAACATTATTTATTGGGGAAGCCTTTTGTGAACACAATCCGCCCCTTTGTTTTGCAACCGTTTCTGATTTGAATGCTTACTTACAACGAACGCCCATTCAAAACAGTTTAATTTTACTTAAAGGCTCGCGTGGTATACATTTAGAAAATGTAAGAATTGCTTAAAGCGTTACAAAATTCTTTTAAAAAGTCCGAATACATCGTACAAAAACATCATACTGAGGATTTCCCTCGTTTGGATTTGCTTTATCAGTCGGAGCTTGCATACTATAAACAAATTTATAAGTAGATGCATGTGTCCGAGATATATCACCGTTCGGTTCGGTTGAACTCCAATAACGATATTTTCGGGAATTGGCATCGTATGCAATTGGAGTTCCGTGTAGCGTTAAAACTCCATTAATATAGGCAAAATTAGTATGAATGGGCAAAAATTCGCGTATAGCCGGTAAATACCATTGATGATCGGGATGTTTATTATAACAATATTCAAAAGCCGGATAATTTGAAAGTCCGGAAACTCCATAACTACCTAAAATAACATTTAAGTTATCTATTCCGTTGTACAAATTATTTGTTCCTTCTGTCGTATTATTGGCTGTTGTTCGCCAAGTACGCGAAACTTGGTCTAACATTATCATCTTGCCGTGTTGCTCGTCAGGTGTAACTTCAAAGATAATACCTTCTACCAAAGTTCCGTTAATAACTCGACTAAAGAGGTCGCCTACGCGATAGGGTGTTTTAAATGTTTTTTTATCTCCGTAAAACGTACACGTTGCGGTACGATTTTTCGCAAAGGCATACACTTCATATTCGGATTGTCGTGCGAAAATATTGGTTAATAAACGATAGTAGGTAGTTGTATCTACTTGTCCGTTGCGAACAAAATAGTAAGTTCCTGAAATAGTGCTTGTTGAAGTATTTGAAGTTGGTGTCGGACGGTACGAATAACCGTAGTGAGTACGATTAGAATAGACAATGCCGCAATCAGTAATTTTGGCATTTCCCGCAGATTGAATATCAATACCCACAGTAACTAAACAGTTTAAACTGTCGCATGTTAGTCCCGAAACGTCTTCCGTAGAAAGCGTAATAATACCCCGTTTTGTTCGGAACGTAAACTCTTCCCCGTAGCCGGTTCCTTGAGTATTGGTTGCGTAGGCACGATAATAGTACGTAGTGTCCGGCAACAATTTAAAAGCGCCTTCCAATGAATCACCGATAACGCCCGAGAAATATCCAAAGCCAATAGTGTAAGAAGTATGGTTCGACCCGACAACCGGATGGGGGGACAAACTCCAGCAAAAGCCGGCGGCAATAATTCCCGATTGTCCAATATCGGTAATGGCACCTTGTGCAAGAGCATAAAAAGTCTGTACGTCGGTAGCAGGATAAGTTCTCACTTTGGGAATTACATAATCGAACTCACTAGTATCCACGTACATGGTATTCCACGCTAAAGTTCCATTATTACCAACAACAAGATATTGCCCGGGCAAACCCACCGGTAAAATATCCCAAGTTTGTGTTTGTGAGTTCCAGTACATAATATCTCCACTATGTTGACCTACCGGACGATTGCTGATATTTTCATAATCTACATTCGCCGCCTCTTCAGCATAAAGAGCATACGGAATGCTTAATATCTGCTGGGTTCCTGTTAAGGTATAAACTTGTCCTCCTGTTAAATCCGTTGACATTTTAATGTAATAAGGACCTGCCGACCAATCAATATGGTTAAAGGAACAGCCCACACAAGCAGTTCCTGTTCCTATTTCTATGGTTAATAAACCGTTCGCATTCGTAGTAGGACGATGAGTTTCAAGATAAACGGGTAAGCCATTCGGAGAAAGTTGCAAAATGGATATTTCAACACCCACGGTACGATTGGGAACTATATTATTGGACGCGTCACGTATTACCGCTTGATAAGACATTTTTTGCGGTGGCTGCGCCGTCAATTTCAAGAGAAAAGAAAAAAGAAATAGTAGCCAATAAACTTTTTTCATACAAATCACTATTTGATTTACACTTTGCAAAAATAGTTTTTTTATAAATATATTAAACCAATCCTAATAATTCACCGATTACAAAATTACTACCGCAAATTAATATCAAATCCTCTTTTTTAGCACTTTGCTTTGCTAAATTATAGCTTTTCTCGACACTTCCGCCATTTACCGTTTTAAGAGAAAAAGTTTGAGCCATCTTTTCAACTATCGAAACCTCCATCGCTCGAGCACTGTTGGCTTGACAAAGATAGTAAGTAGCATTGTTTCTTGGGAGTAAAGAAAGCATAGCTTGTACATCTTTATCATTCGCAAAACCGAGTACAACATGCAAATAACGATAATCTGTTTCTTTTAATTGTTTCACAATTTCCACAAAACCCGCTAAGTTATGTGCGGTATCACAAATGGTGAGCGGGTGGTGGTTTAATATTTGCCACCGCCCTTGAAAATGGACATTCTTAATAACATTTTCAATGGCAGAAATGATAAATTTATCGGGAATAGATAATTTTTCACATAAATAAAGTGCAGATTTTGCAAAAGTAGCAATATTTTTCATCTGATAACTGGCAAGTAGCGGCGATTTTACATTTTCAGCAATTAGTCTGTCATTTTCAAAAATAGAGACGGTTTGGTGTGTAATCGGGGTGTCATTTTCAAATTTGGACGTAATTATCCTTATTTTTTCGGTTGTCAACAAAGTTGCATTTTTATCTTTTGCCACAGAAACAAAAACCGGCAAACTCTCTTTATCATATTCTCCTATGACAACCGGCACTCCTTTTTTAATAATTCCGGCTTTTTCGTGCGCAATTTTTTCAATACTATCGCCTAATAAAGCCGTGTGTTCCAAAGAAATATTGGTAATAATCGAAAGTTCCGGTATGATAATATTCGTGGCGTCCAATCTACCGCCTAAACCCACTTCAACAATAGCATAATCCACCTTTTTCTTTCTAAAATAGTCAAAGGCTAAAGCAACGGTTATTTCAAAAAAAGAGGGAGATATCGGCTGAAAAGATTCACGATATAGAGCAAAAAAGTCCACTACCTCATCTTCTGAAATTTCTCTTCCATTGACCTTAATACGTTCCTTAAAATCAACTAAATGAGGAGATGTAAAGAGCCCAACCTTATAGCCGGCTTCCTGAAAAAAAGAGGCTAATAAATTTGAAACAGAACCTTTTCCATTAGTTCCGGCAACATGAATTGATTTGAAATGGTGGTGAGGTTGTCCAACCACAGCCATTAAACTCTCAATATTCTCTAATCCCTCTTTATAAGCTTTATCGCCTATTTTATGATACATCGGATAGGCATGGAAGATTTCGTCGAGAATAGTTTGGTACATCAGTTTAGTTATTCACCCACATTATTTGCTTCGATTTGGAGAGCGGGAAAAATTCAATTGTTTGTGAGTAGTTAAGGAGATTTTGAATAATCAGTTTACTCGGCCTATAAATTTGTTGTGTTTTTATTTTTTTAAAACGGGTAATGCTTTTTTTCATAGGCAAAAAATAAATTATAAATAAAACAGATAAAAGAGTAACGGTTATAAGGTTACAAATATTATAACTTGGGAAATAAAAAGTAAAGTTTCATTAATTTTGCATTATCACCTTACCTACACGCGGGATAAATGGAAAATTGAAAAAGGAAAGTCCAGCGTTTTCCAACTTTGACAATAGGTTCCCTAATTATAAATTGCCACGATTTCAGAGTGTATGGTGGAACGTTTTCTGTTTTCATTTTCCCGCTCTCCGCTTTCAATTCTGCACATAAAGGATTCTGTACGGACAAGTTGGCGGAATGAGTCGCAAAAATTCAATTCAGAAAGTTATAAAGGCGAGTAAAGTTGTATTCTACTTTGATTGTAATAAGGTTCAACAAATACAACATGAAATCAAAAGAACCTTTGCCTCAACCACAAAGATGAATTAATAGAAAATTGCGGTATTGTTTCGTAGGGAATAGCGTATATGCCATTCTCTACCGTGTGAGCCCGTAGCCGAAAAGCGTGCAAAGGAAAATATTTTTTAACCTTTTTTAATAAAACATACTTTTTAATAGGTTACCACCTCCTCTTTTTGTTGTAATTTTGCAAAAATTTTTTGAAATGGAATTTACCGTTGCTGAAATTGCTCAGAAGTTATCTGCGGAGGTAGTCGGAAACCCGGAGGCAATTATAAAAACAGTATGTAAAATAGAGGAAGGAGTTCCCGGCGGGCTTTCATTCCTTGCAAATCCGAAATACACACATTATATTTATGAAACGCGGGCGACTGCGGTTATTGTAAATAAATCATTTGAGCCGGAGCGTCCCGTCTCAGCGACTCTTATCAAAGTGCAAGATGCCTATTCGGCTTTTGCCTCTTTGTTGCAATTATATAACACGCTAAAATCGAAAAAGAGCGGTATTTCGCCGCAAGCATACGTTTCGCCAAAGGCAAAAGTTGGGCAAAATGTCTATATCGGCGAATTTGCCAGCATTGGCGATAATGCCAAAATTGGTGATAATGTGCAGATATATCCTCAGGTTTTTGTCGGTGATAATGTTGTAATTGGAGATGACACCGTACTTTATGCCGGTGTTAAAATTTATGCGGAGTGTGTTGTCGGTAATCAATGTATTATCCATGCAGGTGCTGTTATTGGCGCTGACGGCTTTGGTTTTGCTTCGCAAGAGAACTCATTTTTGAAAATTCCTCAAATCGGAAATGTTGTCATCGAAGATAATGTAGAGATTGGTGCGAATAGTTGTGTGGATAGGGCTACGATGGGGAGTACTTACATTAGGAAAAATGCAAAATTGGATAATTTAGTTCAAATTGCACATAATGTTGATGTGGGCGAGGCTTCAGCTTTTGCCGCTCAATGTGGTGTGGCCGGAACTACCAAGATTGGCAATAATTGCCTTTTCGGAGGAAAAACAGCTATTAACGGGCATATTACAATTGGAAATAATGTTAGGGTAGGGGCTTGCTCAGGCATATTGACCTCTGTAAATGATGATGAAATCTTGTTCGGAAGCCCCGCAATACCATTAAGAGATGAACAAAAATTAATTATTTTAAGAAGAAAATTACCTGAACTTTATGATAGAGTTAAAAAATTAGAAAAAGAGATAAAATCTCAAAAGTAACTCTATAGCTCTCAATTTCTAAATATGGAAAAACAAACGACAATTAATAATGTAGTCTCTATTTCAGGAAAAGGATTACATACAGGAAAACAGGTTACAGTTACTTTTCGTCCTGCAAAAGCAAATTTCGGAGTTCAATTTCAACGTGTGGATATCTCTGATAAACCGTTAGTTAGAGCTTTTGTTTTTAACGTTTATGATACCTCACGGGGGACGTCCGTTCGCGAGAATAATGCCGAAGTGAGAACAATAGAACACCTCATGGCCGCCTTGGCAGGTCTGCAAATTGATAATGTATTAATTGAAATTAATGCCGAGGAGACGCCAATTCTGGACGGAAGCTCGAAATTATATGTTGAATTACTACAACAAGCCGGCACTAAACAACTTGATGCGAATAGAGAGTGTATCAAAATAAGTGAGGAGATTAGATTTGAAAAACCGGACCAAGGAATAGAACTCTCTATCGTTCCCGCCGATTATTTTCACGTTACAGTCCATATTGACTATCAAACAGATGTATTAGCAAAACAAGAAGCAACCATGAACGGTATTGATGAGTTTTTGCAACTGATTTATACTTGTCGGACTTTTGTATTTCTCCATGAAATAGCCCCGCTTATTGAGCATAACCTTGTGCAAGGTGGCGATTTAGACAATGCTATCGTTTTTGTCGATAAAATGCCCGATGAGCACATATTAGAGAAGTTAGCCACCTTCTTTAAAAAGTCTAATATTCGTGTTATGCCTAATGGGATTCTTAATAATCTTAAATTGAGATATCAGAATGAACCGGCAAGGCATAAATTATTAGACCTCGTTGGTGATTTATACCTGTTAGGAAAGCCGATAAGAGGTAAAGTTACCGCCAAAAAACCGGGACATTTTGCAAATGTGGAGTTCGCAAAATTGATAGCTGAAAATTTATCCTAACAGTCCGCCTTTCTTATAAATTTCCCATTGAGCCGGGTAAAACGGATTTATCTTTCCGGATTTTCCTGTGGTTAGGTTTTTTAACTCACCGGAGAGAAAATCAATTCTTACTATATCACCGTGCTTAATAGGAACCTCTTTAAGGATTTCGGGTTGATAGGTTAAGATGGGCATGGCGGCGTTAATCGCATTCCTTTCATAAATAGCTCCGTACGATTCGGCAATGATGCAAGATATGCCGAGTGCTGTAAAGCAATCTACGGCTTGTTGTCGGGAGCTGCCGGCGCCAAAATTTTTGCCTGTCATCACAATGTCGCCGGGTTTTGCCTCTTTTGCAAAATTTTCATAACCTTTGAGATTATCAAAAGCATATTGCCCCATTTCGTCGATATTCGTAATAGTTAAATAGCGATTGTGGAAAATCATGTCGGTATCTATATCATCTTGTTGTATAAACCAAACTTTTCCTTCTACAACCGAGGGCGTTTCCTTTATCTTTTTCTCTTCTTTCACGGCAGTAGCGGCTTGGTCAAATTTTCCTGTTTTGGTAAACTGCGAAGCTACTTCAGGGATATTGTCGGCGTCTGTAATGTAGCCGGCGATTGCGGAAGCGGCAACAGTAGCGGGCGTTGCCAAATAGACTTTTCCTTTTCCTTGTTTCCCTGCAAAATTTCTATTTCCGGTTGAGATAGTAACCTCTTCAGGTCCATTTTGTCCTACTTGTCCTGCGGCACAACCGGCGCACCCGGCGTTAGAAACCAACGCCCCTGCCTCTTTAAATATGGTAATTAACCCCTCATTCAGCGCTTGCTTCCATATCTCATCGGTAGAAGGAACGATTTTAAGAACTACGCCCGGAGCAACCTTTTTCCCCTTTAAAATATCTGCTGCAATTCGTAAGTCTTCCATGCGCCCATTCGTGCAACTACCAATAAACCCGGAATCTATCTTTGTGCCCGTTACACTTGAAACCGTTGCGTTATCGTGTGGGTGCCCGGGTATTGCCACCATGGGTACGAAATCGGTAACGTCAATCTCTATCTCTTTCATATATTTTGCCGACTTATCTGCTGCGATAGGGGTAAAACGTTTTCCCGTTTTAGCGTAAAGTTCGTCAAGAATGGCATCGTTAGGAGTGAAAAGAAGAATTATGGCTCCCATTTCCGTAGCCATAGAAGCAATGGTAATTCGTCCGTCTAAGGTCAAATTATCTATAGCTTCGCCGTAAAGTTCTACCGAAGTTCCTAACAGTTTATTAGCACCAAAAATATGTAATAGATTCAATACTAAATCCTTAGCCGAAACATTAGGTGCTAATCTCCCTTTAAGCGTTAGCTTAACGGATTCTGGAACTTTAAACCAAACTTTACCGTTTGCCCATGCTGCCGCAATATCTTGGTCGCCCATTCCTTGTCCAAAACAGCCAATCGCTCCCATAATGTTAGCGTGTGAATCGGTAGAGACAAAAGTCGCTCCGGGATATGCAAATCCCGAATCGATGGCGAGGTGCGTACCAATTCCTCTGTTTACATCATAAACTTTGATATCGTTTTCGCGGGCATATTGACGACAAAAATGTTGATTTTGAGCATATTTCTGGTCAGAACCTCCGGGATTACAGTCGAATGTAAAAAATGTTTTGGCGGGATTTTCAACTTTTAAATTGTTGTCAATCAAATTTTTAACAACGTTTGCGCCGCCAAAATCACGAGCTACGCGACAATCAATTTCAACGTCAACAATGTCTCCGGGAGAAACAACCGATTTCCCCGCGTGTTGAGCGATTATTTTCTCAATTAAAGTTAATGAACTCATGTTTACTATATATTTTTTTAATGATTTATTTTATATTCAATTTTTGTAAAATATTTTTTGGAATTGCATTTTTATGCACAATAACGTTCATTGTTTGCATTTCCACAAAAGGTTCCGAAACGTAGAAAAAACCTTCGTAAGGATTGCGGTCATCAACGCCCCATGAATTTTTCACAATAAAATAGGGGGTGCCATTTTGGTCTTTTGCTTTCCCAACGATGACCATGCCGTGGTCGTCTGTTGTTGTGTAATCGTCAAAAGCTTGTTGACGCATCTCTTGGGTAATCGTGGCTTCTTTGCCGGGTTTGTTAAACGAGTAAAGCTCTTTATCTTTTTCATTTTGCGATAATTTTTCCCAGCGGGCACGGTCTGACCCTTCGGTAGATTCAAAATCTTTTTCAGGGATTATGGCTACTCCTTTTTTCCAATTAAAGCCTTTATGGCTCACATCGCTTCCCCATGCAATACTGTAGCCGTTATCAATAGCGTTATTCATAATAGCTAACAATTCATTTAACGGAACGTTGTAAGATTCCTCCATCGCCCAATTATCAGGGATTTCTATAGCAAATTTTGTATAAAAAGGGTGGTGCGTAAAAGAAGTAATGCTCACATAATCGTCCATATTTAAACCTAATGACTGAGCAAAAGTAGTAGGCGTGTACTCTTTCCCTTGGTAATTGAATTTTTCGGGGTCGTCTCCGAAATATGCACTTAATACGGCGTCATAGCCTCGTTTCCATGCTGTTGACAGTTTTTTGTTTGCATTTTTTATCACAGCATCTACGTATGCTTTTAAAATTTCATCAAGCTCCCCGTGAACAGGAAGGTCTGTGCCGTAATTATTCCCCGGAAATACCTCTTCCGGCATAATTCCATACTTTCTTATCATATTAAAAACATCAACGAAAGCCCCTCCGGCTGCAAAGTTCATATTCCCATGCATGCGAACGTATATGTCGGCTTTGTCGCTATATGCTTTTTTTACTATCCACATGTCAGCTAAATCATATTCCCCTTTTCCCATACGCAATAGTTCACATTCAAGAAAACCGATTCCGGAATAGCTCCAACATGTGCCGGAACGATTTTGATTTTTTACAGACGTGTACTTAACCTCTTTTACAGTTGTAAAAACATACCCCTCTTCACTCTTCTCTTGTGAATAAAGAGAATTGGAATAAACGAGAATAAAAAATAATAAAATTGGAAACAGCGATAATTTTTTCATAATGTTGATTTTAAAATATTAATTATTGTTTTACTTCATGTTTTTAAAATAGTTGACTTCTTTTCTTTAAATCTATTCATAATCTTATCAAGATAATAACCTCATTAACGGATGTTCCATATCTTTTTGTCGTGAAATATGGGCGGTTCGGAGTTTGTGGCAAAGCACAACGTATGGGTAGGCGTCTGCTAAAACAAATCCTTTCCCTTGAAGAATTTTTTCGTATGACAAAGTATGTAAATCAGTAAAGCCGTCGCTGAACTCAAATTCTTGATTATTAATCTCTATGGAGCGGTAAGTCCGCTTACCTTGCAGTCGCACTTCTTCAGGGACAAAGTTTTCGTCAATGCTTAAGAACCAACGTACACGTGCCCGTTGCAATTGCAAAAAGCCGGAAACTACACTTTCCGTTTTATAATGTACCCGATACTCTTTTACGTTGCCGAAAATATAAGTTAACATATCAAAAAAGTGAACTCCAATATTGGAGATAAGCCCTCCCGATTTTGCCTCATCGCCCTTCCACGAATAATGGTACCACTTTCCGCGACCGGTAATGTACGTGAGGTCAATGTCGTAGATTTTATTATTCTCCTCTTTCTCAATTTTTGATTTAAGTGCCTCAATGGCAGGGTGTAGACGAAGTTGTAAAATATGGAAAATAGATTGCCCGGTCTCTTTTTCAATCTCTGCGAGAGCGTCCAAATTCCAAGGATTTAAAACAACAGGCTTTTCACAAATAGCACTTGCATGGTTGCGAAGCGCCAAACGGATGTGTGAGTCGTGTAAATAGTTGGGAGAGCAAATTGAAAAATAATGCACCTTGGCGGTGTCTCCTTTTTTGTAAAGTTTGTAGATGTGTCGGTCGAAGCGTTCAGGTTCTAAAAAGAGTACCGCTTGAGGGAAAAATCTATCAAGAACGCCGACACTGTCCGATTTATCTAAAACAGCCACCAATTGTTGTCCTGTCTCTTTAATTGCCTGAAAATGACGTGGCGCAATATAGCCGGCCGCTCCGATTAATGCAAAATTATGTTGTTTCATTGGTTATCTATTTTGTTGATATAAAGAGAATAAGGTTAGTATCTTATAAGTTAACACCGCTGCTAAAACATCAGACGATTTATCATAAGGATTGGGACACAATTCCACCACATCAAAACCGACAACTTTTTTATTTTTAAAAACCAAAATTAAAAAATCGATGAAGTCGTACCAACCCAAGCCGCCTGGTAGCGGAGTGCCCGTAGAAGGTAAAATAGAAGGGTCCAAACCGTCCAAATCAATCGTGAGATAAACTTCATTCGTGAGCTTTTCTACGGCTTCGCTCATCCATGTCGGGCGAAAACGGAGCGTGTGAGCGTAAAAGATATGCTCTTCTACGATATTTGCTTTCTCTTCCGAGCATACATTCCTAATCCCAACTTGTACTACCCGTTTTGCCAATTCTTGTGCTCGCCTCATGACACAAGCATGGTTGTAGGGAGAACCCTGATAGTGGTCTCGTAAATCGGCATGAGCATCAATTTGCAAAACCGATAAATTGGAGTATTTTTCACTCATCGCTTTTATGGCACCAATCGAAACAGAGTGTTCGCCGCCTAAAAGTCCGATAATTTTCTTTTTTTCAATAAAATAGTTGACCTGTTTATAAACCTCCTCTATCATTTTTTCAGGCGAAGAAAGCTCAGAAATAGGCGCCGCCGTGTAAATGCCTTCGCGATAAACTTCTTTATCAAATTGAATATCATAAAGTTCTATACTATCTGAGGCATCGATAATGGCTTGCGGTCCTTTGTCCGCACCTTTTACAAAAGTACTCGTGCCATCATAGGGAACAGGAAGTAGGACATATTTTGCACTCTCTTGAAGTGAAAATTGACTATCCATATCTAAAAAATATTCCATTATCTTTGTAAAAGATTTGAACAACAAAAATAAGAAAAATAAAGTTATGAAAAGTCGTTTGCTTAAGCCACTACGTAAAATTAATAATGAGTTTGTAGAAGTTCCGTTTTCGGAAGTTTTCCAATATATTCTTCAAAAAGTTAAAGAGAAGTCGCCCGCTTCGACTCTTTTCTTAACCGATGGAAATCTATCCAATGAAGAGTTGTACCAGATACAGCGATTAGCCCGAGGCGGCGTTAAGAGTAATGCCCTCGCCTCTTTCGAGTATTTAGGCAGAGGTGAAAAATTTTATTTCGATAAAAATGATATTGTCCCTTTCGCGGAATTAGCCCTTGCAACGCATATCTTC